>OGTZ01000035.1_pt1 | contig 148697 bp, 124 predicted proteins | sample 1573651 | NCBI WGS metagenome assembly OGTZ01 (sample SAMEA2582160, study PRJEB24529) | metagenome | biome: Human gut stool | place: China | collected 2011 | reverse complement strand
TCGGTGGCGGCGGCACAGTTGGTGTGGCGGCCTCAGTCCGGAACAATTTGAAAACCAGAACCTCGCTTAGGCCTGTGTCCATATTACGTGGGTAGGATCAGAACTCCATCCAGTCGTTTGGGGTTGCTAATGACGTCCTGCATCCGCTTAATCTGGTCGGGCGTAGACATATAATCCCACAGGGTGAGCAGAACCTTTTTTGCGGCTACACTATTTCCCTGATCTGATACTAATGCCATATAGCCCCATAAACTATCCCTCAGCCAGACACCATCATAGTGGGTTTCTGCCGCTGTTTTGTCATCTTCGAAAGTAGAAGCAAGAATAAATGTTCCCCAGGGTTTCTCCGTCAACGTTAACTTTCGTGTGTTTTCTGTTAATGTTAACAACCCTTGAATTTCGTCTTTGGTATAGTGGCTCTTTATTTCATTTTTTAATTTGGCTGAGTGAATCAAAAGACGATAATTAGGATACTTATCTGGATTTAACGATAAATAACTTTTATCTGTTGCTGCCCCCGTGGAATTAAGAATGTTAAATACAGATTCACTCGTCACTTCTGCCCCTGTCGCCTGGCATGTGCCGCACGAAAATATACCAGCGAGCAGAAGAGTTAATGCAGATTTCCCTTTCATAAAATATTCCATCAATCGTTTGTTAAAAGCGTAGATAACCACTTATTTAACAACTTGAAAATAAGGTGTTTTACCTGGGTTGTTACAAAAGGATTGCATTGCGTAAATGCTTTTTATTTACAACAAAATGGGGAAGTATTACGGCGATTGCGAAAAGTCTGAAGCGATTGAATTAAGATAATATAGAAAATCGGATACAACAAAAATGGCAGGTTGATGAGGTGAAGATAAATTGATTGGAGCGGGCGAAGGGAGCCTACGACAAATCGAAGACAACCTGCTAACCTATTGTTTCTTAAAGACAGGTGAATCCAGTTGGTTGTAGTGATAGTCACACATTTAGAGATAGAAGGTCAAGACTTGAAGCACGTAATATTCCCTCTAAAGGAATAGAACTCACGGTCTGACTACCCGGCCCTTTTGGTCTGGCTCAGGTCAGGCTATGGGGGCTTTTGGCTCGCTCTTTATATTAGATGAGGTCTCACATTTTTCAGTCAAAACTCATCGTCTAATAGCCCATAGCCAGACCACCAGTCCCAGCTTTAGCAGGAAGACCACGAGATAGACTTTGTGTAGGTCCATTTGGCCCTCCTACTTTCTGTATTCACGAACTAGATTACTAGTACAAAATAAAGGCCAGACATCCAGTTCGGAAGTCTGACCAATAGTCGTTATTGTTAGTTAGCTTCTTTAGTGAAGCTCAGGCGTTTGACTACAGGCAGGACAGCAGTAGCCGAGCCAGTACCCATCTTGATGGTCGTAGCAGCTTCAGCTACAACAAACACCTTGCCGAGAATCTCAAGGTCGTGAGACTGGGAGTCTCCATCACGTGAAAGGACCACAGTAATGCTCTCGCCATCGTGACGGAAGCAACCGAAGCTCAGAGCCGTAAAACGCTTAGCCATCATGAACACGCCACGGTCTTCACCGTTGTAATAGGCGACGTCAGTCCCCAGCATATCGACGATAGCGTCTTCACCACCGAAGCCCTGCTTAGCAGCCAGACGGGAGAGAGCCTTGAGGTGTGACTCATGGGCGATAATGCCGTAGTCAGAAACCTCAGAACCGAAAGAAGACTCCGTGTTCTCGTACAGGGTATCCATGATAGCGTCAGCCTTAGCGGTCAGGCTACCAGTCAGGGCCGGAAGTTCTACGGTCTTCAGCAGCTTTGAGGACTCCAGCACGTCAACCATCTTAGAGTTAATGGTACGAATCACGTTATCGCAGATGTTCAGTGCGTCCTGCTGGAGCGTCCCCTGAGTGAAACCAGTGGTCGACTTCTGGTCCCAAAGCTTTGTTTGGTGAGACACGAGGATCGCCTGTTCAATCGGCTCAACGGTGATTTCAGTGCCAGACGGAGCGGTCACAACTTCAGGTCGCTTACCACCACGGACAGGGACCAGCACAGAGCGGTCAGCCAGAGTGTGAGCAATGATTGGAGTCGGTAAGCTGTTACGGGTCGGCAGGACTTCTACAGGGAACGGGATGTTATCTTGAGCGTCTTTAAGTACACCGTTCAGCATAGCCTTAACAGTCTTAGCTAACTGGAGGGCATAGACCTGAGGGTCGGCGTTAGTCGGAAGGCCCTCATTAACCTGAAGGTTGTCGTTGTCGGTGATATGAACAGGCTCAATGCCAAACTGGAAAGCGTTTTTAGTCATATTCATTATAATTAATCTCCTTGAGTCAAATACTTGAAGTCCCTAACAGGCAGTCAGGGACCGTGTGTTCTCAGATGAGGGACGCTTGCTTACAAGCTGTCCATCCAGTTACCGCCTGACTCAAGGTCAGCGACGATAGCGGCACGTGAGCGACCAGCGGAATGAGTAGCGCTGCGGAGGTTCTCACCATAGGTCCGGCGTTCAGCTTTGACCTGCTCGCGACGCTGTAGCTCTTTCTGCCACTCTTCGTCGGTCATGTTCTCTTCACGCATACGGTCCGCCTGAATGCGCTGCTCTTTAGCGATACGCTCGGCTTCGACTCGCTTGTTCTGCTGGCGGCGACCATAGGCGGTCATCAGGTCATTACTGAAGAAGTTACCAATGGTCACGCCAGCTTCAGCCAGAGCTTCCAGTAACTCCATCGCCTCGCGGCTGGTGGACGGTAAGCCTGACAGGTAGCCCGGAATCAGGGTCTTAATCGCCAGAGACAGCGGATAGGACTGACCGTCCAGACTCACAGTATTTTCGTAGGGATTGATGTCGGTGACTGATAGTTTCCAGTCGTTGTTGTTGAATAACATAAGTTGGTACTCCTCTTGAGGGTTGAGACTATCGGTCGACCACAGGCGTGTTTAGTCCTGCGGCATCTCCCCGCATCGGTCATCTCAAAAGGTTAAATAGGGTTAGGTTTGATCACTCTGAACGATCAATTGAAGACATTATGATTGGAACAAACGATCAATAGGGATATGGCTATTTGCTAAGCTACGCCCATCTTTCACCAAGACACTCAGGAATGATTTATGCCCAAATTAGCTATTAGCTTATTGCTTTACTTGGCCTGCTTTTATGCAGTTGGATACGGCGCTGGATATATAACAGGTGGGATAGCTTGGCACACACTGTATATGCTTGAACGTATAATCACCATAGCCCTACTTGCATTCATTCCAGTGTTTATCTTTGCGGTTTTAATAAAGGCATCCAAAGAACAGAGAATAATAAAATCACTTTCTGTCGCAGCAATTAATATCATCCCTTCGGCTATCGCATTACTTGTGGGATTTACTGACGCAGTGACCAGAGGATTCCTTACTTATTTCCTCGGTTAAATTCCATATCACGGATAACCAATCTTTCTATTAGCTCATTACGAGAATAAAACGGTCGGTTATCCGTGGCGTCTTTATCCAAACCAAGCATCGACAAAAGTAGTGAAGTACGGAGACCACGGTAACGTAGGGTCAAACGTCCCTCGGGAGTACGCGGGTCAATCATACGCTAGCTCCTTTACGTCCCAGACGCTTCAAAGCTACGCTACGGGTTTCATTTTCTGTCTCACCGGACGTATATTCCAGACGGTTACGCATACGCTCAGAGAACAATAATGACGCCTCAAGTGCTGCTTGTGTATCTCCTGCTTGCACGGCCCCGGTCATAGCGCCGATAGTCTGAACGGCCTCCTCTAGAAGCGTGAGAACTTCTACACCTAACTGAAGATCGTAGCTCATCGCCAGAGCGCCAGCAGTCTTGTAGTCGAGCATATAGGTTTTGACGGTCTGGGCTACATTCTTATGGTTGCCACCCATTACGGTTAAGTGGGTTTCCATTTTGGAAAGCCGCTCTTTGTCAAAATTAGCTTCCAGCTTACGGACCACATGGGCTTTCTGTTTACCCAATCCCTTAGCCAATTCTCCAAGCTCAATTAATCCACCGCCTGTAGTCATTGCACGAGTAAGGTAAGCGGCTTGCATGGTCGTTAATTTGATAGACATAATAAAGGCTGCTCCTTTAGTTAAGCACTCTCGTCCCCTGCGGGTATCCACACCAATTCAGCGCAACCAAGTGGAGCCGCCGAAAGTGCTTACGAAAGCGAATTGGATTGATTGGTCGGGGATGACCACGTAATTAAAGTGGAAGACACAGAAGAATATTTCCGCATGACTTGACGCATCAAGGCCAGAGGCAGAAATAGTTATTTACTCGGTGTCATTCCTATAGTGATATTTTAGTCAAACAGTAATGAACTTCGGAGAACTTGACTCGAAAGTGTTCAGGACCTCCAGTTAGACCCGAAGTATGGAGAACCACATCATAGCGACCGTAGTATACTTCGGGCTGACAGGACTGGAGGCTGGACTTAAAGTTCTTCTTATTGGAATTGTGATAACACAATCCATAACAAGATGAACTCATGGCCTCCTCAAGCCTGCCTGGTCAGGACTCAAAGCTCCGACCTCAGACACCACTGATCTAACCTCTTTGAGTTTCCGCCTGTCCACAAATGGATGGCAGACCTCAGTAATGGTGTCTTGGTTCTTCAGTTATCCGCGCAGCGATTATCACAGAGCCAACTTAAAGTCGGATGTGGTCTACTGCTCCCCGCCTGTCAAAAGGGAAGATAGCTTACGTTAAAAGGAATGGTCTCAGGCCAAGGTGATTTAACACTAGGCGTCTGCGGATGGTTTCCAATCGGTCCGCTACCGGAAGCCTGAGACTTAATGAATGTGTGTATGGGTCGTGACTGCTATTAAGGTGGGGACTTAGGGTCTCTCCCCTATAGTGATAGTTAAGGGTCCATTCCTCTATAGTGAGGTGTATTATCGCTCAAGCACTGGGCCACATTGACACACCACTGACGCCAAAAGCTAACATCAGACTTCTGCGCTCGGCTGCTGGAAGGTAACCTTCAGAAGGCCTGTAACCATTATCAGAAATCTCATGGTCAATATGCTTTGCCATTTCAATGTATTTTGCAAGGCGCTCAACAGTTAATCCCCGAAATTGTTCAGAGTTTACCGCCAGGACACTTTTTGCAATATCGTCTTGGTTATCCAAATGATCCGCCGAGAAATTAAAGCTCGAAGTATACGAATCGCCGTGAGCAATAGCGTCTCTTACCTCAAGACACTCTTTGATAATTTGGTAAGGTTTTGTCCCCATATAATTGTTTATACCGCACAACTTTAACGTATTCTTGTGCATTGTCTTTCTGCACTCTTTCTGCGTCTTATCGTAGCCGGGGTCAACCTGTTTTCTATAGAAGATGAACATTGCCTCAATAGCAAAAGCAGTAAATATTATACCTGTGCGGCAATGATGCTCACGTTGCCAATCTTCCGAAGCCATTCCAGCCAGCCCCAAACAAGTTTCAGCAGTATTCATACATTCATATGAAGGCTTATTTTCTTTGCTAACTAAAAATTCTTTGACCATTACGTCCTCACGTTCCGCTATCCCTATGCGATTACTTTCCGTCTATTTTTTTACTGACAATGACTCCGCTAATTTTTCTTTCAGCGTTTCCACCTCGACCTCTTTCGCGTAACGGTCGTAAGTTATAGACCCTGAGCTATGACCCATAATCGCCTGAGCATACGCTAACTCGACCCCATGTTGTTTTAACTGGGTCGCAACTGTATGTCTAAACGAGTGAAAAGCTAAGCCGCTACGGTCAGCGAGGACTTTGGGCAGCAACGTTCGGTTAAACCACTTGCTAACCTGCTCACCGTAGCCGTTCTTCATTAGCTTGAGGCCATTGAACACCATAGCATTATCACCCTCAGTCTTTCTACGGTCTTCCACGAGTGACATAAAGTCAGCCAATACAAAACCATAAGCACCATCTACCAACGGGACACAGCGGTCACTGTGGGCGTTCTTGATACTCTTACCCGGCAGGCTGCTATCGTCTTCGTTGATATGGATAAAAACGGTCCCAGCCTCAGTGGTCCTGACATCTTTAACCTGAAGTTGGGCCACCTCGTTAAGTCTCGCACCTGTAATCGCAGCCAGAGCGGTGACGTAATAATGGTATGGCTTACCTGAGGTCTTCTGCGAGTACGCTTTAGCTGCGACCAGTAGTTGCCCTACCTGCTCAGGACTGAACGCATCACGAGCGTCGGAGGCTTTACGCTGAGGGACTTTCAGCTCAAGACCTTCGGTCAGGTTCTTAGCTATCAAGTCGTTGCGTACCGCCCACTTAAACACAGCAGCCATCTTGATAAGATATTTATTGTTAATGGTAACGACGTCCAGACAGTCAGTCTTAGACTCCCGGTTCAGCAAGTCAGACAGCGGCATAGACTTAAAGCGTTGCTTGCGGTTCTTCGGTAGCTGCTGGAGGACTTCACGAACTCTGAGCATATCTGCACGGGTCGCCTTGCCGACATCCTGAATATCCAGATAGTCGAATATCTCGATTAGCGTAGAGTGTGACGCTCGGTTTTCGCTTAGGGTCGCTGGCTTCCAGTTCTGGGCGTTCTCCTGCTCGTACTGCTCAATGAGAGACGCGAGGGTCAGTGCTTTAGGTTCAGGGACTTCAGGTTCTGCCAATACAGATAGGGAGACGGACGGTCTTAGACTGCCAGTCTCAGGCTCAAGGTAAGACAATAGGCCAGAGCTATCGCCATTGAGTCTATCCTGACAGGCCTTAAGCACACCGATAACGTCATTAATATAGCGATGCTGGTCTACAGTCAGACGCTCGGTCGCTACAGCTTCCCGAAGGTTGGACTTAATGTCATCGTACTGGTCAACGTAAAGCTGGTAGGACTCCGGGTCGTTCAGGTCATCACGGCTGACACTAAGTTCCCACTCGACAATGGTCTTCAGGTGCTCCCGTAGCTCCTCATAAGAGGCGTTAGGGTTGTCTGCATGGATTGCTTTAAGTGCTGACTTGATGTGCCGTGAGTGAGCCATAGCGGTACGTCTATCCTTGGTCCGTAAAGATACTGACGCTAGTTTATAACGGTTGTGAGAAGGAAGCGAAGCGGTCAGGCGACTAGTGGTCTTCATCCTAAGACGGATGTAAAAGACACCATTACGCTGATAAAGGTAGGTTCTTGACTTGAGCATGTACTGAGACCTTAGGTCTGCTCACTACTTCAACAAAGTTAGTCACAGTGTTGGTTACAGTGAGTAAAACTATCGGAAGGCGTTAAGCCGTATCCCTTAGGATTCAGTAAGTTAGTAGACTTTAAGAAGTGTCATGGAGCGGGCGAAGGGAATCGAACCCTCGTATAGAGCTTGGGAAGCTCTCGTTCTACCATTGAACTACGCCCGCTTCGAGATGCGTAAGGCATTATAAACCTTACGCTCTCCTTAGCAAGTGCCACGCTGCTGACTGCTGATTAATTCGCCATCAGCATTTTGGCTTGCTGCCCTGAGGCGGCAAGTAACGTAGCGGATCAATTGCCGTTGCACGGTAACGAATCTGGAAATGCAGGCGAACAGATGCCGCATCCGTGCTCCCCATAGTGGCGATTTTTTGCCCAGCCTTCACGCTTTGCCCATTATTTACCAGCATCGTGTCATTATGGGCGTAAGCCGTAATGTAATCTTCACTGTGTTTAATCATGATGAGATTACCGTAGCCACGCAGCTGGTTGCCCACATACACCACCTTTCCTGCACCCGCGGCGTAAATAGGTGTACCCCGTGGAGCTGAGATATCAATCCCTTTATTGCCGCCATCTGCTGTCGAATACGGCATGATAACTTTCCCTGTCGTTGGCCATAACCAACAACGTTGCCCTACTGGCGGCCAGGATGATTTCGGTACCGCTGATGACGGTGTAACCGATGCGGTTTTGGTCGTTGATTTGGCGGTTGATTTACGTGTAATACTGCTACTTTTCGCCCCACCCAGTTTTAGTTTCTGACCAACTTCAATGGTGTAAGGGGGGGAAATGCCGTTCAGTCGCGCCAGTTCTTTTACGCTGGTTCCCGTGGTGCGCGAAATACGATATAGCGTATCCCCCCGTTTCACGGTGTAAACGGAGCCGGAATACGTTCCTGTATCGGATGATTTGCTACCCGAACAGCCCGCCAAAAGCAGTCCAACCGATAACAACATCACGATACCCAGAGATTTTTTATTCAGGCGTCCCGCACTCAAAATCTTTCCTCGCTTAAAAAACAAGACGCCTTATCATAGCAGCCAGCCTCTTGATACCCAATCTCTTGCTTCTGGAAAAACGTGGTAATAGAGAAAGAGGTTAATTTCATTTGGCAAAGGGAAGTATCATCAGCAAAATATTCGCTGTAGAGGTATCGAACTTCCTGACTTTTTACCCTATTTCCCATCCTGATGCGTAATAATCCCAATTTATCACATTGATTTTATCGCCACTCATATTGATACGTATCACTGCCCCTATTCAGAGTCCTGTTTCGTATCATATCTGTGTTTTTTTAACGTCATCACACTTCCTACCTCCCCTAACGCTTATCGTCGTTTCTGGCGTAAATCTTGCCTGCTTAGACTAAATCTTTGCCATAAGAACCAAATGTTCAAATCGAGGGGATTTCTATGGAAGCGCGGGAAGCAACCGCTACGGGTGAATCATGCATGCGCGTCGATGCCATTGCTAAGGTCACCGGGCGGGCACGATATACTGACGATTATGTTATGGCGGGCATGTGTTATGCGAAATATGTACGTAGCCCTATCGCACATGGTTATGCCGTAAGTATTAATGATGAACAAGCCAGAAGTTTGCCGGGCGTACTGGCGATTTTTACCTGGGAAGATGTGCCTGATATTCCATTCGCTACAGCTGGGCATGCCTGGACACTTGGCGAAAACAAGCGCGATACCGCCGATCGCGCACTGCTAACTCGCCATGTTCGTCATCATGGTGACGCCGTTGCCATCGTCGTGGCCCGCGATGAACTCACGGCAGAAAAAGCGGCGCAATTGGTCAGCATTGAGTGGCAAGAATTACCCGTTATCACCACGCCAGAAGCGGCGCTGGCAGAAGACGCTGCACCAATCCATAACGGTGGCAATTTACTGAAACAAAGCACGATGTCGACGGGTAATGTCCAACAAACAATCGATGCCGCCGACTACCAGGTACAGGGGCACTATCAGACCCCCGTTATTCAACATTGTCACATGGAAAGCGTAACATCGCTGGCGTGGATGGAGGATGACTCGCGAATTACCATCGTTTCCAGCACCCAGATCCCGCACATTGTTCGCCGCGTGGTTGGTCAGGCGCTGGATATTCCCTGGTCATGCGTACGAGTCATCAAACCATTTGTCGGTGGCGGTTTTGGTAATAAACAGGATGTACTGGAAGAGCCAATGGCGGCATTCCTGACCAGCAAGCTTGGCGGCATTCCGGTGAAAGTTTCCCTTAGCCGTGAAGAGTGTTTCCTCGCAACCCGTACCCGCCACGCTTTTACCATTGACGGGCAAATGGGCGTGAACCGCGACGGAACATTGAAAGGTTATAGTCTGGATGTTCTGTCTAACACCGGCGCTTATGCATCTCACGGGCACTCCATCGCTTCTGCGGGGGGGAATAAAGTCGCTTACCTTTATCCTCGTTGTGCCTACGCTTACAGTTCAAAGACCTGCTATACCAACCTCCCCTCGGCTGGTGCGATGCGTGGTTATGGCGCGCCACAAGTCGTATTTGCCGTTGAGTCTATGCTTGATGACGCCGCGACAGCGTTAGGTATTGATCCTGTTGAAATTCGTTTACGCAACGCCGCCCGCGAAGGAGATGCTAATCCGCTCACGGGCAAACGTATTTACAGCGCAGGGTTGCCGGAGTGTCTTGAAAAAGGCCGGAAAATCTTTGAATGGGAAAAACGCCGTGCAGAATGCCAGAACCAGCAAGGCAATTTGCGCCGCGGCGTTGGCGTCGCCTGTTTTAGCTACACCTCTAACACCTGGCCTGTCGGCGTAGAAATAGCAGGCGCGCGCCTTCTGATGAATCAGGATGGAACCATCAACGTGCAAAGCGGCGCGACGGAAATCGGTCAGGGTGCCGACACCGTCTTCTCGCAAATGGTGGCAGAAACCGTGGGGGTTCCGGTCAGCGACGTTCGCGTTATTTCAACTCAAGATACCGACGTTACGCCGTTCGATCCCGGCGCATTTGCCTCACGCCAGAGCTATGTTGCCGCGCCTGCGCTGCGCAGTGCGGCACTATTATTAAAAGAGAAAATCATCGCTCACGCCGCAGTCATGCTACATCAGTCAGCGATGAATCTGACCCTGATAAAAGGCCATATCGTGCTGGTTGAACGACCGGAAGAGCCGTTAATGTCGTTAAAAGATTTGGCGATGGACGCTTTCTACCACCCTGAACGCGGCGGGCAGCTCTCTGCTGAAAGCTCCATCAAAACCACCACTAACCCACCGGCGTTTGGCTGTACCTTTGTTGATCTGACGGTCGATATTGCGCTGTGCAAAGTCACCATCAACCGCATCCTCAACGTTCATGATTCAGGGCATATTCTTAATCCACTGCTGGCAGAAGGTCAGGTACACGGCGGAATGGGAATGGGCATTGGCTGGGCGCTATTTGAAGAGATGATCATCGATGCTAAAAGCGGCGTGGTCCGTAACCCCAATCTGCTGGATTACAAAATGCCGACCATGCCGGATCTGCCACAACTGGAAAGCGCGTTCGTCGAAATCAATGAGCCGCAATCCGCATACGGACATAAGTCACTGGGTGAGCCACCAATAATTCCTGTTGCCGCTGCTATTCGTAACGCGGTGAAGATGGCTACCGGTGTTGCAATCAATACACTGCCGCTGACGCCAAAACGGTTATATGAAGAGTTCCATCTGGCAGGATTGATTTGAGGATAACATCATGTTTGATTTTGCTTCTTACCATCGCGCAGCAACCCTTGCCGATGCCATCAACCTGCTGGCTGACAACCCGCAGGCCAAACTGCTCGCCGGTGGCACTGACGTACTGATTCAGCTCCACCATCACAATGACCGTTATCGCCATATTGTTGATATTCATAATCTGGCGGAGCTGCGGGGAATTACGCTGGCGGAAGATGGCTCGCTACGTATCGGCTCTGCAACGACATTTACCCAGCTAATAGAAGATCCTATAACTCAACGTCATCTCCCGGCGTTATGTGCTGCGGCCACGTCCATTGCTGGACCGCAGATCCGTAACGTCGCTACCTACGGTGGAAATATTTGCAACGGTGCCACCAGCGCAGATTCTGCCACGCCAACGCTAATTTATGACGCGAAACTGGAGATCCACTCCCCGCGCGGTGTTCGTTTCGTCCCGATTAATGGCTTTCACACCGGGCCGGGCAAAGTGTCTCTTGAGCATGACGAAATCCTCGTCGCCTTTCATTTTCCGCCACAGCCGAAAGAACACGCGGGCAGCGCGCATTTTAAATATGCCATGCGCGACGCAATGGATATTTCAACGATTGGCTGCGCCGCACATTGCCGACTGGATAACGGCAATTTCAGCGAATTACGCCTGGCATTTGGTGTTGCCGCGCCAACGCCGATTCGCTGCCAACATGCCGAACAGACTGCACAAAATGCGCCATTAAACCTGCAAACGCTGGAAGCTATCAGCGAATCTGTCCTGCAAGATGTCGCCCCGCGTTCTTCATGGCGGGCCAGTAAAGAGTTTCGTCTGCATCTCATCCAGACGATGACCAAAAAAGTGATTAGCGAAGCCGTCGCCGCGGCGGGGGGAAAATTGCAATGAATCACAGCGAAACAATTACCATCGAATGCACCATTAACGGGATGCCTTTTCAGCTTCACGCCGCACCAGGCACGCCGCTCTCGGAATTACTCCGCGAACAAGGACTGCTAAGTGTCAAACAAGGGTGCTGCGTGGGTGAATGTGGTGCCTGTACGGTGTTGGTCGACGGCACAGCAATAGACAGTTGCTTATACCTTGCCGCCTGGGCTGAAGGAAAAGAGATCCGCACGCTGGAAGGTGAAGCGAAAGGCGGAAAACTTTCTCATGTTCAGCAGGCTTATGCGAAATCCGGCGCAGTGCAGTGCGGGTTTTGTACGCCTGGCCTGATTATGGCTACCACGGCAATGCTGGCGAAACCACGCGAGAAGCCATTAACCATTACGGAAATTCGTCGCGGACTGGCGGGAAATCTTTGTCGCTGCACGGGGTATCAGATGATTGTAAATACAGTTCTGGATTGCGAGAAAACGAAGTAAAAGGATATCCGGCCTGAATTCAGGCCGGATTCACTGAGGTTATGTGTTTAACAACTCATATTTCTTAATCTTGCGATAGAGCGTAGCAATGCCGATGCCCAGTTCATCAGCAACTTGCTTCTTGCTGTTATGACGTGAAAGCGCCTCGCGGATCATTTGCTTTTCCATCTCCTCCAGCGCCGTGCCGCCCGCATCATCGAGTGACAGGTGCGCCTCACTGACCTCTGTTACATCACTTTGCTCCGTTGTGCCATTATTCAGCAGATTTGGCGGCAATAGCGTGCTGTCGATAACTTCACCTGAAGGAACCACGTTAACCAGATATTCCATCAAATTGCTTAACTCGCGCAGGTTTCCGGGCCAACGATGCTTACGCAATATTTCGACGACATCGGGAGCAATGCCAGGATAAACCGATCCCAGACGACGGGTATGCAGATGTAAAAAGTAATGCACCAATAGTTCAATATCTTCCTGACGTTCACGCAGCGGTGGCAGAGTTATCGGGATAACATTAAGTCGGTAGAAGAGATCTTCGCGGAATTTACCTTCGGCAATGAACTGGGCCAAATTCTGATTAGTTGCAGAAATGATGCGAATGTCGACTTGTATTGGGCTACTGGCACCAATCGGCAGAATTTCACGCGCCTCAATAGCGCGCAGTAATTTAGCCTGCAACATTAATGGCATATCACCTATTTCATCGAGAAACAGCGTGCCCGTATTCGCCGCCTGAATCAACCCTGTTTTACCGTTGGCAGAAGCGCCAGTAAATGCGCCTTTAACATAACCGAACAGTTCGCTTTCCAGAAGCTGCTCCGGAATCGCGGCACAGTTGATAGCAATAAAGGGTTTATTCCGTCTTCCGCTCAACTTATGGATTGCTCGGGCGACGACTTCTTTACCCGTGCCGCTTTCACCAACCACCATAACGCTGGATGGGCTGGGTGCAATACGGCTAATGAGTCGTTTTAATTGCCGCATAACACGGCACTCGCCAACCAATTGTTCAATATGTGGTTCATCAGGTGCATTTGCTACAGAAAAACTGGTATGCGATTGGTGAAATGCCATTAAAAATAATTGTCGGCCCTGAATGTTATGCAATTGACCAATGATTAATTCACTTTTATCGTCCCACGAAACAATATGCTGCATATGTCCATGAGTAAAATTACTCTCAAATGTTAATGGTCTGAAACGGATAGGTTTCCCAATAATATTATTTTGTACAACACCAAGTGTTTTTAAGGCAGTCTGATTAACAAACTGAACCCGACTTTCATCATCAACAACTAATACGCCCTGATCCATATTATCGATCATGGTCGCGAATATTTTACTGATGTTATCTCCTGGCCCCTGATCCTCCAGAAGTTTCGAAACAAAAATGGTGGATATATGGCGAACATAATCAGAAAATTCGCGTAAATTATCACTGATATGCTCTTGTTGCTCGTGGGTAACGGCAATCAAACTTATCACCCCAACACAACGATCCTGTAAAATGACAGGCGTACCCAGAAATGCTTTTTCGCGGCAATTTTCTTTACTATCGCAACCTTCGCAAAGGGGATCGAAGCGAGACTGTGTCACAACTTTTTCAGTTTTCGTTTCCAGGACGTGGCGGAGCAGGCGTGAGTTGCCGCTCAACTGGCGACCAAGAAACTTCCCATACGCGCCCGTTCCGGCAACGCGACACAAGTTTTCATCAACGATCTCAACCTCAAGCTGCAAAACGCTGGCAAGCATTCTGGCAAAACGCTGAATTGTCGGTTGAATTTGCATCAATACTGACTGCGTAGTAGCAAGCTCCATAGCTTTACCTTCCAGACTTACTTAAAAGTCGATCATTGAAGACGTTGATGGTTCACAGATCATGATGATATTAACTCAGGCGAAATTGGCTTTGATAAAAACATAAGATTTTTATCATTTTCTAATGAAATTATGGAAGAGATATCACATTTCTATATCAATATGAGAATTACGGCGGTGAGTTTATCAAACTGAAGAGAGATAGCCTGCCCCTTTATCTTATTTCTGATACTTAGCAGCAAATAAATAACGCGATAAAAAAAGCCAAACGTTTTCGTATTTTACAAACAACCAGAAGCTGGCATCAATTTGTGATCAACCCCACACATTATCCGTCAAATTAGTCTTTTGCAGCCGCGCGGATAATTCTGGCACACTTATTGTTAGTCCCAGGTATAGCTGTGAAAACACCAATCACTTTGGCAAGTCACAGTGAAATAAACCACTTTGCCTGTCATTCCACTACCGGGACTTTATGATGAAAACTGTTAATGAGCTGATTAAGGATATCAATTCGCTGACCTCTCACCTTCACGAGAAAGATTTTTTGTTAACGTGGGAACAGACGCCAGATGAACTGAAACAAGTACTGGACGTTGCCGCAGCATTAAAAGCACTGCGTGCTGAAAACATCTCAACCAAAGTCTTTAATAGTGGATTAGGTATTTCCGTATTCCGCGACAACTCCACCCGTACCCGCTTCTCTTATGCTTCCGCGCTTAACCTGCTCGGCCTTGCACAACAAGATCTCGACGAAGGCAAATCACAAATCGCTCACGGCGAAACCGTGCGTGAAACCGCCAATATGATCTCCTTCTGCGCCGACGCTATTGGTATTCGCGACGATATGTATCTGGGCGCAGGCAACGCCTATATGCGTGAAGTTGGCGCTGCACTTGATGACGGTTACAAGCAGGGTGTACTGCCACAGCGTCCGGCTTTAGTGAACCTGCAATGCGATATTGACCACCCGACTCAGTCAATGGCTGACCTCGCGTGGTTACGTGAACACTTTGGTTCACTGGAAAACCTGAAAGGTAAAAAAATCGCCATGACCTGGGCCTACTCTCCAAGCTATGGCAAACCGCTCTCTGTACCACAAGGCATCATCGGTCTGATGACTCGCTTCGGTATGGATGTCACCCTGGCCCATCCGGAAGGCTACGACCTGATCCCGGATGTGGTTGAAGTGGCGAAAAACAATGCTAAAGCCTCCGGTGGTAGCTTCCGTCAGGTCACCAGCATGGAAGAAGCCTTCAAAGACGCAGACATCGTTTATCCGAAGTCATGGGCACCTTACAAAGTGATGGAAGAGCGTACTGAATTGCTGCGTGCGAACGATCACGAAGGCTTAAAAGCACTGGAAAAACAGTGTCTGGCACAGAACGCGCAACACAAAGACTGGCATTGTACTGAAGAGATGATGGAACTGACCCGTGATGGCGAAGCCCTGTACATGCACTGCCTGCCAGCTGATATCAGCGGCGTATCCTGTAAAGAAGGTGAAGTGACTGAAGGCGTATTCGAAAAATACCGTATCGCTACCTACAAAGAAGCCAGCTGGAAGCCTTATATCATCGCCGCGATGATCCTGTCCCGTAAATACGCCAAACCAGGTGCACTGCTCGAGCAACTGCTGAAAGAAGCGCAAGAACGCGTGAAATAACCCCTCGGGCCGATCAGCTGGTCGGCCCTCTATTTCCAGAGGCCAAAAGGATAGGATATGTCCGTTTTCTCATTGAAGATTGATATCGCCGATAACAAATTTTTCAACGGCGAAACATCACCGCTCTTTTCGCAAAGCCAAGCCAAACTGGCGCGCCAGTTCCACCAGAAAATAGCTGGTTATCGCCCAACACCGCTTTGTGCGCTGGACGATCTCGCAAACCTTTTTGGTGTGAAGAAAATTCTCGTCAAAGACGAATCAAAACGATTCGGTCTGAACGCCTTCAAAATGCTTGGCGGTGCGTACGCCATCGCTCAATTATTGTGTGAAAAATATCATCTTGATATCGAAACGCTGTCATTTGAGCACCTGAAAAATACCATCGGCGAAAAAATGACTTTCGCGACCACCACCGACGGCAACCACGGGCGCGGTGTGGCGTGGGCAGCACAGCAACTCGGACAGAATGCGGTGATTTACATGCCGAAAGGTTCTGCTCAGGAACGCGTTGACGCCATTCTGAACCTCGGTGCCGAGTGCATCGTCACAGATATGAACTATGACGATACCGTTCGCCTGACCATGCAACACGCGCAGCAGCACGGCTGGGAAGTGGTACAGGACACGGCATGGGAAGGTTACACCAAAATCCCAACCTGGATCATGCAAGGCTACGCAACCCTGGCAGATGAAGCCGTCGAGCAAATGCGTGAAATGGGCGTAACCCCGACGCACGTTCTGCTGCAAGCCGGTGTCGGAGCAATGGCCGGTGGTGTGCTGGGTTATCTGGTCGACGTCTACAGCCCGCAAAATCTGCACAGCATTATTGTTGAACCTGACAAAGCTGACTGTATTTATCGCTCCGGCGTCAAAGGCGACATCGTCAACGTTGGCGGTGATATGGCCACCATCATGGCGGGCCTGGCCTGTGGCGAACCTAACCCGCTGGGCTGGGAAATCCTACGTAACTGCGCCACCCAATTCATCTCCTGCCAGGACAGCGTTGCCGCATTAGGTATGCGCGTGCTGGGTAATCCGTACGGCAACGACCCGCGCATCATCTCCGGTGAATCCGGCGCTGTCGGTTTGGGCGTTCTCGCAGCGGTTCATTATCACCCGCAACGTCAAAGCCTGATGGAAAAACTGGCGCTGAACAAAGATGCCGTAGTGCTGGTTATCAGTACTGAAGGCGACACCGACGTGAAGCACTACCGCGAAGTTGTCTGGGAAGGCAAACACGCTGTAGCACCTTAATCACCCTATTGGAACTACTCCCTGCAAAACGGGGAGTAAAAAATCTGGAGAAAAATAATGGCTAAGAATATTCCATTCAAACTGATTCTTGAAAAAGCAAAAGATTACCAGGCGGACATGACTCGCTTCCTGCGCGACATGGTTGCTATTCCCAGTGAAAGCTGCGACGAAAAACGCGTAGTACATCGTATTAAAGAAGAGATGGAAAAAGTCGGCTTCGATAAAGTTGAAATCGACCCGATGGGCAACGTTCTCGGTTATATCGGCCACGGCCCGCGTCTGGTGGCAATGGACGCTCATATCGATACCGTCGGCATTGGCAACATCAAAAACTGGGACTTCGATCCGTACGAAGGCATGGAAACTGATGAGCTAATCGGTGGTCGCGGTACTTCCGACCAGGAAGGCGGCATGGCATCTATGGTTTATGCCGGTAAAATCATTAAAGACCTCGGTCTGGAAGATGAATATACCCTGCTGGTTACCGGTACTGTGCAGGAAGAAGACTGCGACGGTCTGTGCTGGCAGTACATTATTGAACAATCCGGCATTCGCCCGGAATTTGTGGTCAGTACCGAACCAACCGACTGCCAGGTATACCGTGGTCAGCGCGGTCGTATGGAAATTCGTATTGATGTTCAGGGTGTTAGCTGCCACGGTTCTGCGCCAGAACGCGGTGACAACGCCATTTTCAAAATGGGTCCGATTCTTGGCGAATTACAAGAACTCTCCCAACGTCTGGGTTATGACGAATTCCTCGGCAAAGGCACCCTCACCGTTTCTGAAATCTTCTTCACATCCCCAAGCCGTTGCGCTGTAGCAGATAGCTGCGCCGTCTCTATTGACCGCCGTCTGACCTGGGGCGAAACCTGGGAAGGCGCGCTGGACGAAATCCGCGCCCTGCCTGCAGTACAGAAAGCTAACGCGGTTGTTTCTATGTACAACTACGACCGTCCGTCCTGGACTGGCCTGGTTTACCCAACCGAATGCTACTTCCCGACCTGGAAAGTGGAAGAAGATCACTTCACCGTTAAAGCACTGGTGAATGCCTACGAAGGGCTGTTTGGCAAAGCGCCGGTTGTTGATAAGTGGACCTTCTCAACTAACGGCGTATCTATCATGGGCCGTCACGGCATTCCGGTGATCGGCTTTGGCCCGGGTAAAGAACCTGAAGCGCATGCACCTAACGAAAAAACCTGGAAATCTCACCTGGTGACCTGTGCCGCGATGTACGCTGCAATCCCGTTAAGCTGGCTGGCAACCGAATAATTACTCTTCACTTATTCCCCTCCGGTTCGCCGGAGGGTTTTTGGAGTTTGCTATGCGCGTATTGATCAAAAACGGCACTGTCGTTAACGCAGATGGACAAGCCAAACAGGATTTGCTGATTGAAAGCGGGATTGTTCGCCAGTTGGGCAACAATATTTCGCCGCAGCTCCCGTATGAAGAAATTGATGCCACTGGCTGTTACGTTTTCCCTGGCGGCGTGGATGTCCATACGCATTTCAATATTGATGTCGGCATCGCGCGCAGTTGTGATGATTTTTTTACCGGTACCCGCGCAGCTGCGTGTGGCGGTACAACAACCATTATTGACCATATGGGATTTGGCCCAAACGGCTGTCGGTTACGCCATCAACTGGAGGTTTATCGTGGTTATGCCGCCCATAAAGCGGTCATCGATTACAGCTTTCACGGTGTGATCCAGCACATTAATCACGCAATCCTCGACGAAATCCCGATGATGGTCGAGGAAGGACTGAGCAGTTTTAAACTCTATTTAACCTATCAATACAAACTCAACGATGACGAGGTTTTGCAGGCATTACGCCGTCTGCATGAATCCGGCGCGCTGACCACCGTGCACCCGGAAAATGATGCGGCTATCGCCAGCAAGCGGGCGGAGTTTATCGCCGCAGGGTTAACCGCGCCGCGCTATCACGCCTTGAGTCGCCCTCTGGAATGCGAAGCGGAAGCCATCGCCCGCATGATTAACCTGGCACAAATTGCCGGTAACGCCCCGCTCTATATCGTGCACCTGTCTAACGGCTTAGGTCTGGATTATCTGCGTCTTGCCCGTGCGAATCACCAGCCAGTCTGGGTTGAAACCTGCCCACAATATCTCCTGTTGGACGAACGCAGTTACGATACAGAAGATGGCATGAAGTTCATTCTTAGCCCACCGCTGCGTAACGTACGCGAGCAGGACAAACTGTGGTGTGGCATCAGCGATGGTGCGATTGACGTGGTGGCAACCGATCACTGCACCTTCTCGATGGCTCAACGCCTGCAAATTTCTAAAGGCGATTTCAGTCGCTGCCCAAATGGCTTACCCGGTGTGGAAAACCGCATGCAGTTACTGTTTTCCAGTGGCGTGATGACGGGACGTATAACACCGGAACGCTTTGTTGAATTAACCAGCGCAATGCCCGCCAGGCTGTTTGGCCTGTGGCCGCAAAAAGGATTATTAGCGCCCGGTTCCGACGGCGACGTGGTGATTATCGACCCACGTCAGAGCCAACAAATTCAGCATCGCCATCTCCACGACAACGCCGACTACTCGCCATGGGAGGGTTTTACCTGTCAGGGCGCGATTGTCAGAACCTTATCCCGTGGTGAAACGATTTTCTGTGACGGCACCTTTACAGGCAAAGCCGGGCGAGGTCGTTTCCTGCGACGCAAACCGTTTGTCCCTCCCGTGCTCTAACCACTGCCAGGGATCTATACACAATCAAGAATGATGAGTGAGGAAAAATGAGTAAGAAAATTGTTCTCGCCCTGGGCGGGAATGCGCTGGGCGATGACCTGGCCGGGCAAATGAAAGCGGTAAAAATTACTTCTCAGGCAATTGTTGATTTAATTGCCCAGGGACATGAAGTTATCGTCACTCATGGTAACGGGCCGCAGGTGGGCATGATTAACCAGGCCTTTGAAGCTGCCGCAAAAACTGAAGCGCACTCGCCAATGCTGCCGATGTCTGTCTGTGTTGCATTAAGCCAGGGTTATATTGGTTACGATCTACAAAACGCTTTAAGAGAAGAACTGCTTTCTCGGGGCATTAATAAACCTGTAGCAACGCTGGTTACTCAGGTCGAAGTCGACGCTAACGATCCGGCATTCCTCAACCCGACCAAGCCGATCGGTTCGTTCTTTACCGAGCAAGAAGCAGAGCAACTGACAAAACAGGGTTACACTCTGAAAGAAGATGCTGGTCGCGGCTATCGCCGTGTTGTTGCCTCGCCAAAACCGGTTGATATCATTGAAAAAGAAACGGTTAAAGCTCTGGTAGATGCAGGTCAGGTGGTGATCACCGTTGGCGGTGGTGGTATCCCTGTTATTCGTGAAGGTAACCATCTGCGTGGTGCCAGCGCGGTTATCGATAAAGACTGGGCCAGCGCCCGTTTAGCAGAAATGATTGATGCCGATATGCTGATCATTCTGACTGCGGTAGAAAAAGTGGCCATTAACTTCGGTAAAGAGAATGAACAGTGGCTCGATCGCCTGTCATTAAGTGATGCTGAACGCTTTATCGAAGAAGGTCATTTTGCGAAAGGTTCTATGCTGCCTAAAGTGGAAGCTGCCGCCTCGTTTGCTCGCTCTCGCGCAGGTCGTGAAGCACTGATTACCGTATTGAGCAAAGCGAAAGAAGGGATTGAAGGCAAAACAGGAACGGTGATTTGTCAGTAATTTAAAGGCCGGGTGGGTAATACCATCCGGCCAAAGATTGTCAAGTAAGTGCGCTTTGTTGATGCCGGATGCGGCGCGAGCGCCTTATCCGTCCTACAAAACATCGCAAATTCAATAGATTGCAATGCACTTGTAGGCCTGATAAGCGTAGCGCATCAGGCAATTTGGCGTTTGTCATCAGTCTCAGGCCGGGTGGGTAATACCATCCGGCCATTTTCATTTAAGCCACTTCCAGCACTTCTTTTGTCGCTTTCACGCCCTGATGCATCAACATCATTAACGCCTCAAGTACGCCGCCGCCAATCGCCCGGGCTTTATCAGAAACGCTGGTGAAATCAGCGGTTTCACCACGAGGATCGATATCACCAATTTTAAAACCACCAACCACTGCCAGGCCGTCGTTCAACAAGCCACGCACCATCCCCGTCAACGGTGCTTTAATTTCATGCTCACCAATCCAGGCAATCACATCGCCCTCTTTCACCAGATCGCCTAATTTCACGTTGGATCGCATAATGCCTGCAGCAGGAGCACGGATCACCCGTCGGGTGGTATGCCCCATAATATTGCCAGGAACACCGGTATTCTCCTGCGCACAACCAGAGTAAATCACCTGACCGAGCCAGTGCCCGCGATTTGTTTCAATTACCGCATGACAATCCTTCCCTGCAGTAAAGCCCGGCCCAAGCGCGATTGTTACTGGTGCCATATCTGCCCGCGTTCCCAAATTCTGTTTCGCCAGAATAGCGTCCACCACGCAAAGCGGTTTCAGTTCATCAAGCAATGAACAGGCGGGATCTACCATCACAGGGATGAATCCGCGTTCGGTAAGTTTCATCGCTTCCGCAGAGCTGGTTGCCAGGCGAGCAGTGACGCCTTCGACCGTCATTTCGCCATCGAACACGGCCTGGGCAAACGCCACGGTACAACGAATCACTGTCGGTTTTTCCACTTCCAGCATGATCACTTTAAAACCCGCATGATACAGACGTAGCGCCACACCACTGGCGATATCTCCCGCACCGCGAATCACCACCAGCTGGTGTCCGGAAGGATGAGAAGGTTTCATCATCAGCCCACCCGGCGCGTTATTTTTCACCTGTAATATTTCTGCCAGCACGCTGATGGCGATCTCCTGCGGCGTTTCCGCACCTATGTTGTAACCAACGGGCGCATGTAAACGGGCAATATGTTCTTCAGCCACGCCTTTCTCACGCAATTGACGCAGGAAAAGCTGAACCTTGCGGCGACTTGCCAGCAACCCCAACCATGCAATGGGCTGTTCAATGAGTTTGTCGAGGGCTTCACGATCCTGATTATTCGTGGCAATCAGGACAAAATTATCAGGGCGAATATCCAGTGCTTCCACTGCCGCACCAAACGACTCAGCATGGAGAAGCGTGGTTGATGGTGGGAATAGTTCAGGATTGAGGCTTTCGCGATAAATATCGGCAACGGCAATATCAAATCCTAATAGCGCGGCACTCTGGGCTATCGCCCGGTTGACATGCCCCGCGCCAATCAACACCAGACGTGGACGCATACCATGGACGCTGATAAATACTGACATTGCACCTCCACAATCTGACCCGACAGCATCCGCACCGTTACGAGCCATACGTCCATGGAATAATCGCGGCTTACGTTCCTGCAATGCCTGAAGTGACTCTTCAATCACCTTCCGCTCAACCATTCCGCCACCAATTGTACCGACGATAGAACCATCGGCGCGCACTAACATTTGTGCAGAATGGCGGGGAGTCGAGCCTCGGCTATCAACAATTTGCGCCATCGCAAACGGACAATTTTGCTCTTCGAGTTTTGCAGCCTCTGTGAAAATATTCATACCAACCTCAATGGATATCCTTTCAGTAACCCGGAATACCCGGGCCGCTAATTCACAAATCTGCGCGCGATTGCAGGATGTTCTTGTATATCGCCCAGCCAGATTGCCTCTACGTCATGTTGTTGCAGCGGTTGAAGGAGCTCGCTTTGTGCAATCGCATTCTCACATTGAGAAAAACGGTTAATGAACCAGACTCGCCGACAACCTTGCGGTACGTTTTTAAACGCCCCCTGAGGGTGGCGAACCAGCGCAACGAGATCGCTCAGTTGCAAGGTTGCATCAGGTGTTAACCCGGTAATATCAGCAAACTGCGACCAGCGATGGACATTTTCTGTGCTCACTTTCGCGCCCAAAGTATGTCCTCCCATCACAGCAATCACGCAGCAACTGCTTTTGGGTATGCAAGGTTCGTGCTCATCAGGCGCTTTTAACGGCATTCCACGCGAGCCATCTGCTTCAATGAGAATTACGTCACACTCTGGTCGTTGCACCAGTGCATCAATCGCTTCTGGCGTAAATCCCTGCACTTTTCCCTGGTTCGCTTTCCAGCTGTGAAAACAAAATGAAATGGGGGATGTAAGAGACGCATGAAGAAGCATGGCGGGATCACGACAGAAAACCACGGGCCAGTGTGACTTTGGCATAAACATATGTGTCGTCGTAGTGATTAACACACGCCTGCCGCGAGTCTGGAGCAGTTCTGCCAGCCAAAAAAGCAAGCTGGTTTTCCCCCCAGCACCAACAACAGAAATCACAGTGGGACGTTTCTGCGCACCTAAATCAATGAATAATGCCGATGGGTCAACTATACTTTTCACGAGTCTTTATGACCTCTCTGGGATAAATTACCCCCAACTTAATCCAACAGGAAGTAACGCAATTATCAGGCGTTATTAGCCCCTATAAATAATGGAACCACTATGTCAGCCATCGACTGTATAATTACCGCTGCCGGATTATCATCAAGAATGGGGCAATGGAAAATGATGTTACCCTGGCAACAGGGAACAATTCTTGATACAAGTATCAAAAATGCGTTGCAGTTTTGTAGCCGAATTATTTTAGTCACCGGCTATCGTGGTAATGAACTGCACGAACGTTATGCGAACCAGAGTAATATCACTATTATTCACAACCCAGATTATGCCCAGGGTTTACTAACATCAGTCAAGGCCGCAGTACCCGCAGTGCAAACAGAACATTGTTTTCTCACCCACGGTGACATGCCAACCCTCACCATTGATATTTTTAGAAAAATCTGGTCGTTACGAAATGATGGCGCAATACTGCCACTCCATAATGGCATCCCCGGCCATCCGATTTTAGTGTCAAAACCATGCTTGATGCAGGCATTCCAGCGACCCAATGTCACCAATATGCGTCAGGCACTCCTTATGGGAGATCATTATTCCGTCGAAATAGAAAATGCAGAAATAATTTTAGATATTGATACTCCGGACGACTTTATTACAGCGAAGAAAAGGTATACTGAAATTTAGAAAATGTAGTTAAACGATTGCGTTCAAATATTTAACCCCTCCAGCACTCTTTATCATAATGATAAGGAATCACTGATTTTGAGAAAAGAGAAAAAGTGATAAATGGGCTGGCAATAATAATTTTCAGGAGTGATTTTAATTCTCATTTGGCACCTGTGAGTTCATTCACAAAAAGCCCTTAAGTTTCGAGCCGCCTCACATTTTTTTATATTTCCCGCCAAACCTGGCAAGAGTGGTGCGATTGTTGCTCTATCCCCTAAACCACCGGATTTCTCAACACCGGTCACTCAATGATATCTGTATAAGCTAAGGAGAGGGTTATGGGGGATATTATGCGTCCCATTCCGTTTGAGGAACTTTTGACGCGCATATTTGATGAATACCAACAACAACGCTCAATCTTTGGTATTCCCGAGCAACAGTTTTACTCACCCGTAAAAGGTAAAACTGTTAGCGTCTTCGGTGAAACCTGTGCCACTCCCGTCGGCCCTGCCGCTGGCCCGCACACGCAGCTCGCGCAAAATATTGTCACTTCCTGGCTGACTGGCGGACGCTTCATCGAACTAAAAACCGTCCAAATTCTTGACCGCCTGGAGCTGGAAAAGCCTTGTATCGATGCCGAAGACGAGTGCTTTAACACCGAATGGTCTACCGAATTTACCCTGCTTAAAGCCTGGGATGAATACCTCAAAGCCTGGTTTGCCCTGCACCTTCTCGAAGCGATGTTCCAGCCTTCTGATTCCGGTAAATCGTTCATCTTTAATATGAGCGTCGGTTACAACCTTGAAGGTATTAAGCAACCGCCGATGCAACAGTTCATCGACAATATGATGGACGCATCTGACCATCCGAAATTCGCGCAATATCGCGATACGCTGAATAAATTACTCCAGGATGACGCATTTTTAGCCCGCCACAGATTGCAGGAAAAACGCGAAAGCTTGCAAGCTTTACCCGCTCGCATCCCCACCGGTATGGTGCAGGGCGTCACCCTCTCCACCATGCACGGCTGTCCTCCGCATGAAATCGAAGCCATTTGCCGTTACATGCTGGAAGAAAAAGGGCTCAACACCTTTGTCAAACTTAACCCAACCTTACTGGGGTACGCGCGTGTTCGTGAGATCCTCGATGTCTGCGGTTTCGGTTACATAGGCTTAAAAGAAGAGTCATTTGATCACGACCTCAAGCTGACGCAAGCGCTGGAAATGCTGGAACGCCTGATGGCACTGGCAAAAGAAAAATCACTCGGCTTTGGCGTAAAACTGACTAACACTCTCGGCACCATCAACAATAAAGGCGCACTGCCCGGTGAAGAGATGTATATGTCAGGCCGTGCGCTGTTCCCGCTCTCCATCAATGTTGCAGCAGTTCTCTCACGCGCCTTTGACGGCAAACTGCCCATTTCTTATTCCGGTGGTGCCAGTCAGCTGACTATCCGCGATATTTTTGATACTGGTATTCGCCCTATCACGATGGCAACCGACCTGCTGAAACCTGGTGGCTATCTGCGCTTAAGTGCCTGCATGCGCGAGCTGGAAGGCTCCGACGCCTGGGGACTTGACCATGTTGACGTCGAACGACTGAACAGACTGGCAGCAGACGCGCTAACCATGGAATACACCCAGAAACACTGGAAGCCAGAAGAGCGTATTGAAGTGGCAGAAGACCTGCCGCTGACCGACTGCTACGTTGCCCCCTGTGTTACTGCCTGCGCTATCAAGCAAGATATTCCGGAATACATCCGTCTGCTTGGCGAACACCGCTATGCCGACGCGCTGGAACTTATCTACCAACGCAACGCCCTGCCCGCCATTACCGGTCATATTTGCGATCACCAGTGCCAATACAACTGTACCCGCCTGGATTACGACAGTGCGCTGAATATCCGCGAACTGAAAAAAGTCGCGCTGGAAAAAGGTTGGGATGAATATAAGCAACGCTGGCACAAACCAGCCGGTTCTGGTTCACGCCATCCGGTTGCCGTGATTGGTGCAGGTCCGGCGGGTCTGGCAGCAGGTTACTTCCTTGCCAGAGCGGGCCATCCGGTTACGCTGTTTGAACGCGAAGCCAATGCGGGCGGCGTGGTGAAAAATATCATTCCTCAGTTCCGTATTCCTGCAGAGTTAATTCAGCACGATATCGATTTTGTTGCCGCTCACGGCGTGAAATTTGAGTATGGCTGCTCACCCGATTTAACCATTGAGCAGTTAAAAAATCAGGGCTTCCACTATGTTCTGATTGCCACCGGCACTGATAAAAATAGCGGTGTGAAACTGGCGGGCGACAACCAAAATGTCTGGAAATCACTCCCCTTCCTGCGTGAATACAACAAGGGTACAGCGCTCAAGCTGGGCAAACATGTGGTCGTTGTCGGGGCGGGTAACACCGCAATGGACTGCGCTCGTGCGGCGTTACGCGTTCCAGGCGTAGAAAAAGCAACGATCGTTTACCGTCGTTCACTACAAGAGATGCCCGCATGGCGCGAAGAGTATGAAGAAGCGTTGCACGACGGCGTAGAGTTCCGTTTCCTGAATAATCCGGAACGTTTCGATGCTGATGGCACCTTAACCTTGCGCGTTATGTCGCTTGGCGAACCGGATGAGAAAGGTCGTCGTCGTCCGGTTGAAACCAATGAAACAGTAACACTGCTTGTAGACAGCCTGATCACCGCCATTGGTGAACAGCAGGATACTGAAGCCCTGAATGCGATGGGCGTGCCGCTGGACAAAAACGGCTGGCCAGACGTCGACCATAATGGCGAAACTCGTCTGACTGACGTCTTTATGATCGGCGACGTACAGCGCGGACCATCCTCCATTGTCGCTGCTGTCGGAACCGCGCGTCGGGCGACCGATGCCATCCTTAGTCGGGAAAATATCCGTTCCCACCAGAACGATAAATACTGGAACAACGTCAATCCAGCGGAAATCTATCAACGTAAAGGCGATATCTCTATCACGCTGGTGAACAGTGACGATCGTGACGCGTTTGTCGCCCAGGAAGCCGCTCGCTGCCTCGAATGTAACTACGTTTGCAGCAAGTGTGTGGATGTCTGCCCGAACCGCGCCAACGTCTCCATTGCGGTCCCAGGCTTCCAGAACCGTTTCCAGACGCTGCACCTCGACGCTTACTGTAACGAATGCGGCAACTGCGCTCAGTTCTGTCCGTGGAACGGTAAACCGTACAAAGACAAAATCACCGTCTTCAGCCTGGCGCAAGACTTTGATAACAGCAGCAACCCAGGCTTCCTTGTGGAAGATTGCCGGGTACGAGTACGTCTGAATAACCAAAGCTGGGTGTTAAACATCGACAGCAAAGGTCAGTTTAACAACGTACCACCGGAGCTGAACGATATGTGCCGCATCATCAGCCATGTCCACCAGCATCATCATTATCTGCTGGGCCGCGTGGAGGTGTAATCATGTTGATTCTGAAGAATGTCACTGCGGTACAGCTACACCCGGCAAAAGTGCAGGAAGGCGTTGATATCGCCATCGAAAACGATGTGATTGTCGCTATCGGCGATGCCCTGACGCAACGCTACCCCGACGCCAGCTTCAAAGAGATGCATGGCCGGATTGTGATGCCAGGGATTGTCTGCTCGCACAACCATTTTTACTCGGGGCTTTCCCGCGGAATTATGGCAAACATCGCCCCTTGCCCGGATTTCATCTCAACGCTGAAAAATCTCTGGTGGCGGCTCGATCGCGCCCTTGATGAAGAGTCGCTCTATTACAGCGGACTGATTTGTTCCCTGGAAGCGATTAAGAGCGGATGTACATCGGTTATCGATCACCATGCCTCTCCGGCGTATATCGGCGGGTCGCTCTCCACATTGCGCGACGCATTTTTAAAAGTTGGCCTGCGCGCGATGACCTGTTTTGAAACTACTGACCGTAACAACGGCATCAAAGAGTTGCAGGAAGGTGTAGAAGAAAACATCCGTTTCGCCCGTTTGATTGATGAGGCGAAGAAAGCGACAAGCGAGCCGTATCTGGTGGAAGCACATATCGGTGCTCACGCGCCGTTTACCGTGCCGGATGCCGGTCTGGAGATGCTGCGTGAAGCCGTGAAAGCCACAGGCCGTGGTTTGCATATTCACGCTGCGGAAGACCTTTACGACGTTTCCTACAGTCACCACTGGTACGGCAAAGACCTGCTGGCACGACTGGCGCAATTCGATCTCATCGACAGCAAAACGCTGGTCGCTCATGGGCTGTACTTGTCGAAAGATGACATCACCCTACTCAATCAGCGCGATGCGTTCCTGGTGCATAACGCCCGTTCAAACATGAACAACCATGTCGGCTACAACCATCACCTTAGCGACATCCGCAATCTGGCGTTGGGAACGGACGGCATTGGTTCGGACATGTTTGAAGAGATGAAATTTGCCTTCTTTAAACATCGCGATGCGGGTGGTCCGCTGTGGCCTGACAGTTTTGCCAAAGCCCTGACTAACGGTAACGAACTGATGAGCCGCAACTTTGGCGCGAAATTTGGGCTTCTGGAAGCCGGTTACAAAGCTGATTTAACCATTTGCGATTACAACTCGCCGACGCCGCTGCTGGCAGACAATATCGCCGGGCATATCGCTTTCGGTATGGGCTCAGGCAGCGTTCACAGCGTGATGGTCAATGGTGTGATGGTCTATGAAGACCGTCAGTTTAACTTCGATTGCGATTCCATTTATGCACAAGCCAGAAAAGCCGCTGCCAGTATGTGGCGTCGGATGGATGCGCTGGCATAAATGACAGATGCCCTCTTCCCGCAGGGAAGAGGGTTAAATAAGGAAAGAAGATGATTGAACAATTTTTCAGGCCCGACTCTGTCGAACAGGCGCTGGAACTGAAGCGCCGCTACCAGGATGAAGCCGTCTGGTTCGCCGGGGGCAGCAAACTCAATGCTACACCAACCCGTACCGATAAAAAGATTGCCATTTCCTTACAGGATCTGGAACTGGACTGGGTTGACTGGGATAACGGTGCACTGCGGATTGGCGCAATGTCTCGCTTGCAGCCACTGCGTGATGCGCGATTTATTCCTGCAGCGCTGCGTGAAGCCCTCGGTTTTGTTTACTCACGCCATGTTCGTAATCAGTCGACCATTGGTGGTGAAATCGCCGCCCGCCAGGAAGAGTCGGTGCTGCTTCCCGTCCTGTTGGCACTGGATGCTGAACTGGTTTTTGGCAACGGCGAAACGCTGTCAATCGAGGACTACCTGGCCTGCCCATGCGATCGCCTGCTAACCGAAATTATCATTAAAGATCCGTATCGCACCTGTGCGACCCGCAAAATTAGCCGTTCTCAGGCAGGTTTAACCGTCGTGACGGCAGCCGTTGCAATGACAGACCACGACGGTATGCGAATTGCGCTGGATGGCGTCGCCAGTAAAGCACTGCGTCTGCATGATGTCGAAAAACAAAATCTGGAAGGCAATGCACTTGAACAGGCTGTCGCCAACGCCATTTTCCCGCAGGAAGATTTGCGGGGCAGCGTGGCCTATAAACGCTATATCACGGGAGTTCTGGTAGCCGACCTGTATGCCGACTGCCAACAGGCTGGGGAGGAAGCCGTATGATCATCCACTTTACTTTAAATGGCGCGCCTCAGGAGCTAACCGTTAATCCAGGCGAAAACGTGCAAAAGCTGTTGTTTAACATGGGAATGCACTCTGTACGCAACAGTGATGATGGTTTCGGGTTTGCCGGTTCTGACGCAATAATCTTTAACGGTAATATCGTTAACGCGTCCTTGCTTATTGCCGCACAGTTAGAGAAGGCAGATATTCGTACCGCAGAATCTCTGGGCAAATGGAACGAGTTAAGTCTGGTTCAACAGGCAATGGTTGATGTTGGCGTGGTGCAGTCTGGTTATAACGATCCAGCTGCAGCTCTGATTATCACCGATCTTCTCGATCGCATCGCCGCACCTACCCGCGAAGAGATCGACGACGCGCTTTCTGGTTTGTTCAGCCGCGATGCTGGCTGGCAGCAATACTATCAGGTCATTGAACTGGCGGTTGCACGTAAAAATAATCCGCAGGCCACCATTGATATCGCTCCGACTTTCCGTGACGACCTAGAAGTCATTGGTAAGCATTATCCTAAAACTGATGCCGCGAAAATGGTGCAGGCGAAACCCTGCTATGTTGAAGACCGCGTAACGGCTGACGCCTGCGTCATTAAAATGTTACGTAGCCCACACGCTCACGCACTGATTACTCATCTGGATGTCAGCAAAGCTGAAGCCTTACCGGGCGTCGTTCACGTTATTACTCACCTGAATTGCCCGGATATCTACTATACCCCGGGTGGTCAGAGCGCACCGGAACCGTCACCGCTTGACCGCCGTATGTTCGGCAAGAAAATGCGTCACGTCGGCGATCGTGTTGCTGCGGTCGTCGCAGAAAGTGAAGAAATTGCGCTCGAAGCACTGAAGCTCATCGACGTTGAATATGAAGTGCTTAAGCCGGTAATGTCGATCGACGAAGCAATGGCGGAAGATGCGCCTGTCGTGCACGATGAACCGGTGGTGTATGTTGCTGGTGCGCCAGATACTCTGGAAGACGATAACAGCCATGCAGCCCAGCGCGGCGAGCATATGATCATCAACTTCCCGATCGGTTCTCGCCCTCGCAAAAATATCGCCGCCAGTATTCATGGTCATATTGGCGATATGGACAAAGGCTTTGCCGATGCCGATGTGATCATTGAGCGAACCTATAACTCAACGCAAGCGCAGCAGTGCCCGACTGAAACACATATCTGCTTTACTCGTATGGACGGCGATCGTCTGGTTATCCACGCCTCCACCCAGGTACCATGGCACTTACGCCGCCAGGTCGCGCGCCTCGTGGGCATGAAACAGCATAAAGTTCATGTCATTAAAGAGCGAGTTGGCGGCGGTTTTGGTTCCAAACAGGACATCCTGCTGGAAGAAGTGTGCGCCTGGGCAACCTGCGTGACCGGGCGTCCGGTACTGTTCCGCTACACCCGTGAAGAAGAGTTTATTGCTAACACCTCTCGTCACGTCGCGAAAGTCACCGTCAAACTGGGAGCGAAAAAAGATGGTCGCCTGACGGCAGTGAAGATGGATTTCCGCGCCAACACTGGCCCTTACGGCAACCACTCACTCACCGTACCGTGTAACGGACCGGCGCTGTCGCTGCCGTTATATCCGTGCGATAACGTCGATTTCCAGGTCACCACCTACTACAGCAACATTTGCCCAAATGGTGCTTATCAGGGTTATGGCGCACCGAAAGGTAACTTCGCTATCACCATGGCATTAGCGGAACTGGCTGAACAGTTACAGATCGACCAACTGGAAATTATCGAACGTAACCGGGTACACGAAGGGCAAGAGCTGAAAATTCTCGGTGCAATCGGTGAAGGTAAAGCGCCGACCTCCGTTCCTTCCGCCGCCAGCTGTGCACTGGAAGAGATCCTGCGTCAGGGTCGCGAGATGATCCAATGGTCGTCACCGAAACCGCAAAATGGTGACTGGCACATCGGTCGCGGCGTCGCCATTATCATGCAGAAATCGGGTATCCCGGATATCGATCAGGCTAACTGCATGATCAAACTGGAATCGGACGGCACCTTTATCGTTCATTCTGGCGGTGCGGATATTGGTACTGGTCTGGATACTGTAGTGACGAAACTGGCAGCAGAAGTGCTGCACTGCCCACCGCAGGACGTGCATGTTATCTCCGGTGATACCGATCATGCGTTGTTTGATAAAGGCGCATATGCCTCGTCCGGTACTTGCTTCTCGGGTAACGCGGCGCGTTTGGCAGCGGAAAATCTACGGGAGAAAATTCTGTTCCACGGCGCGCAAATGTTGGGTGAGCCAGTGGCAGATGTTCAACTGGCAACGCCGGGCGTCGTGCGCGGCAAGAAAGGCGAAGTTAGTTTCGGGGATATTGCCCATAAAGGCGAAACCGGCACCGGCTTTGGTTCACTGGTGGGAACTGGCAGTTATATCACGCCTGATTTCGCCTTCCCGTATGGCGCAAACTTCGCTGAAGTTGCCGTCAACACGCGTACGGGTGAAATCCGCCTGGATAAATTCTACGCCTTGCTGGACTGCGGTACACCGGTCAATCCAGAGTTAGCGTTGGGACAAATCTACGGTGCCACCCTGCGTGCTATCGGCCACAGTATGAGCGAAGAGATCATTTATGACGCCGAAGGTCACCCGTTAACGCGTGATTTACGCAGTTACGGCGCACCGAAAATTGGTGACATTCCGCGTGATTTCCGCGCTGTGCTGGTGCCGAGCGACGATAAAGTCGGCCCGTTCGGGGCGAAATCGATCTCGGAAATCGGTGTAAATGGCGCAGCTCCGGCGATTGCTACCGCAATTCACGATGCATGCGGCATCTGGTTACGCGAATGGCATTTCACACCGGAGAAAATACTCACTGCGCTGGAAAAAATATAAATAATAAATGGCCGCTTCGGCGGCCTGTTTCTCTGTTTGAACGATGACTAAATAGTGACTGCGAAAATGAGATAAGCCGTTCTCAAGGCGTCCTGCGCCCCAAATTCGTGGGAATTTATTTTACTAATTCAGATGATCAAATTTACTTTAAAAGGAGTGAAGGGATGTCTGATATAAACCATGCAGGTTCTGACCTTATATTTGAACTGGAGGATCGCCCTCCCTTTCATCAGGCTCTCGTTGGTGCCATTACCCATCTGTTGGCAATTTTCGTTCCGATGGTAACCCCCGCGTTAATCGTGGGTGCGGCCTTACAGCTTTCCGCTGAAACAACTGCCTATCTTGTTTCTATGGCGATGATCGCCTCTGGTATTGGTACCTGGTTACAAGTAAACCGCTACGGCATCGTCGGTTCTGGCCTACTCTCAATTCAGTCAGTCAATTTTTCATTTGTTACGGTCATGATTGCGCTGGGCAGCAGCATGAAAAGCGACGGTTTTCACGAAGAGTTAATCATGTCGTCGCTTCTCGGCGTCTCCTTCGTTGGCGCATTTCTGGTTGTCGGATCTTCATTTATCTTGCCCTATTTACGTCGGGTTATTACGCCTACCGTCAGCGGTATTGTGGTACTGATGATCGGCTTAAGCCTGATTAAAGTCGGCATTATCGATTTTGGTGGAGGATTTGCAGCCAAAAGCAGCGGTACGTTCGGCAATTACGAACATCTCGGCGTTGGTTTATTGGTTTTAATTGTGGTGATCGGCTTTAACTGCTGTAGCAGTCCGTTGCTACGCATGGGAGGGATCGCCATTGGGCTATGTGTCGGCTATATCGCATCGTTATGCCTGGGCATGGTGGATTTCAGCAGTATGCGCAATTTGCCGTTAATCACCATCCCGCATCCGTTCAAATACGGCTTTAGTTTTAGCTTCCATCAGTTCCTGGTGGTTGGCACGATTTATCTGCTTAGCGTGCTGGAAGCAGTCGGCGATATCACCGCCACGGCAATGGTTTCCCGCCGCCCCATTCAGGGGGAAGAGTATCAGTCCCGACTGAAAGGCGGCGTGCTGGCAGATGGTCTGGTTTCTGTTATCGCCTCCGCTGTCGGTTCATTACCATTAACCACGTTTGCGCAAAATAATGGGGTTATTCAGATGACTGGCGTCGCTTCACGTTATGTCGGGCGAACCATCGCGGTAATGCTGGTTATCCTCGGCTTATTTCCGATGATTGGCGGCTTCTTCACGACCATTCCCTCGGCAGTTCTGGGAGGCGCAATGACGTTGATGTTTTCCATGATTGCCATCGCAGGGATTCGCATCATCATCACCAACGGTTTAAAGCGCCGTGAAACACTTATTGTCGCCACTTCTTTAGGTTTAGGGCTTGGCGTCTCCTACGATCCCGAAATTTTTAAAATATTGCCAGCCTCTATTTATGTATTAGTTGAAAACCCTATTTGTGCTGGCGGGTTAACTGCGATTTTATTAAATATTATCCTCCCTGGTGGCTACCGACAGGAAAACGTTCTGCCTGGTATTACCTCAGCGGAAGAGATGGATTAACAGTAAAGGAGTCAATGATGTCAGGAGAACACACGTTAAAAGCGGTACGAGGCAGTTTTATTGATGTCACCCGTACGATCGATAACCCGGAAGAGATTGCCTCTGCGCTGCGGTTTATTGAGGATGGTTTATTACTCATTAAACAGGGAAAAGTGGAATGGTTTGGCGAATGGGAAAACGGAAAGCATCAAATTCCTGACACCATTCGCGTGCGCGACTATCGCGGCAAACTGATAGTACCGGGCTTTGTCGATACACATATCCATTATCCGCAAAGTGAAATGGTGGGGGCCTATGGTGAGCAATTGCTGGAGTGGTTGAATAAACACACCTTCCCTACTGAACGTCGTTATGAGGATTTAGAGTACGCCCGCGAAATGTCGGCGTTCTTCATCAAGCAGCTTTTACGTAACGGAACCACCACGGCGCTGGTGTTTGGCACTGTTCATCCGCAATCTGTTGATGCGCTGTTTGAAGCCGCCAGTCATATCAATATGCGTATGATTGCCGGTAAGGTGATGATGGACCGCAACGCACCGGATTATCTGCTCGACACTGCCGAAAGCAGCTATCACCAAAGCAAAGAACTGATCGAACGCTGGCACAAAAATGGTCGTCTGCTATATGCGATTACGCCACGCTTCGCCCCGACCTCATCTCCTGAACAGATGGCGATGGCGCAACGCCTGAAAGAAGAATATCCGGATACGTGGGTACATACCCATCTCTGTGAAAACAAAGATGAAATTGCCTGGGTGAAATCGCTTTATCCTGACCATGATGGTTATCTGGATGTTTACCATCAGTACGGCCTGACCGGTAAAAACTGTGTCTTTGCTCACTGCGTCCATCTCGAAGAAAAAGAGTGGGATCGTCTCAGCGAAACCAAATCCAGCATTGCTTTCTGTCCGACCTCCAACCTTTACCTCGGCAGCGGCTTATTCAACTTGAAAAAAGCATGGCAGAAGAAAGTTAAAGTGGGCATGGGAACGGATATCGGTGCCGGAACCACTTTCAACATGCTGCAAACGCTGAACGAAGCCTACAAAGTATTGCAATTACAAGGCTATCGCCTCTCGGCATATGAAGCGTTTTACCTGGCCACGCTCGGCGGAGCGAAATCTCTGGGCCTTGACGATTTGATTGGCAACTTTTTACCTGGCAAAGAGGCTGATTTCGTGGTGATGGAACCCACCGCCACTCCGCTACAGCAGCTGCGCTATGACAACTCTGTTTCTTTAGTCGACAAATTGTTCGTGATGATGACGTTGGGCGATGACCGTTCGATCTACCGCACCTACGTTGATGGTCGTCTGGTGTACGAACGCAACTAATAATAAAACTTTAACATCCTCGTGAGGACATCATTATGTCTGGAGACATCCTACAAACACCGGACGCACCAAAGCCACAGGGCGCGCTGGATAATTATTTTAAAATTACCGCTCGTGGCAGTACCGTTCGTCAGGAAGTACTGGCTGGCTTAACGACCTTTCTGGCCATGGTTTATTCCGTTATCGTCGTTCCGGGAATGCTGGGCAAAGCAGGTTTTCCTCCCGCAGCTGTGTTTGTTGCCACCTGTCTGGTCGCGGGCTTCGGCTCGTTGCTGATGGGATTATGGGCTAATTTGCCAATGGCGATTGGTTGCGCGATTTCCTTGACGGCGTTTACCGCATTCAGTCTGGTACTCGGGCAACAAATTAGCGTTCCTGTCGCACTGGGCGCGGTATTTCTGATGGGCGTCATCTTCACCGCCATTTCCGTAACCGGTGTGCGTACCTGGATCTTACGTAATTTGCCGATGGGTATCGCTCACGGTACAGGTATCGGTATCGGGCTGTTTCTGCTGCTGATTGCTGCTAACGGTGTGGGTATGGTTATCAAAAACCCGATTGAAGGCTTGCCAGTGGCGCTCGGTGCGTTTACCTCCTTCCCGGTGATGATGAGCTTGCTGGGGCTGGCGGTCATCTTCGGCCTGGAGAAGTGTCGCGTACCCGGCGGGATCTTGTTGGTGATTATTGCAATTTCGATCATCGGCTTAATCTTTGACCCAGCGGTGAAATACCACGGTCTGGTGGCGATGCCAAGCCTGACTGGCGAAGATGGTAAGTCTCTGATTTTCAGCCTCGATATTATGGGTGCACTCCAGCCAACTGTACTTCCGAGTGTACTGGCATTGGTGATGACCGCAGTGTTCGACGCTACTGGCACCATCCGTGCCGTCGCCGGTCAGGCGAATTTGTTGGATAAAGACAACCAGATCATCAACGGCGGCAAAGCCCTGACCAGTGACTCAGTAAGTTCAATATTCTCCGGCCTGGTGGGCGCAGCGCCCGCAGCGGTTTATATCGAATCAGCGGCAGGAACCGCCGCCGGGGGTAAAACAGGTTTAACCGCAACCGTAGTGGGGGCGTTATTCCTGTTAATTCTGTTTTTATCACCGCTGTCATTTTTGATCCCTGGTTACGCCACTGCACCCGCTCTGATGTACGTAGGTTTGCTGATGTTAAGTAACGTCTCGAAGCTGGATTTCAATGATTTTATTGACGCTATGGCTGGCCTGGTGTGTGCCGTGTTCATCGTTCTGACTTGTAATATCGTTACCGGTATTATGCTGGGCTTTGTGACACTGGTCGTAGGCCGCGTCTTTGCACGCGAATGGCAAAAGCTGAATATTGGTACGGTGATCATTACTGCCGCACTGGTCGCATTTTACGCGGGTGGTTGGGCAATCTAATAGATTCTCCGCGCCTTTCAGCGCGGAGATTTCTTTCAGAGAGGATTCTCACCGCTGGCAACAATACGCTGCTGGCGGACTCGCCTGAGTTCTCTTTCAGTAAGCAACTGCAGCGCCTGTGTTGGGCAAGATTCAACGCAGGCTGGCCCCTCTTCCCGCTGTTCACAGAGATCGCATTTCACAATTTGTTGTCGGGTATCCCCCGGCAACGACTGAATGGTGATCATTCCAAACGGGCACGCACTGACGCAACTCTGACAGCCAATACAACGGGCAGAATTGGTCTGCACCACCTGCTCGCCCATCGTCAGCGCCCCCACGGGGCAAGCGCCAACACAAGGGGCGTTTTCACACTGATGGCACATCACCGGCGCACTGATGCTGTCCAGTCGCTGTACCTTCAGCCGGGGTAAAAAGACATCGGCATTCAACTCCTGTTCTGAAGGGTGAGCGACCACACAGGCTACTTCACAAGTACGGCAGCCAATACAGTCAGCCGGATTAACGATAATTAACGATTTCATCACGATGCCTTCGTATCAAACAGAGTTAACATATCGCGCGCCGCCTGCCTTCCTGCGGCCATTGCAGTGACAACCAGATCCGCGCCATGAACTGCATCACCACCAGCAAAGACTTTTTTCAGATGCGTCTGGGTAGGTAAATACCCGACGTCACCGGTTTGAATCAGGCCCCATTTATCGAGTTTAATTCCGCTGCCCTGCAACCACGGCATGGCATGCGCCTGGAAACCAAAGGCCATAATCAGAACATCGGCGGGCAATTCAAACTCTGAACCCGCTACCGGACGAGGACGACGGCGACCATCCGGCCCCGGCTCACCCATGGCGGTACGAATCAGGCCCACCGCAGTTAAACGCCCATCTTCGTCACAAGCGATATATTGCGGTTGAACATTGAACTGAAACTCGACACCTTCCTCGCGCGCATTAACCACCTCTTTGCGCGAGCCCGGCATACTGACTTCATCACGACGATACGCGCAGGTCACGCTGGCGGCATTGAGGCGGATGGAAGTCCGCAAACAATCCATTGTCGTATCGCCACCGCCCAATACCACGACTCGCTTACCTTCCACGTCCGTCAGCGGATACTCTTCAGACTCCGGCAATCCCATGAGCTGGCGGGTATGGGCAGTCAGGAACGGTAGAGCCTGAATGACACCGGGCGCATCTTCATGCGGCAGATCTGCTCGCATCATCCCGTAAGTCCCCACGCCGATGAAAACTGCATCATATTCAGAAGTTAAATCGCTAAAGGTAATATCGCGGCCAATTTCACAGTTAAGATGAAAGTCGATTCCCATTGCGGTGAATATCTCTCGCCGCTGGCTTAATACCGTTTTATCGAGTTTGAAAGGAGGAATGCCAAAAGTCAGCATACCGCCAATTTCTGGATGGCGATCAAAGACATCGACCTGAACTCCTGCGCGCGCCAGAATATCAGCACACCCTAACCCTGCAGGCCCAGCGCCAATCACCGCCACTTTTTCGCTACGGGGAACAACTTTGCTGACATCGGGACGCCAGCCCATCGCCAGCGCGGTATCGGTGATGTAGCGTTCCAGATTACCGATAGAGACTGCGCCCGAGTGATCTTTCAAAGTACATGCGCCTTCACAAAGACGGTCCTGTGGACATACCCTGCCGCAAATTTCTGGTAAGGAACTGGTCTGGTGGCAAAGTTCTGCCGCTTCAATAATCTTTCCTTCCTGTACCAGACGGATGTAATCCGGAATAGCGTTATGCAGCGGGCAATGCCAGTTGCAGTTAGCTTTTTCGGCACAATAAACACAGCGGTCACTCTCATAAGTCGCTTGTTGTGGATCCAGCCCGCAATATATTTCGCCAAAGTGGGTTTTCCGTTCACTCGCTGAAATTTTATCTGCGCCTTTACGCGAGTTAACGGGGAGCAACGCTGCACTGCGAGATGGCTGAGCGTCTGATGACGCTTTTCCTGCTGCCGTTTTGCGCTGGCGGGCCACCTTTATCTGCTGCAACCCTTTATCGTCCATCAGTCGTAACGCCTGTGTTGGGCAGACTTCAATACAGGCTTGCGTGCCGGAACTGCGCTGGTTACAAAGGTCGCATTTCTGCGCAATCGTATCGACCATCTCAACGACGCCAAAGGGGCAAGCGATTGCGCATCTTTTACAACCAATACATTTTTGCTCGTCCAGTTGTACGCTATCGGACTGGAAAGTCAGAGCATTAACCGGACAAGCCGTAACGCAAGGGGCATTGTTGCAGTGATGGCAGGCCACCGGATTCGCAGCCTGGCCTTTCCCTACAACGTGGATACGCGGTCGAAAGTCACTGTGACTCAGCGGCCAGTTTTCTTGATTGTGTGCCACCGCACAGGCAATTTCACAAGCATGACAGCCTATACATTCCGCAGCTTCAGCAGCAATAAACTTATTCATTTGCATCCCTTTCATTTAATGAGTTATGTCTTCTCAAATTTCGCGATGCAATAAACGGGCATATATTAGGTAGCATGACCGTTTTAATTATAATTTTGCGACTGAGTTCAAATTATTGCCCCTCAATCTATGCCGCTTTCATTATTTCAACATTGCCGATCAAAAGAGCGCTATCCAGATAAAAACGATTAAATGCGAGAGTGCGACATGCCAGAATGATTAATGAAATATCAATATGAGAAAATTACAGATAATTCCATTGTCAGGTTCTCTTCTCATTTTCGTGGTTTAACCACGATTATGTGATTGCCTCCGCAATTCCTGTCTCTAACTCCCCTTCCTCGCAAAAACTGGCACTCCACGAGCATGTGTTTAGACAGTTTCATTAACGTAAACGGTTGCTTTTTACTCTGGCGGGCGAAAGGAGAAACACTGATGAGCGCCATAGATTCCCAACTTCCCTCATCTTCTGGGCAAGACCGCCCAACTGATGAGGTTGACCGCATATTATCACCAGGAAAGCTGATCATACTCGGTCTGCAACACGTCCTTGTCATGTACGCAGGTGCAGTCGCTGTTCCTCTTATGATTGGTGACCGACTGGGCCTCTCAAAAGAAGCTATTGCGATGCTCATTAGCTCGGATCTCTTTTGCTGCGGGATCGTCACATTATTGCAATGTATCGGTATCGGCCGCTTTATGGGGATCCGCCTGCCGGTGATTATGTCGGTGACCTTTGCTGCTGTAACACCAATGATAGCCATTGGGATGAACCCGGATATCGGCCTGCTGGGGATATTTGGTGCCACTATCGCCGCGGGTTTTATCACCACATTATTAGCGCCACTTATCGGTCGCTTGATGCCTTTATTCCCGCCACTGGTTACCGGTGTGGTTATTACTTCTATCGGGCTTAGCATCATTCAGGTGGGTATTGACTGGGCCGCCGGAGGTAAAGGGAATCCGCAATATGGTAATCCCGTTTATTTAGGTATCTCCTTTGCCGTCTTAATTTTTATCTTGCTCATTACTCGCTATGCGAAAGGATTTATGTCCAACGTCGCCGTATTACTGGGGATTGTATTTGGCTTTTTACTTTCGTGGATGATGAATGAAATCAATTTATCCGGGCTACATGATGCTTCATGGTTTGCGATTGTTACGCCGATGTCGTTTGGTATGCCGATTTTCGATCCCGTTTCCATTCTGACCATGACTGCCGTGTTAATCATCGTGTTTATCGAGTCGATGGGGATGTTCCTGGCACTGGGTGAAATAGTCGGTCGTAAACTCTCTTCGCACGATATTATTCGCGGGCTGCGTGTCGATGGCGTAGGGACAATGATAGGCGGCACGTTTAACAGCTTCCCCCACACGTCATTTTCTCAAAACGTTGGCCTGGTTAGCGTGACGCGCGTTCATAGCCGCTGGGTGTGTATTTCTTCGGGAATTATATTAATCCTGTTTGGCATGGTGCCAAAAATGGCGGTGCTGGTAGCCTCCATTCCGCAATTTGTGCTGGGCGGCGCTGGTCTAGTGATGTTCGGCATGGTACTGGCGACAGGGATTCGAATTCTGTCGCGCTGTAACTACACCACCAACCGTTACAACCTCTATATTGTGGCGATCAGTCTCGGCGTTGGCATGACTCCGACGCTCTCTCACGATTTCTTTTCTAAGTTACCGGCCGTACTGCAACCGCTGCTACATAGCGGCATTATGCTCGCAACCCTTAGCGCCGTTGTGCTGAACGTCTTCTTTAATGGCTATCAGCATCATGCTGACCTGGTGAAGGAATCCGTCTCTGATAAAGATTTAAAAGTCAGGACAGTACGTATGTGGCTTCTGATGCGCAAGCTGAAGAAAAATGAGCATGGAGAATAATATGAATTTTTTAATGCGCGCTATATTCAGTCTGTTGTTGCTTTTTACTCTCTCTATTCCTGTCATTTCTGACTGTGTTGCAATGGCCATTGAAAGTCGCTTCAAATATATGATGCTACTTTTTTAAATGGTTTTTACCTGTCGGCATCCGCTCAAAACGGGCGGTTGTCGATAAACGCTCACTTGGTTAATCATTTCACTCTTCAATTATCTATAATGATGAGTGATCAGAATTACATGTGAGAAATTATGCAAACGGAACACGTCATTTTATTGAATGCACAGGGAGTTCCCACGGGTACGCTGGAAAAGTATGCCGCACACACGGCAGACACCCGCTTACATCTCGCGTTCTCCAGTTGGCTGTTTAATGCCAAAGGACAATTATTAGTTACCCGCCGCGCACTGAGCAAAAAAGCATGGCCTGGCGTGTGGACTAACTCGGTTTGTGGGCACCCACAACTGGGAGAAAGCAACGAAGACGCAGTGATCCGCCGTTGCCGTTATGAGCTTGGCGTGGAAATTACGCCTCCTGAATCTATCTATCCTGACTTTCGCTACCGCGCCACCGATCCGAGTGGCATTGTGGAAAATGAAGTGTGTCCGGTATTTGCCGCACGCACCACTAGTGCGTTACAGATCAATGATGATGAAGTGATGGATTATCAATGGTGTGATTTAGCAGATGTATTACACGGTATTGATGCCACGCCGTGGGCGTTCAGTCCGTGGATGGTGATGCAGGCGACAAATCGCGAAGCCAGAAAACGATTATCTGCATTTACCCAGCTTAAATAAAAAAACCCCGACATTTGCCGGGGTTGTGAGCATAACGTAATGCTTATTTTACCGGACGCATCGCCGGGAACAGAATAACGTCGCGGATGGTATGGCTGTTGGTGAACAGCATTACCATACGGTCGATACCAATTCCCAGACCTGCTGTCGGCGGTAAGCCATGTTCCAGTGCGGTGACGTAATCTTCATCGTAGAACATCGCTTCGTCGTCACCTGCGTCTTTCGCGGCAACCTGATCCAGGAAGCGTTGCGCCTGATCTTCCGCGTCATTCAGCTCGCTAAAGCCGTTACCGATTTCACGACCACCAATGAAGAACTCAAAGCGGTCTGTGATTTCCGGGTTAACGTCGTTACGACGCGCCAGCGGAGAAACTTCTGCCGGATATTCAGTAATGAAGGTCGGCTGAATCAGATGTGCTTCTGCCACTTCTTCGAAGATCTCGGTAACGATACGGCCCAGACCCCAGCTCTTCTCAACGTGGATGCCGATAGATTCAGCAATTGCTTTCGCAGAGTCGAAGTTGTCCAGATCCGCCATGTCGGTTTCCGGGCGATATTTCTTGATCGCTTCACGCATGGTCAGTTTTTCGAACGGTTTACCGAAGTCCAGCGTCACGTCGCCGTAGGTCACTTCCGTCTTACCGAGAATATCCTGTGCCAGAGTACGGAACAGCGATTCGGTCAGCTCGATCAGATCTTTGTAATCTGCGTAAGCCATGTAGAGTTCCATCATGGTGAACTCTGGGTTATGACGTACGGAAATACCTTCGTTACGGAAGTTACGGTTGATTTCGAATACACGCTCGAAGCCACCAACCACCAGACGCTTGAGGTACAGTTCCGGCGCGATACGCAGGTACATGTCGAGATCCAGCGCGTTATGGTGGGTGATAAACGGACGCGCAGCGGCACCGCCAGGGATCACCTGCATCATCGGCGTTTCAACTTCCATAAAGCCGCGGTTCACCATGAACTGGCGAATACCAGAGAGGATCTGCGAGCGCACTTTAAAGGTGTTGCGGGATTCATCGTTGGAGATGAGATCGAGATAACGCTGACGATAGCGCGCTTCCTGATCCTGCAAGCCGTGGAATTTATCCGGCAGCGGACGCAGTGCTTTGGTCAGCAGACGCAACTCGGTGCAGTGGATAGACAGTTCGCCGGTTTTGGTTTTGAACAGCTTACCTTTCGCGCCGAGGATGTCGCCGAGGTCCCATTTTTTGAACTGCTCGTTATAAACGCCTTCCGGGAGATCGTCACGGGCAACGTACAGCTGAATGCGACCGCCAACGTCCTGCAGGGTAACGAAAGACGCTTTACCCATAATACGACGGGTCATCATGCGGCCAGCAACGGCCACTTCAACGTTCAGCGCTTCCAGCTCTTCATTTTCTTTGCCATCGAAGTCAGCGTGCAGTTGGTCAGAGGTATGGTCACGACGGAAATCGTTCGGGAAAGCGACGCCCTGCTCACGCAGCGCAGCCAGCTTCTCGCGACGGGTTTTCAGTTCATTATTAAGGTCAATTGCCGCGTCAGCGCCCTGTGCTTGTTGTTCAGACATGTTGGTTCCTCATAACCCTGCTTTCAAACTTGCTTCGATAAATTGATCCAGGCTGCCGTCCAGCACGGCCTGCGTGTTGCGGGTTTCTACCCCGGTGCGCAGATCTTTAATGCGGGAGTCATCAAGGACATAAGAACGAATCTGGCTGCCCCAGCCGATGTCGGATTTGTTATCTTCCATCGCCTGTTTCTCGGCATTTTTCTTCTGCATCTCCAGTTCATAAAGCTTCGCTTTCATCTGCTTCATGGCCTGATCTTTGTTCTTGTGCTGGGAACGGTCGTTCTGGCACTGGGTCACGATCCCGGTCGGGATGTGGGTAATACGCACCGCAGATTCGGTACGGTTAACGTGCTGACCGCCCGCGCCGGACGCGCGATAAACGTCAATGCGCAGATCCGCCGGGTTGATTTCGATATCAATATCATCATCAACTTCCGGATAAACAAACGCGGAGCTGAACGACGTGTGGCGACGACCGCCGGAGTCAAACGGGCTTTTACGCACCAGGCGGTGAACGCCGGTTTCTGTACGCAGCCAGCCGTAAGCGTAATCGCCGGAGATTTTGATCGTCACGGATTTAATACCCGCCACTTCACCTTCCGACTCTTCGATGATTTCAGTTTTGAAACCACGCGATTCTGCCCAGCGCAGATACATACGCTCAAGCATGCTCGCCCAGTCCTGTGCTTCCGTACCGCCAGACCCCGCCTGAATATCGAGGTAGCAGTCGGCGCTGTCATATTCGCCAGAGAACATACGGCGGAACTCAAGCTGCGCCAGTTTTTCTTCCAGGGCGTCGAGTTCAGCAACGGCTTCGTTAAAGGTTTCTTCGTCGTCAGCTTCTACAGCCAGTTCCAGCAGACCAGAAACATCTTCCAGCCCCTGTTTCATTTGGTCGAGGGTGTCGACAACGGCTTCGAGGGAGGAACGCTCTTTACCCAGCGCCTGTGCGCGTTCGGGTTCGTTCCAGACATCCGGCTGTTCCAGCTCGGCGTTTACTTCTTCCAGACGCTCTTTCTTGGCGTCGTAGTCAAAGATACCCCCTAAGAACGTCGGAGCGTTCCGTGAGGTCCTGAATGCGATTATTTACCGGATTAATTTCAAACATGGTCTGATTTCTTTTATTGAGCTAGTCAAAATGCGGTGATAAGAGCGGGATTGTACCCAATCCACGCTCTTTTTTATAGAGAAGATGACGCTAAATTGGCCAGATATTGTCGATGATAATTTGCAGGCTGCGGTTGCCGCGAAACTCGTTGATATCGAGCTTATAAGCCAGTTGCACTTCGCGCACGCCGTTATCCGGCCAGAGGGCGGTATCGACATTAAAAGCAATACCATCCAGCAGTGGACCGCCGCCGACCGGTTCGACCATCACCTTCAAATGACGTTCGCCCACCAGCCGCTGTTGCAGCAGACGGAAATGACCGTCAAACAGCGGCTCCGGGAACATCTGCCCCCACGGGCCAGCATCGCGCAGCAGCTGCGCCACTTCCATGGTCATTTCGGCCGGGCTTAACGGACCGTCTGATACCACTTCGCCTTGCAATAGCGAAGGGTCCAGCCACTCAGTAACCAGTTCGCCAAACCGTTGTTGAAAGAGTTTGAATTTATCCTCTTCCAGCGACAAACCCGCCGCCATCGCATGACCGCCAAACTTCAGCATCATGCCAGGGTAGAGTGTGTCTAATCGCTCCAGCGCATCACGCATATGCAGCCCCTGAATGGAGCGACCGGAACCTTTCAGCGTACCGTCACCTGCTGGCGCAAACGCGATAACCGGACGGTGAAAACGCTCTTTGATGCGCGAAGCCAGAATACCGACAACGCCCTGATGCCATTCGGGGTGATACATTGCCAGCCCGCCGGGTAGCGTGTCACGGCTGCGCTCCAGTTTCTCGCACAGGGTCAGGGCTTCAATTTGCATTCCTTGTTCGATCTCTTTTCGCGTCTGGTTTAGCGCATCGAGTTCATTTGCCAGCACGCGCGCTTCGCCGATGTTGTCGCACAACAACAGCGCCACACCGACGGACATATCGTCCAGTCGTCCGGCAGCATTGAGACGTGGCCCCAGCGCAAAACCTAAATCGCTGGCGGCGAGTTTTTGTGCATCACGGTTTGCCACTTCAAGCAGCGCTTTAATCCCCGGACGGCACTTTCCGGCTCGGATGCGACTCATCCCCTGCCAGGTCAGAATGCGATTATTAGCGTCCAGCGGCACGACGTCCGCCACTGTCCCCAGCGCGACCAGATCCAGCAGTTCTGCCAGGTTAGGAATTGCGATGTTACGCTCATCAAACCAGCCCTGATCGCGCAAAAAGGTGCGCAGCGCCAGCATCAGATAAAACGCCACACCCACGCCTGCCAGTGATTTCGACGGGAAATTACAGTCGCGCAAGTTAGGGTTAATGATCGCTTCCGCTGCGGGTAATGTGTCGCCTGGCAAATGGTGATCGGTAACAATAACCGGGATGCCCAACGAGCGAGCGTGCTCAACCCCCGCATGGGAGGAAATACCGTTATCCACCGTGACAATTAACTGCGCGCCACGGGCATGGGCCTGATCGACCACTTCCGGGCTTAAGCCGTAACCGTCTTCGAAACGGTTTGGTACCAGGTAGTCGATATTGCTGCAACCAAGCGAGCGCATCGCCAGCACGCTTAGAGCCGTGCTGGTCGCGCCGTCGGCGTCGAAATCACCGACCACAATAATCCGCGTTCCTTCGCGAAAAGCGTTGTAAAGGATCTCAACGGCCTTTTCGACGCCGCTCAGTTGCTGCCAGGGCAGCATACCTTTAACACTGCGTTCCAGTTCTTGCGCACTGCGTACTCCCCGGCTGGCGTATAAACGGCGCAGCAAGGGAGGCAATTCAGCGGGCAAGTCTGCCGTTTCATCGACTTCACGGCGACGAAGTTGTATCTGTTGTTTCACGCGAATTATTTACCGCTGGTCATTTTTTGGTGTTCGTCGAGGAATTCTTTCATCTCTTTCGGCGGCTGGTAACCCGGAACAAGTGTGCCATTGCTCAGCACAACTGCCGGAGTACCGCTAACGCCAAGCTGGACGCCAAGTGCGTAATGGTCGGCAATATCCACGTCGCAACTGGCTGGTGCGACGCTTTTACCTGCCATCACATCATCAAACGCTTTGTTTTTATCTTTCGCACACCAGATAGCTTTCATTTCTTTCTCTGCATCGCTGTCCAGCCCCTGGCGCGGGAAAGCAAGATAACGCACGGTGATCCCCAGCGCGTTGTAGTCTGCCATTTGCTCATGCAGTTTGTGGCAGTAACCACAGGTAATATCAGTAAACACGGTGATGACGTGTTTTTCCTGCGGCGCTTTATAAACGATCATCTCTTTTTCAAGCGCATTCAACTGCTTTAACAGCATCTTATTGGTGACATTGACCGGAGCCGTGCCACTAACGTCATACATTGGCCCCTGAATGATATGTTTACCATCATCGGTGATGTACAACACGCCGCTGTTAGTCAGAACTGTCTTCATGCCAGCTACAGGCGCGGGCTGAATATCGCTGCTTTTGATGCCCATTTTGGCTAACGTTTGTTGAATTGCCGCGTCATCAGCCTGAGCAAAGCCTGAAAACGCCGCTAACAAAGTAAACAACATAAAACCTTTCTTCATAAATCTTCCCGTTCTTTTCAGACATCACGCCCGCGGGTGATGCTGTTGATGAAGTTGCCGCAGACGCTCGGTAGCGACATGCGTATAAATTTGCGTGGTGGAGAGATCGCTGTGGCCCAGTAGCATCTGCACCACGCGTAAATCCGCACCATGATTTAATAAATGAGTGGCAAAAGCGTGACGCAACACATGCGGTGACAGCTTTTCGCTGTCGATACCCGCCAGCACAGCATAATGTTTAATACGGTGCCAGAAGGTCTGTCGCGTCATCTGCTGCGCACGCTGGCTGGGAAACAACACGTCAATTGACACACCATTCAGCAGCCACGGACGCCCATGTTCCAGATAGGTTTCCAGCCAGTAAACCGCCTCTTCACCTAACGGCACCAGACGCTCTTTGTTGCCTTTACCAATGACCCGTACCACGCCCTGACGCAGGCTGATATCACTCATTGTCAGTCCGACCAGTTCAGAGACACGCAGCCCGGTAGCATACAACACTTCAAGCATGGCTTTATCGCGTAGCTCCAGTGGCTGATCGATTAATGGTGCCTGTAATAAACGTTCGACCTGCGCTTCGCTTAAATCTTTTGGCAAACGCTGGGGCAATTTCGGTGAAGCGAGATGCGCACTGGGATCGTCTTCACGAAACTTTTCGCGATAAAGATACTGGAACAATCGGCGCACTGCACTCAGCAAACGCGCTGAGCTGGTGGCTTTATACCCGCCCTCCAGCCGTTCTGCCAGTAATGCCTGCAAATCGTCACTTTGCGCCGTCGCCAGCGTCAACCCGCGGTGATGCAACCACTCCACCATCATTGACAGATCGCGACGGTAAGCGTTCAACGTATTTTCAGCCAGATTTTTTTCCAGCCACAGAGCATCAAGAAACTGCTCGATGCGTGCCAGATCCTGTTTCACTTGCGCCCCTTATGGTCACTCATTTGATCCATTATGCCTTATTGTGCCGTGACTAAAGCGATTCTGATACACTAGCCGCAAAAGCCACAGCAGAATCGAGAAGCTTACGTTATGAATATGGGTCTTTTTTACGGTTCCAGCACCTGTTACACCGAAATGGCGGCAGAAAAAATCCGCGATATTATCGGCCCAGAACTGGTGACCTTACATAACCTCAAGGACGACTCCCCGAAATTAATGGAGCAGTACGATGTGCTCATTCTGGGTATCCCGACCTGGGATTTTGGTGAAATCCAGGAAGACTGGGAAGCCGTCTGGGATCAGCTCGACGACCTGAACCTTGAAGGTAAAATTGTTGCGCTGTATGGGCTTGGCGATCAACTGGGATACGGCGAGTGGTTCCTCGATGCGCTCGGTATGCTGCATGACAAACTCTCGACCAAAGGCGTGAAGTTCGTCGGCTACTGGCCAACGGAAGGATATGAATTTACCAGCCCGAAACCGGTGATTGCTGACGGGCAACTGTTCGTGGGTCTGGCGCTGGATGAAACTAACCAGTATGACCTTAGCGACGAGCGTATTCAGAGCTGGTGCGAGCAAATCCTCAACGAAATGGCAGAGCATTACGCCTGATCTCACTGACGGCTTAGCGCATATGCTTTGCCGTCATCTTTATCTTTGCGTCTCTTGTTGCAACAAAATCCGCCGTAAATCCCGCCATTCAGCTTCGTCCATGCTGTCGGCTGCCAGCCATAAATGTTGCCGTTTACCGCCATCAGAACGTAAACGCAGCATCATGCCGCTCTTAATCATCCACGGTGCTTTGACGATGCTCCACTCCTGCCCTTGCCAACGCAAACGCCCGTCCATCAACAAGCGAATTTCCCCCTGGCGAGCATTAATACGCCGCTGGCTGCGAACGCAATCAAACACCACCAGCGAAAGTAACACCATCCATAACGGGGTGTAACTGAGTGGCCAGGGCATGAGTAAAATAACAGCGGCAACCAGCCCATGAATCAGCAAGGAAAGCCACTGTGCGCGCCAGGAGACGCGCAAATCAGATTGCCACAGGACCACGTTCCCGGTTCCGTGTCTGGATGAGTCGGACCATCATTTCCAGTTCTGCATCGGCCGGTTTACCGTGATTCATCAGCCAGTTAAACAGGTCCGGATCGTCACATTCCAGCAGACGAATAAAGATGCGTTTTTCGTCATCGCTTAAGCTGTCGTACTCATGTTCGAAAAACGGCATGATTGAAATATCGAGTTCGCGCATACCACGGCGGCATGCCCAATGAATGCGGGCTTTGTTGTTAATGTCCATCTTCTTCCTGTCTCACGAAAATCCAGTACCCGGCTATTGTAACGTGTTTTTCGCCTTCTTTTACGGGAATATCAGTAAACACCATCGCGATCGCGAAATTAATTCACAACAATTCAATGGCTTCATTTTTTTGGAAGTCGCCTCGCAGAAGGCACAGATCGCGTAGTGAAAGCACTTGCATTGCCTCATAGCTCTTTTACCATTAGTCATTAATACGCCGTTAAGCAACTCAGGACTCTATTATGGCTTTTACACCTTTTCCTCCCCGTCAGCCTACGGCTTCTGCCCGTTTACCGCTGACGCTGATGACGCTTGATGACTGGGCGCTTGCCACCATTACTGGCGCGGACAGCGAAAAATATATGCAGGGTCAGGTGACAGCAGATGTCAGCCAGATGGCAGAAGATCAGCACCTGCTCGCCGCCCATTGCGACGCCAAAGGTAAAATGTGGAGCAATTTACGTCTGTTCCGCGACGGCGATGGCTTTGCATGGATTGAACGGCGCAGCGTGCGTGAACCGCAGCTGACTGAACTGAAAAAATATGCGGTATTCTCTAAAGTGACCATCGCGCCAGACGACGAGCGTGTGCTGCTTGGTGTTGCCGGTTTTCAGGCGCGCGCCGCGCTGGCAAATCTCTTTAGCGAACTGCCTTCGAAAGAAAAACAGGTAGTCAAAGAAGGCGCGACCACTTTGCTATGGTTTGAACACCCGGCAGAACGTTTCCTGATCGTAACCGATGAAGCTACTGCTAATATGCTGACCGATAAACTGCGCGGTGAAGCGGAACTGAACAATAGCCAACAGTGGCTGGCATTAAACATTGAAGCGGGTTTCCCGGTGATTGATGCCGCCAACAGCGGGCAGTTTATCCCACAGGCGACCAATCTCCAGGCGCTGGGCGGTATCAGCTTTAAGAAAGGCTGTTATACCGGACAAGAGATGGTGGCGCGAGCAAAATTCCGTGGTGCCAATAAACGTGCGCTCTGGTTGCTGGCAGGTAGCGCCAGCCGACTGCCGGAAGCTGGTGAAGACTTAGAGCTGAAAATGGGCGAGAACTGGCGTCGTACCGGTACGGTACTGGCTGCGGTAAAACTGGAAGATGGTCAGGTCGTGGTACAGGTCGTCATGAATAACGATATGGAACCGGATAGCATCTTCCGCGTACGCGACGATGCGAATACATTGCATATCGAGCCGCTGCCGTATTCGCTCGAAGAGTAAATCTCTTTATCGCATCAGGCATTTATCGCCTGATGCGACGCTGGCGCGTCTTATCATGTCTGGGATTTGATGCCTTTATCACAACAGGGACGAGGCCCGTAGATCGGATAAGGCGTTCACGCCGAATCCGGCAGTTGTGCTCCGATGCCTGATGCGACGCTGGCGCGTCTTATCAGGCCTACAAAGGCATACCCATTACGCCTGCCCAATATACAAATAGATCGCCAGAAAGTGGCACACACTACCGCCGAGCACGAAGCCGTGCCAGATGGCATGGTTGTATGGAATGCGTTTGCAGACGTAGAAAATCACCCCGAGCGAATAAACCACGCCGCCTACCGCCAGTAAGGTAACGCTGCCCGCCGCGAGCTTAACTGCCATTTCATAAATTACCACCAGCGACAGCCAGCCCATCGCCAGATAGGTCACCAGAGATAAAATTTTGAATCGGTGCGCGATGGTCAGTTTAAACAGAATACCCAGCAATGCCAGGCTCCAGATAACAATCATCAACCCGCGCGCTAACGGAGAATCCAGCCCCACCAGCAAAAACGGCGTGTAGGTTCCGGCAATCAACAGGTAAATAGCGCAATGGTCAAATTTCTTCAGCCACATTTTTGCCCGTTGATGAGGAATGGCGTGATAGAGCGTCGAAGCGAGGAACAGCAGGATCATACTGCCGCCATAGAGGCTGTAGCTGGTTATCGCTGTGGCGCTGGCATTAAGATCCACCGCCTGAACCAGTAGCAACACCAGCCCAACGATACCAAACACCAACCCAATGCCGTGACTGACGCTGTTGGCTATTTCCTCTGCCAGTGAATATCCCTGCTTAATGAGGGGCTTCTGAACCATAACTTACTCCGGAGAAACGTACACGCACATGTATACCTCTCCAGCGTAACTGAGAATAGTTCCAGTGAACACATGTTAGCTAAAATAAATTCTGATTTGAGACTAATCTCCTAAAAATCATGAAATTAAATGCGAAATTTCAACTAACAGGCGTGAGTTCAATTTAAAGACATTTAAATTCAATCACATAAAATTGTGTCTGACCGGGATAGATGTCAGCAATGACTTTTTTCAGTTCAGTCAGGGTCATATTTTCCTGCTCTGCATGTTTTTCAGTCAGCGTATCCAGCGTTACGGTTGAGGTTGCGGTGACTTCAATCGTGCAAAAATAACCGTCATCTTCAAAACGTCCGACACGAAGCACATCACCCGTTTTGAAGTGCGATTCAGACTCGTCGCGGATGGTGATGGTTTTACGCCCAGCCAGAATGTCATCCTGGAAACGTTGAAAAAAAGTGATGTCGTTTGGCTGCATGGTACTATTTCCTGTAAGAATTGACTCATCTGGAGCCTATGATAGTGAAAAAACTCACCTTACCGAAAGATTTCTTATGGGGCGGCGCAGTTGCCGCTCATCAGGTCGAAGGCGGCTGGAACAAAGGCGGAAAAGGGCCGAGCATTTGTGACGTTCTGACCGGTGGCGCACACGGCGTGCCGCGCGAAATCACCAAAGAAGTCTTGCCAGGAAAATACTATCCAAACCATGAAGCCGTTGATTTTTATGGTCACTATAAGGAAGACATCAAGCTATTTGCCGAAATGGGCTTCAAATGTTTTCGTACATCCATTGCCTGGACGCGCATTTTTCCAAAAGGCGATGAAGCTCAGCCAAACGAAGAAGGGCTGAAGTTCTACGATGATATGTTCGATGAACTGCTGAAATACAACATCGAACCGGTGATCACCCTCTCCCACTTTGAAATGCCGCTGCATCTGGTGCAGCAATACGGTAGCTGGACCAACCGTAAAGTGGTTGATTTCTTTGTACGTTTCGCGGAAGTGGTATTTGAACGCTATAAGCACAAAGTCAAATACTGGATGACCTTCAACGAAATTAACAACCAGCGTAACTGGCGTGCACCGCTGTTCGGTTACTGCTGCTCCGGCGTGGTGTATACCGAGCATGAAAACCCGGAAGAGACGATGTATCAGGTGCTGCATCACCAGTTTGTCGCCAGCGCCCTGGCGGTGAAAGCTGCGCGTCGCATTAACCCGGAGATGAAAGTCGGCTGTATGCTGGCGATGGTGCCGCTCTATCCTTACTCCTGTAACCCGGACGATGTGATGTTCGCTCAGGAGTCGATGCGCGAACGCTACGTCTTTACCGATGTGCAGCTACGCGGCTATTACCCGTCCTATGTGTTGAACGAGTGGGAGCGTCGCGGATTTAACATCAAAATGGAAGACGGCGATCTGGATGTGCTGCGTGAAGGCACCTGCGATTATCTTGGTTTCAGCTATTACATGACCAATGCAGTGAAGGCCGAAGGCGGCACCGGCGATGCGATCTCTGGTTTTGAAGGCAGCGTACCAAACCCGTATGTTAAAGCATCTGACTGGGGCTGGCAGATTGATCCAGTAGGTCTGCGCTATGCACTTTGCGAACTGTATGAGCGTTATCAGAGGCCGCTGTTTATTGTCGAAAACGGTTTTGGCGCTTACGACAAAGTGGAAGAAGATGGCAGCATCAACGACGACTACCGCATTGACTACCTGCGCGCCCATATCGAAGAGATGAAAAAAGCGGTGACTTACGATGGCGTGGATCTGATGGGCTACACACCGTGGGGCTGCATCGACTGCGTGTCGTTCACCACCGGGCAGTACAGCAAACGCTACGGCTTTATCTATGTGAATAAACATGACGACGGTACTGGCGATATGTCGCGTTCACGTAAGAAGAGCTTTAACTGGTACAAAGAGGTGATTGCCAGCAACGGCGAGAAGCTTTAAGTCGATGAAGTACCGGATGCAATACTTGTTGCATCCGGTCAGACAACTTCCCTGTTTTATTTCCCGCCCGCCAAATCGATAAAACTTCCCGTGACGTAAGAGGCTTTATCACTTAGTAGCCAGACAATGGCCTGCGCGACCTCTTCTGCCTGTCCACCACGCTGCATGGGGATGTTCGACTTAACGCGATCGACGCGTCCAGGCTCGCCGCCGCTGGCGTGCATTTCGGTATAAATAAACCCTGGCCGCACGCAGTTAACGCGGATCCCCTGCGCGGCGACTTCCAGCGATAGTCCGGTGGTTAACGTATCAATCGCCCCTTTCGATGCCGCGTAATCAACATATTCCCCTGGCGAACCCAACCGTGAGGCCACCGAAGAGACATTGACGATAGCGCCGCCACTGCCACCATTTTTAAGCGCCATGCGTTTTACCGCCTCGCGGCAGCAGAGAAAATATCCCGTCACGTTGGTGGAAAGTACTCGGTTGATTCGCTCTGCGGTAAGGTTTTCAACGGTGCACTGGGTAAACAAGATCCCGGCGTTATTGACCAGCGCTGCTAGCGGTTCATCGTGCTGATCGATTGCTGTAAACATCGCAACGACCTGGTTTTCGTCGCTGATATCCGCCTGGAGCACGAATGCTTTGCCACCGGCTTGCGTTATTAAGTTCATCACTTCCTGCGCCGCGTGGAGGTTTTGCTGATAATTAACCGCCACCGTATACCCTTCTTGCGCCAACAGTAATGCAGTTGCCCGCCCGATGCCGCGACTGCCACCAGTCACAAGTGCTATAGCCATTTGTTTTTCCGAGAAAAATTAATTCGTTGACGTATCTTTGAGATTGCTAACAAACTGGCTCAATCTTCAATGTTGGCACGCTTTTCCCCCTCGCCCTTTCAGGGAGAGGGCCGGGGTGAGGGTAAATATTCGCGCCAGTGCCGGCCTGTTCCCCTCACCCTAACCCTCTCCCCAAAGGGGCGAGGGGACTGTCTGAGCACTTTTGTACTTTGTCATCTGACTAAAAAGGCGCCGAAGCGCCTTTAGAAAATAGTCGAATCAGTGAATTACTGGTATTCGCTAATCGGTACGCAGGAGCAGAACAGGTTACGGTCGCCGTAAACATCATCCAGACGTTTCACTGTCGGCCAGTATTTGTCTGCCACACCTGCCGGGAATACCGCAACTTCACGGCTGTACGGATGCGCCCACTCGGCGACCAGTTCGCTCTGAATGTGCGGCGCGTTCACCAGCGGGTTATCTTCCAGCGGCCAGACACCGGCTTTCACCTGGTCAATTTCTGCGCGGATAGCCAGCATCGCGTCGATAAAGCGATCCAGTTCCACTTTGCTTTCAGATTCAGTCGGTTCAACCATCAGCGTACCCGCCACCGGGAACGACATCGTCGGCGCGTGGAAACCGTAGTCGATCAGGCGCTTGGCAATATCCAGCTCGCTGATGCCGGTTTCTTCTTTCAGCGGGCGAATATCGAGAATACATTCGTGCGCCACGCGACCGTCGCGACCGGTATACAGCACCGGGAAGGCATCCTGCAGGCGGCTGGCAATATAGTTGGCGTTGAGGATTGCCACCTGGCTTGCTTTTTTCAGCCCTTCTGCGCCCATCATGCGGATGTACATCCAGCTGATTGGCAGGATAGAGGCGCTACCGAACGGTGCCGCAGAAACCGCGCCCTGACGGGTTAACATGCCTTCGATTTGCACCACGCTATGACCCGGTACAAACGGTGCCAAATGCGCTTTCACGCCGATCGGTCCCATACCCGGACCACCACCGCCGTGCGGAATGCAGAAAGTTTTATGTAGGTTAAGGTGTGAAACGTCCGCACCAATAAAGCCCGGCGAGGTGATGCCAACCTGGGCGTTCATGTTCGCGCCATCAAGGTAAACCTGACCGCCGAACTGATGCACGACTTCACACACTTCACGGATCGTTTCTTCATACACGCCGTGGGTAGAAGGATAAGTCACCATGATACAGGAGAGGTTATCGCCCGCCTGTTCCGCTTTCGCGCGCAGATCAGTCAGATCGATGTTGCCGTTTTTATCACACGCCACAACCACCACCTGCATTCCTGCCATATGTGCAGAAGCGGGGTTAGTTCCGTGCGCAGAAGCCGGGATCAGGCAGATATCGCGATGCCCTTCGTTGCGGCTTTCATGATAATGACGAATCGCCAGCAGGCCCGCGTATTCGCCCTGTGCGCCAGAGTTCGGCTGCATACAAACGGCGTCGTAACCGGTCAGTTTCACCAGCCAGTCAGCCAGCTGCGCAATCATCTGCTGATAACCTTCGGCCTGCTCCGGCGGGCAGAACGGGTGCAGTTCGGCAAATTCCGGCCAGGTGATTGGGATCATCTCGGCGGCGGCGTTCAGTTTCATGGTGCAGGAACCCAGCGGGATCATCGCCTGATTCAGCGCCAGATCTTTACGCTCCAGCGAGTGCATATAGCGCATCATTTCGGTTTCGCTGTGGTAGCGATTAAACACCGGATGGGTGAGGATTTCGTCGTCGCGCAGCATCGCAGGCTGGATAGAGCGGCTGTCGTGAGCCACGTCTTTGTCCAGCGTGTCGATGTCCAGGCCGTGGTTATCGCCCAGCAGCACGTTGAAAAGCTGCATTACGTTTTCACGCGTGGTTGTTTCATCAAGGGTGATCCCAACCGCGTTCAGAATATCGCTACGCAGGTTGATTTCAGCCGCTTCGGCACGCGTCAGTACGCCCGCTTTGTCGGCCACTTCCACACACAAGGTGTCGAAATAGTGCGCATGGCGCAGTTTCAGACCTTTTTGTTGCAGGCCCGCCGCCAGGATATCGGTCAGACGGTGAATGCGGTTAGCGATACGTTTCAGGCCAACCGGGCCGTGATAAACGGCATACAGGCTGGCGATGTTTGCCAGCAGTACCTGGGAAGTACAAATGTTGGAGTTCGCTTTCTCACGGCGGATATGTTGCTCGCGAGTCTGCATCGCCATGCGCAGCGCGGTATTGCCAGCTGCATCTTTCGATACACCGATAATACGGCCCGGCATTGAGCGTTTGTATTCATCTTTCGCCGCAAAGAATGCCGCGTGTGGGCCACCGTAGCCCATCGGCACGCCGAAGCGTTGCGCCGAACCAAAAACAATATCCGCGCCCTGTTTACCCGGCGCAGTTAACAGCACCAGCGCCATAATATCGGCGGCAACGCTGACCACAATTTTGCGTGATTTCAGTTCGCTAATAAGCGCAGTGTAGTCGTGAATTTCACCGGTAGTGCCTACCTGCTGTAACAGCACGCCGAAGACGTCCTGATGGTCGAGCACTTTTTGCGCGTCATCGACAATCACTTCAAAACCAAAGGTTTCGGCACGAGTACGGACCACATCCAGCGTTTGCGGATGCACATCGGAAGCCACGAAGAAGCGGTTGGCATTTTTCAGTTTGCTGACGCGTTTCGCCATCGCCATTGCTTCGGCGGCAGCGGTGGCCTCGTCCAGAAGAGAAGCAGAGGCCATATCCAGTCCAGTCAAATCCAGCGTTACCTGCTGGAAGTTGAGCAGTGCTTCAAGGCGGCCCTGGGAGACTTCAGGTTGATACGGAGTGTACGCGGTATACCAGCCCGGATTTTCCAGCATGTTACGCAGGATAACCGGCGGTAGCTGCACGGCGGTGTAACCCATGCCGATGTAAGACGTGAAGCGTTTATTGCGACTGGCAATAGCCTTGAGTTCTGCCAGTGCGGCGTATTCGGTCGCCGGTGCGCCAACCTGCGGTGGTGTCGCAAGTTGAATATCTTTCGGCACAATCTGGCCGGTCAGCGCGTTTAACGATTGTGCACCAACGGCATTCAGCATTTCTTGCTGTTGCGCGGCGTCCGGTCCGATATGGCGTTCAATAAAAGCGCCGCTGTTTTCAAGCTGGCTTAACGTCTGTGTCATGAGCGATGGTTCCTGAAACGTGCAGTGAATTGTGAACCTCTCTCCTTACGAAGAGAGTGAGGGTGAGGCATAAATTTTCCTCACCCTGATCCTCTCCCGCAGAAGAGGAATAAAGCCGTTACTCGTCTTCTAACAATGCTTCGTATGCGGTCGCATCCAGCAGTGATTCCAGTTCGCTTTCATCGCTGGCTTTGATTTTAAAGATCCAGCCGCCTGCATACGGTTCGCTGTTCACCAGTTCCGGGGAATCGCTCAGTGCGTCGTTTACCGCCACGATTTCACCGCTTACTGGCGCATAAATGTCTGACGCCGCTTTTACCGATTCGGCAACCGCGCAGTCATCGCCCGCGCTAACCGTTGCGCCCACTTCCGGCAGGTCAACAAACACCATATCGCCTAACAGCTCCTGAGCATGTTCGGTAATACCAACGGTGTAAGTGCCGTCGGCTTCTTTACGCAACCATTCGTGTTCTTTGCTGTATTTCAGTTCTGCTGGTACGTTGCTCATCAATCAATCTCCAAAAAAGTAAATCACGCGACGGCTTTGCCGTTACGCACAAAAACAGGTTTTGTCACTTTAACCGGCATTTCACGGTTGCGAATTTGCACAATCGCCGTTTCGCCAATACCTTCCGGCACGCGCGCCAGCGCAATGCTGTAACCCAGCGTCGGGGAGAAAGTACCGCTGGTGATAATGCCTTCATGCTGGTTGCCCTGCGCATCGGTAAAGCGTACCGGCAGTTCATTACGCAGCACGCCTTTTTCGGTCATCACCAGACCAACCAGTTTTTCTGTACCATGCTCACGCTGCACTTCCAGGGCTTCACGACCGATAAAGTCACGATCTGCCGGTTCCCAGGCGATGGTCCAGCCCATGTTGGCGGCTAAAGGAGAGATGGTTTCGTCCATCTCCTGACCATAAAGATTCATGCCCGCTTCCAGACGCAGCGTGTCACGCGCGCCCAAGCCACATGGCTTAACACCCGCTTCCACCAGCGCACGCCAGAAATCGGCCGCTTTTTCATTGGGCAGCGCAATTTCATAGCCCGCTTCACCGGTATAACCAGTGGTGGCAATAAACAGATCGCCCGCCTGCACGCCAAAGAACGGTTTCATCCCTTCCACCGCCTGACGCTGGGCGTCATTAAACAGTGTGGCAGCTTTTGCCTGCGCATTCGGCCCTTGCACGGCAATCATGGAAAGGTCATCACGAACGGTAATTTCGATGCCGAAAGGTTCAGCGTGTTGGGTAATCCAGGAGAGGTCTTTTTCGCGGGTGGCGGAGTTAACAACGAGGCGGAAGAAATCTTCAGTAAAGTAGTAGACGATGAGGTCATCTATCACACCGCCAGAGGCATTCAACATCCCCGAGTAAAGGGCTTTGCCGCTTTTGGTGAGCTTCGCCACATCGTTCGCCAGCAGATAACGCAGAAACTCCCGGGTGCGGCTGCCGCGAAGATCGACGATGGTCATATGTGACACATCAAACATTCCGGCATCGGTACGTACCGCATGATGTTCGTCGATTTGCGAACCGTAATGCAGCGGCATCATCCAGCCGTGGAAATCCACCATGCGAGCGCCGCAAAGCGTGTGTTGTTCGTACAAAGGAGTCTGTTGTGCCATCTTGTCCTCATTGAATAAGCGGGGCTGACAACTTTTTCATGGTGAAATTATCACCACGAAACCCAGCATCGGAGCCACTCCCGGTCCCCAACGCAATCGTTCTCTTTTGCCTGAACTTACCACCGAAACAGACTGTTAACCATAAGGTAAAATTGATCATCACATTAGCTTATGGTTAAAAAATGCAAAAATCGCGACAGAATAAAAAACCAAAAAATACACCAGTTTCTATACAAAGATGATGTGATGAGAAAGTCAATTTGAATAAGACAATATTAAGAGCTAAAAAAATGTCAAAAAACACTAAATCAAAAAATAATGGCATTAGAAAATATAATGCGAAAACGGAGGTGAAATTAGTTTATTTCAAATGAGGAAAATCTCCCGGCGAAAAAACCGGGAGATGAAAGTGTGATGGGTATCAAATAAACAACAGAGGAGAAATTTTTAACGCAGCCATTCAGGCAAATCGTTTAATCCCATTGCCTGGCGGATAAGTTGCGGCTTAACGCCAGGAAGCGTGTCGGCCAGTTTCAAACCAATATCACGCAGCAGTTTTTTCGCCGGATTGGTACCGGAAAACAGATCGCGGAATCCCTGCATACCAGCCAGCATCAACGCCGCACTGTGCTTGCGGCTACGCTCATAGCGACGCAGATAAATGTACTGCCCGATGTCTTTCCCCTGACGATGCAACCGTTTCAGTTCGGCAATCAGCTCTGCAGCATCCATAAAGCCGAGATTTACCCCCTGCCCCGCCAGCGGGTGAATGGTATGTGCGGCGTCGCCCACCAGCGCCAGACGGTGCGAGGCAAACTGGCGCGCATAACGCCCCGTCAGTGGGAACACCTGACGCGCGCTCTCAACCTTGCATAAGCCCAGGCGATTATCAAAAGCGATATTTAACGCGCGATTAAATTCGTCTTCACTTGCCTGCTGCATCCGCTGCGCTTCCTCTGGCGACAGTGACCAGACAATCGAGCAAAGATGCGGATCGCTAAGCGGTAAAAAGGCCAGAATGCCTTCGCCATGGAAAACCTGCCGCGCCACCGCATCATGCGGTTCTTCCGTGCGAATGGTCGCTACCAGCGCGTGATGCTGATAATCCCAGAAAGTCAGCGGAATATCGGCTTTGTTGCGCAACCAGGAATTAGCGCCGTCCGCGCCAATCACCAGACGCGCCGTTAACATGCTGCCATCTTTCAGCGTCAGGAAGGTTTCATTTTCTCCCCAGGCGACCTGCTGTAATTCTGCGGGGGCTAACAGAGTGATATCTGACGACTGATGCGCTTTGTTCCACAGCGCGTAGTGAATCACTGAATTTTCAACGATATGCCCAAGATGGCTATAGCCCATGCTTTGATCGTCAAACGAAATGTGACCAAAGCTGTCTTTGTCCCACACTTCCATACCGTGATAACAGCTGGCCCTACGAGAGAGAATGTCCTGCCAGACGCCAAGACGGGTGAGTAATTTTTCGCTGGCGGCATTGATAGCCGAAACGCGCAGTTGTGGTGGTGCATTCGCCGCCAGAGGTTCCTGTACGCGCTGCTCCAGTACGGCAACGCGTAAGCCGCTCCCCTGTAAGCCACAGGCAACCGCCAGCCCCACCATGCCGCCGCCAACAATGGCTACATCAACACTTTGCATTGTTTATTCCTTAAAACCGCCTTCAACGCGCCACCCAACCGAGGGTGCGCTGCGCCAGCACATCGCGTGCCGGGGTGAATAATTCCATCGTCATCAGCCCGATGTTGCGCCCGACAACCAGCGGTGCCCAACGGTTGGCAAAAAGATGTACAAGGCTGTCCGTGACGCCAATGGTTGCTTCGCGATCGCTCTGTCGACGCTGCTGATAACGGCACAATACGCCGTAATCCCCCATGTCTTCTCCGCGCTCCTGCGCCTGAGTCAGGGTTTCCGCAAGACTCATCACATCTCGCATACCGAGGTTAAACCCTTGCCCGGCAATCGGGTGCAGAGTTTGCGCCGCATTGCCCACCAGCACGGTACGATGGGTAATAGATCTGGCGGCGTGGGTTAACGCCAGCGGATAAGCACTGCGTTTACCAGCGTGGGTAATTTTCCCAAGTCGCCAGCCAAAGGCCGACTGGAGTTCACGGCAAAACTTCTCGTCACTCCACGACAACACCTCTTCGCGCCGTTCCAGTGGATGACACCAGACCAGCGAACAGCGTCCGTCAGACATCGGCAACATCGCCAGCGGGCCATGTTGCGTAAAGCGTTCAAAAGCGCGCCCTTCATGCGCAACGGAAGTAGCAACGTTGGCAATCACGGCCAGTTGTTCGTAAGGCTCCTGCTGCCAGTCAACGCCGCACGCGGTGGCTAACGCTGAATGGGTGCCATCAGCTGCTACCAGCACGCGGCCCGTCAGCGTCTCGCCACTCTCCAGCGTCACTTCAACGTGACTCTGAGTACGGGCAACGTTAGCCACGCGATCAGGGCAATGCAGCGTTACGCCAGGTGCTTTACGCAGCAATGCAAACAGCCGTTGCCCGACATTGTGCAATTCGACAACCTGTCCCAGCGCCGCCAGTTGGTAATCTTCTGCGGCGAGGGTGACAAATCCAGCGTGACCACGATCGCTGACATGCACGGTGGTGATGGCAGTTGCGCAATCCGCCAGAGATTGCCAGACGCCGATGCGCGCCAGTTGCTGACAGGTACCCGCCGCCAGCGCTATCGCTCGTCCATCAAAGCCCGGATGAGCATGTGACTCTGGCGCAGTCGCTTCAATCAAATGTACCGGCAGCGCCCCGTGACTTAACCGGGAAATAGCCAGCGCCAGCGTCGCGCCCGCCATGCCGCCACCGACGATGATTACGCTCATTGCTTTCTCGCAGCAACCATCAACGCTTCGATTTCTTCCGGCTTTTTCACCACGCTGGCGGTGAGGTTTTCGTTACCGGTTTCGGTAATCACAATGTCGTCTTCAATACGAATGCCGATACCGCGATATTGTTCTGGCACTTCTGCATCCGGCGCAATATACAGCCCTGGCTCTACGGTCAGTACCATGCCCGGTTCCAGAATGCGCGAGCGATCCTGACCATAAACACCCACGTCATGGACATCCAGTCCTAACCAGTGGCTAAGGCCATGCATAAAGAAAGGACGATGGGCGTTCTGAGCGATCAGTTCATCAACATCACCTTTCAGGATGCCGAGTTTTACCAGGCCGCTAACCATGATGCGCACCACTTCACCAGTGACTTCCAGAATGGAAGTTCCCGGACGATACAGGCGCAGGCTGGTTTCGAGAGACTCCAGCACAATGTCGTAGATTTCACGCTGGGCCTGGGTGAATTTGCCGTTGACCGGGAAGGTGCGGGTAATATCGCCAGCGTAACCTTTGTATTCACAACCCGCGTCAATCAACACCAGGTCGCCGTCGCGCATTTCACACTCGTTTTCGGTGTAGTGCAGAATGCAGCCGTTTTCACCGCTGCCGACAATGGTGTTATAGGACGGATAGCGCGCACCGTGGCGGTTAAATTCGTGGTGAATTTCGCCTTCCAGATGGTACTCGAACATTCCCGGACGGCATTTTTCCATCGCCCGTGTATGTGCCATGGCGGTGATTTCTCCCGCGCGGCGGAGTACGGCAATCTCTTCTGGCGATTTGAACAGGCGCATTTCATGAACAACAGGACGCCAGTCGATCATCGTTGCCGGTGCGGTGAGATTTTGCCGCGAACCTTTACGCAGTTTTTCCAGCGCACTGTTCACGATTACATCAGCATATGCATATTCGCCCTGGGCATGGTAAACCACATCCAGGCCGTTAAGTAGTTGATAAAGTTGCTGATTGATTTCGCTGAATGCCAGTGCGCGGTCAACGCCCAGTTTCTCTGGCGCGGCATCCTGGCCTAAGCGACGGCCAAACCAGATCTCCGCCGTCAGGTCGCGAACGCGGTTAAACAGAACGCTGTGGTTATGAGTGTCATCGCTTTTAATCAGCACCAGCACCGCTTCCGGTTCGTTAAAGCCGGTGAAGTACCAGAAGTCACTGTTCTGACGATAGGGGTATTCGCTGTCGGCGCTACGTGTTACTTCTGGTGCAGCAAAAATCAGCGCGGCGCTGCCGGGTTGCATTTGCTCCACCAGGGCCTGACGGCGACGCTGAAACTCTTGCCGGGATATCTCACTCATAACACTCTCCTTACGTTTTTTGTTTTTAGTGTAGAGTCGGTTTTTGTACTTCTGGCGCGGTCGGTTGCGGATGAGTAAAGGTGTCGTGGCATAACAGCGCGGCAACACGAACGTATTCGATGATCTCTTCAAGCGACATTTCAAGCTCTTCCTGATCTTCGTCTTCGTCGTAACCCAGTTGCGCAATGTTACGCAGATCGTCGATAGCTTCACCGGTTTCGCCGGTCACTTTATCCAGCTTCGGTTGCGTAACGCCAAGACCAAGCAGGAAGTGATTGACCCAACCTGCCAATGCATCAGCCCGATCGAAAACGCTGACATCATCGCCATCAGGCAGATAAAGCTGAAAAAGGAAGCCGTCATCCTGCAGGGCATCGCTGGTGGCAGAGTGCATTTTACGCAGTGCCTGTGCCAGCTCATGACCGAAAGCCATGCCTTCGTTCGTCAGGTCGTGAAGTAGCGGTAGCCATGAGCTGTCATCGTTACCGCCACATATCATCCCGCTGATTAAACCATGCATCTCAGCTGGGGTCAGACCCGTCCCTTGTTGGTTCAGATACTGGTTCATTTCGTTGTAACCAGGCATTTCGTTCTGTATAGACATAAGCATTCGTCGTCAAAGGGAGGAATATTCATGATATGCTACCACTTTGGGCCCTGGTGGACCAGAAAAGGGCTTGTCTCTTCTCATCAGGGTAGCTATAGTGTCGCCCCTTCGCAGACCATGGGTCTAAAGACGAAGGCAGCGCAGTCAATCAGCAGGAAGGTGGCATGTCTGCACAACCCGTCGATATCCAAATTTTTGGCCGTTCACTGCGTGTGAACTGCCCGCCTGACCAAAGGGATGCGTTGAATCAGGCAGCGGACGATCTGAACCAACGGTTGCAAGATCTGAAAGAACGCACTAGAGTCACAAATACTGAACAGTTGGTCTTCATTGCCGCATTGAATATCAGCTATGAGTTAGCGCAAGAAAAAGCAAAGACTCGTGACTACGCGGCAAGTATGGAACAGCGTATTCGGATGCTGCAGCAGACCATAGAACAAGCGTTACTTGAACAAGGTCGCATCACCGAAAAAACTAACCAAAACTTTGAATGACACTTTTCGGTTTACTGTGGTAGAGTAACCGTGAAGACAAAATTTCTCTGAGATGTTCGCAAGCGGGCCAGTCCCCTGAGCCGATATTTCATACCACAAGAATGTGGCGCTCCGCGGTTGGTGAGCATGCTCGGTCCGTCCGAGAAGCCTTAAAACTGCGACGACACATTCACCTTGAACCAAGGGTTCAAGGGTTACAGCCTGCGGCGGCATCTCGGAGATTCCCTTCTTATCTGGCACCAGCCATGACGCAACTACCAGAACTCCCACTGACATTATCCCGACAAGAAATCCGCAAAATGATTCGGCAACGTCGTCGTGCGTTAACGCCGGAACAACAGCAGGAAATGGGTCAACAAGCCGCTACCCGGATGATGACTTATCCCCCGGTGGTGATGGCACATACGGTCGCTGTATTCCTCTCTTTTGATGGCGAACTCGACACCCAGCCACTCATAGAACAACTCTGGCGCGCCGGTAAGCGCGTATATCTTCCAGTTTTGCATCCCTTTAGTGCCGGTAATTTGCTGTTCCTGAATTACCATCCGCAAAGCGAACTGGTGATGAACAGGTTGAAGATCCATGAGCCAAAATTGGATGTGCGTGACGTGCTACCCCTTTCCCGATTAGACGTGCTGATCACACCGCTGGTCGCCTTTGATGAGTACGGTCAGCGCCTGGGAATGGGCGGTGGTTTTTATGATCGGACCTTACAAAACTGGCAGCACTATAAAACGCAACCGGTGGGTTATGCGCATGATTGTCAGTTGGTGGAAAAACTCCCCGTTGAAGAGTGGGATATCCCTCTTCCTGCGGTGGTTACACCGTCGAAAGTCTGGGAGTGGTAAGGGCGATACACCCGCATCGCCCTGATTGACATCGTTGATTCTTTGACCTAATTTAGTGAGTAAGGGTAAGGGAGGATTGCTCCTCCCCTGAGACTGACTGTTAATAAGCGCTGAAACTTATGAGTAACAGTACAATCAGTATGATGACAAGTCGCATCATAACCCTTCTCCTTCAAGCCCTCGCTTCGGTGAGGGCTTTACCGTTACAGCCCCATGCTGCCCTGCCATCGTAAATCCCCATTAAATAAACACAACGCATTGATCTGACTTTGATTTATTTTCTGGAGCAGACTCGCAAAGTAGAATGCGCAACGCGGCAACGGTGTGGAGAAGGGATAAAAAAACGGGCAAGTCAGTGACCTGCCCGTTGATTTTCAGAGAAGGGGAATTAGTACAGCAGACGGGCGCGAATGGTACCCGGAATAGCTTTCATTGCCTGCAGCGCTTTTTCGGCAACGTCTTCGTCGGCTTCAATATCAATAACCACATAACCCATCTGGGCGGAAGTTTGCAGATATTGCGCGGCGATGTTGACGCCCTGCTCGGCGAAGATTTTGTTCAGCGCAGTTAGCACGCCCGGACGGTTTTCGTGGATGTGCATCAGACGACGCCCACCGTGCAGTGGCAGCGAGACTTCCGGGAAGTTCACCGCAGAGAGCGTTGAGCCATTGTCAGAATACTTGATCAATTTACCCGCAACTTCCAGGCCGATATTCTCCTGCGCTTCCTGAGTCGAACCGCCAATGTGTGGCGTCAGAAGGACGTTGTCGAATTCACACAGCGGAGAGGTAAATGGATCGCTATTGGTCGCCGGTTCCGTCGGGAATACGTCGATTGCCGCCCCCGCCAGATGTTTGCTCGCCAGCGCATCACACAGCGCCGGAATATCCACCACAGTACCGCGCGAAGCATTAATCAGCAGCGAGCCGGGCTTCATTAGTGAAATTTCTTTCGCGCCCATCATATTTTTGGTGGACGGATTCTCTGGTACATGCAGACTCACCACATCGCTCATATTCAGCAGGTCAGAAAGATGCTGTACCTGAGTGGCGTTGCCCAGCGGCAGTTTATTTTCAATATCATAAAAGTAAACATACATTCCCAGCGATTCAGCCAGAATGCCCAATTGCGTACCAATATGACCGTAGCCGATGATACCCAGCTTTTTGCCGCGCGCTTCAAAAGAACCCGCCGCCAGTTTGTTCCACACGCCACGGTGCGCTTTAGCATTGGCTTCCGGCACGCCGCGCAATAGCAGCAGCAGTTCGCCAATCACCAGCTCCGCAACAGAGCGCGTATTTGAGAACGGTGCGTTAAATACCGGGATCCCGCGCTTTGCCGCCGCATCCAGATCAACCTGGTTTGTTCCGATACAGAAACAGCCAATAGCGACCAGTTTTTCTGCGGCGTTGATCACGTCTTCAGTCAGATGGGTACGGGATCGCAGGCCGATGAAGTGGGCATCGCGGATGGATTCTTTTAATTGTTCATCATCCAGCGCGCCTTTGTGAAATTCGATGTTGGTGTAACCAGCTGCACGAAGGCTTTCCAGCGCCTTTTGGTGCACGCCTTCTACCAGCAGAAACTTAATCTTGTCTTTCTCCAGCGATACCTTTGCCATTTACCCAATCCTGTCTTTTGAAATGTTGTGTGCGGATTTGCATCCGCCTTTCAACATATCAAAAAATAATATTGCGGCAATATGAACGTTTGCGTCGCGATGTTGAGGAAATATCACGCAAAGGTAATTCTTGGATGAATATGCTGGTTTAGAGGATTTATTTAGAGCAATCGACAATTGCCTGGTAAAAGCGTGACACATGTCACCAAATTTAATGAAGAGAATTTTTTTAACGGGGGAGGTTCCCCCGTCAGATCATTTCACAATGGTTTTGACACCGTCAGGTGTGCCAATCAGCGCAACGTCCGCGCCACGGTTAGCAAACAAGCCAACAGTCACCACGCCAGGAATCGCATTTATGGCGTTTTCCATCGCTATCGGGTCAAGGATTTCCATGCCGTGGACGTCGAGGATCACGTTGCCATTATCGGTCACCACGCCCTGACGGTATTCCGGACGACCGCCCAGTTTCACCAGCTGACGCGCCACTGCACTACGTGCCATCGGGATAACTTCTACTGGCAGCGGGAATTTACCCAGAATATCAACCTGCTTGGAAGCGTCTGCAATACAGATAAATTTTTCTGCAACCGAAGCAATGATTTTTTCACGGGTCAGCGCCGCGCCGCCGCCTTTGATCATTTGCATGTGGCCGTTGATTTCATCTGCGCCATCAACGTAGATGCCAAGGCTGTCGACTTCGTTGAGATCAAAAACGTGAATGCCGAGGCTTTTCAGTTTTTCAGTGGAAGCATCTGAACTGGAAACGGCCCCTTCAATCTGGCCTTTCATTGTACCGAGCGCGTCAATAAAGTGTGCGGCGGTGGAACCTGTACCTACACCAACAATGGTGCCGGGCTGAACATACTGAAGTGCCGCCCATCCTACTGCTTTTTTCAATTCATCCTGCGTCATGATCGTTTCGCCTGTGGTATGAAATTTCACACGCATTATATACAAAAAAAGCGATTCAGACCCCGTTGGCAAGCCGCGTGGTTAACTCATCCATAAAATATCGCGCAATGGCAGGCATCCCCTTTCGCCCCGCAAATAAAGCATACAACGGTCTGGGTATGCCGCTCCACGGTGCAAACAGGCGCACCAGTTCACCGTTCGCAAGCCCCTGTTTACAGGCAAATTGAGGCAATAACGCCACGCCATTCAACACAACCAGGGCGCGAACTCGCTGAGCGAAATGCATTAGCGCAAATCCCTGATCTTTTAAGCTGCGCTTTTAACCACGGATACAAATGTTACCCGCCGACGGCTTCGGTATATGCAACCTGACACAAAATTGTGTCATAGTGCAGGAAAAAGCATTTACCAGGAGCAGACAACAGCAATGAAACGCCCGGACTACAGAACATTACAGGCACTGGATGCGGTGATACGTGAACGAGGATTTGAGCGCGCGGCACAAAAGCTGTGCATTACACAATCAGCCGTCTCACAGCGCATTAAGCAACTGGAAAATATGTTCGGGCAGCCGCTGTTGGTGCGTACCGTACCGCCGCGCCCGACGGAACAAGGGCAAAAACTGCTGGCACTGCTGCGCCAGGTGGAGTTGCTGGAAGAAGAGTGGCTGGGCGATGAACAAACCGGTTCGACTCCGCTGCTGCTTTCACTGGCGGTCAACGCCGACAGTCTGGCGACGTGGTTGCTTCCTGCACTGGCTCCTGTGTTGGCTGATTCGCCTATCCGCCTCAACTTGCAGGTAGAAGATGAAACCCGCACTCAGGAACGTCTGCGCCGCGGCGAAGTGGTCGGCGCGGTGAGTATTCAACATCAGGCGCTGCCGAGTTGTCTTGTCGATAAACTTGGTGCGCTCGACTATCTGTTCGTCAGCTCAAAACCCTTTGCCGAAAAATATTTCCCTAACGGCGTAACGCGTTCGGCATTACTGAAAGCGCCAGTGGTCGCGTTTGACCATCTTGACGATATGCACCAGGCCTTTTTGCAGCAAAACTTCGATCTGCCTCCAGGCAGCGTGCCCTGCCATATCGTTAATTCTTCAGAAGCGTTCGTACAACTTGCTCGCCAGGGCACCACCTGCTGTATGATCCCGCACCTGCAAATCGAGAAAGAGCTGGCCAGCGGTGAACTGATTGACTTAACGCCTGGGCTATTTCAACGACGGATGCTCTACTGGCACCGCTTTGCTCCTGAAAGCCGCATGATGCGTAAAGTCACTGATGCGTTACTCGATTATGGTCACAAAGTCCTTCGTCAGGATTAATCCATCAAATAATGCCTGATAGCACATATCAGGCGTTGTCCTCACTTCTTTTTGTATTCCTTGAATCACATCACAAAATAGACAAATCTCAGGCGGCAAAAAACGACGTCTGAATGCATTTTTTTTGCTGGCGACAAACCCACGTAAAAAGCTCACCGTAGGCGCAAATACCCTCATTTTGATTGCGTTTTACGGAGCAAATAATGTCTAACGAGCAGGAGTGGCAACAGCTTGCCAACAAGGAATTGAGCCGTCGGGAGAAAACTGTCGACTCGCTGGTTCAGCAAACCGCGGAAGGGATCGCCATCAAGCCGCTGTATACCGAAGCCGATCTCGATAATCTGGAGGTGACAGGTACCCTTCTTGGTTTGCCGCCCTACGTTCGTGGCCCGCGTGCCACTATGTATACCGCCCAACCGTGGACCATCCGTCAGTATGCTGGTTTTTCAACAGCAAAAGAGTCCAACGCTTTTTATCGCCGTAACCTGGCCGCCGGGCAAAAAGGTCTTTCCGTTGCGTTTGACCTTGCCACCCACCGTGGCTACGACTCCGATAACCCACGCGTGGCGGGTGACGTCGGCAAAGCGGGCGTCGCTATCGACACCGTGGAAGATATGAAAGTCCTGTTCGACCAGATCCCGCTGGATAAAATGTCGGTTTCGATGACCATGAATGGCGCAGTGCTACCAGTACTGGCGTTTTATATCGTCGCCGCAGAAGAGCAAGGTGTTACACCTGATAAACTGACCGGCACCATTCAAAACGATATTCTCAAAGAGTACCTCTGCCGCAACACCTATATTTACCCACCAAAACCGTCAATGCGTATTATCGCCGACATCATCGCCTGGTGTTCCGGCAACATGCCGCGATTTAATACCATCAGTATCAGCGGTTACCACATGGGGGAAGCGGGTGCCAACTGCGTGCAGCAGGTAGCATTTACGCTCGCTGATGGGATTGAGTACATCAAAGCAGCAATCTCTGCCGGACTGAAAATTGATGACTTCGCTCCTCGCCTGTCGTTCTTCTTCGGTATCGGCATGGATCTGTTTATGAACGTCGCCATGTTGCGTGCGGCACGTTATTTATGGAGCGAAGCGGTCAGTGGATTTGGCGCACAGGATCCGAAATCACTGGCGCTGCGTACCCACTGCCAGACCTCAGGCTGGAGCCTGACTGAACAGGATCCGTATAACAACGTTATCCGCACCACCATTGAAGCACTGGCTGCGACGCTGGGCGGTACTCAGTCACTGCATACCAACGCCTTTGACGAAGCGCTTGGTTTGCCTACCGATTTCTCAGCACGCATTGCCCGCAACACCCAGATCATCATCCAGGAAGAATCAGAACTCTGCCGCACCGTCGATCCACTGGCCGGATCCTATTACATTGAGTCGCTGACCGATCAAATCGTCAAACAAGCCAGAGCTATTATCCAACAGATCGACGAAGCCGGTGGCATGGCGAAAGCGATCGAAGCAGGTCTGCCAAAACGAATGATCGAAGAGGCCTCAGCGCGCGAACAGTCGCTGATCGACCAAGGCAAGCGTGTCATCGTTGGTGTCAACAAGTACAAACTGGATCACGAAGACGAAACCGATGTACTTGAAATCGACAACGTGATGGTGCGTAACGAGCAAATTGCTTCGCTGGAACGCATTCGCGCCACCCGTGATAATGCCGCCGTAACCGCCGCGTTGAACGTCCTGACTCACGCCGCACAGCATAACGAAAACCTGCTGGCTGCCGCTGTTAATGCCGCTCGCGTTCGCGCCACCCTGGGTGAAATTTCCGATGCGCTGGAAGCCGCTTTCGACCGTTATCTGGTGCCAAGCCAGTGTGTTACCGGCGTGATTGCGCAAAGCTATCATCAATCTGAGAAATCGGCCTCCGAGTTCGATGCCATTGTTGCGCAAACGGAGCAGTTCCTTGCCGACAATGGTCGTCGCCCGCGCATTCTGATCGCCAAAATGGGCCAGGATGGGCACGATCGCGGCGCGAAAGTGATCGCCAGCGCCTATTCCGATCTCGGTTTCGACGTAGATTTAAGCCCGATGTTCTCTACACCTGAAGAGATCGCCCGCCTGGCAGTAGAAAATGACGTTCACGTAGTGGGCGCATCCTCACTGGCTGCCGGTCATAAAACGCTGATCCCGGAACTGGTCGAAGCGCTGAAAAAATGGGGACGCGAAGATATCTGCGTAGTCGCCGGTGGCGTCATTCCACCGCAGGATTACGCCTTCCTGCAAGAGCGCGGCGTGGCGGCGATTTATGGTCCAGGTACACCTATGCTCGACAGTGTGCGCGACGTACTGAATCTGATAAGCCAGCATCATGATTAATGAAGCCACGCTGGCAGAAAGTATTCGCCGCTTACGTCAGGGTGAGCGTGCCACACTCGCCCAGGCCATGACGCTGGTGGAAAGCCGTCACCCGCGTCATCAGGCGCTAAGTACGCAACTGCTTGATGCCATTATGCCGTACTGCGGTAACGCCCTGCGACTGGGCGTTACCGGCACACCCGGCGCGGGGAAAAGTACCTTTCTTGAAGCCTTTGGCATGTTGTTGATTCGTGAGGGATTAAAGGTCGCGGTTATTGCGGTCGATCCCAGCAGCCCGGTCACTGACGGTAGCATTCTCGGGGATAAAACCCGCATGAATGACCTGGCGCGTGCCGAAGCGGCGTTTATTCGCCCGGTACCATCCTCCGGTCATCTGGGCGGTGCCAGTCAGCGAGCGCGGGAATTAATGCTGTTATGCGAAGCGGCGGGTTATGACGTAGTGATTGTCGAAACGGTTGGCGTCGGGCAGTCGGAAACGGAAGTCGCCCGCATGGTGGACTGTTTTATCTCGTTGCAAATTGCCGGTGGCGGCGATGATCTGCAGGGCATTAAAAAAGGGCTGATGGAAGTGGCTGATCTGCTCGTTATCAACAAAGACGATGGCGATAACCATACCAATGTCGCCATTGCCCGGCATATGTACGAGAGTGCCCTGCATATTCTGCGACGTAAATACGACGAATGGCAGCCACGGGTTCTGACTTGTGGCGCACTGGAAAAACGTGGAATCGATGAGATCTGGCACGCCATCATCGACTTCAAAACCGCGCTAACTGCCAGTGGTCGTTTACAACAAGTGCGGCAACAACAATCGGTGGAATGGCTGCGTAAGCAGACCGAAGAAGAAGTACTGAATCACCTGTTCGCGAATGAAGATTTCGATCGCTATTACCGCCAGACGCTTTTAGCGGTCAAAAACAATACGCTCTCACCGCGCACCGGCCTGCGGCAGCTCAGTGAATTTATCCAGACGCAATATTTTGATTAAAGGAATTTTTATGTCTTATCAGTATGTTAACGTTGTCACTATCAACAAAGTGGCGGTCATTGAGTTTAACTATGGCCGCAAACTTAATGCCTTAAGTAAAGTCTTTATTGATGATCTTATGCAGGCGTTAAGCGATCTCAACCGGCCGGAAATTCGCTGTATCATTTTGCGCGCGCCGAGTGGATCCAAAGTCTTCTCCGCAGGCCACGATATTCACGAACTGCCGTCTGGCGGTCGCGATCCGCTCTCCTATGATGATCCATTGCGTCAAATCACCCGCATGATCCAAAAATTCCCGAAACCGATCATTTCGATGGTGGAAGGTAGTGTTTGGGGTGGCGCATTTGAAATGATCATGAGTTCCGATCTGATCATCGCCGCCAGTACCTCAACCTTCTCAATGACGCCTGTAAACCTCGACGTCCCGTATAACCTAGTCGGCATTCACAACCTGACCCGCGACGCGGGCTTCCACATTGTCAAAGAGCTGATTTTTACCGCTTCGCCAATCACCGCCCAGCGCGCGCTGGCTGTCGGCATCCTCAACCATGTTGTGGAAGTGGAAGAACTGGAAGATTTCACCTTACAAATGGCGCACCACATCTCTGAGAAAGCGCCGTTAGCCATTGCCGTTATCAAAGAAGAGCTGCGTGTACTGGGCGAAGCACACACCATGAACTCCGATGAATTTGAACGTATTCAGGGGATGCGCCGCGCGGTTTATGACAGCGAAGATTACCAGGAAGGGATGAACGCTTTCCTCGAAAAACGTAAACCTAATTTCGTTGGTCATTAATCCCTGCGAACGAAGGAGTAAAAATGGAAACTCAGTGGACAAGGATGACCGCCGATGAAGCGGCAGAAATTATCCAGCATAACGACATGGTGGCATTTAGCGGCTTTACCCCAGCGGGTTCGCCGAAAGCCCTACCCACCGCGATTGCCCGCAGAGCTAACGAACAGCATGAGGCCAAAAAGCCGTATCAAATTCGCCTGCTGACGGGGGCGTCAATCAGCGCCGCCGCTGACGATGTACTTTCTGACGCCGATGCTGTTTCCTGGCGTGCACCATATCAAACATCGTCCGGTTTACGTAAAAAGATCAATCAGGGCGCGGTGAGTTTCGTTGACCTGCATTTGAGCGAAGTGGCGCAAATGGTCAATTACGGTTTCTTCGGCGAAATTGATGTTGCCGTCATTGAAGCATCGGCACTGGCACCGGATGGTCGAGTCTGGTTAACCAGCGGGATCGGTAATGCGCCGACCTGGCTGCTGCGGGCGAAGAAAGTGATCATTGAACTCAATCACCATCACGATCCGCGCGTTGCAGAACTGGCAGATATTGTGATCCCTGGCGCGCCACCGCGGCGCAATAGCGTGTCGATCTTCCATGCAATGGAGCGCGTCGGTACCCGCTATGTGCAAATCGATCCGAAAAAGATTGTCGCCGTCGTGGAAACCAACTTGCCCGACGCCGGTAATATGCTGGATAAGCAAAATCCCATGTGCCAGCAGATTGCCGATAACGTGGTCACGTTCTTATTGCAGGAAATGGCGCATGGGCGTATTCCGCCGGAATTTCTGCCGCTGCAAAGTGGCGTGGGCAATATCAATAATGCGGTAATGGCGCGTCTGGGGGAAAACCCGGAAATTCCTCCGTTTATGATGTATTCGGAAGTGCTACAGGAATCGGTGGTGCATTTACTGGAAACCGGCAAAATCAGCGGGGCAAGCGCCTCCAGCCTGACAATCTCGGCCGATTCCCTGCGCAAGATTTACGACAATATGGATTACTTTGCCAGCCGCATTGTGTTGCGTCCGCAGGAGATTTCCAATAACCCAGAAATCATCCGTCGTCTGGGCGTCATCGCTCTGAACGTCGGCCTGGAGTTTGATATTTACGGGCATGCAAATTCAACGCACGTAGCCGGGGTCGATCTGATGAACGGCATCGGCGGCAGCGGTGATTTTGAACGCAACGCGTATCTGTCGATCTTTATGGCTCCGTCGATTGCTAAAGAAGGCAAGATCTCAACCGTCGTGCCAATGTGCAGCCATGTTGATCACAGCGAACACAGCGTCAAAGTGATCATCACCGAACAAGGGATCGCCGATCTGCGTGGTCTTTCCCCGCTTCAACGCGCCCGCACGATCATTGATAATTGTGCACATCCTATGTATCGGGATTATCTGCATCGCTATCTGGAAAATGCGCCCGGCGGACATATTCACCACGATCTTAGCCACGTCTTCGACTTACACCGTAATTTAATTGCAACCGGCTCGATGCTGGGTTAATGACTCGTTCCGTCACGATCTTCAGCAATATGCTGAAGCATCGTGGCGGTATAACGATGATTTCTGATTGAATAAAGATATTCCTGCATATACATCGGCCTGTGCGGTGCATCAAAATATTTCAGCGTTACCGGATTCACCAGTCGCCAGGCAAAATGCGGGATCACCGTGAGAAAATGTCCGCGCTCCACGGCGCTGATTTTGGCCATAAAACTGTAGGGACGATAAATAATGGTTGGATTGATCCCACAAAGTCGCATATTCGCATCAATCATTGCTTCGAAGTTGGCCCGGTTCTGAAAGCGCATTTGTAGCCAGGGCAGCTCCTGAAGCAGCTCTTGCTCTTGACGCTCTTCATAACGGCGAGAAACGAGAAAGCCCAATCGCAGCGGTGGTAGTTCACTGATAGTCAGGTTTTCCAGTTCCTGAACTCGTGCAGATACATGCTGTGGGGAGATAATAAAATCTAACTGACGGTCAAAAAGATTATCGATAACGCCGTTTTCGCTGAACTCAACTGGCTGGGCGGTCACGCCTTCATACTTATCTCCGAGACTAATCAACTGATCGAAAATAATTGTCGGATAAGTATTATCTATGCCAATCACAATTTCTCGTGAACGACGCCCTGAGTTATGGATTTCATTATCAATCGCAGAAAGTCGTTGATAAACCGGGAACAGTTTTTGATACAGTTCCTGACCGGCTTTATTGAGGCTGATATTATTATCTTTGCGGGTAAATAGCGTATAGCCAATTTGTTCTTCCAGCGCGGCAATGCTTTTACCAAATGGCGAAGCCGTCATATGGATTTTTTCTGCCGCCCGGGCAATATTATTGGTTTGCGCTAATAAAATGAAATTGCGCATCTTTTTCGAAATAAAAATGTCCATCCCCCCTCCCCGCATCCTTGTCCGCTTAACCGTTTCAGTCAGCCTATCCTTGATGAAACCGCGAGCAAAGATAGGTGATTACGTCATGGTTTTACAGAAAATTACAGAAAAAGGAGGCAATATCGGGTAAAGGCATTAGCCCGACGAATACGTCGGGCTACAAGTATTATTGTGCTGCAGGTGTTTTAGCGGGTTGTTGATCCACAGGTTCTAACTGGAAGACCACATCGACCTGATCATCAAACTGAATAGCGGCCTGCTCGTAAGTTTCCTGGGCAGACACCGGCGCGGCATCGGCTTTCATCATCCGCACCATTGGGCTGGGCTGATAGTTGGAAACATGGTAGCGCACGCTATATACCGGCCCCAGTTTACGATGAAAGCCGTTCGCCAGTTCCTGCGCCTGATGAATCGCGTTATCAATCGCTGCCTTACGCGCTTTGTCTTTATAGGCATCCGGCTGCGCCACGCCCAGCGACACAGAACGAATTTCGTTAAGACCCGCCTTCAGCGCGCCATCCAGCAAGGAATTCAGTTTGTCTAACTGACGGAGCGTGACTTCCACCGTTCTCACAGCGCGGTAGCCTTTCAGGATACTTTTACCATCCTGATAGTCGTAATCTGGCTGGGTGCGTAAATTCGCTGAGCTGATATCTTTTTTCGCGATCTGATTGAGTTCAAGGAAGGAAATGTATTGTGCGACGCGCTCATCTGCCTGTTTCTTGGCTGTAGCGGCATCCTTCGCGGCCACGTTAACTTCAATCGCAAGAGTGGCAATGTCTGGCACCGCATCCACACTTGCCGTACCGGAGGTGACAATATGCGGTCCATCCGGCAATTCGTTAGCCTGCGCTGCCATCCCGCTAATACCCATTAATGCCGCCAGGGCGATAACTTTGAACTTCACGTTAGTCTCTCCGTGTTAATTGACTTGCCCAAAATTCAGGACCTCTGGAGGCAAGCTTAGCGCCTCTGTTTTATTTTTCCATCAGATAGCGCCTAACTGAACAAGGCTTGTGCATGAGCAATACCGTCTCTCGCCAGCTGCAAGGCTATAAACCACATGACACATCCCACTACCAGATTGATAATGCGCTGTGATTTTGCCGTGCGCAGGCGCGGTGCCAGCCAGGCTGCGAGAATAGCCAGACCAAAGAACCACAGGAAAGAGGCGCTAATTGTCCCGAGCGCAAACCAACGTTTTGGTTCGACGTCAAGCTGCCCGCCAAGGCTGCCCAGTACAACAAAAGTATCCAGGTAAACATGCGGATTCAGCCAGGTCACTGCCAACATGGTGGCGATAATTTTCCATCTGCCTTGCTTCAGGACTTCGGCACTAGCTAACTCAATATTACTACTCATCGCTGTTTTAAAAGCGCCAAAACCATACCACAGCAAGAAGGCTACGCCGCCCCAGGTGACCAGCGCCAGCAACCACGGCGACTGCATCAATAACGCGCTACCACCAAAAATCCCCGCGCAAATCAGGACCAAATCGCTGATAGCGCAAAGTAAGGCAATCATAATGTGGTACTGACGACGAATGCCCTGATTCATCACAAAAGCATTTTGTGGGCCGAGCGGCAGAATCATAGCTGCCCCAAGAGCAAGACCTTGAAAGTAATAAGAAAACACGTTGGATATTCCGAATTAAGTATCTGATGCAGAGACTATATCGCGGGATTGTTATTAGCGGAAATTGATAATATTAATTGGCAATCAGAAAAACTAATAAGAGAGAGGCCAGAGAGTATTATCTGGCCTCAGCGTTGATTACACAGCTTTGTCTTCTTTCACCCGCTTAAAGTTCACATCCATTTGCGGGTACGGGAAGCTGATACCGGCGGCATCAAATTCACGTTTAATACGCTCCAGCACATCCCAGTACACGTTTTGCAGATCGCCGCTGTTGCTCCAGACGCGGACCACGAAATTAATCGACGATGCACCAAGTTCGTTCAGGCGCACAGTCATTTCGCGATCTTTCAAAATGCGATCTTCAGACTGGATAATATTGGTCAGGATCTGCTTAACCTGATCGATATCGGAATCATACGCCACGCCAATAATAAATTCGTTACGGCGAACTGGCTCGCGAGAGAAGTTAATAATATTTCCGGCAATAATTTTACCGTTCGGAATAACGATAATTTTACCGTCTGCAGTACGCATGGTGGTGGAGAAAATCTGCACACTCAGCACAGTACCGGCTACGCCGCCGAGGTCAACATATTCTCCGGCACGGAACGGGCGGAACATGACAAGTAACACGCCAGCGGCCAGGTTAGAAAGTGACCCCTGCAAAGCTAGACCAACAGCTAAGCCTGCGGCACCGAGTACAGCAATGACTGACGCTGTTTGTACGCCCACGCGGCCCAGTGCAGCGATTAGCGTAAAGGCGATAATACCGTAACGGACTAATGCAGAGAGAAAATCAGCAACAGTGGCATCGATTTTACGGGAGATCATCAGGCGATTCACCGCGTTGGAAATCATCCGCGCGATAATCAAACCAACGATGATGATCGCGAGTGCCGCCACGATGTTTACTGCATAACTTAGCAGCAGCGCCTGGTTAGCCACCAGCCAGCTTCCCGCGCCGTTTATGCTATCGACAACATTCAAATCTTCCATTCAATATTCCTTTTCAACTGACTCAAAATGGAGAAATACACTCCGCCGCCTTATGACGGGCAGTCTGACAAGGGTAAACAATAAAGCATAATTTTGCCAAATAGATCACAGATTTCTCATCTGTATCACCTTGCTTTTGGCGAAAAAAAGACCCGCAGAGCGGGCCTTGAGATAAGCAGAAAGGAATGGCTTACAGAACGTCGATCGCGTTCAGTTCCTGGAATGCTTTTTCCAGACGAGCGATCATCGAAGTCTGACCGGCACGCAGCCATACGCGCGGATCGTAGTATTTCTTGTTCGGCTGATCTTCGCCTTTCGGGTTACCCAGCTGACCCTGCAGGTAAGCTTCGTTCGCTTTGTAGTAATTCAGAACGCCTTCCCAGGTTGCCCATTGGGTATCGGTATCGATGTTCATTTTCACTACGCCGTAGCTTACGGAGTCTTTGATTTCCTGAGCAGTAGAACCGGAACCACCGTGGAATACGAAGTTCAGGCTGTTGTGCGGCAGGTTGTGTTTCTTAGAAACATATTCCTGAGAGTCGCGCAGGATGGTCGGAGTCAGAACCACGTTACCCGGCTTGTAAACACCGTGTACGTTACCGAAGGAGGCAGCGATGGTGAAACGCGGGCTGATTTTGCTCAGCTCGGTATACGCATAATCAACGTCTTCCGGCTGGGTGTACAGTGCAGAAGCGTCCATGTGGCTGTTGTCCACGCCGTCTTCTTCACCACCGGTGCAACCCAGTTCGATTTCCAGAGTCATGCCGATTTTGGACATGCGCTCCAGGTATTTAGAGCAGATTTCGATGTTCTCTTGCAGAGATTCTTCAGACAGGTCGATCATGTGAGAAGAGAACAGCGGCTTGCCGGTAGCTGCGAAGTGTTTTTCACCCGCGTCCAGCAGACCGTCGATCCACGGCAGCAGTTTCTTCGCGCAGTGGTCGGTGTGCAGGATAACCGGAACACCATAATGTTCAGCCATCTGGTGAACGTGATGCGCACCAGAGATCGCGCCCAGGATAGCAGCACCCTGCGGAACGTCAGATTTCACGCCTTTACCAGCGATAAAGGAAGCACCACCGTTGGAGAACTGAACGATAACCGGCGCTTTAACTTTAGCAGCGGTTTCCAGCACGGCGTTGATGGAGTCAGTACCGACGCAGTTTACTGCTGGCAGTGCGAAGTTGTTTTCTTTTGCTACCTGGAAAACTTTCTGTACGTCATCACCAGTGATTACGCCAGGTTTTACGAAATCAAAAATCTTAGACATGTCTCTTGTCCTGTATCGTCGGGCCTTATACTCGTCATACTTCAAGTTGCATGTGCTGCGTCTGCGTTCGCTCACCTCAGTCACTTACTTATGTAAGCTCATGGGATTCACTCTCTTGTCGCCTTCCTGCAACTCGAATTATTTAGAGTATGAAAAAGTGCGTGCTTTAAAAGCGCGCTGCAACAAGGGCAGGTTTCCCTGCCCTGTGATTTTTTTACTTCTTAGCGCGCTCTTCGAGCATCGCTACTGCAGGCAGTACTTTACCTTCCACGAATTCGAGGAATGCACCGCCGCCAGTGGAGATGTAGGAGATTTTGTCAGCAATGCCGAACAGGTCGATTGCTGCCAGAGTGTCGCCGCCGCCAGCGATGGAGAACGCTTCGCTGTCTGCGATAGCGTTAGCCACGATTTCAGTACCTTTGCGGAAGTTCGGGAATTCGAACACGCCAACCGGACCGTTCCACAGAATGGTTTTCGCATTCTTCAGGATTTCAGCCAGTTCCTGAGCGGAAGCATCACCGATATCCAGGATCTGCTCGTCAGCTTTCACATCGTTAACAGATTTCAGGGTAGCCGGTGCAGTTTCAGAGAACTCAGTTGCTACACGAACATCAGACGGAACCGGGATGTTGCAGGTGGTCAGCAGACGTTTTGCTTCGTCAACCAGATCAGCTTCGTACAGGGATTTACCCACATCGTGGCCTTGTGCCGCGATAAAGGTGTTAGCGATACCACCACCAACAATCAGCTGGTCAGCGATTTTAGACAGGGAGTCCAGAACGGTCAGTTTGGTAGATACTTTAGAACCACCAACGATAGCCACCATCGGGCGAGCAGGTTCTTTCAGTGCTTTACCCAGCGCGTCCAGTTCAGCTGCCAGCAGCGGGCCTGCGCACGCAACATCAGCGAATTTACCGATACCGTGAGTAGAAGCCTGCGCGCGGTGAGCAGTACCGAATGCGTCCATTACGAACACGTCACACAGTGCAGCGTATTTTTTGGACAGGGTTTCGTCGTCTTTCTTCTCGCCTTTGTTGAAGCGAACGTTTTCCAGAACAACCAGTTCACCTTCAGCAACGTCAACGCCGTCGAGGTAATCTTTAACCAGACGAACCGGGTTAGACAGTTTGTCTTTCAGGTAGTTAACAACCGGCAGCAGAGAGAATTCTTCGTTGTACTCGCCTTCGGTAGGACGACCCAGGTGGGAAGTTACCATCACTTTTGCGCCTTGTTTCAGGGCAAGTTCGATGGTCGGCAGAGAAGCACGGATACGCGCATCGCTGGTTACTTTCCCGTCTTTTACTGGTACGTTCAGATCCGCACGGATAAATACACGTTTCCCAGCAAGATCCAGATCGGTCATCTTAATTACAGACATGGTGAATCCTCTCGTTGATTCTAAAAGTTTTGCAGACGCTGCTTGCGTCTTACCTGAAAGCAACAGTAGCCATAGCTAACGTCGTGTCGAGCATTCTGTTAGCAAAGCCCCATTCATTATCGCACCAGACCAACGTTTTGATCAGGTGTGCGCCACTGACCCGGGTTTGGGTGCCATCGACAATGGCACTGTGCGGATCGTGGTTAAAATCTACAGAGACCAACGGCAATTCCGTATAGTCAACTATACCATGAAATGCACCTTGTGCTGCTTTTTGCAGCAACAGGTTGACTTCATTGGCTTTTACAGGTTTCTTCACCGTCACGCTTAAATCGATTGCCGTCACATTTATGGTTGGCACACGTACCGCAATCGCTTCAAAGCGATCGTTAAATTGCGGAAAAAATCGTGTGATACCGGCGGCCAGTTTAGTATCGACCGGAATGATCGACTGGCTGGCTGCCCGGGTGCGACGCAGGTCAGGATGGTATGCATCAATAACCTGTTGATCGTGCATGGCGGAGTGAATTGTGGTCACAGTGCCGGACTCAATACCGTACGCATCATCTAACAATTTGATGACGGGAATTATGCAATTCGTGGTACAGGAAGCGTTAGAAACGATGCGGTGTTCCGCACGAAGTTGATCCTGATTGACGCCGTAAACAACGGTCGCGTCGAGATCGTTACTGCCAGGATGTGAAAAGAGCACTTTTTTGGCCCCGGCGGCAATATGCGCTTCGCCATGCTCGCGGGAGCCATATACGCCGGTGCAGTCGAGGACTACATCAACGCCAAGTTCACGCCAGGGGAGCGATTGCAGTGAATGTTCATGCAATACACGGATGGCGTCATCACCAACAAAAAGTTGATCGCGTTCCTGTCGTACTTCCCATGCAAAACGGCCATGGCTGGTGTCATATTTCAACAAATGCGCCATGCCCGCAGCATCCGCCAGTTCGTTGATTGCCACCACGGTAATTTCCGCCCGGCGTCCGGATTCATACAAAGCACGAACCACATTACGCCCGATGCGACCGAAGCCATTTATCGCTACGCGTACGGTCATAGATCTCCTGCAAGGTTTTCCCTGAGCAAATTTGCCAGACAGAGTAATCCAGCAAATCGTTCGGGGAAACCTTACCTGTCGCAAACTGCGACTGATTGGTTAATTGTCGAACATTTAATCGACTGAAACGCTTCAGCTAGGATAAGCGAAACGTGGAATAAAAGGAATGATTGTCCAGTCAAAGAAGACAATTATCTGACTTACGTCACGTTTTCAGCCCCGCCCCTGTGGAATTTATTCCACTTTGCAGAATCACGAATAAGCGTAGCAAAATCTTTTCGTTGTGCCGTCACAAACCCTGACTTATATCAGAATATGACTGATGCAGCGTCGATATTATCCGCAATACGTCCGAGTTTCGGAGTACTCCAATGATGACATTGCCCTACCCATATTCTTCCTCCGCACGTTTTTACGCGCTGCGCCTGCTCCCCGGGCAGGAAGTTCTCTCCCAATTACGCGCCTTCGCGCAGCAACAACAACTTCACGCCGCGTGGATTGCAGGTTGTACCGGCAGTCTGACTGACGTCGCCTTACGCTATGCCGGGCAAGAAAACACTGCCCTGCTAAGCGGTAAGTTCGAAGTCATCGCATTGAACGGCACGCTGGAACAGAGTGGTGAACATCTTCATCTCTGCGTTTCCGATCCACACGGCACGATGCTTGGCGGTCATATGATGCCCGGCTGTACCGTGCGGACCACGCTTGAACTGGTGATCGGCTGCCTTGAGGAACTGGCGTTTAGCCGCCAGCCTTGCGCGCTTTCTGGTTACGACGAGTTGCATATTTCCCCCGTTAACTAACTATTTTCAGAGAGGTTTTCTTATGGCGCGTCGCCACTTTTCCAGTCAGGCGCTGGTGTTAATCGTTATATCTATCGCCATCAATATGATCGGCGGGCAACTGGCCAGCATGGTCAAATTACCTATATTTCTCGACTCCGTCGGCACACTTATTAGCGCGGTACTGCTTGGTCCGGTGATCGGGATGCTGACCGGCTTACTGACCAATTTACTCTGGGGATTGCTGACCGACCCGATCGCCGCCGCATTTGCGCCCGTCGCGATGGTCATCGGCCTGGTCACCGGTTGGCTGGCGCGAGCGGGTTGGTTCCGCACCCTGCCAAAAGTCGTTGTTAGCGGCGTGATTATTACGCTTGCGGTAACGGTCGTCGCTGTACCGCTGCGTACTGCGCTGTTCGGCGGCGTGACAGGAAGCGGAGCCGATTTGTTCGTTGCCTGGATGCACTCGATGGGGCAAAACCTGGTGGAGTCGGTGGCGATTACGGTGATAGGCGCGAACCTGGTCGATAAAATTCTCACAGCGGTGATTGTCTGGCTTTTACTGCGTCAGCTGCCGATTCGCACCACGCGCCATTTCCCGGCAATGGCTGCCGTGCGCTAAATGCATCCGTTTACATCCTTAACGCTGTGGGCGCTGGCGGCCTGCACCACGCTTATCCTGCCCACACAGACAATATTGCCAGTCTATAGCGCGGCGACCTTTTTCTGCCTTATTGCGCTAAAGGCCACGCGGCGGCGGGCAAAATATGTCGTCTGGCTGATGTTCTCGCTGGGGGCTGGACTGTGGTTGGTACACGGTGGCTGGCTGACAGAATGGCTAAGCGGCACGCCACGCTCGCCAGAACGGTGGACGCATGCTATTACGCTCTGGTTGCGGATTCTGGCGATTGTTTCAACCTCGCAGTTGTGGATGCAGTACGTCCCAGTGCAACGTTTTATCCGCGCTTTGTTTGCTTCTCACCTGCCGCCGGGCGTCGCTTATCTGTTCGCCGGGCCGTTGTTGGTCGTTGAGCAGTTAAAACGGCAATTAGCGATTATTCATGAAGCGCAGCGCGCCCGCGGCGTGCCGCTGGATGAGGGCTGGTATCAGCGTTTACGTGCTATGCCCGCGCTAATTATTCCGCTAACACACAATGCGCTAAACGATCTGGCTATCCGTGGTGCGGCGCTGGATATGCGGGCATTTCGAATCAACAATAGGCGCACTACGTTATGGGCACCAGCCGATAGCACCCTACAACGCGTAGCACGTTACACCATGATCTTGCTGATGCTGGCAGAATTCGGAGCGTGGATATGGTTACGTTAGAACAGTTCCGCTATTGCCCGACACACTCAACGCATCCTCCGTTCTGTTATGACTTTCACTATGTCAAACCGGGGATGGTCGCCATCTTTGGTGACAACGGCAGTGGCAAAAGTACGCTGGCGCAGCTGATGGCGGGCTGGTATCCGGACTTTCTACCAGGAGAGATAACCGGCACGGGGACGCTTCTCGGTACGCCCATTGGGCGTCTCCCGCTTAATGAACAATCCGCCACCATCCAGCTCGTCCAGCAATCGCCCTATTTGCAGCTCTCCGGCTGTACCTTTAGCGTGGAAGAAGAAGTTGCCTTTGGGCCAGAAAATCTGTGTCTTGCTGAAAAAGAGATTATGGCGCGGATTGACGCCGCCCTGGCCCTGACCGAGTGCCAGCCGTTGCGCCATCGTCACCCGGCAACACTCTCCGGTGGAGAGACACAGCGCGTGGTCATCGCCTGCGCCATCGCGATGCAGCCAAAACTCTTAATTCTTGATGAAGCCTTTAGCCGCCTGACGCCGCAGGCCAGCGAAATGCTGTTGCAGCGCTTACAACACTGGGCGTCTGAACGTGGTTCGCTGATTATTCTTTTTGAACGTCATCGCACACCTTTCCTGAACTACTGCCAGCAAGCGTGGCAATTGCAAAACGGAGCGCTCCAGCCACTATGTTAACGTTAAATCAGATAACTTATCGCTGGCCTGGCGCGGCAACGGATTGTCTTTGCGACATTTCTCTGCAACTCAAACAAGGTGAATGGTTGGCGCTGACCGGCGACAATGGCGCGGGAAAATCGACGCTGTTACGAGTAATGGCAGGTCTTCTTACGCCCACAACCGGTACGGTTATGCTGCAACAACAGGCGATGAAAAACCTGAAAAACCGCCAACGTGCAGCAAAGATTGGCGTACTGTTTCAGGAAGCGGAAAACCAGCTTTTTCACAGCACCGTCGCCGACGAGATCGCATTTGGTTTGAAACTGCAAAAATGCCCGGCGGATGAAATCACTCAACGTACCAATGCTGCCCTGCAATGCTGTCAGTTAGCAGACACTGCCAGCGCGCATCCGCTGGATCTGCATAGTGCGCAGCGACGGATGGTCGCCGTCGCCTGCCTGGAAGCACTCTCTCCGCCGCTATTGCTGCTGGACGAGCCGAGTCGGGATTTTGACGAAAATTGGTTGAGCGTGTTTGAACGCTGGCTGGAAAAGTGCCGCCAGCGAGGCACGAGCGTCGTAGCAATCAGTCATGACGCCGCATTTACCCGGCGTCATTTCTCTCGTGTGGTGCGACTGGAAGATGGTGTAATCAGGAACGTTAATCCACCAGACGATATTCACCCGTAGCGGTCATCATTAAGGTCAAATTTGCAGGCAGACTCTCTTCCAGCACCCGGCGAACATTCGGCCCGTCGGTACGGTCATAAAAGTCTTCTGCGTCTGCCAGCGATAACCCTCCCGCCAGCTTTCGCCCCACCAGTCGTTCCCGCAACGCAGTAGCTGGCGCGTTGATAAAGATAGAGAAATCACAAAATTGCGCAAGCTGGCACCACTTCTCGTCGTCCAGCAACAACCAGTTTCCTTCGACGATGACGAGTGGTGCGGTAACGTGCAGCGCATCTTCAACAGGATCATGCTTTTGTCGATCGTACTGCGGCCACGTACAATCCCCTTCCACGACCTGGCGCAGATTTTCCGCCAGTTTCGCAACGTCAAATGTCTCTGGTGCGCCTTTGAAGGGGCGCAATTGATGCGCATCCAGCCAGCTATTGTAATGGTGAAAACCATCCATCGGTAGCGTCTGAATAGCGGGCAGTTCCGGGTCTTGTTGCGCGATATATTCCCAGAAGGTGGTTAGGGTAGATTTACCCGTCCCCGGCGGAGCGCAAAGAAAAACCACCGTACGCCGCTGCGGATTTACCGTCTGTAAGGCCGCCAACATGTGCAGCAACGGTTTATGTACATTTTCAATCTCTTCGTTCTGGTACTGTGCCTGTATCTTCAGCCCATTCACCGTTAATTCAATTTTCACGGCGTTAATTCCTTTAAGGTGGTCGTTACTGCCAGCGTCAGCGCCGTTTTGACCATCCCGCTAAAACGCGCCTCTGACCAGACGGCGAAATCGGCGAACTTCATCGCTTTCAATGCGTCATAGAGCGTCGCATTGCGGGTTATACTATTGACGTTGCTGATAAAATCCCAGGTCATGTCATCGGCAAATCCGGGCGTTTCATCCTGTTCGTTCAGGTAATGCCAGAACTGGGAAAAATGCGTGATATCGGCGTACAGCCATTTATCCATTTTCCCCAGCGCATAAATCAAACGCAGCGCAACATCAATATCGTCAAGCGGGCCGCTTTGGGCGAGTAACGGCTTCACTGCATATTCGACGATCTCTTCATCGTTATCGACAAACAGCGACGGCAGAAACTGGCGTATCCCCTGGAGCAAAATAGAATGCGCAGTTTTCATAAATGAAAATAAATTGTCCTGTGCGTCCAGTTGCTCAAGCACATCATCTTCTGTCAGCGTCGCCATTGGTCTTCCGATAGATCACCATCAATGCAGGGAGTCTATTATATTACACGTTTGGTCCGCGCCGCCGATCAGTAATGTCTGCGTCCGCACCCCATTCGCCGTCTGTTGGATACCGTTCACCAACTCGCCACCCGTCACGCCCGTAGCGCTAAAGAGGATATCGTTCCCCCTCACCAGTTCATCGAGCGAGTACACACGGTTAACGTCAACGCCCATTGCCTTGCAACGCTTGCGCTCCTGCTCTGCAATCTGCCGATTTTCCGTGTAATCCCCTTTAGCCTGACAAAAGTCAATCAGCTGGGCCTGCATATCCCCGCCTAATGCTTTAACGGCACAGGCAGAAATCACGCCTTCTGGCGCACCGCCGATGGTGTACATCACATCGTAAGGATTATCCTGCCAGCAGGTCAGCACGCTGGCGGCGACATCGCCATCCGGCAGAGCGAAAACCTTCACGCCCAGCTGTGTTGCTTCTTCAATCGCGGCACTCAGGCGCGGTTTATCCAGCGTAACCATGCGCAGCTTGTCCAGCGGTTTGCCTAACGCTTTCGCCACGTTGCGCAGGTTGTCCACCAGGGGCAAAGACAGATCAATCGCGCCCGCCGCCAGCCGATTAACAACCAGTTTTTTCATATACATATCGGGAGCGTGTAGCAGGCTGCCTCGTGGGGCGAAGGCCATGACTGCCAGCGCATTGCTCTGTCCCATCGCCACCATCCGCGTACCTTCAATGGGATCAACCGCGATATCGACTTCTGGCCCATCGCCTTTGCCCACCTCTTCGCCAATCCACAGCATCGGCGCATGGTCAATCTCTCCCTCGCCGATAACCACTCGCCCACGAAAAGCGACGTCGTTTAATGCCTGGCGCATCGCGGTGACCGCCAGGCCATCAATTTTATTTTTGTCGCCACATCCGGTTTGCGGCCAGGCAGCCAACGCTGCCTGTTCCGTAACGCGAAATAATGGCCACGCCAGGGACATCATTGCGCGGCCTCCCCAATATCAACGCCAAATTGCGCCAGCAGATATTTCTCGGCCTGCTCATTCCAGATGCCGTGCGTTTCCTCAACCAGCCGCGCCAGCTCTTTAAACAGCGGATCGGTTTTGCCTTTTTCGGCAAAATCGGCAATGGCAGTGAGCGGCATGGTCACGCCGTTATAAATGAGTTTTTTACCGCCTGGGATATCCGGCAGATTGAGCACGGTTTCTGGCACCGCATCCAGGCCACCAATATGGGTCACCATAAACGACGGCTGTAACTGTCCCGTGGCGCTAAGGGTAATCGCCTCTTTCATGTCGTCCGTTGAACCGCCGGATGTACCGACGACGTGCGTGCTGTTGTAATGGACGTTGTAGAAATTAAACGGCACTTTGAAGTTTTTATCCGTCGGCCCGGCAAAGAAGTTCAGGCAGCCATCTTCCGCCAGTAATTCGTCAGCCATCTCAACGACAGCAGGCACCGCCGCATAAACAAAAATGTCATCGAACCCGACATCTCCTGTCAGCGCCCGCAGCTTCTGTACCGGATCGCTCATCCCTTTGGTATTCACATACACCAGCTCAATGCCTTTACTGGCCGCCAGCTCCACCGGCAGCAGCTTCTGTACCTGCGCCAGGCGTTTGTCGTCGATATCGACCACCACCACCCGCGACGGTTGTATACCTCCGTTAATGGCGTAATCGATAGCGCCAATGCCCATCGGACCTGCACACGCCAGCAGCGCAATATTGCCGCCAGGTTTGACGCCCATGCGATGCTCATAAACATATTGCGTAGTGTGATAATTGGCATGATAAGCGCCAATAATGCAGCACATAGGCTCTGCCAGCGACGCCGCAGCAAAATAAGAGCCGTGATACGGTAATACGCAGCCCAAATTAATGGCGATTTCGGGAATAATCATATAGGTGGCGTTACCGCCAAAATATTCGTAGCTGTAGCCCGCTGAATATCCGCTTGGTAACCCCATCGCCGGTTGCAATACAAAACGCTGGCCTTTTTTATATTTGCCAGTGAGATTTTTACCCACTTCGACAATAACCCCGGCACATTCATGCCCGGTAATGACCGGATGATTTTCTAAATCGTCGGGTACGCGTTTATGTTCACTACCGAGTAACGCCGCTTTCCAGGTGGATAAACAGACGCTGTCAGAAATTACACTCACCAGCAGTTCATTATCGGTAATTTCTGGCAGTTCAAATTCGCGCAGACGGACATCCCGCTTGCCATAAATAGCAGCAACTTTGGTTTTCATTTTTACCTCTGTAATCAGTGTTTATGTTCTGCGGTTAATTGATTAAATAAAGTGTCGAGTTTTGGATCGCCAATATAGTTATTAATCAATATCAGTGATTTATCCGTCACACGTTTCACGCGCCCTTCCAGACTGGCATGAGTAACGACGATATCCGCATCCGCAGGCACGTTTTCTATCGCGTAATGTTTTACTTCAATTGGCAGCCCCGCTTTTTCCAGGCGTTTACGGAAGGTGGTTGCGCCCATCGCGCTGGAGCCCATCCCCGCATCGCAAACAAAGGCGATACGCTTAACTCTGCTTAGCGAGAATGCACCCTCTTGTTTCATCGCCTTAACCGCATTGGCTGACTGAGCAAACTCATCTTCGCTCTCCGTTTCCACCGTTTTTTCCATCTTCAGTATCAGCGAAGTGATAGCAAAGGACACCAGGGTACCTACCGTAACACCAGCAATTGTCGCCAGGAATGAGCCTTTCGGCGTCAGCGCCAGGTAAGCAAAGATAGACCCCGGACTTGGGCCAGCCACCAGACCACCGTCCAGTAAGTTAAACATCCAGGTGCCAGACATACCGCCCGCAATCATGGCAATAATGGTCAGCGGCTTCATCAGCACATATGGGAAATACAGTTCGTGGATCCCACCGAGGAAGTGAATAATCATCGCCCCGGGCGCAGAACGTTTACTCATCCCTTTACCAAACAAGGTAAACGCCAGCAGCAGCCCCAGGCCCGGACCTGGGTTAGAGGCCACCATAAAGAAGATGGATTTACCGTTAACCGAAGCCTGTTGCATTCCCAGCGGATAATAGACGCCCTGATCGATCGCATTATTAAGGAAAAGCACTTTCGCCGGTTCATTGATGACTGACAGCAGAGGCAGATAACCCGCATGTACCAGCGCCTCAATACACTCTTTGACGAAAGTATTGGCAATTAACACCGCCGGGCCGATCACTTCAAAACCCAGCAGACAAAGGAGCATCCCCGCGATACCTAATGAGAAGTTATTGATAACCATCTCAAAACCAGCAGGTATGCGTTTTTCCAGTGCCTTATCGACATATTTTATGACCAGCCCACCGAGCGGCCCCATAATCATTGAGCCAAGGAACATCGGGATCTCTGCGCCGACGATCACACCAATAGTACCTATTCCGCCCATGACCGCGCCGCGTTTACCGCCGACCAGATGACCACCGGTAGAACCAATCATCACGGGCAATAAATAGGTAATCATCGGGCCGACAATTTTGGCGAAATGTTCGTTAGGCTGCCAACCGGTGGGAATAAATAACGCAGTAATAAAACCCCAGGCAATAAAAGCACCAATATTGGGGATGACCATTGCAGTCAAAAAGCCCCCAAAAGCCTGGACCTTTGCACGAGCAGACTTGTTTTCCATAATATTATCCTGTAGAGGAGAGAGTAATTATCCGCGGCTGATAATGTCCGCTAATTGTTTTTCTGATGATGCTGTTAAGAGTTGTTCCAGTATTTCTTCTTCGCACAGTAATTCACTTAACGCCTGAATAGCGCCAATGTGCGAATCGGCATCGGCAGCAGAGAGTCCGATGAGTAATTTAATTGGTTCGTCATTCCCCGGAAAATAAACACCTTGTTCAAGTAATGTCAAAGACATCCCGGTTTTAAGCGCCCCACATTCCGGTCGCGCATGAGGCATTGCCACGCCTGGTGCGAGAATATAATAAGGGCCATTGTTAATGGTGGAATCTTTAATTGCCTGAATGTAATTCTCGCTGATATAGTTTTTATCCAGCAATGATACCATCGAGAAATCGATAGCTTCCTGCCAATCTTTTGCTGAATGTATAACTGAGATTGATGATTCTGGAAAATAATCACTAAGCCGCATAAATTATCCTTATTTTATTTTTAGGGTACCGTCCGGCGGTAAAAATAAAATACTCGTGCGGTTTAATGAAAGCAATTGGGTACGCGAGAAGAAAAACCCCATAAACCAAAATAATAAAACCTTAAATAACAACAATATGAAATTGATATTTTTAAAGTCAACTTTGTATTTGTTATGTTTATCACAAAATCAACATTTTGTTTGTTATTGTATTTGTGATGCATATCGCCATTTATTTATTGAATATCCGAAAACATACTTTTTTTAATGCAACGTTTTTTCGCTATACCCCTTTATAGATTCTGAATTCTCACCTGTCGGCTATTTTCTCCTTACCTCATGTGACATATTCCCCACTTTACTCAAGGAAGATTCATATGAAAGCACCTGTTTCATTAACCTCATTTCGCCCACAAAAATCTCTTGCTATCGCCATTGGCGTGCTTGCCGTGGTTGTGCTGCCATTTCTCTCGTATTACACCGTTAATGAAGGTGAACGCGGCATTTTGCTGCGCTACGGAAAAATCGTAAAAGTTGCCGAGCCGGGTCTGGGTTTTAAGATCCCGTTTATGGAAAGCGTGGAGAAAATTTCCACGCGTAATCAGGCTGTGGTCTATCAGGGATTACAGGCCTACAGCCGCGACCAGCAACCGGCACAAATGACAGTATCAGTCAGCTTCCACATTAAACCTTCAGAAGCAGGCGCGGTTTATACCACCTACAACACCATTGAAGCATTAAAAGATCGTCTGATTGTCCGTCAGTTGCCAACTCAACTGGAGAACGTTTTCGGCCAATATACCGCCATCAGCGCGGTACAGGATCGTACAAAACTGGTTCAGGATCTGCAAAATGCCATGCGCAAAGCCGTTGTTGGGCCAGTGGTAATTGACGGGGTCCAGATTGAAAATATTGATTTTTCTGACGCTTATGAAAAGTCGATTGAAGACCGAATGAAAGCAGAAGTCGCCATTGCCACGCGTAAGCAAAATCTGGAAACAGAGAAAATCCAGGCGCAAATAGCGGTAACTCAGGCCCAGGCAGAAGCAGACAGTAAACTGGCGGCAGCTAAAGCAGAAGCGGAAACTATTCGCGTAAGAGGCGCGGCAGAGGCTGAAACTATTCGTTTAAAAAGTGCGGCTGAAGCAGAAGCGATCCGCCTGCGCGGTGAAGCTCTGCGGGATAATCCCGGACTTGTAGCCCTCACCACTGCCGAACGTTGGGACGGTAAACTGCCCGATACCATGATCCCCGGCAGCACAGTTCCGTTTATCTCTACTAAGTAAAAAAAGGGCCGCTTTCGCGGCCCTTCTCACAAAGCATCTTACCGATTACAGCAGTTCTTTTGCTTTCGCAACAACGTTGTCAACGGTGAAGCCGAACTCTTCAAACAGCAGCTCTGCCGGAGCAGATTCACCGAAGGTGGTCATGCCGACGATAGCACCGTTCAGGCCAACATACTTGTACCAGTAGTCAGCAATACCCGCTTCCACCGCAACGCGTGCAGTAACCGCTTTCGGCAGTACAGACTCACGGTAAGCCGCATCCTGCTTGTCGAACGCGTCGGTAGACGGCATGGAAACCACGCGCGCTTTCACGCCTTCAGCAGTCAGTTTTTCGTAGGCAGCAACCGCCAGTTCAACTTCAGAACCGGTCGCGATGAAGATCAGTTCCGGCTGACCGGCACAGTCTTTCAGCACATAACCACCGCGCGCGATGTTTGCCAGCTGCTCTTCAGTACGTTCCTGCTGCGCCAGGTTCTGACGGGAGAGGATAAGCGCAGTCGGGCCGTCCTGACGCTCAACGCCGTATTTCCATGCCACTGCAGATTCAACCTGGTCACACGGACGCCATGTAGACATGTTCGGGGTCACGCGCAGTGAAGCGACCTGCTCAACCGGCTGGTGAGTCGGGCCATCTTCGCCCAGACCGATGGAGTCGTGGGTGTAAACCATCACCTGACGCTGTTTCATCAGCGCAGCCATACGTACGGCGTTACGTGCGTATTCCACGAACATCAGGAAGGTGGAGGTGTACGGCAGGAAGCCACCGTGCAGGGAGATACCGTTAGCAATCGCGGTCATACCGAACTCGCGAACACCGTAGTGGATGTAGTTACCCGCAGCATCTTCGTTGATTGCTTTAGAACCAGACCACAGGGTCAGGTTAGACGGTGCCAGGTCAGCAGAGCCGCCGAGGAATTCCGGCAACAGCGGGCCGAACGCTTCAATCGCATTCTGAGACGCTTTACGGCTGGCGATTTTCGCCGGGTTAGCCTGCAGTTTAGCGATGAACTCTTTCGCTTTGGCGTCGAAGTCAGACGGCATTTCGCCTTTCATACGGCGGGTAAATTCAGCGGCTTCCTGCGGATAAGCTTTCGCGTAAGCAGCGAATTTCTCGTTCCATGCGGATTCTTTCGCCTGGCCTGCTTCTTTCGCATCCCACTGAGCATAGATTTCAGACGGGATTTCGAACGGTGCATATTTCCAGCCCAGCTGTTCGCGGGTCAGGGCAATTTCAGCGTCGCCCAGTGGCGCACCGTGGGAGTCGTGGGTACCGGCTTTGTTCGGGGAACCGAAACCGATGATGGTTTTGCACATCAGCAGGGACGGTTTGTCAGTCACTGCGCGCGCTTCTTCTACTGCGCGTTTGATGGATGCCGCGTCATGACCGTCGATGTCGCGAATAACGTGCCAGCCGTAAGCTTCGAAACGCATTGCGGTGTCGTCGGTGAACCAGCCTTCAACGTGACCATCGATAGAGATACCGTTGTCATCGTAGAACGCAATCAGTTTACCCAGCTTCAGCGTACCCGCCAGAGAGCAAACTTCGTGGGAGATGCCTTCCATCATGCAGCCGTCACCCATGAAGGCGTAGGTGTAGTGGTCGACAATGTCGTGGCCCGGACGGTTAAACTGCGCCGCCAGCGTTTTTTCTGCAATCGCCATACCGACTGCGTTGGCAATACCCTGACCCAGCGGACCGGTGGTGGTTTCCACACCAGCGGTATAACCTACTTCCGGGTGGCCCGGAGTTTTAGAGTGCAGCTGACGGAAGTTTTTCAGTTCTTCCATCGGCAGATCGTAACCGGTGAGGTGCAGCAGGCTGTAGATCAGCATGGAGCCGTGGCCGTTGGACAGCACGAAGCGGTCACGGTCAGCCCAGGACGGATTCTGCGGGTTGTGTTTCAGGAAATCACGCCACAGGACTTCGGCAATGTCAGCCATACCCATAGGGGCACCCGGATGACCGGATTTGGCTTTCTGTACTGCGTCCATGCTCAGCGCACGAATAGCATTGGCAAGCTCTTTACGTGAGGACATTTTGACTCCAGATCGGATGATGAAGGGCACGCCCTTAACGACTTGACGACAGCGCGTTTTGGGCTACGCCGGAAAATTTGCCAACAATTTACCGCAAGCCGCGCGTCATGTACATGGAACATCCTTTTGCCGCTTCAGAAATCTCTGGATCATGCTCGCATGTTGCGCAATCTGCTCGCCCGTCCGCTGCGCTTTTCCTTATACTGAGACTGAGCGTCGATTCACCTGCAAACGGCGCATTTTTAGAATAATCCTGACCTTGTGCGGAAGAGAAAACATGAAAATTCGCGCCTTATTGGTAGCAATGAGCGTGGCAACGGTACTGACCGGTTGCCAGAATATGGACTCCAACGGACTGCTCTCATCAGGAGCGGAAGCTTTTCAGGCTTACAGTTTGAGTGATGCGCAGGTGAAAACCCTGAGCGATCAGGCATGTCAGGAGATGGACAGCAAGGCGACGATTGCGCCAGCCAATAGCGAATACGCTAAACGTCTGACAACTATTGCCAATGCGCTAGGCAACAATATCAACGGTCAGCCGGTGAATTACAAAGTGTATATGGCGAAGGATGTGAACGCCTTTGCAATGGCTAACGGCTGTATCCGCGTCTATAGCGGGCTGATGGATATGATGACAGATAACGAAGTCGAAGCGGTGATCGGTCACGAGATGGGGCACGTAGCGTTGGGCCATGTGAAAAAAGGGATGCAGGTGGCACTTGGTACAAATGCCGTACGAGTAGCTGCGGCCTCTGCGGGCGGGATTGTCGGCAGTTTATCTCAATCACAACTCGGTGATCTGGGCGAGAAATTAGTTAATTCGCAATTCTCCCAGCGCCAGGAAGCAGAAGCCGATGATTATTCTTACGATCTTCTGCGCCAACGCGGCATCAGCCCGGCAGGTCTTGCCACCAGCTTTGAAAAACTGGCGAAGCTGGAAGAAGGCCGTCAAAGCTCAATGTTTGACGACCATCCAGCATCCGCCGAACGCGCCCAGCATATTCGCGATCGTATGAGCGCGGATGGAGTTAAGTAAGCATTTTATTACGCCGGATTTGACGCATAACGCATCTTATCCGGCGCTTACTCGCCCTTTTTCGCCGCCTGGATATACAGCATTTCCAGCGCCAGCGTCGCCGCAGCCAGAGCGGTGATTTCCGACTGATCGTATGCCGGAGCCACTTCCACTACGTCCATCCCAACAATGTTGAGATCTTTCAGGCCGCGTACCAGTTTAATAGCGCGATCGGAGGTCAGGCCGCCAATTACTGGCGTACCGGTTCCCGGCGCGAAAGCAGGATCCAGGCAGTCGATATCAAAGGTCAGGTAAACCGGCATATCACCCACAATCTGTTTCACTTGGGCGATAACGTCATCCACGCCGCGATCGTTCACCTGGCAGGCGTCCAGTACGGTAAAGCCGTTGTCTTTATCAAACTCGGTACGAATACCAATCTGTACGGAGTGATTCGGGTCGATCAGACCTTCTTTCGGCGCGGTATAGAACATGGTGCCGTGGTCAAATTCACAACCGTTCGCATAGGTATCGGTGTGGGCGTCAAAGTGTACCAGCGCCATTTTGCCGAAATGCTTCGCATGAGCACGCAGCAGCGGCAGGGTAACAAAGTGGTCACCACCGAAGGAGAGCATACGCTTACCGGCAGCCAGCAGCTTTTCGGCATGCGCCTGCAGCTTCTCGCTCATCTCACGAGCATCGCCGAAGGCATACACCAGATCGCCGCAGTCCACCACGTTCAGACGCTCGCGCATGTCGAAATTCCACGGGAAGCGGTTGTGTTCCCAGGCCAGATTCGTCGAAACCTGACGGATCGCCGCCGGACCGTGGCGTCCACCCGCACGACCAGAAGTGGCCATATCGAACGGCACGCCGGTAATTACCCAGTCAGCATCGCTGTCATACGGCTGGAAGTTCATCGGCAGGCGTAAAAAACCAAAGGCGTTGGAAACCAGTGAGTTATCGTATTGATGACCTAAGGTGCTCATGGATGGACTCCTATTACAAAGTCGATATAAAAAAACCCTTCCGCGTCGTTAGGCCCGACGAGGAAGGGTTGGATTTGCGAAACACAATTTTGTGCTAATTATCGCCTTAAATGGGCGAGGCATCAAGCGAGGTTACTATTTCCGACACGGTGGCGGCGCATAGCCATTGTTGTCCGCCGGAAACGCTTGTCCAGAGCACGGTGGCAGCGCGTTTTGCGCCGTGCCTTGTAATTCAAAGGCGGCAAAGCCGATTACACCGGTATTACGCACATCGCCTTGCGCCGAATTGGCTGCGTAGGAATCAGCAACGTTGGCGAACTGAAAAGCCGCTTCGGTATGTTTATCTTTGCGGAATCCTTTAATCGCTAACGAATCTCCGGCATTCACAATATAGCCATTGTTATTCAGCGAACCTTGCTTGCCGTTCAGCACATCCAGGCCATCAACCGTAGCAACGATCTCGTAGTTGGTGTTACGACTGTAATTACGGATATATAATTGATAATTCATTCCGATTCTGGCATGGACAATATAGCGTGGTTCATTATTGGATGAATCATAAACCCGCGTAATAGGTAGAGAATTAAAATTACCATCGCGAATAGCATATTCCAGTTCGTTAATACGAATGCTATAAACGCGGTCGTAGCCCGAAGGAACAGTAGTCGAATAACTAATAACGATCATCTCTGCCGGATCGCGCCAGGCTCGCTCAGCAGATACGCCCTGAACCGATGAGTGCACATCCCCACCCCAGGCGGTGCCGACATTGCCCGATGTACTGCTATTATACTGCGCATTACTGGAACAACCGGCCAGCAGCACGACTAATGCTATCAACGCGCTACGTACTTTCCATTTTTTCATAACCGTTCCCTCTGTATTTAATTAATGCAGCGATTGTAGGGGGATTATTTAATAAGAAAAGCAGCTAAATTATTTTTAAGAATATATAAAAAGAAAGCGGGCCGATTTACGTAAATAAATCGACCCGCCAGCGGAATAATCTTAATTATTCATCTTCAAGATAGGTATAACCGTACAAACCTGCCTCGAACTCTTCAAGGAACTGTTGTTGCAGTTCAGCATCAAGATCGGTTTTCTTCACTTGATCACGGAACTGGGTTAACAACGTTTTCGGATCGAGCTGTACATATTGCAGCATATCCGCCACGGTATCGCCTTCGTCAGACAGTTCTACTTCTACGCTGCCGTCAGGGAAGACGAACACGTCAACCGCTTCGGTATCACCGAACAGGTTGTGCATGTTGCCGAGGATCTCCTGATATGCGCCGACCATGAAGAAACCGAGCATCGGCGGATTCTCTGGATCGTACTCCGGCATTGGCATTGTCGTGGCAATACCATCACCATCAATATAGTGATCAATAGCACCGTCAGAGTCACAGGTAATATCCAGCAGCACAGCGCGGCGTTCCGGCACTTGATCCAGCCCTTCCAGCGGCAGAACCGGGAACAACTGGTCGATCCCCCACGCATCCGGCATCGACTGGAACAGCGAGAAGTTGACGTACATTTTGTCCGCCATACGTTCCTGCAGCTCGTCGATAATCGGACGATGAGCACGGTTTTGCGGATCCAGCTGCTTTTGCACTTCATGGCACATGCTCAAATAAAGCTGCTCAGCCCATGCGCGTTCTTGCAGGCTAAAGGTGCCGGAAGAGTAGCCGATATGAATATCGTGCAGATCCATCTGGCTGTCGTGTAACCATTCACGCAGAGAACGGCGAGTTCCCGGTTCGTGCATCTCCTGCCAGGTTTCCCACATGCTTTGCAGGGCGCGCGGTGCGTCTTCTGCAGGCGCGGTCGGCACCGTGTATTCGTTACGTTCCACGCCGATGATATTCGACACCAGCACGGTGTGATGCGCAGTCACCGCACGACCCGATTCGGTGATTACCGTCGGATGCGGCAGACCATTTTCTTCACACGCATCACCAATCGCCCAGATGATGTTGTTGGCGTATTCATTGAGGCCGTAGTTCACCGAACAGTCGGACTGCGAACGGGTGCCTTCATAGTCCACGCCCAGACCGCCGCCGACGTCGAAGCACTGAATATTGACGCCCAGCTTGTGCAGCTCAACATAGAAACGCGCGGATTCACGAACGCCTGTCGCGATATCGCGAATATTCGCCATCTGCGAACCGAGGTGGAAGTGCAGCAGTTGCAGGCTGTCGAGACGCCCGGCTTCACGCAGCGTTTCAACCAGTTGCAGTACCTGAGTCGCCGCCAGGCCGAACTTCGATTTTTCCCCGCCAGAGGACTGCCATTTACCCGAGCCCTGCGAAGCCAGACGTGCACGCACGCCCAGACGAGGAACGACATTCAGACGTTCTGCTTCATCCAGCACAATGGCAATTTCTGACATCTTCTCAATGACCAGATAGACCTTGTGGCCCATCTTCTCGCCAATTAATGCCAGGCGGATATATTCGCGGTCCTTATAACCGTTGCAGACGATGACGCTACGGGTCATGCCAGCATGTGCCAGCACCGCCATCAACTCCGCTTTGGAACCGGCCTCCAGGCCCAGCGGTTCGCCCGAATGAATCAGGGACTCAATCACGCGGCGGTGCTGGTTAACTTTGATCGGATAAACGAGGAAGTAATCGCCGTTATAGCCGTAGGATTCCCGCGCTCGTTTGAACGCGGCGTTAATGGAACGCAAACGGTGCTGCAGGATCTGTGGGAAACAGAACAGTGCAGGCAGACGCTGGCCCTGTGCTTCACGAGTTTTCACTAACTGCGCGAGATCGACGCGAGCTTCCGGGACGTCCGGGTCCGGGCACACGCTAATGTGGCCCAGCTCGTTAACGTCATAGTAGTTATTGCCCCACCAGGCAATATTGTAAGTACGCAGCATCTTGCTGGCTTCCTGGGAGCTCATTGCAACCTCCTGCATGGAGCGTAGTACACCGTGTTCGCCCGCTGACGAAGGCAAACCCATAGACATGTCGTCAGACATAGCGAACCTCAAATTATTTTATTAAGTGTAAAACAGTTAACGACTATCGCAGCCTGGAACTGCGATAACAACCCATAAGCACATGGATTTTCCAGCAGTGAATGCTGACGCTCCAACTGCGCAACCGGTTTCTTTTTCATAACATTATTAAGCACATAACCGAACGTAAGTGTGACAGTTCGGCGAAACCACGAGAAAACTCTTGTTTTTACAAGAGCGCCCTTGTTCAGTCCTCAGTAGCTGTAACCAGCTCTTGAATCCTGAGAAGCGCCGAGATGGGTATAACATCGGCAGGTATGCAAAGCAGAGATGCAGAGTGCGGGGAACGAATCTTCACCAGAACGGTGAGACAGGTTAAGCAGCAGACAACGGTTCATTATTTCGTATCACCTCCACGGCCGCCTGTTAAGACGAACCCACAAGCCAAAACTCTGTTTTCAACCCGGCTGGAAGTGGCAACACGAAAAAAACGTCGTGTGCTTTTTATTTAAGCCGCGCGCCGCGTTTTATACCCCACAATGGCAGAAAATTGCAAAAGATAAATACGCAGAATGCCAGCATTGTCAGGAAAAATTTCCAGCCACGTTTTTAACAGAATGAGACACGATTCAAAAAAAAGTGGAAATTGGGTGAAGAACTGACCTAAAATAGCCATCCAGATGTTAATCCATCCATACCGATTAACACTCAGACTGCCAGTGTTTTTAACCTGCAGAGTCGTGGTAGGATCCGCTACCACAGAAGATCCACACAACAGTTTGAGCTAACCAAATTCTCTTTAGGTGATATTAAATATGGCAAAACACCTTTTTACGTCCGAGTCCGTCTCTGAAGGGCATCCTGACAAAATTGCTGACCAAATCTCTGATGCCGTTTTAGACGCGATCCTCGAACAGGATCCGAAAGCACGCGTTGCTTGCGAAACCTACGTAAAAACCGGCATGGTTTTAGTTGGCGGCGAAATCACCACCAGCGCCTGGGTAGACATCGAAGAGATCACCCGTAACACCGTTCGCGAAATTGGCTATGTGCATTCCGACATGGGCTTTGACGCTAACTCCTGTGCGGTTCTGAGCGCTATCGGCAAACAGTCTCCTGACATCAACCAGGGCGTTGACCGTGCCGATCCGCTGGAACAGGGCGCGGGTGACCAGGGTCTGATGTTTGGCTACGCAACCAATGAAACCGACGTGCTGATGCCAGCGCCTATCACCTATGCACACCGTCTGGTACAGCGTCAGGCTGAAGTGCGTAAAAACGGCACTCTGCCGTGGCTGCGCCCGGACGCGAAAAGCCAAGTGACTTTCCAGTATGACGACGGCAAAATCGTTGGTATCGATGCTGTCGTGCTTTCCACTCAGCACTCTGAAGAAATCGACCAGAAATCGCTGCAAGAAGCGGTAATGGAAGAGATCATCAAGCCGATTCTGCCGGCTGAATGGCTGACTTCTGCCACCAAATTCTTCATCAACCCGACCGGTCGTTTTGTTATCGGTGGCCCGATGGGTGACTGCGGTCTGACTGGTCGTAAAATTATCGTTGATACCTACGGCGGCATGGCACGTCACGGTGGTGGTGCATTCTCTGGTAAAGATCCATCAAAAGTGGACCGTTCCGCAGCGTACGCAGCACGTTATGTCGCGAAAAACATCGTTGCTGCTGGCCTGGCCGATCGTTGTGAAATTCAGGTTTCCTACGCAATCGGCGTGGCTGAACCGACCTCTATCATGGTGGAAACTTTCGGTACCGAGAAAGTGCCTTCTGAACAACTGACTCTGCTGGTACGTGAGTTCTTTGACCTGCGTCCATACGGTCTGATTCAGATGCTGGATCTGCTGCACCCGATCTACAAAGAAACCGCAGCATACGGTCACTTTGGTCGCGAACATTTCCCGTGGGAAAAAACCGACAAAGCGCAGCTGCTGCGCGATGCTGCCGGTCTGAAGTAATCTTTCTTCACCTGCTTTCAAAGGCCAGCCTCGCGCTGGCCTTTTTCTTTTACCTCACCGCGGTGGATAGGCGTTCACGCGGCATCCGGCAAAAAGCTGCCCGCACAATAACATCATTCTTCCTGAACACGTTTTACCGCAAATTATCATCGCTACTGAAACCGATTACACCAACCACACCAGACAAAGATTTGTAATATTTTCATATTATTATTCGGTTTTCACAGTTGTTACATTTCTTTTCAGTAAAGTCTTAATTGCAGATAACAGCGTTTAATCTATGATGATATAACTCAATTATTTTCATGCACTTAAATCATAACTAAGATAAATGTTAGTGTAAGCGATTACACTGATGTGATTTGCTTCACATCTTTTTACGTCGTACTCACCTATCTTAATTCACAATAAAAAATAACCATATTGGAGGGCATCATGCCTGACGCTAAAAAACAGGGGCGGTCAAACAAGGCAATGACGTTTTTCGTCTGCTTCCTTGCTGCTCTGGCGGGATTACTCTTTGGCCTGGATATCGGTGTAATTGCTGGCGCACTGCCGTTTATTGCAGATGAATTCCAGATTACTTCGCACACGCAAGAATGGGTCGTAAGCTCCATGATGTTCGGTGCGGCAGTCGGTGCGGTGGGCAGCGGCTGGCTCTCCTTTAAACTCGGGCGCAAAAAGAGCCTGATGATCGGCGCAATTTTGTTTGTTGCCGGTTCACTGTTCTCTGCGGCTGCGCCAAACGTTGAAGTACTGATTCTTTCCCGCGTTCTGCTGGGGCTGGCGGTGGGTGTGGCCTCTTATACCGCACCACTGTACCTGTCAGAAATTGCGCCGGAAAAAATTCGCGGCAGTATGATCTCGATGTATCAGTTGATGATCACTATCGGGATCCTCGGTGCTTATCTTTCTGATACCGCCTTCAGCTACACCGGTGCATGGCGCTGGATGCTGGGTGTGATTATCATCCCGGCAATTTTGCTGCTGATTGGTGTCTTCTTCCTGCCAGACAGCCCTCGTTGGTTTGCCGCCAAACGCCGTTTTGTTGATGCCGAACGCGTGCTGCTGCGCCTGCGTGACACCAGCGCGGAAGCGAAACGTGAACTGGATGAAATCCGTGAAAGTTTGCAGGTTAAACAGAGTGGCTGGGCGCTGTTTAAAGAGAACAGCAACTTCCGCCGCGCGGTGTTCCTTGGCGTACTGTTGCAGGTAATGCAGCAATTCACCGGGATGAACGTCATCATGTATTACGCGCCGAAAATCTTCGAACTGGCGGGTTATACCAACACTACCGAGCAAATGTGGGGGACGGTGATCGTCGGCCTGACTAACGTACTCGCCACCTTTATCGCAATCGGCCTTGTTGACCGCTGGGGACGTAAACCAACGCTAACGCTGGGCTTCCTGGTGATGGCTGCTGGCATGGGCGTACTCGGTACAATGATGCATATCGGTATCCACTCTCCGTCGGCGCAGTATTTCGCCATCGCCATGCTGCTGATGTTTATTGTTGGCTTTGCCATGAGTGCCGGTCCGCTGATTTGGGTACTGTGCTCCGAAATTCAGCCGCTGAAAGGCCGCGATTTTGGCATCACCTGCTCCACCGCCACCAACTGGATTGCCAACATGATCGTTGGCGCAACGTTCCTGACCATGCTCAACACGCTGGGTAACGCCAACACCTTCTGGGTGTATGCGGCTCTGAACGTACTGTTTATCCTGCTGACATTGTGGCTGGTGCCGGAAACCAAACACGTTTCGCTGGAACATATTGAACGTAATCTGATGAAAGGTCGTAAACTGCGCGAAATCGGCGCTCACGATTAATCTCCTCAGGCTTCCTCCCGTCGCGGAGGAAGCCACCTCTTGCAGTCATCTTTTCTTCGCTCTATCCTCTGCCGCTATGAAAACATCCCGTCTCCCTATCGCCATCCAACAGGCCGTTATGCGTCGCCTGCGGGAAAAACTCGCCCAGGCCAACCTGAAGCTAGGGCGTAACTACCCGGAGCCAAAACTCTCTTACACCCAGCGCGGCACCTCCGCCGGAACAGCCTGGCTGGAAAGCTATGAAATCCGCCTCAATCCCGTTTTGCTGTTGGAAAACAGTGAAGCCTTTATTGAAGAAGTGGTGCCGCACGAACTGGCACATTTGCTGGTATGGAAACATTTCGGCCGCGTAGCACCACATGGCAAAGAGTGGAAGTGGATGATGGAAAGCGTGCTGGGCGTTCCCGCCCGTCGTACGCATCAGTTTGAACTGCAATCCGTGCGCCGCAACACCTTCCCCTACCGCTGTAAGTGCCAGGAACATCAGCTTACCGTACGCCGCCATAATCGCGTAGTTCGTGGCGAAGCCGTCTATCGCTGTGTTCACTGCGGCGAACAACTGGTTGCGAAATAACCACCTGAACTATCAGGAACTTTCCTGATCTGGCTGATTGCATACCAAAACAACTTTCGCTACGTTGCTGGCTCGTTTTAACACGGAGTAAGTGATGTACCGTTATTTGTCTATTGCTGCGGTGGTACTGAGCGCAGCATTTTCCGGCCCGGCGTTGGCCGAAGGTATTAATAGTTTTTCTCAGGCGAAAGCCGCGGCGGTAAAAGTCCACGCTGACGCGCCCGGTACGTTTTATTGCGGATGTAAAATTAACTGGCAGGGCAAAAAAGGCGTTGTTGATCTGCAATCGTGCGGCTATCAGGTGCGCAAAAATGAAAACCGCGCCAGCCGCGTAGAATGGGAACACGTCGTTCCCGCCTGGCAATTCGGTCACCAGCGCCAGTGCTGGCAGGACGGTGGACGTAAAAACTGCGCTAAAGATCTGGTCTATCGCAAGATGGAAAGCGATATGCATAACCTGCAACCGTCAGTCGGCGAGGTGAATGGCGATCGCGGCAACTTTATGTACAGCCAGTGGAATGGCGGCGAAGGCCAGTACGGTCAATGCGCCATGAAGGTCGATTTCAAAGAAAAAGCTGCCGAACCACCAGCGCGTGCACGCGGTGCCATTGCGCGCACCTACTTCTATATGCGCGACCAATACAACCTGACACTCTCCCGCCAGCAAACGCAGCTGTTCAACGCATGGAACAAGATGTATCCGGTTACCGACTGGGAGTGCGAGCGTGATGAACGCATCGCGAAGGTGCAGGGCAATCATAACCCGTATGTGCAACGCGCTTGCCAGGCGCGAAAGAGCTAACCTACACTAGCGGGATTCTTTTTGTTAACCCCTACCCCACGCGTACAACCGCGTGGGGAGACGACGCGGATTTTTAACTATGCGTATCCCCCGCATTTACCATCCTGAACCACTGACCAGCCATTCTCACATCGCGCTTTGCGAAGATGCCGCCAACCATATCGGGCGCGTACTGCGCATGGGGCCGGGGCAGGCGTTGCAATTGTTTGACGGCAGCAACCAGGTCTTTGACGCCGAAATTACCAGCGCCAGCAAAAAAAGCGTGGAAGTGAAGGTGCTGGAAGGCCAGATCGACGATCGCGAATCTCCGCTGCATATTCACCTCGGTCAGGTGATGTCGCGTGGTGAAAAAATGGAATTTACTATCCAGAAATCGATCGAACTCGGTGTAAGCCTCATTACGCCACTTTTTTCTGAGCGCTGCGGCGTTAAACTGGATAGTGAACGTCTGAACAAGAAGCTCCAGCAGTGGCAGAAGATTGCAATTGCTGCCTGTGAGCAGTGTGGCCGTAACCGGGTGCCGGAAATCCGTCCAGCGATGGATCTGGAAGCCTGGTGTGCAGAGCAGGATGAAGGACTGAAACTGAATCTTCACCCGCGCGCCAGTAACAGCATCAATACGTTGCCGTTACCGGTCGAACGCGTCCGCCTGCTGATTGGCCCGGAAGGCGGTTTATCGGCAGATGAAATTGCCATGACTGCCCGCTATCAATTTACTGATATCCTGTTGGGACCTCGCGTTTTGCGTACTGAGACAACTGCGCTCACCGCCATTACCGCGCTACAAGTGCGTTTTGGCGATTTGGGCTAACGGAGAAGAATAATGATCAAGCTCGGCATCGTGATGGACCCCATCGCAAACATCAACATCAAGAAAGATTCCAGTTTCGCTATGTTGCTGGAAGCACAGCGTCGTGGTTACGAACTTCACTATATGGAGATGGCCGATCTCTATTTGATCAATGGTGAGGCTCGCGCTCGTACCCGTACTTTGAGCGTCGAACAGAACTACGATAAATGGTACGAGTTCACGGGTGAGCAGGATCTGCCGCTGGCCGATCTCGATGTGATCCTGATGCGTAAAGACCCGCCGTTTGATACCGAGTTTATCTACGCGACCTATATTCTGGAACGTGCCGAAGAGAAAGGGACGCTGATCGTTAATAAGCCGCAGAGCCTGCGCGACTGTAACGAGAAACTGTTTACCGCCTGGTTCTCTGATTTAACGCCAGAAACGCTGGTTACGCGCAATAAAGCACAGCTGAAAGCGTTCTGGGAGAAACACAGCGACATCATTCTTAAGCCGCTTGACGGTATGGGCGGCGCGTCGATTTTCCGCGTGAAAGAAGGCGATCCAAACCTCGGCGTGATTGCCGAAACCCTTACTGAGCATGGCACTCGCTACTGCATGGCGCAAAATTACCTGCCAGCCATTAAAGATGGCGACAAACGCGTGCTGGTGGTAGATGGCGAGCCGGTACCGTACTGCCTGGCGCGCATTCCGCAGGGGGGCGAAACCCGTGGCAATCTGGCTGCCGGTGGTCGCGGTGAACCTCGTCCGCTGACGGAAAGTGACTGGAAAATCGCCCGTCAGATCGGGCCGACGCTGAAAGAAAAAGGGCTGATTTTTGTTGGTCTGGATATCATCGGCGACCGTCTGACTGAAATTAACGTCACCAGCCCAACCTGTATTCGTGAGATTGAAGCAGAGTTTCCGGTGTCGATCACCGGAATGTTAATGGATGCCATCGAAGCACGTTTACAGTAGCAGTAACCCACCTTAGCGAGAAGGATCTCGTTGAGACTCTGAGTGACAGCGCCCTTCTTTCCACGCATACTGGGCGCTGTTGCTTTTTTGAACCAGGAAACAGAACCTCTGACAATGAATTTACAGCATCACTTTCTTATTGCCATGCCTGCTCTCCAGGATCCGATTTTCCGTCGTTCCGTGGTCTACATTTGCGAACATAATACCAATGGTGCAATGGGGATCATCGTCAACAAGCCGCTGGAAAATCTCAAAATTGAAGGGATTCTGGAAAAGCTGAAGATCACGCCGGAGCCGCGTGATGAATCAATCCGTCTGGATAAACCGGTTATGCTCGGCGGCCCACTGGCTGAAGATCGCGGGTTTATTTTGCATACTCCGCCCTCTAATTTTGCTTCCAGCATTCGCATTTCAGACAACACGGTGATGACCACTTCCCGCGATGTGCTGGAAACGCTCGGCACCGATAAACAACCGTCTGACATATTGGTGGCTCTGGGCTATGCCTCCTGGGAGAAAGGTCAACTGGAACAAGAAATTCTCGATAACGCGTGGCTAACGGCCCCGGCAGATCTGAATATTCTGTTCAAAACGCCGATTGCCGACCGCTGGCGCGATGCGGCAAAACTGATTGGTGTGGATATTCTCACCATGCCTGGTGTGGCAGGGCACGCCTGATGAGTGGAACCTTACTCGCCTTCGACTTCGGTACCAAAAGCATTGGTGTAGCGGTCGGCCAACGCATTACCGGCACCGCTCGCCCATTGCCTGCAATTAAAGCACAGGACGGTACGCCAGACTGGAACCTCATCGAACGTTTACTGAAAGAGTGGCAGCCGGACGAAATCATCGTCGGTTTGCCGCTGAATATGGACGGCACCGAACAGCCGTTAACTGCCAGAGCGCGTAAATTTGCCAACCGTATTCATGGTCGTTTCGGTGTTGAAGTTAAGCTCCATGACGAGCGTCTTAGCACCGTGGAGGCACGTTCCGGTCTGTTTGAACAGGGCGGCTATCGGGCGCTCAACAAAGGCAAAGTCGACTCTGCCTCTGCGGTTATTATTCTCGAAAGCTATTTCGAGCAGGGATATTAAGGCGATTTACTAGCGCACAGATTTCTGACAATGTGCTCGTTGTTTCATGTTGGATGCGGCGTAAACGCCTTTTCCAACCTACAGTGAGTGCGAATTCAAAGTTACGCTTCCCTTGTAGGCCCGATAAGCTTGCGCATCGGGCATATTTACAATTCGTATCAGACACAGCAACGTCACAAGCGCCCTTCCCCCACCCGCTGCTGATAACTCTGCTGAAACGTTATCATCCCCACCTGCTGCCCGGTTTGAATAACATGCGGTAACTGGTGGGTTTTCCCTTCACGAATCAAATTCCCCACCGCGGGTGTGTTAATCAGTAATTCAAACAGCGCCACGCGTCCTTCCTGTTTATCCACTTCCAGTTTTTGTGACAACACTGCCCGTAAACTACCTGCCAGTTGATTACGCACGGGATCTTTTTCCTGCGCAGGAAATGAATCCACCAGTCGCTCAACTGCCTGCGCTGCGCCGCGCGTGTGTAATGTCGCCAGCACCAGATGCCCGGTTTCTGCCGCCGTCAGCGCCAGACGGATTGTCTCGCTATCACGCAACTCTCCGAGCAAAATCACATCAGGATCTTCCCGCAATGCAGCCCGCAATCCCGATGCGAACGTCATACAGTGCAAACCAATCTCCCGCTGTTGGATCAAACATCGCTGACTGGTATAGAGATATTCCACAGGATCTTCCAGCGTCAGAATATGCGCATCGGCATGTTGATTGAGATAGCCAACCATCGCCGCCAGCGTGGTAGATTTGCCGCTCCCCGTCGCCCCCGTCACCAGAATCAGGCCATTCTTGCTCTTGAGTAATTCCGGCAATACCGGTGGTGCGCCAAGCTGTTCGAGCTGCGGGCAGTGCGAAGGTAACAGCCGTAACGCCAGAGAAATACCTTGCCGTTGTGCGAACGCACTGCCGCGCAATCGCTGGTTTTCCGCCAGCGACACAGCAAAATCCAGCTGACCATTCTCCAGCAATATTGCCCGCTGATCGTCATCCAGCCACTCCCGCAGTAGCTCTTCGACGTCCGGCGCGTCAAACGGCGCAGCTTCCATTCTCCCGCGAATACGCCATCGTGCGGGCCAGGCGCTGCACAGGTGTAGATCCGAGACGTTATGCTTTACACTAAGGGCCACAATTTCTTCCATATTCATACTAAGATCCTCGGAAAATGAACGATATTGCGCATAACCTGGCACAGGTCCGGGACAAAATCTCAGCGGCTGCAACGCGTTGCGGCCGTTCTCCAGAAGAAATTACGCTGCTTGCAGTCAGTAAAACAAAACCTGCGAGCGCCATCGCAGAAGCCATTGATGCCGGGCAGCGTCAATTTGGTGAAAACTACGTTCAGGAAGGGGTAGATAAAATTCGCCACTTTCAGGAACTGAGCGTAACAGGATTAGAATGGCATTTTATTGGCCCGTTGCAGTCTAATAAAAGCCGCCTGGTGGCAGAGCATTTCGACTGGTGTCATACCATCGACCGTTTGCGCATCGCTACCCGTCTGAACGACCAGCGCCCGGCAGAACTTCCCCCTCTTAACGTACTGATTCAAATTAACATTAGTGATGAAAACAGTAAGTCCGGGATTCAACTGGCTGAACTGGACGAGCTGGCAGCTGCGGTCGCTGAACTACCGCGTTTACGTCTGCGCGGGCTGATGGCAATCCCTGCGCCTGAGTCAGAATATGTAAGGCAGTTTGAAGTTGCACGCCAAATGGCTGTAGCATTTGCCGGACTGAAAACGCGCTACCCGCATATCGACACGCTCTCTCTGGGAATGTCGGACGATATGGAAGCCGCCATTGCGGCAGGTAGCACGATGGTTCGTATCGGCACTGCAATTTTTGGTGCGCGTGATTACTCTAAAAAATAAGGAATTAAAGGAACGCCATGAATACGTTGACTTTCCTGCTTTCAACGGTCATTGAGCTGTATACCATGGTGCTGTTATTACGCATCTGGATGCAGTGGGCTCATTGTGATTTTTACAACCCCTTCTCACAGTTTGTAGTGAAGGTAACGCAGCCGATTATCGGGCCACTGCGCCGCGTTATTCCGGCAATGGGCCCCATTGATAGCGCCTCGCTGCTGGTTGCCTATATTCTCAGTTTCATTAAAGCCATCGTGCTGTTTAAAGTGGTGACCTTCCTGCCAATCATTTGGATTGCCGGTTTATTGATTCTGCTGAAAACCATCGGCCTGCTGATTTTCTGGGTCCTGCTGGTGATGGCGATTATGAGCTGGGTAAGCCAGGGTCGTAGCCCGATTGAATACGTGCTGATTCAGCTGGCCGATCCGCTGCTGCGCCCGATTCGCCGCTTGCTACCGGCAATGGGTGGGATTGATTTCTCGCCGATGATCCTCGTTCTGCTGCTGTATGTCATCAATATGGGTGTCGCAGAAGTCTTGCAGGCGACCGGAAATATGCTGCTGCCGGGGCTGTGGATGGCGTTATGAGTGCCGTAACAGTTAATGATGACGGTCTGGTTTTACGGCTCTATATTCAGCCGAAAGCCAGCCGTGATTCTATTGTCGGTTTACATGGCGACGAGGTAAAAGTCGCCATTACCGCGCCGCCGGTTGACGGCCAGGCCAACAGCCATCTGGTGAAGTTTCTCGGTAAGCAATTCCGGGTTGCCAAAAGCCAGGTGGTGATTGAAAAAGGCGAACTTGGCCGCCACAAACAAATTAAAATCATTAATCCGCAACAAATCCCGCCAGAAATCGCGGCGTTAATTAATTAGGTATCCTATGCAAAAAGTTGTCCTCGCAACCGGCAATGCCGGTAAAGTGCGTGAGCTGGCGTCGCTGCTTAGCGACTTCGGTCTTGATATCGTTGCCCAAACAGACCTCGGCGTAGATTCCGCTGAAGAAACCGGCCTGACCTTTATCGAAAACGCGATTCTGAAAGCGCGCCATGCGGCAAAAGTGACCGGTTTACCGGCAATTGCCGACGACTCCGGTCTGGCGGTAGATGCGCTGGGTGGCGCGCCGGGTATTTACTCCGCGCGTTATTCCGGTGAAGACGCGACCGATCAAAAGAATCTGCAAAAACTGCTGGAAACAATGAAAGACGTACCGGACGACCAACGTCAGGCGCGTTTCCACTGCGTGCTGGTATATCTGCGTCACGCGGAAGATCCCACTCCGCTGGTGTGCCACGGCAGCTGGCCGGGCGTGATTACTCGTGAACCAGCGGGCACTGGTGGCTTTGGTTATGATCCAATCTTCTTCGTACCTTCCGAAGGGAAAACTGCTGCCGAACTGACCCGCGAAGAAAAGAGCGCCATTTCCCACCGTGGTCAGGCGTTGAAACTGCTGCTGGACGCTTTACGTAATGGTTAAATTACCGCCGCTGAGTCTCTACATTCACATCCCGTGGTGCGTGCAGAAATGCCCGTACTGCGATTTCAACTCTCACGCGTTGAAAGGAGAAGTGCCGCACGACGATTATGTTCAGCATCTGCTTAACGATCTGGACAACGATGTGGCTTACGCTCAGGGCCGTGAAGTAAAGACAATCTTTATTGGCGGTGGTACGCCGAGCCTGCTTTCCGGCCCGGCGATGCAAACGCTGCTGAACGGCGTACGTGCGCGTTTGCCGCTGGCAGCGGATGCAGAAATTACGATGGAAGCGAACCCTGGTACGGTTGAAGCCGATCGCTTTGTTGATTATCAGCGTGCTGGTGTGAACCGCATCTCCATTGGCGTACAGAGTTTTAGCGAAGAAAAGCTGAAACGACTTGGGCGCATTCATGGCCCGCAAGAAGCGAAACGAGCGGCAAATCTGGCGAGCGGTTTAGGGTTACGTAGCTTTAACCTCGATTTGATGCATGGGCTACCGGATCAATCACTGGAAGAGGCGCTAGGCGATCTACGCCAGGCCATTGAACTGAATCCGCCGCATCTTTCCTGGTATCAACTGACCATCGAACCCAATACGCTGTTTGGTTCGCGCCCTCCTGTACTGCCGGACGATGACGCGCTGTGGGACATTTTCGAACAGGGGCATCAGTTATTAACCGCAGCGGGTTATCAGCAATATGAAACTTCCGCTTACGCCAAACCCGGTTATCAGTGCCAGCACAATCTCAACTACTGGCGCTTTGGTGACTACATCGGTATTGGCTGCGGCGCGCATGGCAAAGTGACCTTCCCGGATGGGCGCATTCTGCGTACCACCAAAACGCGTCATCCACGTGGTTTTATGCAGGGGCGGTATCTGGAAAGCCAGCGTGATGTCGAAGCCGCAGATAAACCGTTTGAGTTCTTTATGAATCGCTTCCGTTTGCTGGAAGCCGCGCCGCGCGTGGAGTTTAGCCAGTATACTGGCCTTTCAGAAGAGGTTATTCGCCCTCAGTTAGACGAGGCTATCGCTCAGGGTTATCTCACAGAATGTGCGGATTACTGGCAGATAACGGAACATGGGAAGTTGTTTTTAAATTCGCTGCTGGAGCTTTTTCTGGCTGAGTAAATTTGTATTGCCGGATGCGGCGTGTACGCAACATCCGGCTACAACTCTTGCGTCATCGCAAAAATTACTTAATCACCCCATTGCGCCGCAATTGTTCGGTATCTTTTTTCCAGCGTTCATAAACCTAGTTGATATCGTCAATTTTCATCAAAATCGTGACTTTTTTACTGTTTATTTCTGAAACTTTCATCGTTAACGGATATTGCCCTTTTTCGAGCGTTATCCAGTCATCCTGCAATTTACGGCTAAGTTTTTGTGATTGCAGAAAAGTCTGTCGCCGTTGTTCGTTGATATCAAAATCTCGTTTCTGCTGAATTGGCACTTCATAACACTCTTCACTCTGTTTATGACATGCCGCAATCGCCGGTTGATAAACCTCTTTGTCATATTTAACCGCGAACGCCTCACTATCGTTCTGTTTATTAAAATCATCACGCTGTTGGTGAATTTTTTTAAAGGCGTCTTCGCGGGTCATTTGCTTACCGTTTGCATCTTTTCCCCAATATGCATCCGCTGCTTTCTGCGCCGCCACCATTTGCTTATCAAGCGCTTTTACATCCTTTTTCAGTGCAGGAATCGAGTTATTCTGGTTATTCAATGCAGACTCAAGCTGACTAAAGCGATAATTGAAATCTTCGCTATTCACGATCAGATATTTATTATTGGTTTTGATATCGTCAACCACCCGCCCACGATCGCTGGCTGCCGCCTGAAAAGAGTAAAAGTTCACCGACCAGCCAGACGCGGGCGTTCCTTTACTGGTTAACATCGCCGAGAATTTCACCGGTTTATCTTTCGTCCAGGTCTGTTCGAGCAGCTCGTAATCTGCCAACTGACCGACCCAGGTATAGAGATCGTCACTGGAAGAGACATCGCCTTCCGCTGACCAGGTGGCCTGATTACCCTTAGCATCAAGATTTTTTAAGGTGATGACATCAAGCTTGAGAATGCCGTGATACTGCTTTTTGAATTGATCTTTTAAGATATTTTCAGTTGGCGGTTCACCATCTGCCCGGACATTACCAGTCATCAACATAAGCAGCGCCGTACCAACAATCCATTGCTTTTTCACCCGAAAACCCTCGCGCGGAATAATTTATTCTGGTGATTATCATTAGGGTAATAAAAATTGGCAATGGACGTGAGTCTGAAGTGAATAAGCCCCGGCACGATACCGGGGCGAAGTGATTAGTACTGATTGAAGATCTGCTGGATCTGCTGCGGATCTTTAGTTTGCGTCAGAGCCAGTTGCAGCAGAACGCGCGCTTTTTGCGGGTTCAACGTGCCAGAGGCGACGAAGCCGTATTTCGCATCATCCACTTCGGCATCCTGAGTGGTAGCGCCCGTCGGTACGCGGGAAGAACGCACTACTGCAGTGCCGTTTTTCGCAGCGGTTGCAAGGGTGTCAAATACGGTTTTATACAGGTTGCCGTTACCCACGCCAGCGCTAACGATGCCATCATAGCCCGCATCTACCAGTGCTTTAGCCGGAAGATCGGATGCGTTAGCGTAGTTATAAACAATGCCGACTTTCGGCAGTTCATTCAGCTTAGAGACATCGAACGGCGTGTCGCTGGTGTGCTTACGTGCCGGGGTACGTTGGTAGTCAATCTTACCGTTGTGAATGTAACCCAGAGGACCGTAGTTAACAGACTTGAAGGTCGCTACATCGGTGGTGTTGGTTTTGGTGACATCACGGCCATCAAGCACGGTGTCATTCATCACTACCAGTACGCCACGATTAGCGGAGGCTTTATCAGCTGCGGTCACTACCGCGTTATACAGGTTGAATGGACCGTCTGCGCTCATAGACGTGGACGGGCGCATTGCACCGACCATCACCACCGGTTTGTCGCATTTCACCGTCAGGTCGAGGAAGTAAGCGGTTTCTTCCATCGTGTCGGTACCGTGGGTAATGACGAAGCCGTCAGTTTTATCGCAGTCGGTGTTAATTTTTTTCGCCAGTGTCAGCCAGACATCATCGTTCATGTCCTGGGAGCCAATATTCACTACCTGCTCGCCTTTAACGTTCGCAATGTCCTTCAGTTGCGGCACCGCATTAACCAGATTTTCTACGCCAACTTTACCCGCTGTGTAGTTAGATTTGGTTGCGGAGTCACCACCACCGGCAATGGTCCCGCCGGTTGCTAAAATGGTGATATTGGGTAATGCCAATGCTGCACCACTAAAACCCATAACCAGTGCGGCAAGTGCCGTCTTTTTGAAAAACTCCATTTCATTCCTCCAGTTACGTGAACGCTACGCATTATCCCTTAGCTTTGCATGGGAAATTTGACGTTAAACAATTTACAACGTGAATATATTTTGGAGATCTACAAAGTTAGAGGCAGGTAACAAAACGAAGAATTAAACGGCATAAAAAAGTATTATGCCGTCTTAAAATAGAGGATTATTTTAAATTCCCGACCAGGGCTTTGCGGCTATCTTCCAGAGTCACAACGCGGCTACAAACATCTTTGCCAAACTGCTGGAAATCTTTTTCCTGCTTTTTCCACTCGGTTTGGATTGAGGATTGCAGACCGCCCAGGCTTCCCAGCACGTTCTGTAATGGGTTACCGCCGCTTTTCAGCACCGCTTTCGCGCCCATTTCATTAATGCTGTCCTGTAAAATTCCGCCCATTGCCTGATTCACTAATTGCTGGCCTTCGGCGCGAACCTGATCAATGGCTTTATAGTGGAACGTCAGGCCATCGCTGCGCGTTTCGATAATGCGGTTCATCTGCTCTTTCAGCTGCGCATCAAGTTTGGTCAGACGGCTGCGCATTTTGCTGCTTTCGCCCATCTCCTGAACGATAATTTTATCCAGCGCAATACGGGCTTTTTCGACGCGGCTTTTCGCGCCTTCATCAATCCACGGCAGGGTGCTACGGAGTTCAGCCTGATAATCCTTCGCCTGCTCGCGCTGGGCGGCATTCAGGGAATATTGCTTACCGTTATACATCACGTTGCCGTCTGGCGTGATCACCAGATTGCCGTTTTCGCCCTTCACCTGCACGGTCTGCGGGCTGACAATCACATCGTCACGCGGCGTGACGCTGCACTGGTAGTCGGCGTGAGCGGTCATTGCCGTCACTGAAAGTGCTGCCGCCAGCAGCATTTTGCGCATCATAGTCTTCCCTCAAGAACAAATCAGGCCAGCATTTGCTGGCCCCAGATTGATAACAAAGTGCGCGTTTTCCATGCCGGATGCGGCGTAAACGCCTTATCCAGCCTACTCGATCGTGCATCTTTATAGGCCTGATAAGCGTAGCACATCAGGCAGTTTTGCATTTGTCATCGCCCGTATGCTTTCTTAGTCCCACCAAACGTCGAAAAGTTCGCTGGTGCGTACCTCGCCCAGTTTGCGCTCTTCCAGCCACTTACGCACAATCGCCTGATGTTCTTCGGTGCATTTGCCGATTTCCTGCATGCAGATCAGACCTTCCCAGGCCAGATAACCGCTGCCGTCAAAGGCCAGTTTGTTCGGTTCGATAACCTCGTTAATAAAGTCATCAACGGTTTTATCAATCTGTTCTTCCGATGTACCTTCCGGGAATCGCCATGCCACCGAAAATCCTAATTCCTGGAATTCGTCGATGTGCATTTTTTTACGCAGACGACGGCTACGGTTCTTTGCCATTATTTCACCCTCTCGAACATTAAGTCCCATACTCCGTGACCAAGACGATGACCACGTTGTTCAAATTTCGTCACCGGACGTGATGCCGGACGCGGTACGTAATCATTGCTCTCTGACAGGTTTTTATAACCGTCAATAGAAGACATCACTTCAAGCATATGTTCCGCATAAGGTTCCCAGTCGGTCGCCATATGGAATACGCCCCCTGGCTGCAGTTTGCTTTTTACCAGCTCGGCAAACGGCACCTGAACGATACGGCGTTTATTATGGCGCGCTTTGTGCCACGGGTCAGGGAAAAAGAGCTGCACCATGCGCAATGAATTGTCAGGAATCATTTTATGCAGCACTTCAACCGCATCGTGACACATCACGCGCAGGTTGCTTAAGCCCTCTTCATGCGCAGAAGACAGGCACGCACCAACGCCCGGTGAATGCACTTCAATGCCGAGGAAGTCCTGCTCGGGGCGATCTTTAGCCATTGCCACCAACGACGCGCCCATGCCAAAACCAATCTCAAGCGTCACCGGCGCTTCACGGCCAAAAAGCGCAGGGAAATCCAGCATATCTTCGCTGAACTCAACGCCCATCACCGGCCAGTAGTTTTCCAGCGCATGTTCCTGGCCTTTGGTCAGTCGCCCCTGGCGGCGCACAAAACTACGGATACGGCGCAGCGGGCGGCCGTTTTCATCAAATTCCGGTGAGATGACGTCGTTTTTCATAAAGATTTAGTCGCTTGTGAAAGTGTTCTGAAAACGGGCATTATCCAAAGTTAGTTGCCGGATGCAAGCATGATAAGGCCGTGGCTGCGGAAAGTTCCGGTTTACACCCTGCCGTCGCTGTGCTGCAATCTTGCCCCCAACAACAGTGAATTCGGTGACCATGCAAGCGTCGCAATTTTCAGCCCAGGTTCTGGACTGGTACGATAAATACGGGCGGAAAACGCTGCCCTGGCAAATTGACAAGACGCCCTACAAAGTATGGCTCTCAGAAGTGATGTTGCAACAAACTCAGGTTGCGACCGTTATCCCCTATTTTGAACGCTTTATGGCGCGCTTCCCAACGGTGACCGATCTCGCCAATGCGCCGCTCGACGAAGTTCTCCACTTGTGGACCGGGCTTGGCTATTACGCCCGCGCGCGCAACCTACATAAAGCGGCACAACAAGTGGCGGCCCTACACGGCGGTAAATTCCCGGAAACCTTTGAGGAAGTTGCAGCACTGCCGGGCGTCGGGCGTTCCACCGCAGGCGCGATTCTCTCGCTTTCTCTGGGTAAGCACTTTCCGATTCTCGACGGTAACGTCAAACGCGTGCTGGCGCGCTGCTATGCTGTAAGCGGCTGGCCTGGGAAAAAAGAGGTCGAGAATAAACTATGGAGTTTGAGCGAGCAGGTGACGCCCGCGGTTGGCGTGGAACGGTTTAATCAGGCGATGATGGATTTGGGCGCGATGATTTGTACGCGCTCTAAGCCGAAATGTTCGCTCTGTCCGCTACAAAACGGATGTATTGCCGCCGCCAACAATAGCTGGTCGCTTTATCCGGGCAAAAAACCGAAACAGACGCTGCCAGAGCGCACCGGCTACTTTTTGCTGTTACAGCACGAAGATGAAGTATTGCTGGCGCAGCGTCCGCCGAGCGGATTGTGGGGCGGTTTATACTGTTTCCCGCAGTTTGCCGATGAAGAAAGTTTGCGGCAGTGGCTGGCGCAACGACAGATTTCTGCCGATAACCTGACGCAGCTGACCGCGTTTCGGCATACCTTCAGCCATTTCCACTTAGATATTGTGCCTATGTGGCTTCCCGTGTCGTCATTCACCGGCTGCATGGATGAAGGCAATGCACTCTGGTATAACTTAGCGCAACCGCCGTCAGTTGGCCTGGCGGCTCCCGTGGAGCGTTTGTTACAGCAGTTACGCACTGGCGCGCCGGTTTAGCGCGTGAGTCGATAAAGAGGATGATTTATGAGCAGAACGATTTTTTGTACTTTCCTGCAACGTGAAGCAGAAGGTCAGGATTTTCAGCTGTACCCCGGCGAGCTAGGAAAACGCATCTATAACGAGATCTCCAAAGAAGCCTGGGCGCAGTGGCAGCACAAACAAACCATGCTGATTAATGAAAAGAAACTCAACATGATGAATGCCGAGCACCGCAAACTGCTGGAGCAGGAGATGGTCAACTTCCTGTTCGAGGGTAAAGAGGTGCATATCGAGGGCTATACGCCGGAAGATAAAAAATAAAAACAGTGCCGGAGCACGCCTCCGGCAACTTGCATAAAACAAACACAACACGCACCCGGAATGATGAAAAAATATCTCGCGCTGGCTTTGATTGCGCCGTTGCTCATCTCCTGTTCGACGACCAAAAAAGGCGATACCTATAACGAAGCCTGGGTCAAAGATACCAACGGTTTTGATATTCTGATGGGGCAATTTGCCCACAATATTGAGAACATCTGGGGCTTCAAAGAGGTGGTGATCGCCGGTCCTAAGGACTACGTGAAATACACCGATCAATATCAGACCCGCAGCCACATCAACTTCGATGACGGTACGATTACTATCGAAACCATCGCCGGGACAGAACCTGCCGCGCATCTGCGCCGGGCAATTATCAAAACGTTGCTGATGGGGGACGATCCGAGTTCGGTCGATCTCTATTCCGACGTTGATGATATTACGATTTCGAAAGAACCTTTCCTTTACGGTCAGGTGGTGGACAACACCGGGCAGCCGATTCGCTGGGAAGGTCGCGCGAGCAACTTCGCGGATTATCTGCTGAAAAACCGTCTGAAGAGCCGCAGCAACGGGCTGCGTATCATCTACAGCGTCACCATTAACATGGTGCCGAACCACCTTGATAAACGTGCGCACAAATATCTCGGCATGGTCCGCCAGGCGTCACGCAAATATGGCGTTGATGAGTCGCTGATTCTGGCAATTATGCAGACTGAATCTTCCTTTAACCCGTATGCGGTCAGCCGTTCCGATGCGCTGGGATTAATGCAGGTGGTACAACATACTGCCGGGAAAGATGTGTTCCGCTCGCAGGGGAAATCCGGCACGCCGAGCCGCAGTTTCTTGTTTGATCCTGCCAGCAATATTGATACCGGCACCGCGTATCTGGCGATGCTGAACAACGTTTATCTCGGCGGAATTGATAACCCAACATCGCGGCGTTATGCCGTCATCACCGCCTATAACGGCGGCGCAGGCAGCGTGCTGCGAGTCTTTTCGAATGATAAGATTCAGGCTGCCAATATTATTAACACCATGACGCCGGGCGATGTTTATCAGACGCTGACGACCCGCCATCCCTCTGCGGAATCTCGCCGTTATCTTTATAAAGTGAATACCGCGCAAAAATCTTACCGCCGCCGATAATTCCACTAACCGCCCCTGACGATGCTCAGGGGTAAAAATGTTATCCACATCACAATTTCGTTTTGCAAATTGGGAATGTTTGCAATTATTTGCCACAGGTAACAAAAAACCAGTCCGCGAAGTTGATAGAATCGCATCATCTCGCACGGTCAAATGTGCTTTTTCAAACACTCATCCGCATCACGATGTGAGGAAATTAACATGAATCTTAAGCTGCAGCTGAAAATCCTCTCTTTTCTGCAGTTCTGTCTGTGGGGAAGTTGGCTGACGACCCTCGGCTCCTATATGTTTGTTACCCTGAAGTTTGACGGTGCTTCTATCGGCGCAGTTTATAGCTCACTGGGTATCGCCGCGGTCTTTATGCCTGCGCTGCTGGGGATTGTGGCCGACAAATGGTTAAGTGCGAAATGGGTCTATGCCATTTGCCACACCATTGGCGCTATCACGCTGTTCATGGCGGCAGAGGTCACTACGCCGGAGGCGATGTTCCTTGTGATATTGATTAACTCGTTTGCTTATATGCCAACGCTTGGGTTAATCAACACCATCTCTTACTATCGCCTGCAAAATGCCGGGATGGATATCGTTACTGACTTCCCGCCAATCCGTATCTGGGGCACCATCGGCTTTATCATGGCAATGTGGGTGGTGAGCCTGTCCGGCTTCGAATTAAGCCACATGCAGCTGTATATTGGCGCAGCGCTTTCCGCCATTCTGGTTCTGTTTACCCTGACTCTGCCGCATATTCCGGTTGCTAAACAGCAAGCGAATCAGAGCTGGACAACCCTGCTGGGCCTCGATGCATTCGCGCTGTTTAAAAACAAGCGTATGGCAATCTTCTTCATCTTCTCAATGCTGCTGGGCGCGGAACTGCAGATTACCAACATGTTCGGTAATACCTTCCTGCACAGCTTCGACAAAGATCCGATGTTTGCCAGCAGCTTCATCGTGCAGCATGCGTCAATCATCATGTCGATTTCGCAGATCTCTGAAACCCTGTTCATTCTGACCATCCCGTTCTTCTTAAGCCGCTACGGTATTAAGAACGTAATGATGATCAGTATTGTGGCGTGGATCCTGCGTTTTGCACTGTTTGCTTACGGCGATCCGACGCCGTTCGGTACTGTACTGCTGGTACTGTCGATGATCGTTTACGGTTGCGCATTCGACTTCTTCAACATCTCTGGTTCGGTGTTTGTCGAAAAAGAAGTTAGCCCGGCAATTCGCGCCAGTGCGCAGGGGATGTTCCTGATGATGACTAACGGCTTCGGCTGTATCCTCGGCGGCATCGTGAGCGGTAAAGTGGTTGAGATGTACACCCAAAACGGCATTACCGACTGGCAGACCGTATGGCTGATTTTCGCAGGTTACTCCGTGGTTCTGGCCTTCGCGTTCATGGCGATGTTCAAATATAAACACGTTCGTGTCCCGACAGGTACACAGACGGTTAGCCACTAATTACGCAAAGAAAAACGGGTCGCCAGAAGGTGACCCGTTTTTTTATTCTTACTTCAACACATAACCGTACAACCGTTTCATGCCATCCGCATCGGTTTCGCTATAGACACCTTGCAACTCCGGCGAAAATCCCGGCAACAAATTCACGCCTTCTTCCAGCGCAAGGAAATAACGTTGAACCGCCCCACCCCAGACTTCCCCGGGTACCACGCAAAGCACGCCAGGTGGATAAGGCAACGCCCCTTCTGCCGCAATTCGCCCTTCGGCATCACGAATCCGCACCAACTCCACTTCACCGCGAATATAAGCGCTATGCGCATCCTGGGGATTCATCACCACTGACGGGAAACTCTGCTGGCGGAACATCGCTTTTTGTAGGTCTTTGACGTCGAAACTGACATACAGATCGTGCATCTCCTGACACAACTGACGCAGGGTGTAGTCGCGATAGCGCACCGGATATTTGTTATAAACGCTCGGCAACACCTCCGCCAGCGGTGAGTCATCCTCAATATGCTGTTCAAACTGCGCCAGCATCGCCACCAGTTGCGCCAGCTTCTCGTGGCTTTCCGCCGGAGTTAATAAGAACAAAATGGAGTTGAGATCGCACTTCTCCGGCACAATGCCGTTCTCACGCAGGTAGTGCGCCAGAATCGTCGCCGGAACGCCAAAGTCGCTATATTCGCCGGTTTCAGCATCGATACCCGGCGTGGTGAGTAACAGCTTGCACGGATCAACAAAATACTGATCCGCGGCATATCCTTCAAAGCCGTGCCACTTCGCCCCCGGCTCAAAACTGAAAAAACGGCGGTCGCTGGCTAACACTGACGTCGGATAATCCTGCCACAATTTGCCATCAACAACGGGCGGGATAAACGGGCGGAACAGCTTACAGCGCGCAAGAATCGCCTTCCGGGCTTCAATCCCCAACGCAACGCACTCCGCCCACAGCCGACGCCCACTCTCCCCTTCATGAATTTTGGCGTTAACGTCCAGCGCGGCGAACAGCGGATAGAACGGGCTGGTAGAAGCATGGAGCATAAAGGCATTATTCAACCGCTTATGCGGGCAAAAACGCGCCTGTCCACGGATATGGTTATCTTTTTTATGGATCTGCGACGTCTGTGAGAATCCCGCCTGCTGTTTGTGCACCGACTGCGTCACAAAGATCCCCGGATCGTTTTCGTTAAGCTCTAACAGCAGCGGCGAGCTATCTGCCATCATCGGGATAAACTGTTCGTAACCGACCCACGCGGAATCAAACAGAATGTAATCACATAGATGCCCAATGGTATCGACCACATGTCGGGCGTTATAGACAGTGCCGTCATAGGTTCCAAGCTGAATAATCGCCAGACGAAACGGACGCGGCAGGTCGGCTTTTTCTGGCGCAACGTCGCGAATTTGCTGGCGCAGATACTCTTCATTAAAACAGTGCGCATCAATACCGCCAATGAAACCAAACGGGTTGCGTGAAGCTTCCAGATAGACCGGCGTCGCCCCCGCCTGAATCAGCGCGCCGTGATGATTCGACTTATGGTTGTTACGGTCGAAGAGCATCAGATCGCCACGCGTTAACAGCGCATTCGTCACCACTTTATTCGCTGCCGATGTGCCGTTCAGTACAAAATAGGTTTTATCGGCATGAAAGACTTTGGCTGCGAATTTCTGCGCATCTTTCGCCGATCCTTCATGAATAAGCAGATCGCCCAATTTTACGTCAGCGTTACACATATCGGCGCGAAAGACGTTCTCACCAAAGAAATCGTAAAAATGGCGTCCGGCAGGATGCTTTTTAAAGAACGCACCATGTTGATGCCCAGGGCAAGCAAAAGTGCTGTTGCCCATCTCAACGTACTGCGTCAGCGTGTCATAAAACGGTGGCAGCAAATTCTCTTCATACTGACAGGCTGCGGATTCCAGCTCCAACCACTGCTGCTCGTTGCCGTTGATTACCGCTGTAACGCCCACAGGTAATTCAACAGCATGTTCGGAATACAAAAACACCGGTAGATGAAAACCGGTGCGCTTAAGCAACGCAAGAATGCCACTGCGGCTATCCGCAGCGGTAATGACGACTGCCGCGACGTCCGTAAAATCAGTATCTCCCAACGCCACCACGCGGCGATGAGTAGAAAGTCGGGATACCAGTTCGCTACTGGCGGCAATATTCATTGATTTCATAAGCGCAAAACCCGTTTCGGAGAAGTAAGAATACCGGACAAGGTGAAAAACCCTGCCCCACGAGATATGGGTCAAACTGGTCACCAGCTCCGACCGCCAGACATCAGTAAAAGCAGAAACGCTCTGATTTTACTGTTGTCCTGCAGTGAGCGTGCGTTAACTTCACCGCATGAGCAGAAAAGGGGAGGAGTTTCGCGCGAAACGGCGATAAGCGAGAGAATGTAAGGAGGTGGCGTGCATCGGGCAAACTCCGTACAGAGAGGAGAAAATTCGCGCAATCATGGCACCTTTCACCAGAGCGTGCAAGCCAGGACTTTGCGAACAAACAAGCCATCGAAGGTGCCAAACGGTCATAATAAGAAAATCAGACAATGCAGCTAACAGGAACTCTTGTGGTCATCGGTCCTTTTATCAACGCAAGTGCAGTATTACTGGGTGGCGTTCTCGGTGCACTCCTTAGTCAACGCTTACCGGAACGTATCCGCGTTTCCATGACATCAATTTTTGGTCTGGCATCGCTGGGGATTGGTATTTTACTGGTGGTGAAATGCGCCAACCTTCCGGCGATGGTTTTAGCAACCTTACTCGGTGCATTAATCGGCGAAATGTGTCTGCTGGAAAAAGGCGTCAATACCGCGGTCACCAAAGCACAAAATCTGTTTCGCCACTCACGTAAGAAGCCAGCGCATGAATCTTTTATTCAGAATTATGTCGCGATTATTGTCCTGTTTTGCGCCAGCGGCACCGGGATCTTCGGGGCGATGAACGAAGGGATGACCGGCGACCCGAGTATTTTAATCGCCAAGTCATTTCTCGATTTCTTTACGGCGATGATCTTCGCCTGCTCGTTGGGTATTGCGGTGTCGGTAATTAGTATCCCATTACTGATCATCCAGTTAACGCTGGCGTGGGCTGCCGCGCTGATATTACCGCTGACCACACCGTCGATGATGGCAGACTTCAGCGCCGTAGGCGGTTTATTGCTGCTGGCAACCGGATTACGCATCTGTGGCATTAAAATGTTCCCGGTGGTCAACATGCTTCCAGCACTCCTTCTGGCAATGCCGCTTTCCGCCGCCTGGACCGCCTGGTTTGCCTGACAATGCGTGCAATAGCGGCAAAGTGATGATAGATTGTGCAGTCTGCCCTAAATTGAAGAAATTTGATTGACGAGACGAGGCGAATCAGGTTTAATGCGCCCCGTTGCCCGGATAGCTCAGTCGGTAGAGCAGGGGATTGAAAATCCCCGTGTCCTTGGTTCGATTCCGAGTCCGGGCACCAAATTCATATAAACGGACCTCCACGGAGGTCCGTTTTTCGTTTCAGGACGCCACGATTTAAGTGTCCTGCCGCCAAATCAATTCTACCGAACTCAACCAGACTCCCCCCACATCAACCCCATTGTGTGGGTATAATTGCGGGTATACCCCAGTTCGACAGAATTTGTACCCTCTTTAACGCATTCAGAAGATTCGGTTACTGTTGGCAGTGGAGCCATTATTCTGTCTCCGTATATATGCAGCGGAGCTGTTATCGGTGCGGGGGCTGTTGTAGTAAAACCGATTGAGAACAAAGGCATTTATGCAGGAAACCCGGCAAGACTGATCAGAATATTATGAAATCGGGATAGGAGCTGATCTCACGATCAGCTTCCTCCCACACCGTCAAAATTGCTGGTCGGACTCGACTTATTTAATTGTGTAAACAGGGCCTCTCAGCGAAAGACCCTTATGCATCACCTGACGTTAAAAGTCACTACACCCAAGATGACGTTCAATAGCACCATGCGATTCAATGTAAGCCCGGGCCGTCTGTTCCAGTACACCAGACTCAGCGTTGTATGTGTTAGCTGCATCAAATACCAACGACAACACTTCAGGATACACAACCAGATGTGTAATGGAGTTATCTTCACCCAATACTTTTCCCCACGCCTGCTCAATCAGATTTCTTAGAACCACCACCTCACGACTCTTACACCAGACATCGTTATTAAGTAGCAACACCATAAGATAAGGAGTGGTATCGTTAGCCACAGCTTCCCTACTCCAGAGATAATATAAAGGGGTGGGCTCAACAGATTTATCTTTACGTCTCTTGCACTGCAAATATTCAGAAATGAGTCTATGCAGTTCACCAGTAAAATCGGCCATCAGAGAGGGAATGGTCTTATTAATACCCTGCCCTGGTATTAATTTAAATTGTAATAATTTAATTTCAGGATGTGTAGCTGCAGCCCGATACAGAGTTGCAAGGACACACTTTTGCCAGAGTTACGCTGGCCTGATGCTTTAGTATCGGGCTTCGTCAGATAATCCAGACGTGCCAATAAGCGCTGATACTGCTCAGGAAAATCAGGATCATGAATATCCAGGATGTAACGTCCATTAGCAGGGAAATGAACAATGCAGCCCCCTGGATTAACTATGCAGAAATCGTCCTGAGGCACTGATAAATACGGAGAGGACTCTCGCGTGTGGTTGGTTGACACCACAGTGCGGATTCGGCGAATCCTCGATCACGGTGCGATTTCGTCCCACAGTACACAATCAATACCCCGGGTTTTATTCAGGTAAGCAGGACTGCGGATATCCGGTGTCGCGCCGTTGTGTCACGAACGGGGCAGGTGCGAAACACCGGATAAAATGCAGGTTGCGATACCTCTGAACGCCCTGCGCAGAGCGGCGATTTTGGATTAAGTACTCGCACCTCCGCAGTCCTCAAACAAGTCTGGCTGGTAGCTGTAAACAGACTTCGTACATACCGCTCTGCAATAAATCCCCGTAGCACAGGCCTCACAGAACTTCTTCCCATGAAAAAACTGCTCACACATCACACAATGCCACTCCAGCACGACCGGTAATGGTGATAAAAACATCGCCATATCCTCAATGTAAGGGTGGGACTTTTCCGGATTCAGCACCACACAGTCCGCCTTCTGTTGCTCGCTCAGGGCATGTAAATCGTGCTCAAACCATGCCCCCTGAGCATCTGTCTGCAGAATCAACCGGCCATGACAGGAAAGGCAGAAACAATGCCGGATATTTCTGCTGAGCGCAGAGTCGGCACTGATAATGTGCTCACCCGGCGTGATCCCCAGCCCCGTTTTTATACCGTTCATTCTGCTCCCCCCTCCTCACTGAAGCGCCCGGTCTGGCAGTGTGTGCAGTACCGCTCCCCATAATAATCGTGGTGACATTGTCTGCAGTGCCAGCTGGCTTTACGCACCACGGGTAAGGCATCCGGGACGAATTGCTGCAGACGTTTAATCAACCGTATTTCTCTGCGTTCCGGCCTGACATAAGGACATTGCTGCGCGTGCTCCGTCAGCCCGTCGTCAGTGTGTTCAAACCAGGGCCGTTCGGTGTCGTATTGCGGGTGGTATCTGAGTGCACTGCCGCAAAGGTGGCAGGTGTAGTGGGCATAAGGAGCAGTCTGTGCGGTACGGGCACCGGTCAGACGTCCGTTGCCATCAAGTGCGAGAAAAGATTTTGCGTACATAGTATATGTTCCTCTGCGCCAGACGACACGCAGGCAACAGCCGTCCCGGTACGGGCAGCGTGGTCAAGTGTGAATGGCGGTTTTCAGTTCAGTCTCAGAAGGGAAAATCAGTGTGGTCGCTGTGAACACGTCATCACACTAAGGTCAGATAAGTCGTCTGTCGGGCTCAGCCACGACTGCAGCCAAAGTTGCGCTCACCGGTGCCGTAAGCTTTGGTACTCTCCTTCGCCAGATAGTCAGCACGCTCCAGCACCTGCTGAAAGCCGGTGTCATCATCGCGTTCCAGCCACACAGCCGGCCTGACCGGAAAATGCGCCAGCGTGGTATGATCTCCGGTATCCACTCCCAGGGCACTGCACCACGCCTGTTTAATCATCCCGGCCAGTGATCCCGGAGCGCGGTAATCACCGGCACGACACCAGGTATCCCGGTTGACCAGCAGCATCAGGTGATAGTGTTTTTTACCTTTGCACTCCCCAAACTCCCGGGCCCAGACGTAATGCAGGGTTGTGGGATGCACGCGTTTACCTTCCCGATGCTTACGTTTCTGGTAAGCGTCGATTCGGGCTTTCAGGGCATTAATGAAGCGGGATATCACAGCTGCGTCCGTTGCTGCCGGTACATCCGGGAAACGCAGGTCAACCCGCAATGCCGTCAGGCGGGGATGAACATCCAGTGCGTGCCGCACCGTCTCACGAATACGTTGCTGCCAGAAGGGGTTGTATTTGTAGGTCATGGTTAAATCTCCGTATGGTTCATACGGAATAACCACGTCGTAAAAAATGCGCAGAGCCCCTGAGGTGACCTCCGGCAGGACACTGTCTCAGGCACTCTGTGATAACCCGAACGGTCATCGCCGGACTGACGATTGAATTCCCGGCGTTGTTTTTTTAATGTAAAAAACAGGTTACGGATAAGGCGTGGAGAGGGAGCGATCGTGATACGCAAAAAGAAGTGCAGGGACTGTGGTAACGCAATTACTCATAATACAGTTTGTTGCCCGTATTGTGGCGCTGTCGACCCCTTCGGTTATTATCGGAAGACCGATCGTCTGCTCTGTTTACTGACGTTACTGCTGGTGCTGATTCTGGTTACCGTTTCAGGCGTCAGTGTATTTGTACTGTTGCAGTAGGTTACAGGGGAGGGATTATCAGGAATCGGCGGGGCAGAGCGACCCGCTGCGTTTGTTGTGCCAGACAGTAACGCACCGGCTCCCTGCAAAATGGTACCTGAATCAATCACAGTCAGGTATTCCGCCAATCCGTGATCGAATCGAGCGGAATACTCAGCCCCGACAAATACGAGTCCCCTTCAGAAGATACAGGCCGGTAATGCCTGAACGCCTGCCCCTCTGTACACCATTCCCTTTTGATTTCGAATTCTTTGTTGCCGTTATACTGCTTAATGTTCCCGATCTTCCGGTGCACAGATAACACCGGAGTCATCGTAGCGCGGATTCAAGATTCAGGTGACATATTTCCAGACGGAAGCCGGCACGCGATCGTAAAGTTTGTTCATTGTCAGTTCTGCCAGCCGGTTGTCAACGGCAGAGTTAAAGGCTTCCAGCTCCGCAGGGGTAAGTTTATAACGTGTGTGGGAAATCACTTTTTCCAGCGTCTCCCGGGATGAACAACGACGGAACTGATACAGCCAGTCTTCTTTGGTTTTAACTTCCATTAGCCTCTCATTACTTTATGCTGCGGTTAACAGGATGCTGTCAGCATACCGCACCAGCCTGGCATTCTGGTACCCTCCCCAAACTCATTACTCCCGTGCCACCACTTAACCGGTCTCTCAGACTGTCACTCACCAAGTCGGATACGTTTACCGCTCAGACGGATGCTTAATGCACTCTGTTCACGTGTGTTGCAGGTACGTTTTATATACGCAGGTTATACGCCAGCTATCAGAGATAGCCCTGTGGGTACAACGCAATCTGCTGCTACTGCGTTCTCATGCCCACTGATCGCACTCACAGTGTTTATTTCACATATATGAACTCATGTATTTGATCTCATGTGTTTGATCTCTCTTATATATTTATAATACCAATCAGACAGTCTTATCCCACCAGTGATAACTGTCGCCTGCCCACAGGTCACAGGCTGATATACCACAACCGCCTTCAAAAACAACTCTGCAATTATCAGAACGCTAGTTTTCCCCTTGTCTCACGAAAGTCCTCCCTCCTTTATCGCGTGCGCGTGCGGAAGCATCGTTTCGCAACAACCACCCGACATACCGGTACGGCTCAGCCACCGCAATCCCCCCGTTTATCTCCTGACGGTCACATTCCCGATTATTTTTTACGTTTCTCCCCGGTTGTTATGCCGGTGAAGGTGGTGCGTTGTTTTCATCACCAACGCCGGTTGAGATTAACAACATCCGGAGGAACATTCTCATGACCACCCCAGTTTCACTGATGGATGACCAGATGGTCGACATGGCGTTTATCACTCAACTGACTGGCCTGACCGATAAGTGGTTTTACAAACTCATCAGGGATGGGGCCTTTCCGGCCCCCATCAAGCTGGGCCGCAGTTCCCGATGGCTGAAAAGTGAAGTGGAAGCCTGGCTGCAGGCGCGTATTGCACAGTCCCGTCCGTAATTTCTGACCGTTATCCGTTCACCCGCAGCAGACGTAATCCCCGGCCTGCCGGCGGCATTCTGCTGCCTGTTATCCCCCGTGAGGAATATGAAAATGAAACAACAGTATCAGACCCGTTACGAACTGCTCCACGAAAGCTACCAGAAATGGCTGACCGGCTTCACCCGGCACGCCGTATCCTGGGGCGTGTGTCATCCGAATATCTACTACTTCCATAATCTGACGCCCGGGTGGGTGTCATTCAATGGTGAAAAACCGGAGATTGCCATCGTACCCCAGAGCCTGCACCGGCTGATTTATGGCCCTGACAAACGGGCCACGCCGCCCCTGGATGATGATCTGATAGTGAATTTATGCACCAGTGAACATCTGCTGGTTCATCATCCGATGCTGGAAGGCATTCTCCTGTCTGAATGTGAACGTCTGAGGCAGCGTTCTCTGGCAAATAAACTGATTAGCCTCTTCCGTCAGTTTGGTGGCACGGAGTTGCGCCTCAAACTGGTCTGGCTTTGCTGGCTTGATTTAATGACCGGAAACAGCCTTGAAGACTGGAAAGAGAACCTGAAACGGAAATCAGAAAAAGAGCTGGAGGAATGGATCATCAACCGTCAGAGGCAGAGCGCAGCACTGACGGATCTGATGGATCAGTACGTGCTCCTGGCATACCGCACAACGGTTGACGATAGCCGCAACTGATGCCGGTTGCTTCCGGAAGGTGTGACAAAATACGGAAATGATGATGCTCCCGGCCCCGCATGCTCACCTGCAGAGCGTGTTCGTCGTCATCATACTGAGCCATGACGGGCGTCTTAAGGGCATCCTGTCATTGCTGAGCAGGCAACACCACCAGAGGAGCCACGGACAGGGATGTTCTTTACAGCCCGATACACGCCAGGTTCTCAGCAGACTGAATGTGCAGGTGCGGTTATTCACCAGAAATGGCATGCTGCGGTACATACCCATCCTGGTGACAATATGTACGTGGCGACAGCGATCCCGGCACTGTGGAAGAGACTCACTCAGCCTGCAGGATATTCTTTCCGGCATCCGGGAATGTCCGCCTGAATGCAAACAGGATGATATTTGAATCCGTAATACTGTTCTTTCATCATAAATAATTTATGCAGATACAGTTAACCGTTACAGTAGCCGGTTTGTTTTACCGGGAAATAATATCCGTCAGACTGATGCCGGAACATATCTGAAACACGTTATGATGTTTTGTTATCAGAAATGTTGTATATTCTTATCCGTGGCGACAGTTTAATGCCCTCTGGTATCACCTTGGATAATGCATATCCTGCGATGATTCGTTATATTTACGGGACACGCCTCTTTTCATTGTGCTCCTTTTCAGACTTCATTTTCCGTAAGTGTTCCCCGGCATAAAGGAGGTACCTTTCTGGCGTTTATAACTCTCTTTATCGGTGACGCCGGTAATACAGGGAATACCACACCGACAAACGAGGTATTAACAGACGATATTTCAGTGTCCATAATTTTTCTGTCCGGTTAAATAACGTCAGTCTGCTGCCCTCTGACTGTAATCATCAAAGCCGGAATGCATACCGGGTTACAACGTAAAAAAAGTGATGCTGGCCCCCGGTGCAGCTGGCGGGCGAAACATGTTTACCTTTCAATACCCCCTGTCTGCAGTCTCCACTCTTCCATCCTCTTAAGCTACGTCGGCCACATGAGTGCACTTCCATGATAACAGGTATTCCTGTCAGCATAACGAAGCCGGTTACCTTCCCTTCCTCCTGCATTTCCTGTCAGAATGACTGTACAGCGCGCAGATTGCCTTTTTATTGACCACCTTAATATACCATTATAAACTTCTTTTTATCATGTTATTATCACCTTATTATGTTTAATTTTTAAGCAGTCTGAGAAAGGGGATGGTTCAGAAAATTTTGTCGGATAAGGTTATGAATGAAAGAACAAATGCGTATTACTCTTATTATCTTGGAGAGCGTAATATCTCCGTACTGCCCCTTAATGTTTATGATCCCCCGGAACGTTTTATCGCTTACATAAAAAAAAACAGAGAAAATCTGAACATCACACTTTCAGATTTTGAACTTGAACAAATAATTTCTGGTATGCGTCTGAAGGCCCTGGCCTTCCTGGTCCCCCTGGAAAAAATATCCTGGATCGCGGGCAGTGAACGCGCATGCTTATTTTCCTGGTATCTGTTGATGCAGTTTATCCAGAATAACAGGGCAAAAATAAGCGCAGACTTGCTTCAAAAGAATAAACTGTATCTTAAAGAAGAGTATCTGGAAGGGAATGCCTTCCCGTCGGACTCATCGACACAGTTCAGACAAATACTCAGAGTTCTCGATATTCTTTCTGATAAGAATTTGCGGGATGAGTGGATAATCCAGACCAAAGACAGATGGATGCGGGCATTTAAATCAAAGAGTCCTTTCAGTTACCTCCTCCCGGAGAACGAACATGAATGCATATGGACATGGAATTATTTGAAGGGAAAAAATATTGCACTGGAAAAACTGGCCAGTTTTCCTGGTTCTGCTGATATTTACCACGCAATTCACCTTTCATTTGACATATGGGTTACCTGTCCACTCACCTCACCTGACGATATAAAAAATTTCAGAAACAGTTTCAATAAGGCCAAGGCGCAGCGCAAGTACAAAAAAATGCAGGAAGATAAAGTCAATGTACAGTTTTTTCTTGACGCAGAAACCAGGGCGCAGCTCAAAGAATTATCGAGGGTCAGAAGACTCAGTACCGGCGAAATGCTGCATGACCTGATTGTTGAAGAGTATAAAAGGTACCGACATTCCAGATAATTTCAGACATATATTATCTCCGTGAGTCCCCCGCCACCTTTCCGGTGTGCGGGGGTTTTGTCTTTTTTCACCGGGAATACATGTATGAATCCGTCTGATGCCATTGAGGCAATTGAAAAACCGCTCTCCTCCCTGCCTTACTCACTTTCCCGTCACATCCTGGAACATCTGCGCAAACTCACCAGTCACGAACCCGTGATTGGCATTATGGGTAAAAGCGGGGCCGGTAAATCCTCACTCTGTAATGCACTGTTTCAGGGGGAGGTCACCCCGGTCAGTGATGTTCACGCCGGCACCCGGGAAGTGCGGCGCTTCCGTCTGAGTGGCCACGGTCACAGCATGATTATCACTGACCTGCCCGGGGTGGGCGAGAGCCGGGACAGGGATGCAGAGTATGAAGCCCTGTACCGTGACATTCTGCCTGAACTTGACCTGGTACTGTGGCTGATTAAAGCCGATGACCGTGCCCTGTCTGTGGATGAGTATTTCTGGCGACACATCCTGCACCGGGGACATCAGCAGGTGCTGTTTGTGGTGACGCAGGCCGATAAAACGGAGCCCTGCCATGAATGGGATGTGGCCGGCATTCAGCCTTCTCCCGCACAGGCACAGAACATTCGCGAGAAAACAGATGCGGTATTCCGGCTGTTCCGGCCCGTACATCCGGTTGTGGCCGTATCGGCCTGCACCGGCTGGGAACTGGATACGCTGGTCAGTGCGCTCATGACAGCGCTTCCCGACCATGCCGCCAGTCCCCTGATGACCCGCCTGCAGGACGAGCTGCGCACGGAATCTGTCCGGTCTCAGGCCCGTGAACAGTTTACCGGTGCGGTGGACCGGATATTTGACACGGCGGAGAGCGTCTGTGTTGCCTCTGTTGCCCGTACGGTTCTGCGTGCCGTCCGTGACACGGTGGTCTCTGTTGCCCGCGCTGTATGGAACTGGATTTTCTTCTGAACAGTCTGCCAGGGAAATGCCTGATAACATTACGTTAACCAACTGAAAACATGACACAACCCCCTCATACTCCTCCTGTTTCTCTTGCGTGACTGCCTTGCTGTTAATAGAATATAACGATCGATAAAACAGATATCGATTGTTGCTATCGATCGTTTATAGTGGTTAATGGCCTGCGAAAAGGCAGTTGAATCTCTTCATCATGCAGAACGGAATTGCACACAACGGACTGATACTTCTCTGGCGGATGAGAGAGGGGAAGCATTTATGTCCGGGAAAAACCACTTTATCTGACCATGCTGTTTTGTACCTGCCGGTATCCACATTTGTGGGTACCGGCTTTTTTATTCACCCTCTGTAAGGAAAAGCTGATGAAACGACATCTGAACACCAGCTACAGGCTGGTATGGAATCACATTACGGGCACCCTGGTGGTGGCTTCCGAACTGGCGCGCTCACGGGGAAAACGCGCCGGTGTGGCGATTGCGCTGTCTCTTGCTGCTGTCACATCAGTCCCGGCACTGGCTGCTGACACGGTTGTACAGGCGGGAGAAACCGTGAGCGGCGGAACACTGACAAATCATGACAACCAGATTGTATCCGGAACAGCTGATGGCGTGACTGTCAGTACCGGGCTTGAGCTGGGGCCGGACAGTGACGAAAACACCGGCGGGCAATGGATAAAAGCGGGTGGCACAGGCAGAAACACCACTGTCACCGCAAATGGTCGTCAGATTGTGCAGGCAGGAGGAACTGCCAGTGATACGGTTATTCGTGATGGCGGAGGGCAGAGCCTTAACGGACTGGCGGTGAACACCACGCTGGATAACAGAGGTGAGCAGTGGGTACACGGGGGAGGGAAAGCTGCCGGTACAATTATTAACCAGGATGGTTACCAGACCATAAAACATGGCGGACTGGCAACCGGAACCATCGTCAACACCGGTGCAGAAGGTGGTCCGGAGTCTGAAAATGTGTCCAGCGGTCAGATGGTCGGAGGGACGGCTGAATCCACCACCATCAACAAAAATGGCCGGCAGGTTATCTGGTCTTCGGGGATGGCACGGGACACCCTCATTTACGCCGGTGGTGACCAGACGGTACACGGAGAGGCACATAACACCCGACTGGAGGGGGGTAACCAGTATGTACACAACGGTGGCACGGCAACAGAGACGCTGATAAACCGTGATGGCTGGCAGGTGATTAAGGAAGGAGGAACTGCCGCGCATACCACCATCAACCAGAAAGGAAAGCTGCAGGTGAATGCCGGCGGTAAAGCGTCTGATGTCACCCAGAACACGGGCGGTGCACTGGTTACCAGTACAGCTGCAACCGTCACCGGCACAAACCGCCTGGGAGCATTCTCCGTTGTGGCGGGTAAGGCTGATAATGTCGTACTGGAAAATGGCGGACGTCTGGATGTGCTGAGCGGACACACAGCCACTAATACCCGTGTGGATGATGGCGGAACGCTGGATGTCCGCAACGGTGGTGCCGCCACCACCGTATCCATGGGGAATGGCGGTGTACTGCTGGCCGATTCCGGTGCCGCTGTCAGTGGTACCCGGAGCGACGGAACGGCATTCCATATCGGAGGCGGTCAGGCGGATGCCCTGATGCTGGAAAAAGGCAGTTCATTCACGCTGAACGCCGGTGATACGGCCACGGATACCACGGTAAATGGCGGATTGTTCACTGCCAGAGGGGGCTCGCTGGCGGGCACCACCACGCTGAATAACGGTGCCACGCTTATCCTTTCCGGGAAAACGGTAAATAACGATACCCTGACCATCCGTGAAGGTGATGCACTCCTGCAGGGAGGCGCTCTTACCGGTAACGGCAGGGTGGAAAAATCAGGAAGTGGCACACTCACTGTCAGCAACACCACACTCACCCAGAAAACCGTCAACCTGAATGAAGGCACGCTGACGCTGAACAACAGTACCGTCACCACGGATGTCATCGCTCAGCGCGGCACGGCCCTGAAGCTGACCGGCAGCACAGTGCTGAACGGTGCCATTGACCCCACGAATGTCATCCTGGCATCCGGTGCCACCTGGAATATCCCCGATAACGCCACGGTTCAGTCGGTGGTGGATGACCTCAGCCATGCCGGACAGATTCATTTCACCTCCGCCCGCACAGGGAAGTTCGTTCCGACAACTCTGCAGGTGAAAAACCTGAACGGGCAGAATGGCACCATCAGCCTGCGTGTACGCCCGGATATGGCGCAGAACAATGCTGACAGACTGGTCATTGACGGTGGCAGGGCAACCGGAAAAACCATCCTGAATCTGGTGAACGCCGGCAACAGTGGTACGGGGCTGGCGACCACCGGTAAGGGTATTCAGGTGGTTGAGGCCATTAACGGTGCCACCACGGAGGAAGGGGCTTTTGTCCAGGGGAATATGTTGCAGGCCGGGGCCTTTAACTACACCCTCAACCGGGACAGTGATGAGAGCTGGTATCTGCGCAGTGAAGAACGTTATCGTGCTGAAGTCCCCCTGTACGCCTCCATGCTGACACAGGCAATGGACTATGACCGGATTCTGGCAGGCTCCCGCAGCCATCAGACCGGTGTAAACGGTGAAAATAACAGCGTCCGTCTCAGCATTCAGGGCGGCCATCTCGGTCACGATAACAACGGCGGTATTGCCCGTGGGGCCACGCCGGAAAGCAGCGGCAGCTATGGCTTCGTCCGTCTGGAGAGTGACCTGCTCAGAACAGAGGTCGCCGGTATGTCACTGACGACAGGAGTGTATGGTGCTGCAGGCCATTCTTCCGTTGATGTTAAGGATGATGACGGCTCCCGCGCCGGCACGGTCCGGGATGATGCCGGCAGCCTGGGCGGATATATGAACCTGACACACACCTCCTCCGGCCTGTGGGCTGACATTGTGGCACAGGGAACCCGCCACAGTATGAAAGCGTCATCGGGCAATAACGACTTCCGCGCACGGGGCTGGGGCTGGCTGGGCTCACTGGAAACCGGTCTGCCCTTTAGTATCACTGACAACCTGATGCTGGAGCCACGGCTGCAGTACACCTGGCAGGGGCTTTCGCTGGATGACGGTAAGGACAACGCCGGTTATGTGAAGTTCGGGCATGGCAGTGCACAACATGTGCGTGCCGGTTTCCGTCTGGGCAGCCACAACGATATGACCTTTGGTGAAGGCACCTCATCCCGTGCCCCCCTGCGTGACAGTGCAAAACACAGTGTGCGTGAACTGCCGGTGAACTGGTGGGTACAGCCTTCCGTTATCCGCACCTTCAGCTCCCGGGGTGATATGCGTGTGGGGACCTCCACCGCAGGCAGCGGGATGACGTTCTCACCCTCACAGAATGGCACTTCACTGGATCTGCAGGCAGGACTGGAAGCCCGTGTCCGGGAAAATATCACCCTGGGCGTTCAGGCCGGTTATGCCCACAGCGTCAGCGGCAGCAGCGCTGAAGGCTATAACGGTCAGGCCACGCTGAATGTGACCTTCTGACAGAACCATCGCCTCTTTGTGGTCCCGGTCATCATGATCGGGACCCGGACCGGCGCAACGGATATTCAACGCCACATTCGCTGGCATTAACAATAACATGATATTCATCACGGAGTGACTATGTTACAGATAGTCGGCGCGCTGATCCTGCTGATAGCAGGATTTGCCATTCTTCGCCTTTTGTTCAGAGCATTAATCAGCACAGCTTCTGCGCTGGCAGGGCTTATATTGCTGTGTCTGTTCGGCCCGGCTTTACTGGCTGGCTATATCACTGAACGCATAACCCGGTTATTCCATATTCGCTGGCTGGCAGGCGTATTTCTGACAATTGCCGGAATGATCATCAGCTTCATGTGGGGACTTGATGGTAAACATATCGCACTGGAGGCTCATACCTTTGACTCTGTAAAATTTATTCTGACCACCGCTCTCGCCGCTGGTCTGCTGGCTCTTCCCGTGCAGATAAGAACAATTCAGCAGAACGGGCTCACACCAGAAGATATCAGCAAGGAAATTAACGGGTATTACTGCTGTTTTTATACTGCTTTTTTCCTTATGGCGTGTTCTGCATACGCACCATTGATCGCATTGCCGTTCGATATTTCACCCTCACTGATGTGGTGGGGCGGGTTGTTGTACTGGCTGGCTGCATTAGTGACGCTGCTATGGGCGGCCAGCCAGATCCAGGCGCTGAAAAAACTGACCAGTGCCATCCGCCAGACACTGGAAGAACAACCGGTGCTCAACAGTAAATCGTGGCTGAGCAGTTTGCAAAACGATTACAGCCTTCCTGAAACGTTGACGGAGCGCATCTGGCTCACGCTCATTTCACAACGGATTTCCCGGGGAGAACTGAGGGAATTTGAACTGGCAGACGGAAACTGGCTACTGGACAATGCCTGGTATGAAAGAAACATGGCGGGTTTCAACGAAAAGCTGAGAGAGAGCCTGTCATTTACCCCTGATGAACTGAAAACCCTCTTCCGGAACCGCCTGAATTTATCACCGGAAGCGAATGACGATTTTCTCGATCGTTGCCTGGACGGCGGTGACTGGTACCCCTTTTCAGAAGGCCGCCGTTTTGTATCATTCCACCACGTGGATGAGCTTCGTATCTGTGCCTCCTGCGGGCTGACAGAAGTACATCATGCCCCGGAAAATCATAAGCCGGATCCGGAATGGTACTGCTCCTCTCTTTGTCGCGAAACAGAAACACTGTGTCAGGACATTTATGAACGTTCTTACACCGGTTTTATTTCCGATGCAACGGCGAATGGTCTGATTCTCATGAAACTGCCGGAAACCTGGAGTACAAATGAGAAAATGTTTGCTTCCGGAGGGCAGGGACATGGGTTTGCCGCTGAACGGGGAAACCATATTGTCGACAGAGTCCGTCTGAAAAACGCACGGATCCTCGGTGATAATAATGCCAAAAATGGAGCAGACAGACTGGTCAGCGGAACAGAAATCCAGACGAAATATTGTTCAACTGCAGCCCGTAGCGTCGGTGCGGCATTCGACGGACAGAACGGACAGTATCGTTACATGGGAAATCATGGTCCCATGCAACTGGAAGTCCCCGTGATCAGTATGCCGGCGCTGTGGAAACCATGAAGAATAAGATCCGCGAAGGTAAAGTACCCGGTGTAACCGATCCCGAAGAAGCGTCCCGGCTGATTCGTCGGGGACATCTGACTTATACCCAGGCCCGTAATATCACCCGGTTCGGGACCATCGAATCGGTCACTTATGATATTGCCGAGGGGTCGGTTGTCAGTCTGGCGGCCGGAGGGATCAGTTTTGCCCTGACGGCATCGGTCTTCTGGCTCAGCACCGGCGATCGCGATGCTGCCCTGCAGACAGCTGCTGTCCAGGCAGGAAAAACCTTCACCCGCACACTGGCTGTCTACGTCACAACCCAGCAACTTCACCGGCTCAGTGTTGTTCAGGGTATGCTGAAGCATATTGATTTTTCGACGGCCAGCCCGACTGTCCGGCAGGCGCTTCAGAAGGGGACCGGTGCAGGAAATATCAGTGCCCTGAACAAAGTGATGAAGGGGTCGCTGGTGACATCTCTGGCACTGGTAGCTGTCACAACCGGCCCTGACATGATCAAAATGTTGCGGGGACGGATCTCCGGTGCGCAGTTCATCAGGAATCTTGCCGTGGCATCTTCCTGTGTGGCAGGTGGTGCTGTCGGGTCAGTGGCGGGCGGGATATTGTTCAGTCCACTGGGACCATTTGGTGCACTGACAGGGCGTGTGGTTGGCGGTGTTCTGGGGGGAATGATTGCCTCCGCTGTATCAGGAAAAATTGCCGGAGCGCTGGTTGAAGAAGATCGCGTCAAAATTCTGGCAATGATTCAGGAGCAGGTGACATGGCTTGCCGGCAGTTTCCTGCTGACCGGACATGAGATTGAAAATCTGAACGCGAATCTGGCCCGTGTTATCGATCAGAATGCTCTGGAGATCATTTTCGCCGCCGGTATACAACAACGGGCCGCGACCAACATGTTAATCAAACCACTGGTGGTCAGTATCATCAGGCAACGCCCCGTCATGGAATATGATGCATCCCATCTCGGCAATATGGTTAACCGACTGGAAGAAACATTACCCCCGGAGTTACCGGCATAACGGCTATTCTGCGCCTTTTACGTTTTATCACCTGATTTGTCAGTGTCATCGTCATGACTCAGAGAGGTAAATACCATGATTCACCTGTTCAAAACCTGCATGATTACCGCCTTCATTCTGGGGTTAACGTGGTCTGCCCCACTCCGGGCACAGGATCAACGTTACATCAGTATACGCAATACAGATACGATATGGCTCCCGGGAAATATTTGTGCTTACCAGTTCCGGCTGGATAATGGCGGAAACGATGAAGGATTTGGCCCCCTCACCATCACTCTGCAACTCAAAGACAAATATGGTCAGACGCTGGTGACCAGAAAAATGGAAACGGAAGCCTTTGGTGACAGTAATGCCACGCGAACCACAGACGCATTTCTGGAAACGGAGTGCGTGGAAAATGTCGCCACAACCGAAATCATTAAAGCAACTGAAGAAAGTAACGGCCATCGTGTCAGTCTGCCGTTATCGGTTTTCGATCCCCAGGACTACCATCCACTGCTGATTACCGTTTCCGGAAAAAATGTTAACTGATCCCTGAAGTCAGTTTCATGCTTCAGCCTCTGCCACAACGTATGGCAGAGGCTATTTATCAGGAGAAACCAGATATGCCGGGTTACACACAGAGTATGTCCTGGCTGAAGGATCTTTCTCATACGGGCAGGCGGTTGCTGTCATAACAGCTTACCGCAATGTGTTTACTGAAGATGACCAGGGAACATATTCCCGGCTGGTTATCCGTAATGCTGAAGGTCAGTTGCGCTGGTGATGCCGGAACACAGCTTAATACTCAGCTCGCCAGTTAAGGGCTTCTCAGACAATAAACGTCATTCATTTCATCTGTCAGGCCGCGTCTTCTCCGGGAGACGTGGCTTTTTCATTTATTACACCAGTAAATCTTAACCACCGATAAGGAGCAAATTATGCGACTAGCCAGTCGTTTTGGTTATGCGAACCAGATACGCCGTGACCGTCCGCTGACACACGAAGAACTGATGCACCATGTACCGGGTATTTTCGGTGAAGACCGGCATACCTCCCGCAGTGAACGCTATACGTACATCCCCACCATCACCGTACTGGAAAGCCTGCAGCGGGAAGGCTTTCAGCCATTCTTCGCCTGCCAGACCCGCGTACGTGACCCGGACCGCCGGGAATACACCAAACACATGCTGCGTCTGCGGCGGGCCGGAGAGATAAACGGAGAACATGTCCCTGAAATTATTCTGCTCAACTCTCATGACGGTACCTCCAGCTACCAGATGCTGCCGGGTTACTTCAGGTTCGTCTGCCAGAACGGATGCGTCTGTGGTCAGTCTCTGGGGGAAGTGCGTGTTCCGCACCGGGGAAATGTGGTGGAGAAAGTTATTGAAGGGGCTTACGAGGTGGTGGGGGTTTTTGACCGGATTGAGGAAAAGCGTGATGCCATGCAGTCGCTGATTCTGCCGCCACCGGCACGCCAGGCGCTGGCACAGGCGGCACTGACTTACCGTTATGGTGACGAACATCAGCCCGTCACCACCGCCGACATTCTGACACCACGACGCCGGGAGGATTACGGTAAGGACCTGTGGAGTGCTTATCAGACCATTCAGGAGAATATGCTGAAAGGCGGAATTTCCGGTCGCAGTGCCAGAGGAAAACGTATCCATACCCGTGCCATTCACAGCATCGACACCGACATTAAGCTCAACCGCGCATTGTGGGTGATGGCTGAAACGCTGCTGGAGAGTATGCGCTGATGCCGTTTCCCTGAAAGCGCAGTTCTGACTCACGTCTGTCCCTTCCCCCGGGGTTTCTTCCATTCATTTACTTTTTATAAGGAATAATCTCATGACAACCGTCTTGCATAATTCCACCACTCCTTCTGTTTCCGTAACCGCTGCATCAGGGAATGACCAGCCTCAGCTGGTTGCCACCATAGTCCCTGATGAACAGCGCATCAGCTTCTGGCCGCAGCACTTTGGCCTCATTCCACAGTGGGTGACCCTGGAGCCCCGTGTCTTCGGCTGGATGGACCGTCTGTGCGAAGACTACTGCGGTGGTATCTGGAATCTGTACACCCTGAACAACGGCGGGGCATTTATGGCACCCGAACCGGATGACGATGATGACGAAAACTGGGTACTGTTCAATGCCATGAACGGTAACCGCGCTGAAATGAGCCCGGAAGCCGCCGGCATTGCCGCCTGTCTGGTGACGTACAGTCATCATGCCTGTCGTACGGAGAATTATGCCATGACGGTCCATTATTACCGGTTGCGGGATTACGCCCTGCAGCATCCGGAATGCAGCGCCATTATGCGCATCATCGACTGAATGGAGAGAAGCACAATGCAACAACTTTCCTTTCTGCCCGGAGAGATGACGCCCGGCGAGCGCAGTCTCATTCTGCGGGCCCTGAAAACCCTGGACCGCCATCTTCATGAACCCGGCGTGGCCTTCACCTCCACCCGTGCGGCACGGGAATGGCTGATTCTGAACATGGCGGGACTGGAGCGTGAAGAGTTCCGGGTACTGTATCTGAACAACCAGAATCAGCTGATTGCCGGTGAAACCCTCTTCACCGGCACCATCAACCGCACGGAAGTCCATCCCCGGGAAGTGATTAAACGCGCCCTGTACCACAATGCCGCTGCCGTGGTGCTGGCACACAATCACCCCTCCGGTGAAGTCACACCCAGTAAGGCAGACCGCCTTATCACGGAACGTCTGGTACAGGCACTGGCCCTGGTGGATATCCGGGTACCGGACCATCTGATAGTTGGTGGCAGTCAGGTTTTCTCCTTTGCGGAACACGGTCTGCTTTAACCCGTCACCGTCACAACCACATCACACCTGTTTTCACTTTTATCTTCTGTCTTCAGAGGTATCCCATTATGAAAATCATCACCCGTGGTGAAGCCATGCGTATTCACCAACAGCATCCTGCATCCCGTCTATTTCCGTTCTGCACCGGTAAGTACCGCTGGCACGGCAGTGCTGAGGCGTATACCGGTCGTGAAGTACAGGATATTCCCGGTGTGCTGGCCGTGTTTGCTGAACGCCGTAAGGACAGTTTTGGCCCGTATGTCCGGCTGATGAGCGTCACCCTGAACTGAGTGGGAATTCTGATGAGCAGAATTATCGCCAATACCGGAGCATTCTTAGCCGATTTTCTGTAGGGATTTTATCGTGTCAGACACACTCCCCGGGACAACACTTCCCGACGACAATCACGACCGCCCCTGGTGGGGGCTGCCCTGCACCGTGACGCCCTGTTTCGGGGCACGTCTGGTGCAGGAGGGTAACCGGTTGCATTACCTTGCCGACCGCGCCGGTATCAGAGGCCTGTACAGCAATGCAGATGCGTACCACCTGGACCAGGCCTTTCCGCTGCTGATGAAACAACTGGAACTCATGCTCACCAGCGGTGAACTGAATCCCCGCCATCAGCATACCGTCACGCTGTATGCAAAAGGGCTGACCTGCAAAGCCGATACCCTCAGCAGTTGTGGTTACGTTTATCTGGCTGTTTATCCGACGCCCGAAATGAAAAATTAACTCTCCAGAATAGCCTTCTGCTACGGCCTGGTGTTTTCACCACGCCACTTTCCCATTTTTATATCTGCATATCAGGAAAATCTTCAGTATGAAAACATTACCTGTATTACCCGGGCAGGCGGCCAGTTCTCGCCCGTCTCCTGTTGAAATCTGGCAGATACTTCTGTCCCGACTGCTGGACCAGCACTACGGCCTCACACTGAATGACACACCGTTTGCCGATGAACGTGTGATCGAGCAGCATATTGAGGCAGGCATTTCACTGTGTGATGCGGTGAACTTTCTCGTGGAAAAATACGCGCTGGTGCGTACCGACCAGCCGGGATTCAGCGCCTGTACCCGCTCTCAGTTAATAAACAGCATCGATATCCTCCGGGCTCGCAGGGCGACCGGCCTGATGACCCGCGACAATTACAGAACGGTAAATAATATTATCCTGGGTAAGCACCCGGAGGTGAAACAATGAAACTTTCCCTGACGCCGGAAGCCGACAGCGTTAACGTACAGGCACTGAATATGGGGCGCATTGTCGTTGACGTCGATGGTATTAATCTCGCTGAACTGATTAACAAGGTCGCTGAAAACGGTTATTCACTCCGCGTGGTGGATGAATCTGACCAACAGTCAACCTGCACTCCACAACCGTTTACGACTCTTTCCGGCATACGCTGCAGTACCGCACATATCACGGAAAAGGACAACGCCTGGCTGTACTCGCTGTTACACCAGACCAGTGACTTTGGTGAATCAGAATGGATTCATTTTACCGGTACCGGTTATCTGTTACGTTCCGTCGTCTGGTCGTCACACTCATCCGGCGTTATGGTGTCAGTCTCATTCATCTGGATGCCAGTGCCAGATGTCTGCCAGGTTTACCCACTTTCGACTGGTAATCCGGAAATTCACAACATGAAATCATTAACCACGGAAACAGCGCTGGATATTCTGATTACGTGGCTGCAGGACAATATCGACTGCGAATCGGGAATTATCTTCGACAACGATGAGGATAAAACAGATTCGGCAGCACTGTTGCCCTGTATCGAACAGGCCAGGGAGGGTATCCGTACCCTGCGCCAACAGTAACTTTTGCACCAGAACCAGTGAAGATCACTCACCCGATTTCACTTCCCTGACGTCAGCCTGAACACGGCTGGCGTTTTCATTTATAAACAGAAAGGAAAAATGATGATGTCAGATACCACACACTCCCGCCCGGAGGTGGTGAGCGGGCATACGGACGTTATCTATTCCACCTCAGTCTGCCACATTCTGGCTGTACGAAAAAGTATACTGCTGCAAATCGACACACTTATCCGGCAACTGGCTGAAATCTCAGTTCTGACGGAAAGCATTGGAGGTAAAACCGGCCTGAACTGGTCGAGAAAGCAGGGTTTTCGCTGCGGTTGTTGGCTGATTGAGTAACCTGAAACGCCCATGAAAACCATCATCTGCTACCGTTTAGGAATGCGGACCTTCTATTGCTTTTTGATTTTACACCATAATAAACAGCATTAATTTGCGTCTTCATCAATAAATATTCACGAAACTTCTTAAACAGTTTCATATCTGGTTTAAAATCGGCCTGCCAGAATTGGTGCAAATGCCCTTGATACGTCAACCCCTTGATGTCGTACAGAGCATTACCCATCACTTTGAGTGGTTTGTTATGAATCAGTGCAGAGATCCCCACTGTACTGTTAATTGTCACAACCGCTTTTGCATGGCGTAATAATTCCGGCATTGGGAGATCGTGTACGTATATGACTCGCTCGCCTAAGCCATATTCCTTACTCAACCGCTTAATTAATGGTCGATAGAGTCTGTGACCGCGATCCATCGGATGGTGTTTGATCACCAAATAACTCTCTTTCGGTGCCTTATGCGAAAATGAATATACAACTTCGTTAATATAATCACGCACATCATTATAATTACTGTGATTACGAATTTGGCTATCATTATAAACTTGTAAAATAACAAGATAGTAACGTTGGTCCAGATCATTCACTAACCGAGCCAATACATTACGTTGCATTATTTTGTAAAATAGCTTACGCCAGTACGCACGCCCCCAGCAACGAGCCTCATACCAAGGAGAAAATGATTTGTGATGACGGTAGCGAGTGAATTCATGTCGGTAATGCCATCCCATCAGGTAATACCACATTGCATGACCAATACGTTTCATCGTCGAGGGTTTTAAGTTCTCAACATGTGGTGCAGGCATATCTGGTAATTTACGATAAAAGTCAGGATCGCGCGGCAGCGATGAATACGCGTTTACACCGTCCTCTTCAACAGTAATAAATTGCGGACGTAAATATCCTTCTTCAAATGCCAGAAAGCGGATCCCTTTAGACTTCGCCCAACGTTTTGCTTCTTTGTGCAATGGACGGCAGTCACCAAAACAGAGAATGGTATCAAAGTCAAATTGCCGGTGGATATCTCGTAACCAACCAGGAAATTCTTTCGGCGTTTGGTAATAAGCCAGATAGTGTCGATGACGGCAGTAAAAACGATCTCCTCCATTGAATACAACATTCACAGCGTTACGACCTAATGACTCTAACCACTCGGCAACATCATTGAAGAAAGGTCCCATCGGTCCCTGCAATAGCAGATATTTTTTACCAGATAATAAAATGCTCAGAGCATTATTTTTCATAATAATCAAGTAATAGTTGACAATAAAATTTATCAGTTCAGTAAAATTATAAGAATATAATTAATTTCCGTTAACAGCGTATAACTCGTTTCTTTTTTCTGATAAAAAATCGAATTTGATTGATGTTTGAAGTAAATATTTCAAAGATTATCCAACCGCAATAGGCTCCAGCCGTATTGGGAGCATAAAATATTGGATAAGCACAGATCGCATCTGCGAATCTTAATCTACGCCCGTGACGTGGGGAAAATGGTATACACCAACATTATATCTGTATTAAATTCTAGATTTTCAAGTGTCTGTCATTTCCTTTAAAAAAGAAAGCGTCGCCATAAACACTCTCTAAACAAAAAACCTATAAGAATAGAATTTATTATAGAACCAAGACGGTTTAGAAACACATCTATTACCAAACACTGAACATAACTCTAAACAACATTGAATAAAAATTAATGACTTTTAATATATTTCATATAGTGTATCCTCTGGAGAGCAATATATTAATCGCTACAGAACGGTTATTAAAAAATATAGAACCAGTGATTGAATCAAAATGACCGATAAACAGTTCAGCAAAGTATAGCAACAGTGACATTTGTTATAACAATGATTTTTACTACACGCAAAATATTAACATCACTAAAGTAATGAAAAAACATATTTATCTAAGCACAAAAATACAATATATAGCACATTATAAAATAGAATTAAAACAAACCGTAACAACCATGATGCTATATTAATAGTTAAAATATTTTTAGTAAAAGATAAATTACCCCCATTAAAAATTCAAAACTGATGTTAGTTAACTCATAAGATCCTGCTAATTGATATAACTACGCCCCATGGGATAATGTTTTAATAACAGAACATTATCAGAAAACTGATCCCTCCAAATTTAATTATTTTCTTGCTTATTTTATCAATAAAATAGAGTTCTGAAAAGTTATCTTATCTGAAAATATATTAGTGCCATATAGTAACAAAAAATATCAACCTTGCATAATGATTTTAACTGTTCAAATAGTGCTCTACCCACATATCACGGGTGACATTTAATATATTTCCTTTGATACTCTACCAATAATAATTTATTGCTGATTGTTTAATCACATAATCCCAAACTGCCCTGCAATAATATATTAACTCACAAAAAAAATCATCAGGGTAAAAGTGAACGAAAAAGTCTCAAAGTTTGAGCAAAAGAAACTAACTTAATTCGCCAACGCTGCCACCACTTAACACCTGCCGTCGTAGCTTTTTTTTGAGTAGATAATAGATGAATTAATTGTTCAGGGCTGCACCAAAGCCCTGACTTCCAATCTATATAACGCGGATATTTTACTAATGTAATATATGCTAATGCACTCAACGTTAATGTACGATGGCGTCTTTCTGATGGATGCTTATCTTGTGTTAATCCCCAACCACTATAAAACGGCTGTCCCCATGTCGTAACCTTCACTCCTTGAACTAGTGCCTCAAATCCACTAAGCGAAGTCATGGTATGTAACTCATTTATGTGTGGATATAGCGATTCCAGTCTAATATCAGATACTTGGCTATCAACACAGTGTGCTAAACAACGCGCCGAAATAGTACCTTTTCGATTGCCAGATACCACATCCGGATGAGGTTTGAACAGAATATGTGCATTCGGTTTAGCTTCACGCACAGCCCACAACAACTGTTCATTGCTGCGGATAATCGGGCTACCACACAAAATGGATGCATCACCATCAACCTGACCAACCACTAGAATCAACTCACGTCCGTCGTTAGGGGGCTCATATTCTTGTGTACTCCCCACATTGTATTTACTGACTCGTGATGATTGTAATTGCGCTAATAATGACTCTGCGCGTGCTTCTTCTTTCGCATCTAAAACGTACGTAGTGAGTAACTGCTCAAGCTTACTCGGACGGCGGCTATCAAAATAGATTCCAACGGGGTCAATCGAGAGTGATGAAGGTCGACATAAATTAGACCCCAATCCGTTGGAGCGGATAAAACCATCTTCAATCCGGATCACTGATTGCAGTTCAGGATAACGGTTTCCCCACACCAACACCTGTTCATCATCTTTTAACTGTGAGGGCACAGTACGAACAAAACAAAGTTCATCTGCCAAATACGCACAAAATGTGCGTATAAAAGCACGCTTCCACAGAGAAAAACCAACGAGATAAAGACGACGCCAAGGTTTGGGCTCTACCTGCTGCTGAGCCAAAATCGCTACAACATCTTCTACCTCACAACGTTTTCCCAATATAGGATCTAAATAACGCGGATAACGGATCAACGCCGCCGCAACTAAGCGGGGCAATGAAATAGATGAAACGCCTTCGGCTGACATTGCTTCTTCACGGCGTATACAACGTTTACTGTCATGCGTTAACCCCCACCCAGCATAAAATGGCATACCGAAGCAATATACAGGTTTGCCCAACAGCAACGCTTCAAAGCCAACCTGCGATGAAACTGTGTACACCGCATCCACCATACGAATTATTCTATGCGGATGGCAAGGTTCACTCACCACCTCAACATCAGCCAGTCGAGGATCACGCCCCACTAAACGTGCTAACACGCCGCTTTTTTTGCTAAAGCGTGTATCTGGGTGTGTTCGCAACAATAGACGCGCATTAGGGTGATTACGGCGAGCCTCGACCACCATAGAAACAAAATCAGCTTCGCAAGCAAGAGCCCCAGAAATTGACAAGTCTCCCGCTACTTGATCCACAAGCAAAATACGCGGTCTTGGATCATCCAGTAAACGTGCTAAGTTTGAATGAGCCGTGAGGGTGAATAACTCAGGTTGTATATGTGTCGGTAAATCTAAAGAAGGCCCGTCAGTAGCACGGACAGAGCCATTAAATGTATGCTCAGTGCTATTGGTATAGCAGTTATACTTGGTGATTCCTAAACGCAAAATATCAGAGATCAGATGCTCAGCGCGCGCAAGTAAAGCCGTATCAACAGGTTCAATAATAAGCTGTTCTAATTGACTCGTCTGATGTGCATCATAATATATCCCCAGAGGGTCAGCAATAAGAGAAACCGCCTTTCCTCCTTTTGCTGGGTGCCCGATATAGCCAATAAAACCATCTTCAAGTTGCCAATAAGATATTCCTAACTCTTGAGCTTTCTGTTTAATCTGCTTAGTATTAGATTTTTTTCCCCAGCCAACTAAAACGTCATTTTTAGAAAAAGCCTCGTCTCCTTTCATATAAAGCAATGGGTGACCAAGCATAGGCTCAATATTATTTTTTCTGGCAAGAATCCCTTTCGATCCCGTATATAAATACATGTTGTCTCTGTGAACTGAAGATTCTCTACAATGGTGTATAAAGTGTGATTTAGATGAACAGCTCTGCGCTCTCTAATGACTTTGCAATACTATCTTTTGCTGAAGTGAGAATGTCCGCCTTTAACTCGGGCCACCTAATACCAATTGTAGGATCATTCCATGCAATGCCTCTATCACTGGCAGGGGCATAATAATTAGTTGTTTTATACAAAAATTCGGCCGATTCAGTCAGTGTTACAAAACCATGGGCAAATCCTTCCGGAATCCATAACTGTCGTTTGTTTTCCCCTGAAAGATGAACGCCAACCCATTGTCCGAAGCTCGGTGAGCTTTTGCGAATATCTACCGCAACATCAAACACTTCACCGGCTACACAACGCACTAACTTGCCCTGGGCATGGGGAGGTAACTGATAGTGCAAGCCACGCAGTACCCCTTTAGAAGATTTTGAGTGATTATCCTGCACAAAGGTAACTGGATATCCTACAGCCTCTTCAAACAACTTGTGATTAAAACTCTCAAAGAAAAAACCACGCTCATCTCCAAATACTTTTGGCTCAAAAATAAGCACACCAGGAATTGCTGTCTTGATTACATTCATCTATATGCCCACATTTAATTAAATATTTTTAGGGGAAGCATATTCCCTCCCCCTTCTCAATTACATCACGCCTTATCAATCATTTTTAATAAATATTGCCCATAGGCGTTTTTTGCCAACGGAGCAGCAAGCTCACGAACCTGGTCGGCACTAATAAACTTCTGGCGATAAGCAATCTCTTCCGGACAAGCCACTTTCAATCCCTGACGCGTCTCGATGGTCTGAATAAAGTTACTCGCTTCAATTAGGCTTTCGTGGGTACCGGTATCAAGCCAGGCATAACCACGCCCCATCATTGCCACCGATAGATTGCCTTGCTCCAGGTAAATACGGTTCACATCGGTGATTTCCAACTCACCACGCGGCGATGGCTTGAGACCCTTGGCAACGTCCACTGATCCTACCCACGTAATATGGACACAGGCCTAAGCGAGGTTCTTGTTTTCAAATTGTTCCGGACTGAGGCCGCCACACCAACTGTGCCGCCGCCACCGA
>OGTZ01000028.1_pt1 | contig 170585 bp, 119 predicted proteins | sample 1573651 | NCBI WGS metagenome assembly OGTZ01 (sample SAMEA2582160, study PRJEB24529) | metagenome | biome: Human gut stool | place: China | collected 2011 | reverse complement strand
TATGCATGAAGGGAATTGACTAAACTTAATCCCCCAAGAATTACAACTGAGCCGTCCAATAGTAAATCGTCCTATCTATCGTTCCTACAAAAAAATGTGAGAGAAAGCCCCTCAACTTTCTCTCACACTCTGATAAAACAATTATTAAATAAAAATACTCAATGATAGACCGGTTCAGCCCTTTTCTGGTTTCATACTCTCTTAACCTACTATTAAACTACCAGATAAAACCGGCCTTGTTAAACCTCTCATGCGCCATCACGGCTTTCATTCTTTTAATTAGCGTAGCAGTCTAGTTGAAAAACCCTTTTTTAAGCCAACTAAGTCTGTTTAATCGGAAAAAACAAGCCTCTAAAGCTCATATCACGTCCGATGAGGGAATCTTTCCGGCTTACGTTTGTGGCAGGAATAATTCATCTGCCGCTGTCTATTGTTTGCTTTGAGCCCTAGTTTGCATTTCTTTTAAAACATTGTTTGTTTTGGGTTAAATTTAAATTTTATAAAAAGCATCTATTGTTTGTTTTGAGTTTAGCTTGTAATTCTCTATAAAACATCTATTGTTTGTTCTGAATCCCGGCCTTATTTCTGCCGGATAATTTCTAATTTCTTCTACTACAACATTTAATCTTCTAATCAATTCTACCGTTTTCTTCAAATATCATTAAATAGCTCATCTATTAGAAAGAGAAGCATCTGTTGTTTTTTTACCAAGAAAAAATGAAGAAAATTTGAAGAAAAACAAAAAAGCCTCTTCTGGATAGTCAGAAGAGGCTTTTTTTATTGCAAAATAATTTCTTTCCCTCGAATTTGATAACTGATCCCACACGATCCAAAGACTTTTTCCAGTGTGGCATTCAGGTCTTTCGTTAAGACCGTCCCGTTGTAGGTCAGCCCCTCGCATTTCTCATGTCCGACGACTGTTACTTCAAATATATGCTCAATATCTGCCACTACATTTATCAGCGGGTCATCTTCATATCCCAACACTTCGGGGAACTCTGATTCTTCCGCCTTTTTTTCTACTGGCACAATCTTGGTTTCATCGCAACGCACACTTTCGCCGGCAAGCAATGTATGATTACCTACGGCAGTCTCAACTTTCACGCTTCCTTCCTCACAGTTTACGAACATCTTCTTTCCCTGCTGATCGACCAGGAATTTAGTACCGAGTACCGTCACGTCGCCGGCTTCAGTGCTGACGGTGAATGTCTTGCCTTTGGTTACATTGAAAGAGGCTTTGCCCAACAATTGCAACTTACGCTCCCAAAGCCATGTTATATGATTGTAAGTCAGACGTGAGTTTTCCATCACCTGCACACTACTGCCATCGGGCAATTCATAATTCATTGCAGTGTTATCCGTCACCACCTTTTCCTCTGCCAGGAAGTAACTACCTACTCCCAAAAGAAGAACGACCGCAGCTGCCACTCCCCAAGAGAAGGAGAAGCTTTTTCCGACACTTTGTTTTCTTTTCCGGCTTAAGGTAATCTTATGGCTTTCTTCGCGCTGCAACTTTAATTTATCGCCTATTTCTTTCTTACGGGAAAATATTTCGCCCACTAGAGGAAGCTTACCTTCCTCCAGGTATTGTTCTAAAGATTCTGTCCACTTTTCCATATCTCACCTCAATTAAAAATCCACAAATTAGCTGCCACCAGTAACAAGAAAGATTTGCTCATGCGCTCCCGTAGACTGGATATAGCCATATGAGTAGTATTATAAACTGTACGCGAAGTGAGTCCCATCACCTGGGCTATTTCTTCCGGACTCATCTTCTTATAGTACTTAAGATACAATACCTCCCGCTGTTGCTTTGTCAAATTGTTCAGCTCTTTCTGTAAAACTTCCAGCTGTTCTTTTTCTAACTCTGAACGGATAATAGCAGTTTCAATATCGATCTCCAAATCAAACTGATATTCGCTTGTGCCTACTTCATCCAGTGATTTTAATGAGCCACTATTCTCTTTTTTCAGTTCGTTCACTATCATGTGTCTCAACGAAACACATAAGTAAGCGGGTATGGATTGAGGGGCCGCGCAAGTTTCTCTTTTCTCAAAGATGTAAACAAACAACGACTGTATCGCCTCGGTCACCAGCGTATCATCACCGGCTATCTTCATGCCATATCCATACAGTAAATCTGCATATTGCTCATAAAGCTGCCGGAATGCCTCTTCATCCCCTTGCTGAATTTTATCCCAGGATAGTGTCTTCATTTCTATTCACTCATTTATATGAGATATGTTTTTCCTTTTTTTACCTGATTTTTTAGTTAAAATCAATGGAATATGTTTTAAAACTCACTTGTAAAGTGGAATTTGATGTGTTTAAAGTCCATCTGCGCCATCTGAAGTACATAACCGGAGTCTGCCAGGAACACATCGCGCCCTTCTCTATCCTTTGCCATATACTGGTATTTACGTTTCTTGAAGGCTTCCAGTTCTGCGGGATCATCGCTTTCTACCCAACAGGCTTTATAAAGACTTACCGGTTCCCAGCGACAGGACGCATTGTATTCATTCAACAAACGGTACTGAATGACCTCAAACTGCAACTGTCCCACCGTACCGATAATCTTACGGCCATTGAATTGATTGACAAACAACTGTGCCACACCTTCATCCATCAACTGGTCGATACCTTTTGCCAACTGTTTCTGTTTCATCGGATCGGCATTCTCGATATACTTGAACATTTCCGGCGAGAAGCTCGGTAAACCGCGGAAATGAAGCAGTTCACCCTCTGTCAATGTATCGCCAATCTTAAAGGTACCATTATCCGGCAGACCGATAATATCTCCTGCGTATGCTTCGTCAATCGTCGTTTTACGCTGTGCCATAAACTGGGTAGGCGATGAAAAACGCACTGTTTTTCCATGACGGACGTGTGTATATGGAGCATTGCGGACAAACTTGCCGGAGCAAATCTTACAGAATGCCACACAAGAACGATGGTTAGGATCGATATTGGCAGTTATCTTAAAGATGAAGCCGGTGAATTTCGGTTCGTCAGGTTTCACTTCACGCTCTTCTGCCTGTACAGGACGAGGGCTGGGAGCTATCTCAACGAAACAGTTCAGCAACTCTTGCACACCGAAGTTGTTCAACGCCGATCCAAAGAATACAGGCGCACAGTCTCCTGCCAAATAGGATTCCGAATCAAATTCCGGATAAACACCTTCGATTAGTTCCAAATCGCCACGCAGTTTGTCTGCCAGCGACTTACCAATCTGCTGATCCAGTTCTTCCGTATGAATATCGACTGCCACTTTCTCTGTTACCATCTGTTTGGATGGCTGATACAAGTCCAGTTTCTGTTCGTAGATATTGTATACCCCTTTGAAACGTGCTCCCTGCTCTATCGGCCAGGACAAGGGACGAACCTGAATCATCAATTCTTCTTCGAGCTCATCGAGCAAATCGAACGGGTCTTTTCCTTCACGGTCCATTTTGTTGACGAAGATAATTACCGGAGTCTTTCTCATACGGCACACCTCCATCAGTTTACGCGTCTGTGTTTCCACACCCTTCGCGCCGTCTACAACGATGATAACGCTGTCCACAGCAGTCAGTGTGCGGTATGTATCTTCGGCAAAGTCCTGGTGACCGGGAGTATCGAGAATGTTAATCTTATAGTCCCGATAGTCGAATTCCATCACGGAAGTAGTTACCGAAATACCACGTTGTTTCTCGATTTCCATCCAGTCGGACGTAGCCGTCTTTTTAATCTTATTACTCTTTACCGCACCTGCCACCTGTATCTGACCTCCGAAAAGCAATAACTTTTCCGTCAAAGATGTCTTACCAGCATCCGGATGCGCAATAATGGCGAACGTCCGCCGTCTCAAAATTTCTGTATTATCTGCCATAGTTTTTTAGTTAGAATTATGAATTATAAAATATGAATAAGCTATGCTGGAGTAACATAGCCTAGATTCATTATTCATCTTTCATAATTTTATCAATGCATTGTTTGAGGCTCTCCTCCCAATGAGGAATCTCTATATCGAACGTTGTTTTTATTTTTGTTTTATCAAGCACGGAATATGCCGGGCGGTTTGCTTTCGCGGGATATTCGGCTGTATGCAAAGGTTTCACTTTGCAGGTGGTTATTCCTGCCAGACGATGAATAGCTACCGTGAAATCATACCAGGAACAAACTCCCTCATTGCTGAAATGGTAGATACCGCGAACAATACCTTTATTAATAATAGCATAGATGGCCCGTGCCAGGTCATTGGCATACGTCGGAGTTCCGATCTGGTCGAAAACAACTCCCAGGCTGTCACGCTCTTTTCCGAGACGAATCATCGTCTTTACGAAATTATTGCCAAAAGTAGAATAGAGCCATGCGGTACGGATAACGACTGCTTGCTCGCAGTGATTCATTACCTCCTTTTCTCCTTCCAGTTTAGTGGTGCCGTATACAGAATCCGGGCAAGGATTGCAGTCTTCCGTGTATGGAGTATGCGCAGTACCGTCAAATACATAGTCAGTAGATACTTGTATCATGGCAGCACCATTGGCTTGGGCCGCACTTGCCAGTTGTTTCGGTGCTTCACAATTCAATTTGTATGCTAATTCTTGATTATCTTCTGCTTTATCTACAGCTGTATAAGCAGCACAATTAACAACAAGCTCAATCTGCTTCTCTGCCATATAAGTCCACACAGCTTGCTTGTCGCAGATGTCGAGTTCCTGCACATCTGTGAAATAATACGTATGTTGCGGGTTCTCTTTCGCAAGCACCTGCATCTCATTGCCAAGCTGACCGTTGGCACCCGTTACTAAAATTCTCATTTATTCATCCAGTTTTAATTCACCTTTACGGTCTTTATCATAATAATTTGCCAACATAGAAAGAAAACTAGTGATAGCTTCCACTGCCTTGGCAGTTCCTTCGCTGATAGACTTTCTTTGAAGACGAAGCAGAAGCACTCCATACAACGCTTCAAAACAGGTTTCCAGTTCGGGTTCATCTTTCTTGCCGTTTTTATTCCGTAATTCTACGATAAACGGTAATGCCTTGAAATAAGCAGCACTGTAAAAAGGAAATTTAGGAGAAGAGGACAATGCGTTGTGCAACTCTGTCAGATTGATAATCACATTTTTATTAATCTGCAGATGACCCTTTTCCCGTACTCCTTCCTCGCCCATCATCGTAATCAGGTTGGTATACCATTCTCGCATGGCAGGCCGCTGTTCTTCCGGATAGCGGGCAATTACATTTGCCTCCATCTCTTCCGGTTCACAATGATTGGCACGGATCAAGTCTTCCTCTTGCCACATATATATAAGGTATTCGGCAATATTCTTCTCTTTCAGTTGTTGTGCTATCTGATTCATTATGTTATCTCTTAATAAAGTGACTCTCCCAACAAAGTATAAATCAATCCGGCAACAGATACCAGCATTACGATACTTCCTACAACACGATTCAGTATCCAGATACCACGTAAATTGAATTTAGTGCGCACCTTATTCACAAAATAAGTGATACCCAACCACCAAGTCAATGCTCCTATAGCAATTGCAAGATATCCCGTGATCTCTTCAAACACCAGGACTCCCGGCTGCACAAAGGCAAAGCGGGCAAAAAGTCCGATAAACAGGAAGATTATCAAGGGGTTGGATAGAGTGACGAAAAAGGCGGTAATAAAATTATGGAAATAAGAGCCTTTGCTGGACGAAGCCGGACGAATGGATTGCACCGGATTGCTACGAAAGGTATATATACCAAAAAGGAGTAGCATGACACTCCCCAATAACTGCAGATAGAAAATATTCTTATTGATATAATCGAACACAAAACTCATCCCATAACCGGTGAGCAAAGCGTATGCTATATCGCTCAACGAAGCTCCCAGCCCCGTTACGAATCCGTACCAACGCCCTTTATTCAGAGTCCTCTGGATGCATAATACGCCCACCGGACCGAGGGGTGCGGACACAACAACGCCAATAATAAAGCCTTTCACTAATATATCGAATATTGTCTCTATCTGAATCATGTCGCAAATATCGCACTTTTTTGTGATATGGGGATAGTATATTAACGTTTTTTCCACACAAGAATCACTATATATAGCGATAATAAGTAAAACGTACATCAAAAATAAACATATTAAATAAGGTATAGGAATTTATTCTCTATTTTTTTCCTACCACCAACGAAATTGATTATCTTTGCGCCACAGAAAAAGAGAAGAGTTTCTCCTGCAGGAACTTCAATCGTAAAATCGTAAATCGTAAAATCGTAAATATACAACATGATTCTTTTTTTCAGAACCCCTTCCAAGAGCGTGATTGCCGTAGAGAGCAACCATCAGCTCACCCCTGACGAAAGTAATAAACTCTGCTGGCTTTTTGGCGAAGCCGTGATGGAAAGTGAAGAAAACCTGAAAGGCTGTTTCGTCGGCCCACGCCGCGAAATGATCACTCCCTGGAGTACAAACGCAGTAGAAATCACCCAAAACATGGGGCTCGAAGGCATCAGCCGCATCGAGGAGTACTTCCCTGTTAAGGACGAAAACGCAGACTACGACCCGATGCTCCAACGCATGTACAAAGGACTCGACCAAAACGTATTCACGACAAACCGTCAGCCGGAACCGATCATCTACATCGAAGATCTCGAAGTGTACAACGAACAAGAAGGTCTGGCTCTTTCTAAAGAAGAAATGGACTATCTGAAGAAAGTAGAAAATGATCTCGGACGAAAACTGACTGACTCCGAAGTATTCGGTTTCGCACAAATCAACTCCGAACACTGCCGCCATAAAATCTTCGGCGGAACGTTTATCATCGACGGCGTAGAGCAGGAATCTTCCCTGTTCCAGATGATTAAAAAGACTACACAGGAAAATCCGAATAAAATAATCTCTGCTTATAAAGATAACGTAGCCTTCGCTGAAGGTCCGGTTGTGGAACAATTTGCTCCGGCAGATCATTCAAAACCTGATTTCTTCCAAGTAAAGGACATCAAGAGTGTTATCTCACTGAAAGCGGAAACTCATAACTTCCCTACTACTGTTGAGCCATTCAATGGTGCTTCTACCGGTACCGGCGGTGAAATCCGCGACCGTATGGGTGGTGGTAAAGGTTCATGGCCGATTGCAGGTACTGCAGTCTACATGACTTCTTATCCACGCACAGAAGAAGGACGCGAATGGGAAGAGATTCTTCCGGTACGCAAATGGCTATACCAGACTCCGGAACAGATTCTAATCAAAGCATCCAATGGTGCTTCCGACTTCGGTAACAAGTTCGGCCAACCGCTGATCTGCGGTTCGGTACTGACTTTCGAACATACAGAAAACAAAGAAGTTTATGGTTACGACAAAGTAATCATGCTTGCCGGTGGTGTTGGTTACGGTACACAACGCGACTGCCTGAAAGGCACACCGGAAGCTGGAAACAAAGTAGTGGTTATCGGTGGTGACAACTACCGTATCGGACTGGGTGGCGGTTCCGTATCTTCTGTTGATACCGGTCGTTACAGCAGTGGTATCGAGTTGAATGCCGTACAACGTGCTAATGCTGAAATGCAGAAACGTGCCAACAACGTAGTACGTGCTCTTTGTGAAGAAGAGGTGAATCCGGTGGTTTCTATCCACGACCACGGCTCTGCCGGACACGTAAACTGTCTGTCCGAACTAGTGGAAGAATGTGGTGGTTTAATCGATATGAGCAAATTACCTATCGGCGACAAGACTTTGTCGGCAAAAGAAATCATTGCCAACGAGAGCCAGGAACGTATGGGGCTATTGATTAAAGAAGAAGCCATCGAACATGTACGTAAGATTGCCGAACGCGAACGCGCTCCGATGTACGTAGTCGGTGAAACAACCGGTGATCATCGTTTCGCTTTCCAACAGGCTGACGGTGTACGTCCGTTCGACCTTGCCGTAGAACAGATGTTCGGTTCTTCTCCCAAAACCTATATGGTAGACAAGACCGTAGAACGTCATTATGAAATGCCGAAATACGAATTGTCTAAACTACATGAATATCTGACGAATGTATTGCAGCTTGAAGCTGTAGCCTGCAAAGACTGGTTGACAAACAAGGTAGACCGTTCGGTAACAGGCAAAGTGGCTCGTCAGCAATGTCAGGGTGAACTTCAGTTGCCGTTGAGCGACTGCGGTGTCGTAGCACTCGACTACCGTGGCGAGAAAGGTATCGCTACCTCTATCGGACATGCTCCGCAAGCAGCATTGGCTGATCCGGCTGCCGGCTCTATTCTTTCTGTATCCGAAGCGCTGACCAATCTTGTTTGGGCTCCAATGGCGGAAGGTATGGATAGCATTTCACTGTCTGCCAACTGGATGTGGCCTTGCCGCTCTCAAGAAGGTGAAGATGCCCGTCTTTACACAGCTGTAAAAGCTTTAAGCGATTTCTGTTGCGCGCTGCAGATCAATGTTCCTACCGGAAAAGACTCTCTATCTATGACACAGAAGTATCCGAACGGCGAGAAAGTGATTTCTCCGGGAACTGTGATTGTTTCTGCCGGTGGTGAAGTTTCCGACGTGAAGAAAGTGGTATCTCCGGTATTGGTTAACAATGAAAAGACTACGCTTTATCATATTGACTTCAGCTTCGATGAACTGAAACTGGGTGGTTCGGCTTTTGCACAATCTCTGGGTAAAGTTGGTGACGAAGTACCTTGCGTACAAGATGCCGAATATTTCCGTGATGCTTTCCTTGCCGTACAGGAACTTGTCAACAAAGGATTGATTCTTGCAGGACACGATATCTCTGCCGGTGGTTTGATCACTACATTGCTCGAAATGTGCTTCTCTAATGTAGAAGGCGGTATGGAAATCAGCCTCGACAAGATGAAAGAACAGGATATCGTTAAGATTCTGTTTGCTGAAAATCCGGGTATCGTTATCCAGATCAGCGACAAGCATAAGGATGAAGTGAAGAAGATTCTGGAAGATGCAGGCGTAGGCTATATAAAGCTGGGTAAACCGACTGACGAACGCCACATTTTGGTATCTAAAGACGGTGCTACTTACCAGTTTGGTATCGATTATATGCGTGACGTATGGTATTCTTCTTCTTACCTGCTCGACCGCAAACAATCTATGAACGGTTGCGCAAAAGCACGTTTTGAAAACTATAAGATGCAACCTGTTGAATTCGCTTTCATGCCGGAATTCAAAGGTAAGCTTTCTCAATACGGTATCACTCCGGATCGTCGTACCCCAAGCGGTATCCGTGCGGCTATCATCCGTGAGAAGGGTACAAACGGTGAGCGCGAAATGGCTTACTCACTCTATTTGGCAGGTTTCGACGTAAAAGACGTTACAATGACCGACCTCATCAGCGGACGCGAAACACTGGAAGACGTAAACATGATCGTTTACTGCGGTGGTTTCTCTAACTCCGATGTACTGGGTTCTGCTAAAGGATGGGCAGGCGCATTCCTGTTCAACCCGAAAGCTAAAGAAGCATTGGATAAATTTTATGCACGCGAAGATACATTGTCATTGGGTGTCTGCAACGGTTGCCAGCTGATGATGGAACTCAATCTTATCAACCCGGAACTGAAGAAGAAAGGAAAAATGCTACATAACAATTCACACAAATTCGAATCACGCTTCCTTGGTCTTACTATCCCGACTAACCGCAGTGTGATGTTCGGCTCTTTAAGTGGAAGCAAACTGGGTATCTGGGTAGCTCACGGAGAAGGAAAATTCTCTTTGCCATATGACGAAGATAAATATAATGTAGTAGCGAAGTATAGCTATGATGAATATCCGGGCAATCCGAACGGTTCCGATTATTCTATCGCAGCACTGGCCAGCGCAGACGGACGCCACTTGGCTATCATGCCTCACTTGGAACGTTCCATCTTCCCATGGCAGAACGGTTGCTATCCGGCCGACCGCAAGAACAGCGATCAGGTTACTCCATGGATAGAAGCGTTTGTCAATGCCCGCAAGTGGGTGGAAGCGAAAATGAAATAAATCATTTCCATATTTTACAGAGGCTGGTACTTTAAATAGTGCCAGCCTCTTATTTTACGGAACTTTCCATTCTACCGGAAGACTTCTGATAGATACCAAAATACCGAAAACAAACAGTATATACAAATAGTTATAAAATAGTCTATTTTCTTCATTTTTGGAGCGCTGTTATCTTTCATCAAAATTTTGTAATATCAAAAAATCTTCTTAATTTTGTCAAACTTTCCCCCTCATAAAAGATTCAATAACCCTTAAAAGTCCTATTTGTATGAAAAAATGGCTTTTTCTAATCTTATTGTTTCCTCTAATTTGTGTCGCGCAGACGTATCGATATCTCGGAGTGGAGGATGGGTTAAGTAACCGGCGGGTTTACTGCATTCAAAAAGATAAAACCGGATACATGTGGTTCCTCACGCACGAAGGTATTGATCGATACAATGGAAAAGAGTTTAAACGATATAAGTTAATGGATGGTGACGCAGAAGTGAACTCTCTGTTAAATCTAAACTGGCTTTATATTGATCAGGAAGGAGTCTTATGGGAAATCGGGAAAAAAGGAAAAGTATTCCGGTATGACCAGATTCACGACTGCTTCAGTCTTGTATATAAATTACCGATGGAAAGTTTCAGCGAACAGCCGGACCCGGTCACTTATGCCTGGCTCGACCAGAACAAACACATCTGGCTATGCAATAAAGATACTATCTTTCTCTATAATACGGACACCAAACAAGTCACCCATATAAAGAATGATATAAGTGAAGAAATCACTGATATTGAACAAATAGACGAATCGCATTTCTTCATCGGTACGGAAATGGGGATTCATTATGCCCAATTAGAAAACAACGCATTGAAACTTATCAATTGCGATAAGTTGGAGAGCGTGAAAGCCCAAGTAAGCGATTTACACTTCGACAAAAAGATTCGGAAACTATTCATCGGCACTTTCTTGCGGGGAATTATGGTTTATGATATGAATACCAAATCCGTCATACGACCGGATTATAACCTGAAAGATATCAGTATCACACGGTTCAAGCCGCTAAATGACAAAGAGTTATTAATAGCTACCGATGGCGGAGGAGTACACAAAATAAATATGGATACTTATCAAATAGTACCCGAAATTGTGGCTGATTATAACAGTAATTGTGGCATGAACGGTAACAGTATCAATGACATTTTTGTGGATGATGAAGAACGGATATGGCTGGCTAATTATCCCATCGGAATCACGATACAAAACAACCGTTATACGAGCTACAAATGGATTAAGCACTCCATCGGTAACAAACAGTCTTTAATCAACGATCAAGTAAATGCCATTATTGAAGACAGAGAGGGAGATTTATGGTTTGCAACGAACAATGGCATCAGTTTTTTTAATTCAAAGACCGGACAATGGCGATCGGTGCTTAGTGCTTTTGAAGAGTCGCAAGGTAATAAAAGCCATATCTTTCTTACTATATGCGAAGTGGCTCCCGGAATTATCTGGGCAGGCGGGTACTCTTCCGGTGCTTACCAGATAGATAAGAAAACGTTCAGTGTCAGCTATTTCATGCCGCCTTTGTACACTCATACAAACAAGCGACCGGATAAATATATACGTGATATTCGTACAGATATGCAGGGTTATATCTGGTCGGGAGGATTCTACAACCTCAAGCGTATTAATCTGAAGACGCAGGAAGTACGGTTTTATGATGGATTAAATTCCATTACCGCCATCGTTGAGAAAGATGAAAAAAGTATGTGGATCGGTAGTGCCACCGGCCTATGTCTTTTAGATAAAGAATCCGGAAAATTCGAGCGCATAAAACTTCCGGTAGAGTCGAGCTATATCTATTCCCTGTACCAAGCAAAAAACGGTTCATTGTATATAGGTACCAGCGGGTCGGGACTATTGATTTACGATATTAATAAAAAACTGTTCACTCATTACCACACGGAAAACTGTGCTTTGATATCCAATAATATCTATACCATATTATCGGATGCGGACAAAGATATAATCATGAGTACAGAAAGCGGATTGACAAGTTTTTATCCCAATGAGAAAAAATTCTATAACTGGACCAAAGATATGGGATTGATGACCACCCATTTCAATGCGCTATCAGGTACGTTACGGAAAAACAATAAATTCATTTTAGGCAGTTCTGACGGAGCAGTGGAATTTGACAAGGATATGAAATTGCCCAGAAGTTATTCTTCTAAAATGATTTTCAGCGATTTCAAGCTTTTTTATCAAACAATCTATCCGGGTGATGAAGATTCTCCGTTGAAAGCAAGCATCAATGATACAAAGGTACTAAAGTTAAAATACAATCAAAACAGATTCTCTTTGCAGGTTTCTTCCATCAACTATGACTATCCTTCCAATATTCTTTACTCTTGGAGGCTAGAAGGTTTCTATGATAAATGGAGCAAACCCGGAACCGAGAATACAATTCGTTACACCAATCTTGCGCCGGGCAAATATACACTAAGAGTACGTGCTATCTCCAATGAAGACAAACGTGTCATGCTTGAAGAAAGAAGCATGGATATTGTTATCGCCCAACCTTTCTGGCTGACAATTTGGGCTGTGTTGCTTTATGCAGCTTTCCTCTGTCTCATTGCCATCATTCTATTACGTATCCTGATTTTAAGAAAGCAGCGTAAAGTCTCCGATGAGAAAATACACTTCTTTATTAATACGGCACATGATATCCGTACCCCATTGACGCTTATCAAAGCACCTTTGGAAGAACTACGCGAGAAAGAGGAGTTGAGTAAAGAAGGTATTTCGAACATGAATACGGCATTGCGAAACGTAAATGCCCTATTACGTCTTACCACCAATCTTATCAACTTTGAAAGAGCGGACGTATACTCTTCCGAATTATATATTTCAGAGCATGAGCTAAACACGTTTATGAATGAAATATTCAATGCGTTCCAGCAGTACGCCAACATCAAACATATCAACTTCACTTATGAAAGTAATTTCAGATATATGAATGTATGGTTTGATAAAGAAAAGATGGAATCTATCTTTAAGAACATCATTTCGAACGCACTGAAATATACTCCGGAAAATGGGAATGTACAGGTTTTCGTTTCAGAAACATCTGACTCATGGAGCGTGGAAGTCAGAGACACAGGAATCGGCATCCCGGCCAACGAACAAAAGAAATTGTTCAAACTTCATTTCCGTGGCAGCAATGCTATTAATTCCAAAGTAACAGGAAGTGGTATCGGACTGATGCTTGTATGGAAGCTAGTCCGCCTGCATAAAGGAAAGATTAATCTGTCAAGCATAGAAAACCAGGGATCGGTTATCAAAATAACATTCCCTAAAGACAGCAAGCGCTTCCGGAAAGCGCATTTGGCAACTCCCAGCAAGCAGCGTCAGGAAATAAAGGTTGTCGACAACGTTCCACCCCCATCACCTGAAATTTACGAGAACGCACAGAAGAAAGAGAATATAAATCATCGCCGAATCTTGATTGTAGAGGATAATGATGAGTTGCGCAACTATCTGTCGCAGACGTTATCTGAAGAATATGTCGTACAGGTCTGCTCCAATGGAAAAGAAGCACTGACGATTATTCCCGAATACAAACCAGAACTGGTCATTTCAGACATTATGATGCCGGAAATGCGAGGGGATGAATTATGCCAGGCTATCAAGAATAATATCGAGACTTCTCACATTCCTGTCATCCTGCTGACAGCTTTGAATAATGAAAAGGATATTCTTTCGGGACTCCAGATTGGTGCGGATGAATACGTTGTGAAACCGTTCAACATTGGCATATTGAAAGCAAACGTTGCCAATCTGCTGGCCAATCGTGCACTCCTGCGCAGTAAATACGCCAATCTGGATCTGGATGATGAAGAGCATGATGAAGACTGCATCAACTGTTCACAGGATATTGACTGGAAATTCATTGCAAACGTCAAAAAGAACGTGGAAGACAACATTGACAATCCGGCTCTCACGGTAGATGTATTATGCAGCCTGATGGGAATGAGCCGCACGAGTTTCTATAATAAATTAAGGGCATTGACCGATCAGGCACCGGGAGATTATATCCGGTTGATTCGTCTGAAACGTGCCGTACAACTATTAAAAGAAGACACACATACCATAACAGAAATTGCAGAAATGACAGGATTCAGTGATGCCAAGTACTTCCGCGAAGTATTTAAGAAGCATTATAATGTAAGTCCCAGTCAATATGGCAAAGAGAAAAAAGCAGTTAGTAAGGAAGGAGGAGAAAAGAAAGAATGAACATTTATCTCGAAGCATTTGGAATCTTTTTTAAAATAGGCGCCTTTACCATTGGAGGAGGGTATGCAATGGTGCCACTGATTGAAAATGAAATTGTCACCAAACGGAAATGGATTGCGCAGGAAGATTTTATCGATCTGTTGGCTATCTCCCAATCCGCACCGGGAATTTTGGCAGTCAATATTTCTATCTTCATAGGATATAAGCTGCGTGGAATCCGGGGAAGTATTATCACGGCATTGGGAACAATCTTGCCATCTTTCATTATTATATTGGCTATCGCCCTGTTCTTTCATAGTTTCAAAGACAATCCGATCGTGGAACGCATCTTTAAGGGAATCCGCCCGGCAGTGGTAGCACTCATTGCCGCACCGACTTTTACTATGGGGCGATCGGCCAAAATCAACCGCTATAATCTGTGGATTCCGGTTGTTTCGGCATTATTAATCTGGCTGTTGGGCTTCTCCCCTATCTGGATTATTATTGCGGCCGGTGTAGGAGGTTTCCTATGGGGGAAATTTAGAAAAGTTGAGAGTTGAGAATGGAGAGTTGAGAAGGCACGGATTAACGCTGTTGTTTTACAGATTCATAATTCTAAAAACCGTGAAATCCGTGGAATCCGTGCCTAAAATTATTATATAATAAATTATTAATCACATGATTTACCTACAGTTATTCTATACATTTTTCAAGATCGGGCTCTTTGGCTTCGGTGGCGGTTATGCCATGCTTTCTATGATTCAGGGCGAGGTCGTGACTCGCTACGGATGGGTAAGTTCGCAGGAGTTTACTGATATTGTCGCAATTAGTCAGATGACACCAGGACCTATTGGTATTAATGCAGCTACTTATGTAGGGTTTACTTCTACGGGGAGCGTTTGGGGTTCCGTCATTGCGACATTCGCAGTGGTCCTTCCCTCTTTTATCTTGATGCTGACCATCAGTAAGTTCTTCCTGAAATACCAGAAACACCCCGTAGTAGAATCTATTTTCAATGGATTACGCCCGGCAGTAGTCGGATTACTCGCTTCCGCCGCGTTGGTACTAATGAATGTAGAAAACTTCGGTTCGCCTACTGAAGACACTTACTCATTCGTTATCAGTATCATTATCTTCCTGATTGCTTTCATCGGAACAAGAAAATATAAAGCCAATCCGATATTAATGATTATCGCCTGTGGTATTGCAGGGTTGCTGCTCTATTAATAACGAGCGGCTGAACAGTAAACAAAAAAACGATAAACAAAAAACGGTGAACAAACTGCATTATCATTCTGCAGAGTGTTCACCGTTTTATCGTTGTTTATCCTATACCTTTACAGTTTTATCTTCTTACTTACAGATTTCGATTCATTATGTAAACGGTCTAAGGCAGTCACTACATAACGGTATTTTGTTTTTCCTGTTTCGTATGGAAGTTTGTAGAATGGATTGCGGGTGATAGCTACAATATGTGAAGGATCGTCCAAATTAACCTTCTCTTTGTTGCCAAAGCGATAGACTACATAACGAACAGCCTTATCCATCTCCGTATCGGCTTTCGGAGCAGTCCAGAAAAGGATATAACCATCTTCCGTCCATACCTTTTTCATTTTACGCACCTTGTCCGGAGCTTTATCATCCATAAAATCAAAGACTGGAACCAAAGCCGGATACTTATGATATTCACTGATTAAAGCATCACGATATCTACCCTGATTCTCAACAACGGCTGCCGCATACCATTGACAACTACCTCCAATTGTCTGGTAAGCACGTTGCAAAGCCATCTTACGGGGAAGCTGATTGATAGAAGGATTCTGCGGATCGGCAAACTGAACAGTCTTCGGCACAGATTGACCGATAAACAACGGCCGGTTTTCCGAATGAGTAGCCCACCATTTCACCAATGTCTCATAGTCAGCCGCTTTATGACCGATTTCCCAGTAAACCTGCGGAATATTATAATCAATCCATCCTTCACGTGCCCAAAGCAGTACATCAGCATAAAGATCATCATAGTTTTGCAAACCATTGGTGTTACTTCCCAACGGATCACTCTTCTGATTACGATAGATACCAAACGGGCTTATACCGAACTTCACCCATGGCTTGATGCCACGAATCGTCTCGTGAAGTTTCTTTATCAACACATTCACATTACTACGACGCCAATCTGCCTTGTTCGTGAAACCTCCACCATAACGGGCGAAGCTTGCATTATCCGGGAAATCTAATCCATTAACCGGATAAGGATAGAAATAATCATCCATGTGGATAGCGTCCACGTCATAACGAGACACAATGTCGGTCACAATTTTGCAGATATACTCCCGACTTTCAGGAAGTGCCGGGTCGAAGTATAGCTGATCGCCATAAGTAACAAACCATTCCGGATGCTGGTGATAAATATGTTCCGGCGCCAACTTGTTCTTTAATGAAGTCTTCACACGGTAAGGATTGATCCAGGCATGAAACTCCATATTCCGTTTCTGACATTCTTCAATCATAAACTGCATCGGGTCCCACATAGGAGAAGGCGTCTGCCCTTGCGTTCCTGTCAGGAAACGGCTCCACGGTTCATATTGGGAAGCGTATAATGCATCCGCTTCAGGGCGCACCTGAAAAATGATCGCATTAATTCCAGCTTCCTGAAGAGAATTCAACTGGCTAATCAATATTTGCTTCAGTCGCTCTGTGGGAATGCCACGAAACTGGCCGTTGACAGCCTGTATCCATGCTCCACGGAATTCACGTTTAGGATATTTATTGCCTGATGGCACCTGTGCCCTCACTCCTACCACCAGAAGAAGAGCTAAAAGTAAAAGATAGTTTTTCAGCTTCATAATATTCTTAAATCGTAATAATGTGACGCAAAGATAATACAAACTCCCGATAAATTCGCTAACTTTGCCGACTACCATAAAAAAGGAGTATTTTATGTCAGAAAACAACTATATTTCGATCAAAGGCGCACGAGTCAACAACCTCAAAAACATCGATGTAGATATTCCCCGCAACAAACTTGTTGTTATCACCGGATTGTCGGGTTCGGGAAAATCATCACTTGCTTTTGATACCCTTTATGCAGAGGGACAACGCCGCTACGTAGAAAGCTTAAGCAGCTACGCGCGTCAGTTCCTGGGGAGAATGAGCAAACCGGAGTGTGACTTTATCAAAGGGATTCCTCCCGCCATTGCCATCGAACAAAAAGTAAACAGCCGTAATCCCCGTTCCACCGTGGGCACCTCGACTGAAATTTACGAATATCTACGCCTGTTATATTCACGGGTGGGGAAAACGTATAGTCCCATCAGCGGGCAGGAAGTGAAGAAGCACTCCACAGAGGACATCGTCAACTGTATGCTTTCTTATCCGGAAGGCACAAGATATACGGTGCTGACGTCTATCCGCCTGCGTGAAGACCGCACACTGCAACAACAATTGGAGATAGACCTGAAACAAGGATTCAACCGTATCGAAGTGAACGGTGAAATGAAACGTATCGATGAATATAAGCCTGTGGCAGGTGATGAAGTCTATCTGCTGGTTGACCGTATGGCGGTTGCCACCAGCAAGGACGCCATCAGCCGACTGACTGATTCTGCCGAAACAGCCATGTACGAAGGTGACGGAACCTGTATGCTGCGTTTTTTTCTATCAGATGGAGCCACGAAGTTACATACTTTCAGCACTAAATTCGAAGCGGACGGCATCATCTTTGAAGAACCAAACGACCAGATGTTTTCATTCAACTCGCCTATCGGCGCTTGTCCGGCGTGTGAAGGATTCGGCAAAGTAATCGGCATTGACGAGCACTTAGTCGTTCCGGATCGTTCATTATCGGTGTATGAAGGAGCTATCGTATGTTGGCGCGGCGAAAAGATGGGCGAATGGAAAGAAGAATTGATTCATAATGCGGAAAAATTCGACTTCCCCATTTTCACTCCTTATTATGAGTTGACAGACGCTCAACGCCGGTTACTTTGGGAAGGCAACCAATATTTCCACGGCATCAATGATTTCTTCAAGATGCTGGAAGAGAATCAATATAAGATACAATACCGGGTGATGCTGGCGCGTTACCGGGGAAAGACGCTTTGCCCGAAATGCCACGGCACCCGCCTGAAACCGGAAGCCGGATATGTACGGGTGGGCGGAAAGAATATTTCCGAACTGGTGGATTTGCCTATCACAGAACTGAAGCAATTCTTCGACCATCTAGAACTGGATGAGCACGACAGCAATGTGTCCCGACGTATTCTGATTGAAATAAATAGCCGGATTCGCTTTTTAATCGATGTAGGTTTGGGCTATCTGACGTTGAACCGGCTTAGTAATTCCTTATCGGGTGGAGAGAGTCAGCGTATCAATCTGGCAACCTCGCTGGGAAGTAGCCTTGTGGGTAGTCTTTATATTCTCGACGAGCCAAGCATCGGACTGCATAGCCGTGATACAGACCGCCTGCTCCATGTATTGCGTCAACTGCAACAATTAGGAAATACGGTAGTAGTGGTAGAGCACGATGAAGAAATTATCCGTGCAGCGGATTACATTATTGATATAGGTCCCAATGCCGGACGCCTGGGCGGAGAAGTCGTCTACCAGGGAGATATGAAGGATTTAAAGAAGGGAAGCAACAGCTATACGGTACGTTATCTTTTAGGAGAAGATGAAATACCTGTTCCGGATCATCGCCGCCCGTGGAATAATTATATAGAATTGAAAGGCGCACGTGAGAATAATCTGAAAGGAGTAAACGTGCGTATCCCTCTCAATGTAATGACAGTTGTTACCGGTGTTTCCGGTTCCGGTAAGAGTACATTGGTGAGAGATATTTTCTTCCGGGCATTGAAGCGTGAATTAGACGAATGTAGTGACCGACCGGGAGAATTCTCTTCAATCGGAGGAAGTTTGCGTGACCTGCGGAATGTAGAATTTGTAGACCAGAACCCGATTGGCAAATCATCGCGCTCAAATTCGGTGACTTACATCAAGGCTTACGACGAAATCCGCAAACTATGGTCCGAACAGCCTTTGGCGAAACAAATGGGATATACCCCCGGATTCTTCAGTTTCAATAGTGAAGGCGGACGTTGCGAAGAGTGTAAAGGAGAAGGAACCATCACTGTAGAAATGCAGTTTATGGCAGACTTGGTATTGGAGTGTGAATCTTGTCATGGAAAACGCTTCAAATCCGACACGCTGGAAGTGAAATTCAACGATAAAAGCATCTACGATGTATTGGAGATGACCGTCAACCAAGCGGTTGAGTTCTTCAACGAACATGGACAGAAGAAAATTGTGAAGAAGTTACTTCCTCTGCAGGACGTAGGACTAGGATATATCAAATTAGGACAGGCTTCTTCTACCCTTTCCGGTGGTGAAAACCAACGTGTCAAACTCGCATTTTATTTAAGTCAGGAGAAAGCTGACCCAACGATGTTTATCTTTGACGAACCGACTACAGGATTACACTTTCATGATATCCGCAAACTGCTGGATGCTTTCGACGCATTGATTCGCCGGGGACACAGCATCGTCATCATCGAGCATAACATGGACGTTATCAAATGTGCCGATTATGTAATCGATCTCGGACCGGAAGGTGGAGATAAAGGTGGAAATATCGTAGCGGTAGGTACTCCGGAAGAAGTTGCTGCCTGCGGAGCAAGCTATACAGGGCAGTTTCTGAAAGAAAAACTAGGATAAGCAATCGTCAAAACTATAATAATACATTTATGTAATTAAGCCCTTGCAGAAGTTCTATATCTGCAAGGGCTTAATATATGAAAAAAATCAATCTCTCTTACAAGTAGAAACCGAATCCAATCTTCACACCGAAACGTGACATATCTCCATCATTGAAACGCCATTTATAATAAACGGCAGGTTCAATGGTTACCGTACGCGAAAGGAAGTAAGCGTATCCGGCTTCGATACCCAGTCCCCAGTCTGTCTGATGTTTTCCGCCACTCCAACGGAAGCGGTTCCAGTCGAGTCCACCACCCAGATAGATACCGGTTTTATTGAAGTAGAAGCGTACTCCTGTACCCAGTGTATACTCATCTACCGGTTTCGACCAGTCGGCTCCGGCATTTACCATCAAGGCAATACCCTCAGCAAAGAATGTACCGACCTGTGCACCAACTCCAAACTTTGCTTTATCGTTTTTACTATACGAAAAGTCCAACCCCGACAATGAAGGATTAATAATCGTAGTTCCTTTCTCAAATTGCGCTTGTGCAGTAAAAGAGACTGCCAATAAGCAAAGAGCCAAAGCTAATTTCTTCATAAACTTACTTTTTTAAGTGAATAGATTGTTCGTCTTTTTTGCGGCGTTCGCGCATTTGTTCCTTTTTCCGAAGCACCAGCCAAAGAAGGAGGACGATGACATAAGAAACTGCCACCGTAATTATTTTCTCTGTCAGGCTGACTTCCGTATTACGAGGCAACAAATAAGCCGCTGTTACAGATACATAAATAAGGAATGCAAGCGCCACTCCTGTTGATTTTCTTATATTCTTCATTCTGATAATTTTCTTGTTTTTTGCTTATTTATCCAGATATAGAACCAAACAGTCGCAACCATTACACACGCTATACCAACGCCATAGGAGACTGTATGCGAGAGTCCTAATCCTTCAGGAGCAATACATATATAAGTAGAACATACACATGTCATAAACAGTGCCGGTACCAAAGTAATGATATAAGGTTTCTTGGATACCGCCAGAAAAACTGTTATAGCCCACAAAGTAAACACAGCCAATGTCTGATTTGCCCAGGCAAAATAACGCCATATCATATTAAATCCGTTTGCATCACGCAAACTATACAAAAGCAAACCAATAGCCACTATAAACATCGGAATACAAATGTACAAACGACGGCGCATACTTTTTTGTTCCATTCCCAGAAAGTCTGCCACAATCAGACGTGCCGAACGGAAAGCCGTATCACCCGAAGTTATCGGAGCTGCAATCACTCCCAAAATGGCAAGTACTCCGCCGATTGCTCCCAACCATTCTTTTGTAATAGCATCAACGATAACAGAAGCATTGCTTTCTTCCATTCCGTTTTCATGGAAAAAATAAGTAGCGGCAGCAGCCCAAATAAGAGCAACAATGCCCTCGGTAATCATTGCACCGTAAAATACCGGACGTCCATGCCGTTCCGAAGTCATACAACGTGCCATCAATGGGCTTTGCGTTGCATGGAAACCTGAAATGGCACCACAAGCAATACTCACAAACATAATCGGGAAGATAGGAAGTTCGCTCGCTTCCGGGTTCGTATTTTGCAATCCGTCCCATAACTCCGGCAAAGCCGGATGGTTAACATAGAGCATCACCAAAATGCCTACTGCCATAAACAACAAGGCAACCGCAAACAATGGGTAGATTTTACCTATTATTTTATCAACAGGCAGCAAAGTAGCCAGAATATAATATGCAAATACAACGATAATCCAAAACGTAGCATCCAAACTTTCCGGTGTCAGTTTAGCCAACAATCCGGCAGGACCTGCAACAAAAACCGAACCCACCAGAATCATTAAAATGACAGTGAATCCTCTCATCACCTGCTTAGTAGTCAGTCCTAAATAGCGGCCTATTATTTCCGGCAGGCTTTCACCTCCATTACGCAAAGAAAGCATTCCGGCAAAATAATCATGCACTGCCCCCGCAAAAATACTTCCCAGCACAATCCACAAGTATGAAGAGCTACCAAATTTCGCTCCCATGATTGCTCCGAAAATAGGACCTAATCCGGCAATATTGAGAAATTGAATCATGAAAATCTTCCAGGTGGGCAATGGAATATAGTCCACTCCATCCGCCTTGGTAAGAGCCGGTGTTTTACGGTCGTCAGGACCAAAGACGCGTTCCATCAGGCGTCCATACGTAAAATAGCCTACCATCAACGCCAGCAGGCATAGAGTAAATGTAATCATAGCGTGTCGTTTTTTTAACTTGGCAAATGTAACATAATCTCACGAAACAGCCCAACAATACCGACACTTTTACTAACTTTGCAGGGATTTAAAACAAAAAATAAAGGATATGCGCTATACTATTTTCATTCTTTCACTTTTGTTTCCTTTCCTCTCAATTGTTGCGCAACCCAAGCACGAAGTTCGTGCCGCATGGGTGACAGCGGTGTACGGACTGGATTGGCCTCGCACACGTGCGACAAACCCTCAAACAATCCGCAAGCAGAAAGAAGAGTTAATAGATATTCTTGATAAGTTAAAGGCTGCCAACTTCAACACTGTCCTATTTCAAACCCGTACTCGTGGAGATGTATTATATCCTTCAGCAATCGAACCTTTCAATTCGATCCTGACCGGAAAAACAGGAGGAAATCCAGGATATGATCCACTGGCTTTTGCCATTGAAGAATGTCATAAGCGAGGGATGGAATGTCATGCCTGGATGGTAACTATCCCACTAGGGAATAAGAAGCATGTTGCTTCGCTCGGCAGTCAGTCTGTCACCAAGCGGATGAAAGAAATATGCGTTCCTTACAAGCGCGAATATTTCCTCAATCCGGGACATCCGGCAACGAAGGAGTATTTGATGAAACTGGTGCGGGAAGTCGTTAGCGGTTATGATGTGGACGGAGTGCATTTCGACTATCTGCGTTATCCAGAGAATGCTCCTCTTTTTCCTGATAAATATGATTTCCGCCGATATAATAAAGGACGCACCCTAGATCAGTGGCGCCGGGATAATATCTCCGAAATTGTACGTTATATATATAAAGGTGTAAAAGCTATGAAGCCTTGGGTGAAAGTAAGTACCTGCCCGGTAGGTAAATACCGTGATACTTCTCGTTACCCCTCCCGTGGATGGAATGCTTTCTTTACCGTTTATCAGGACCCGCAAGGTTGGATGGGAGAAGGTATTATGGATCAAATTTATCCGATGATGTATTTCCAGGGAAACAATTTCTACCCTTTTGCCCTCGACTGGCAGGAACAGAGCAACGGACGGCAGGTGATTCCGGGACTCGGCATTTATTTTCTCCATCCCGATGAAGGCAAATGGACACGCGACGAAATAGATCGTCAAATGAACTTTATCCGCAAGCAGAAAATGGCGGGTGAAGGGCATTACCGGGTGAAATACCTGATGGAGAATACACAGGGTATTTATGATGAATTATCCGAGAATTTTTATGCATACCCTGCTTTACAGCCTCCGATGCCATGGTTAGATAATGTTGCGCCAACTGCTCCTTCTGCACTGAAAATTACCCACATCGATAATGGATATACCGAATTAACCTGGCAGGCTGCTACTGATAACGATCAGCGCAACAAGCCCATGTATGTTATTTATGCTTCTAACGATTATCCGGTAGATATTAACCGACCAGAAAATATCGTTGCGCAAAATATCCGAGAAACTAGTTACGTGTATGCCCCTATCCTGCCGTGGAATACAAAAAAGCATTTCGCAGTGACCGCTATTGACCGCTATGGAAATGAAAGTACAGAGACACAGGAACAAACGGATCAGCAGTAAACCTGGTATTTAGAATCGACTTATTGTTTCAAAACGGTATAGAAATGAGTGAAACGGTGCAGAAATGAACTGATCCGCACGGAAAGAAATTAAATCATATAGTTTAGATTTTTCTCCACTGTATAAACAATCTATCTGAGACCCGGGTCTCAGCATCTATGACACCCGGGTCTCAGGTATGCCAACACCCGGGTGTCAGTACCATTGAGACCCGGGTGTCAGATAGAACTCTACTACTAAGCGTTTTTTCTTTGTTACTAGAGTAAATAAAATTCCGATGCATCTAATATCTATTCAAATCCGATGCAAAAAGGAATATATTTAGACGCGGATTACACGGCAGAAGCGACATTGAAGCAGATCGACGATAAAGGCTATCTGATACCGTAAGTTAAATATTATCAGGAGTTACCCATATCCACGCCCGATAACAACTTCTCCTATGAACATGAACCAAAGGTAAATAACCGGAGTACACTCTACCTTCCCTGATTTCCAACGGATAAGTTGCGGACATTCGTTCATGTTCCTGCAAGGCTTCACCTTCCGAAGGATGATAATCAATCACAAAACGCCCTGTTGAATCAGAACGTACATAACGGTCATATAAAAAACGCGCAACAACTCCCATATTCATGCGCAGATTAATTTCCACACAGGGATGAATCCGAAAAAACGGCTTTTCATTTTCCGGAAACCGACAAATCATCATATCAACTCCAAGATAACCTTTATAAACGGTTCCTACCAACGCAGAAAGTCTGTATTTCAAACAGTTTTCCAAATCCGTCAGAACCTTTGAAGGGACATATTGCGAAAGTTGTTTCCAGATTGCCTCATTAGAAAACAAACGATTCCCTTCATACATTCCACTCTTTCCGGTATGGAAGAGGGAATATCCCATAAATGTCACTTCACCTGTACCATCGGAATAAAACTCCATGGCAAAGTCCTCTACCTTATTATATATAGGTTCCGCAATGATTCCACCCTGCGAAGCAGCCACACGCGTACACCAACCGGATATAAAAGGAGTAAATATGCCTTTACACCAGTTCAAGCCTTTACCGCTTCCCGAAAGCGGAGCTTTCAACAGGCAGCATTCCCGCTCTTCCACAAAGGTTTTCCATTCTTCCTGTGTCTTCAAATAATAAGATTCTCCGCAGAAATATTCATTCAGTTGTAATTCCGGAAGCAATGAGACGGCTTTAGAACGATGGGAGTATTCCCGCAAACCGTTTAATTGCTCCATAGAAGGAAGCAGGGCTTCATCCACGCCCAGCCCTGAAAGCCGCTTCCGCAAAGCTAAATCCCATCCCCAAGGACGAATATCCAAATCCGGTCCGACAGCAAGTTCCGGTTCAGTCATCAAATGAATCGAAACTCCCAGCAATTCCTGCATTTGCTTCAAATAATCCAGATTATAAGCGGAAGGAGCTAATACAGCACTCCCCTCCTCTGCATACCACATCGGAAGCAAAGCCAACTCGGAAGCCATACGTCTGGCCGAAGCCGGAGCCATATAATTAGTTTCACCGCTGGCCAACGCCAAGTCATGTTCCGGATTGAATATATAAAGAGCCCTTTTTGTCATTTCAAATGAATTCAATACTTTATTCTGCAAATATATACAGGAAATAGTCAGGAATGACTACAATAAACAGAAAGTTGGAATTAAACACACAATTTTGCCATCTCTACTTTGCAAATCCTAAAAAAAGCAGTATATTTGCCACCCGAAAAACAAAGAACTGAAATGGAATCATTCTACCGCACACACGCCTACCTCGTTGAGCACACCAATGCCCCCGTTCGCCGCGATCTTATGGACGAGATCGACTGGAGCGACCGCCTGATTGGTATCAAAGGGACACGTGGCGTAGGAAAAACCACTTTCCTTCTCCAATACGCCAAAGAGAAATTCGGGAACGACCGTTCCTGTCTGTTCATCAACATGAACAACTTCTATTTCTCGGGCCACAGCATTGTAGACTTCGCCAACGAATTTCAGAAACGTGGCGGAAAAGTATTGTTGATCGACCAGGTGTTCAAACATCCGGAATGGAGCAAAGAGTTACGCATGTGTTACGACCGTTTTCCTAACCTGAAAATTGTCTTCACCGGCTCGTCCGTGATGCGACTGAAAGAAGAAAATCTTGAATTACGTGATATCGCCAAGAGCTATAACCTGCGTGGATTTTCTTTCCGTGAATTCCTAAACTTGCAAACAGGCATGAAATTCAGGGCATATAGCCTCGAAGAAATTCTTAGCACTCACGAACAGATTGCCAAAGGAGTACTCTCCAAAGTTCGTCCGTTGGATTATTTCCAGGATTATCTGCACCACGGCTTCTATCCGTTCTTCCTCGAAAAGCGTAACTTTTCGGAGAATTTACTGAAAACGATGAACATGATGGTGGAAGTAGATATACTTCTCATCAAACAAATTGAACTGAAATATCTTTCAAAGATAAAAAAATTACTATATTTGCTCGCTGTCGACGGGCCGAAGGCTCCAAATGTGAGCCAACTGGCAAGCGACATACAGACATCTCGCGCCACGGTGATGAACTATATCAAGTATCTGGCAGATGCGCGACTCATTAATCTGGTTTATCCGAAAGGGGAAGAATTCCCTAAAAAACCTTCAAAGATAATGATGCACAACTCCAACCTGATGTATTCCATCTATCCGGTGAAAGTGGAAGAGCAGGATGTGCTTGACACATTCTTTGCAAATTCTTTATGGAAAGACCATAAGGTACATAAAGGAGATAAAAACGTCTCTTTTATGGTGGACGAAGTAATGCCGTTCAAAATTTGCCAGGAAGGCGCAAAGATCAAGAACAATCCGAATGTAACGTACGCGTTGCATAAGGCTGAAATAGGTCGGGGCAACCAGATACCTCTCTGGATGTTCGGCTTTTTATATTAAAAGATTTATTTACTTAAATATTTAATTTAGTTATGACTAAACAGAAGAAATTCATCACTTGTGATGGTAACCAGGCTGCAGCGCATATCTCGTATATGTTCTCTGAAGTAGCAGCTATCTACCCCATCACTCCTTCTTCGACTATGGCTGAGTACGTAGACGAATGGGCTGCCGCAGGACGTAAGAACATCTTCGGCGAAACAGTATTGGTACAGGAAATGCAATCTGAAGGTGGTGCTGCCGGTGCAGTTCACGGTTCTCTTCAGGCTGGTGCGTTGACTACTACTTACACTGCTTCCCAGGGTCTTCTCCTGATGATCCCTAACATGTACAAAATTGCCGGTGAGTTCTTGCCTTGCGTATTCCATGTATCTGCTCGTACATTGGCTTCTCACGCATTGTGTATCTTCGGTGACCACCAAGACGTAATGTCAGCTCGTCAGACTGGCTTTGCTATGTTGGCTGAAGGCTCTGTACAGGAAGTTATGGATTTGGCTGGTGTTGCTCACTTGGCTACCATCAAATCTCGCGTTCCGTTCATGAACTTCTTCGATGGTTTCCGTACATCTCACGAAATCCAAAAGATTGAAATGTTGGAAAATGATGATCTTGCTCCGCTGATCGACCAGGAAGCTTTGGCTGAATTCCGTGCCCGCGCACTGAATCCGATGAAACCGGTAGCTCGTGGTATGGCTGAAAATCCTGACCATTTCTTCCAACATCGTGAATCATGCAACAACTACTATGAAGCAGTTCCTGCTATCGTAGAAGAATACATGAATGAAATTTCTAAGATCACAGGTCGTAAATACGGTTTGTTCGATTACTATGGTGCAGAAGATGCAGAACGCGTAATTATCGCTATGGGTTCTGTAACAGAAGCTGCCCGCGAAGCTATCGACTACCTGGTAGCAAACGGCGAAAAAGTGGGTATGGTTGCCGTACACCTGTATCGTCCGTTCTCTGCTAAACACTTCTTGGCTGCTGTACCTAAGACTGCTAAGACTATCGCAGTTCTTGACCGTACTAAAGAACCGGGTGCTAACGGTGAACCTCTTTACCTTGACGTTAAAGACTGCTTCTACGGTGCAGAAAATGCTCCGGTTATCGTTGGCGGTCGCTACGGTTTGGGTTCAAAAGATACTACTCCTGCTCAAATTCTTTCAGTATTCGAAAACTTGGCTATGCCAATGCCGAAGAACCACTTCACTATCGGTATCGTAGACGACGTTACTTTCACTTCTCTTCCTCAAAAAGAAGAAATCGCTTTAGGCGGCGAAGGTATGTTCGAAGCTAAATTCTACGGCTTGGGTGCTGACGGTACAGTAGGTGCTAACAAGAACTCTGTAAAGATTATCGGTGACAACACTGACAAACACTGCCAGGCTTACTTCTCTTATGACTCTAAGAAGTCGGGCGGTTTCACTTGTTCTCACTTGCGTTTCGGTGACAATCCAATCCGTTCTACTTATCTGGTAAATACTCCGAACTTCGTTGCTTGTCACGTTCAGGCTTACCTGCACATGTACGATGTAACTCGTGGTTTGCGTAAGAACGGTTCTTTCTTATTGAACACAATTTGGGAAGGTGAAGAACTGGCTAAGAACCTGCCTAACAAGGTTAAGAAATATTTCGCACAGAACAACATTTCTGTATACTATATCAACGCAACACAGATTGCACTGGAAATTGGTTTGGGTAACCGTACCAACACAATCCTTCAATCTGCATTCTTCCGTATCACAGGCGTTATTCCTGTAGAACAAGCTGTTGAGCAGATGAAGAAATTCATCGTTAAGTCTTACGGCAAGAAGGGTGAAGACGTTGTTAACAAGAACTATGCTGCCGTTGACCGTGGTGGTGAATACAAGACTTTGGCTGTTGATCCTGCTTGGGCTAACCTTCCGGATGACGCAAAAGCTGAAAACAACGATCCTGCATTCATCAACGAAGTAGTTCGTCCGATCAATGCACAAGACGGTGACTTGTTGCCAGTATCTGCATTCAAGGGTATCGAAGACGGTACTTGGTATCAAGGAACTGCTAAATACGAAAAACGTGGTGTAGCTGCATTCGTTCCTGAATGGAATGCTGAAAACTGTATCCAGTGTAACAAGTGTGCATACGTTTGTCCTCACGCTTCTATCCGTCCGTTCGTACTCGACGCTGAAGAGCAGAAGGGTGCTAAGTTCGAACAACTGAAAGCTGTAGGTAAAGCATTCGACGGTATGACATTCCGTATCCAGGTGGACGTTCTCGACTGTCTGGGTTGCGGTAACTGTGCTGACATCTGTCCGGGTAATCCGAAGAAGGGTGGCAAAGCATTGACAATGAAACACCTCGAAAGCCAATTGGCTCAAGCTGAAAACTGGACTTACTGTGCTGAAAACGTGAAGACTAAACAACATCTTGTTGATATCAAGGCTAACGTGAAGAACTCACAGTTCGCTACTCCGTTGTTTGAGTTCTCCGGCGCTTGCTCTGGTTGTGGTGAAACTCCGTACGTGAAATTGATTTCTCAATTGTTCGGTGACCGTGAAATGGTTGCTAACGCTACCGGATGTTCTTCTATCTACTCTGGTTCTGTTCCTTCTACTCCGTATACTACAAACGAAAACGGACACGGTCCTGCTTGGGCTAACTCACTGTTCGAAGACTTCTGTGAATTCGGTTTGGGTATGGAACTGGCTAACGAAAAGATGCGTGCTCGTCTCGTGAAAGTGATGAACGAGGCTATTGCTGCTGATTGCACTCCTGCTGAAGTGAAAGAACTGTTCGCTGAATGGATCAACAATATGCTGGATGCGGACAAGACTAAGGAATTGGCTGCTAAGATCATTCCGGTTGTTGAAGCTAACAAGGATAAATGTAACCACTGCAAACAAATCGCTGAACTGCAACAATATCTTGTAAAACGCAGCCAGTGGATCATTGGTGGTGACGGTGCTTCTTACGATATCGGTTACGGTGGTCTTGACCATGTAATCGCTTCCGGTAAGGACGTTAACATCCTCGTTCTGGATACTGAAGTTTACTCTAACACAGGTGGTCAGTCTTCTAAAGCTACTCCGGTAGGTGCTATCGCTAAGTTCGCTGCTGCTGGTAAGCGCGTACGTAAGAAAGACCTCGGTCTGATGGCTACTACTTACGGTTATGTATATGTTGCACAGATCGCTATGGGTGCTGACCAAGCTCAAACTCTGAAAGCTATCCGTGAAGCTGAAGCATATTCAGGACCATCTTTGATTATCGCTTACGCTCCATGTATCAACCACGGTCTGAAAGCAGGTATGGGTAAGAGCCAGGAAGAAGAAGAAAAAGCTGTTAAGTGCGGTTACTGGCACTTGTGGCGTTACAACCCGGCTTTGGAAGAAGAAGGCAAGAACCCATTCCAATTGGATAGCAAAGAACCGAACTGGGAAGATTTCCAAGGTTTCTTGAAGGGTGAAGTTCGTTACGCTTCTGTAATGAAACAATATCCTGCTGAAGCTGAAGAACTGTTTAAAGCTGCTGAAGAAAACGCTAAATGGCGTTACAACAGCTACAAACGTTTGGCTAGAGAAAACTGGGGTGCTGAATAATAGTAATACCCTATAAATATAAAGCGGTAATCTTGTAGAAGATTACCGCTTTTTTATTGTATGAACTCTGTCCAACATAAACAGTACTCCCTTTTTCCCACTAGAGTTCATGTCTATTTTATATTTAAAATTAAGAATCACAATGCTCCAATCTATTTATTCTCTGACTTCGGGATCCAACTATCCACCAACTGCCGATGTTCATCCCTCCATTTGCGGGCTATTTCTTCTTCATCCATCCGGGCATCCTTCATAGCTGTCATAAAAGAGCTAAGTTCTTCTGTCGTTAGTTTAATGTTGCCAAAGAATTCGGCAGCAAACGGATCTTTCTCACTGAATCCTTTCCATGCAATAGCATGTATTTCTTCCAAGTCTCCATATACTTTCTTCGGATCATCCAAGAATTTCAAGTCAAACTGGTCGAACATCCAATGCGGTGTCCACCCCGTGATGACAATCCATTCTCCTTTGTCCATCGCTTTTTTCAAAGAAGCCAGCATGGTGGAACTACTTGAAGTCATGAGGGTATACCCATCAAGTCCATAAGCAGCAATGGCCTTATCGGTCGTCTTCATTATCCCTGCTCCGGCATCAATTCCCACTATTTCGGAAGAAAAACGGTCTTTGTTAGCTTCCAGCTCACTAATAGACTGGATCGTAACATATTGAGGAACAACCAGTCCTACACGGGCTTCTCCATATACCTCACCCAGGAATTCGATGCTGTCTCCATACTGATCCATATAATCTTTCATCGTTATTGGTAACCAGGCATCCAGAAAGACATCAGATTTCTTTCCTGACATAGATACAAAGATGGGGGCAAGGTCAGCATTTTGCAGTTCAACCTCATATCCATGTTCTTCCAATACCACCTTAGCCAAATGACTCATGGCAATACCTTCCAGCCAATTGGCATAGGCTATTTTTACTTTCTTTTTCTCTAAGTCTGAATTAGTACAGGAAGCCAGCAAAAGTATAACTGACAATACTATTCCTACTATTTTATATATTCTCATACGTATTTTATCCTTTCCGTTTAGTTCTTATTTTTTCGTCCTGCCATTCCTTGTGTGATACGGTCTAAGATGATAGCTAAAATAACAACTGCGATACCACCTTCAAACCCAAGTCCGATTTTCATTTGGGTAATACCTTTCAATACAATTTCTCCCAGACCACCGGCAGCAATCATGGCAGCAATGACAACCATAGAAAGCGACATCATTATTGTCTGATTGACACCTGTCAGGATGGTTGGCAACGCCAAAGGAAGCTGCACTTTATACAATAACTGCCAACGGGTAGCCCCGAACGAACGGGAAGCTTCCACTACATTTTTAGGAACTTGCCGAATTCCCAATCCAGTAAGGCGGACCACAGGAGGCATAGCAAAGATAATGGTGGCAAACACTCCCGGCACTGCTCCCAATCCGAAAAACAAAACGGCAGGAATCAGATAAACAAAAGCAGGCATCGTCTGCATTAAGTCGAGAACAGGACGAAGTATTTTCTCTGCACGCGGACTGTTTGCCGTCCACACTCCTAAAGGTACACCAACAATCAGAGCCAGACAGGTAGATGAAAAAACGAGAGCCAGGGTTTGCATAGTAGCCTCCCAAAATCCCATTCCATAAATCAGTAATAATCCTAATGCGGTGAAAATTGCCGTACCATGTCCTGCCTTCATCCATGCGAGTGCAGCAAGCACTAGAATGGTTATATAAAAAGGTATTCCAAAAAGTACGTGTTGGAATCCTATAATAAAACTACCGATGCCTGCATTCACGGCATCAAAGAAAGTGGAAAAATGTACCATCATCCAATTGATGACCATCTCTATATATTGTCCTATATTTATCATAAATCTATTGCGTTTTGAATTATTTCGTTTATTTCTTCTTTATCTTTCCCCGTCACTTCGATGATTAAGGAGGAAAGCGGGATTGTCCCTAAAAACTCATGCGTCTCATCAATCACCCATACCGGCGAATTGCTCTTTGTCATTAAAGGAAGTATATCCTCCAACACTGTATCCTCCAATACAGGTACAAATCCTTTATTTCTATTTTACTCATATAATATATTGGTTTAGATTATAATAGTTGTTTTGTTTTCAACTGCTGCGTTCCTCATTCTCACTTACGATAAACAAGTTGAATGTTCGCATGGTTCAATCATGTCACATGACAACATGACGATCCGACGTTTTTTAAAATGGTTTAAAAAGACAGACTGAGTAGTTTAAAAGGAATAGAATTTGATAAGATTATCCTCTCAATGAACAGTAGAAAACAGTATTTTCATAAATAAATAACAGTCTGTTCTTGCATATTGTTGGCACAAAGATAAGGAAAATAGATTAAATATGCAAATTTCATTCAGATACGGAGTAATTCCAAAGATGCTTTTTCAAGTCTACGCATCCATTTTGCTTGAAAGAGATCCCTTCTTCCAACAAGAGTTGTTTCTGCTCTGTCCAACCCGGAACAAGGTGTCCCGATGCATTGACAACCCGGTGACAAGGCGCAGATAAATCATCCGGAATCTGTTTCAAAGCACGCCCCACCATACGGGAACATTGAGGCATTCCCAATAATGCGGCAATTCCCCCATAGGTAGAAACTTTACCTACCGGAATTTCCCGAACAACCTGATACACCTCCTGACAAAAGGATGTGGAAAGGCTTGCCTTATCTACTTTATAATCTTTCATCGCCTGGACTTTATTTATTTCATTCCCAAAGCTAGATAAAAAGAAGAGAATTTGCAAATAATAAAAGCATTTCAAATAAAATATGCAACTTTATTTGCTTTATTTACAAATAATCCCGACCTTTGTACCCATTAAAAGCAACCCTATTATTAACAAAACAAGCACTGCTGTTATGAAAAAGAAGACAATTCTATTCGCTTCTTGTTTATTGGGAGTATTCGCTTTCAGCTCCTGTGAGAAGAACCTTTATGATGAAAGCAAGCAACCTGAAAAAGAAATTCAAGTAAAAGACCTGGATATACCCGCAGGCTTTCAATGGAAATTAACTCAAGTAGCCGCAGGAACAGTAGCTGCTACTACCCCCACTATGGTTTCCTTCTTTTTGGATGAAGCATGTAGTAAAGAAGAGAAAATAGCCGACATTCCTGTAGATACAGAAATTTCAAGTCTCCCTTTGAGCATCCCAACCTACGTAAATACATTGTATGCCCAGTACAAAACCAGCACCAATGAAACCAAAAAAGTAGCCATACCTGTAAATGCAGATAGAAGTTTCTCACTGAACATTGCTAATGATGCCAAATCCAAATCTAACACCACCCCGTCAATCACTCGTGGGCATGATATAGAAGATGACATCCAATTGGCAAAAGGAGTCATTTTTCATCCCAAAGATGGTTGGGGAACAATCATGTTTGAAGACCAATTTCCATCATTAGGAGATTATGACTTTAATGATTTTGTAGTCAATTATAAGGTGCAGTTCCAAGGTATTAGAAAGGTTGACAAAAAATACACTGCGCAGTATATACAAATAGGGTTACGTCTAAAAGCTATCGGAGGAATATTCCCTTATTCCCCTTATTTAAGACTGAAAGAAATAGATTCTGACGAAGTGGAAAGTATAGAAGTTTATGAAACTAAAAACGTGATTCCTGCGATCGACGGAGTAGAACTTGTCCCCAATAAACATCTTATCATTGATTACAGCCCTTTAATTAAGAATCTGGCTAAACCTGCAGGCAGCCAATATTATAATACAGAAAAGAATGCTTTGGTAGCAACAAGTGATTTACCGGAGATCAATATTCTGATCACCCTAAAGAAGAGAAAAGAAGTAAAGGAAATATTAGAAGGCGATGAATTCGACTTGTATTTAAAACGTAATGATAGCGGAACAGAAATCCATATGAATGGTATTGAACCGATCACTTACCAATATCCATTCAATGATAAAAATCTGCTACCGGTATATACAAACGGGGACGAAGAAGATGATAATTATTATTTTAGTGCAGGACGCCTGATTTGGGGATTAAGAGTACCAGGCAACGCAGCACATGCTATTGAAAAAGCTAATTTCTTGGAAGCCTATAAAGGATTCGCAAAATGGGCGCAAAGTAGTGGCAAAAACGAACAAAACTGGTATAATCAAGGAAACGCAGATAAAAGTTTATTGATTCATAACTAACACATATCAATAAATCCCGGTAAACATTGAAAATTCAAGTTACCGGGATTTATTGTATTCTGACGTGAATAGTTTTGATTCTATCCTTTCCTTTTCAGCAAATCTGTCGGACTTTCACCAAACTGCTCTCTATAACATTTGGTAAAATAAGAAGGAGAACTAAAACCGACTTCATAACCAATCTCCGCCACTGTCATATCTGACGAAGCAAGCAGGGAAGCAGCCTTCTTCAAGCGAGCGATGCGAAGCAATTCATTCGGAGAATAATTAGTCAGGGATTTTATTTTGCGATAGAGTTGCACACGACTTAATCCCATATCCTTACCCAAATCCTCTACATTCAAATTTGAATCTCCCATCTTTGCTTCAATCAAAGCCTTGAATTTTTCCACAAAGTCTTTATCCATATCGCAGACATCCTCTTTCGCCAACGTTTGTCCGTCACCAAAGAACTGTTTCAGGCGGCGATGTGAATCTATCAGATTACGAACGCGTGCCAACAGCAATTGCGAACTGAAGGGCTTGGAGATATAAGAATCCGCACCTCCGTCATATCCCTGAATCCGTTGTTCATCCAAAGAACAGGCTGTCAATAGGATGACAGGGATATGGCAGGTTTGCAGTTCGCTTTTCAGCCGACGACAACACTCTATTCCATCAATACCAGGCATCATCACATCAGAGATTATCAAGTCCGGGACATATTTCATTGCTTTGCGGATGCCCTCCGAACCGTCTGCTGCTTCAATTACAGTATAATCGGTATGGAGTAATCCGCGTACATACGAACGGATATCTGCATTATCATCAATTACCAAAACAGAAGGTTTGGAAGAATCATAGCCTTTTTCCAGTTCCTCTTCTTCGGCAGTAAAAGTTCCATTCAGGTCGGAAGAGGCGGGAGATCCGAGAGAAGCGGGATTTAAAGGAACTGAAGAGACTGATGACATTAGAGGATCTTCGGCCAGAATATTTTCACAAGTCTGTACCGGTAAATCAACGGTAAAGACAGTGCCCTGCTTTTCATCACTTTCCACAGAAATTGTACCTTTATGCAATTCAACGAAAGCTTTGACCAATGCAAGTCCGATTCCCGAACCGGCATGGTGCATGTCTATTTTATAAAAACGATCGAAAATGCTCCGAATATGTTCGGCGGAAATCATTGAACCGGTATTGGCAACAGTAAAACGAATCCAGCGAGTATCCTCTTTCGTTAAGGAAGATAAACGAACCGTTATCTTTCCATTTTCCGGTGTGAACTTGAACGCGTTGGAAAGAAGATTAAAATAAATACGTTCCAACTTTTCCATATCCGCCAATGTATGGTAATCCGTATCCGGCATATTATCAAAAGAGAAATGAATGTGTTTCTTCCGGGCCGCTGCAAGGAATGATTCGTTCCAACCCTCAAAAGAGGAAAGAACATCTACCTGAACAGGTGTATATTCCATCTTACCGTTCTCGTATTTACGGAAATCCAGAATCTGATTGACAAGACGTAAAAGGATATTCACGTTTCGTTGAATCAGCATCAACATTCGATGCTGATCTCCACTTAGTGTATGATCGGCCAATAAATGTTCTACCGGATCGGCAACCAATGTAAGCGGAGTACGGAAATCGTGAGATATATTTGTGAAGAACACCAGTTTGGCATGCGTTGCCTCTTCCAGTTGATGAGAAAGCTGGATGAGCTGATCCCGTTGCTCTTCCAGTTTGTCCCGCTGTTCTTCTAATTGGTCGCGTTGTTCCTCTAACTTGTCCCGCTGCTCTTCCAACTGTTTCTTCTGCTCGGAAAGTTCCTTATTCAGACGATTTTTAGCACGGAGAGATTTATAGACTACCAATAATAAACCTGCCACCAATAGAAGAATAACCAAACCACCATACATCACCACCTGCTGTGTAGCAACCCGAGACAGATATCCGCCGATACGTCCGTTCAATGTTTCAATCTTCTGATCCAGTTCCGAGATATGAGTCGTCTGAAGTTGCATGACATGCGCATTTGTACGGTCGACCACCGCAGTGTTCATGACCGTTTCCCGGGGATAAGGCTTTTTCTCAAGGATATTCATTGCCAGTTGCATCACTTTGTCGCCATTGGTCGGATAAATAAAAGTAGCATTCAACACACTGTCGAGCACCATTTCCAATCCGTTGCCTTTGCCGGGGAGAGCATCGATACCGACAAAAATCATTTCCTTCTCCCGTCCCACTTTCTTTGCAGCCTGATAAGCTCCCGGAGCAATACGGTCATTATGCGCATACACGGCGTCTATCTTCGGATGCCGACGGAGCATACTATCCATTTCCACTTCCGCCGGTTCACGCTCCCACGCAGCATCCGCTTTATCAATCAGTTTGATATCCGGAAAGTTACTGATAGCAGCCATAAATCCTTGATGGCGTTCCATGGCAGGAGTTGAGCCGCCCAGTCCGGTAAGTTCCACCACATTCCCTTTTCCTTTCAGGCTTGACGCAATATAATTACCTACCGCACGTCCTATTTCATAATTGTCGGCACCGATATAGGCAGTATATTTATCAGAAAGAATCTTCCGGTCTACCAGGATGACAGGTATTCCCTTTTGATAGGCTTCCTCTACAATCGGAGTCATGGGGGCCGCTTCGTTGGCAGAGATAATCAATAAGTCAACCCCTTCATCTATAAAATAATGAACGTCTTCCGCCTGTTTACGATTATCATCCGCAGCCGACCGGATTTCAACCGATACTCCATCATAAAACATTGCTTCGCGGAGAATTTCATCATTCATCTTATGCCGCCAGGAGTCATCGCTGCATTGCGCCACCCCGATACGGAAATGCGGTGCATCCTGCCGACAAGCCGTCATGCCAAGAAGACAGAGCAAGACTGCTATCCACTTCGTATATCCCATCATTCTAATCATTCTCATTTTTTTCGTATTTCTTTCTATGACCCAAATGGACGATTGAGAACAAAAATAAGAAATAAAACTGTGAGTATGCTATCTATCATCCAATTATTCTCATCATTACCCTCCAAAGAAATGCAAAACAGTTCCCAATATTCAACCGGAAACTATTAACAAAAGTATAAAGCGTAAGACAAACACTCAATAAATGTTATAAAACATCTCTTTTTATTTGGATTATTTGCAGATTTAGCAGAAGTCCGTATCTTTGCAATGTGTTTTTCATAGTATTAGATTTAAGGTTAACAAAGGTTGGAGCAAGGCGTTGCTCCTTTTTTTATGTCTGTACGGCTACGCCTTGCACTCTGTATAACACCTACAACCTATATGACAGTTGTAAGACCTAGTTTTCATCCCATTCCCTTTCCAGTTTGCCATCAATGGTATAAAGTTTCCAACGTCCTACCCGGTGACCGTTCTTATATTCTCCACATTCGCGGAGCTTGTTATTCTTCACATAACGAGATTCAAAAGGACCGTTTTGCCGTCCGTTGACGTATGTAGAAGTTTCCCAATAATCAAAGCGATTGTCCACCACTAACTGGCGTGCTTTTCCGTGCAGTCTGCCAAACTGATAGGTTGCCTCGTACTTCAATTCGCCATTTTTCAAGTCATATTCACGATAGATTCCGTCCTTGCGGTCATTTTTCAGATAATATTCTTTGGTACGCATCCCTGTCTCACCACTGTATGAAACGTGCAGGCCTTCTTCTTTTCCATTCAGATAAGTTTCAATTACAATGGTATCGCCACTCTCTGCAATCTCTGTCCAACGACCGTTCTTCTGCCCATTCTTATAACTACCCAATACATGAGGAGCTCCAAAAGTAAAGATGGACGAATATTCTCCATCCTTCAACCCTTCGTTATTATAATAAACCGTTTCGTATAGTTCATAAGTACCCTTCATGAAAGTATATTGTTTCCCTACTTGTTTACCATCCTTATAATTATGGTCCATCCGCAGAGTTCCGTCATAGTCATACGACAAATGTTTTCCATCCTCCTTGCCCATCCGGTAGTTTTTCTCACTTTCTATTTTTCCGTCAGTAAAGAACGTTTTGCTCGTACCGTTCAACTTTCCTTCCTTATAAGACTTTTCTTCTTTCAGTTTACCGTCAAACTTAGAATAGATTTTAAATAAGCCATTCTTCCGTCCATCTTTGTAGACGCCTTCATTTATCAGAATGTTATCCAAATGCTCTTCATATTTGCCATCATAAAAACCATCTTTAAAAGAGGCCAGTATATACGCAGAGTGATAACCGTCAATGATACGATGTTCGCCGTTGAGCGGTTTTTCCGTCATCAAGTCTCGGTACAAGAATCTTCCGTCGCCTACATTAACGACAGATACCTGATCGATTTTAAACTCTTTTTGTGCTAATGAGGGAAGGGCTATGCATAGAAGCAAAAATACATTCCAGCATTTCGAGCGGAATAAAATAGAAACGTGTTTCATAATGTGACATTCTCTTTTTAGTTATTATCTTGTGAATCGTGCAAAGATATACAATTAGCTAAAAATCCAACAATAAAAAGAGAAGAAAAGAGGTGATATTCGAAAAGATTTGAATTTAAAAAATCCTCCTTACTACAACATACCGTAGTAAGAAGGATTTTTCACTTTAGGATTCTTTTCGTCCCTACATTTACATCCATAGAGAAATTACATCAGTCTGTCTTTCAAAACCTGCGGAAGTTCGGGCATTGCACCGCTTTGCGTGCAGACATAAGCAGAAACTTCAACGGCAAGTTTGTGAGCTTCGGGTACCGGTTTTCCATTCAAAATGGAAGCACAGAAAGCAGCCGTAAAGGAATCGCCTGCCCCTACCGTATCGGCAACCGGAACTCTCGGCGTCTCTTGGAAAGAGACAACGCCCGGGGTAAACACATAACTGCCATTAATTCCGCAAGTCAGAATCAGCATCTTCAGGTTGTATTTTGCCAGCAGAATCCAGCATTTATCCTGCAAGTCGATGCCGGGATAGCCAAACATACGGCTGATGGTCACCAGTTCTTCGTCGTTTATCTTCAGAATGTTGCAACGGCGGAAAGATTCGCGCAATACCTCTTTGGTGTAGAAGTCCTGGCGGAGATTAATATCAAAGATTTTCAGTTGTCCGTCTATGTCGGGCATTGTATCCAAAAAACGGTTGATAGTGGCACGGCTCACTTCATTACGTTGAGCTAGGGAACCGAAGCAAACGGCGCGCGTACTCAATGCCAAACGTTTCAGTTCATCCGTAAAAGGTATGTTATCCCATGCCACGCCTTCTTTGATTTCGTAACAAGGCACTCCCTCGTTATCCAGTGTCACCTGTACCGTACCGGTAGGATAATCCACTTGTTCAATCTGCGTTTTCAGTTTCTTCTCGTTGAATACGTTCAGAATCTCGTCTCCCAACTCATCTTTGCCTACGGCACTCACCACGCGACTGTCAAAACCAAACTGTGATACATGATAGGCAAAGTTTGCCGGAGCACCACCTATTTTCTTTCCTTCGGGCAACACATCCCAAAGTGCCTCGCCCATTCCTACGATTATATTATTCATGTTCTACGGATTTTATTGTTTCCAAAGTTATAAAATTATTTTTTAATACGGAACGTATAGAACAAGAGATAAAGCACGCCCACTGTCATTACGGCTACTGCCCCACTCTGTCCCATGGCATCGGATGCTACTCCCATAGCTAACGGAAATACCGTGCCGCCGAACAGTCCCATAATCATCAGACCGGAAACTTCATTTTTCTTACCCGGCAGATAAAGCAATGCCTGCGAGAAGACTACGGAGAACACATTGGAGTTGCCGAAACCAATCAGAGCGATGCATACATAAATCATTGTCTTGTCATGGAATATAAACAAGCCTGCCATCGCTATCAGCATCATCACAACGCTAATGCCGAAGAAAGACTTCGGTGACATCTTACGTAAAATGAAAGAACCGAGGAAGCAGCCTGCCGTACGGAAGATGAAATAAAGGCTTGTTGCAAAAGCCGCATCATCAAGGCCCATGCCGAGACGTTCCATCAAAATCTTGGGGGCAGTGGTATTTGTTCCCACATCAATTCCAACGTGACACATGATGCCGATGAAAGAAAGCAGGATAAACGGTTTGCCAAGCAAAGCGAGACATTGTCCGAAAGTAGACGGTTTGCCTTCTTCTTTTTCCTCTTTAATCTGTGTGACATTGAGCAACAGGATAGCAATGACGGCTACAATCATGTAAATCGGGAACAGGATGCGCCAGCCCAAATCGAAAGTTGGGATGGCTTGTGTCGCTCCCCACATGGCAATGTAAGGAGCAAGAAAAGAGGCAATGGCTTTCACAAACTGGCCGAAAGTCAGGCTACTTGCCAAACGGTCGCCACGTACGATGTTAGAAAGCAACGGATTCAGGGAAGTCTGCATCAACGCGTTTCCGATGCCCAGAAGGGAGAAAGAAATCAACATCAGCATATAGCTGTCTCCGAAAACCGGCAATAACAAAGAAGCAAAAGTCACAAGCAAACTAAGCAATACGGTTTTCTTCTGACCGATGCGGCTCATCAACATGCCTGTGGGTACGGAGAAGATGAGGAACCAGAAGAATACCAGTGAAGGGAAGATATTCGCCTGAGAGTCCGACAGACCGAGGTCTGCCTTTACATAATTGGAGGCAATGCCTACCAGGTCAACAAATCCCATGGCGAAGAAGCAAAGCATCACCGGGATCAGTTTGGAAAGGGAAGAGTTTTTACTGTTTTCCATTGTTTTTTTATCTAAATATGTTATCATCATTAGTTTATATCATAAATCTAGGCACGGATTAAGCGGATTACACGGCTTCTCGAATGATGGCTGTCAGATAGCAACCGTGTAATCCGCGTAATCCGTACCTAATAATATAAAATTATATTTTGCATGAGTACTTATTCTATTTATATCATGCAGTTATATGATTCAATTTACAATCTGCTGTTAGTCGTGTGGGTACTTACCGTTAGTTATCTGTTCGTCGCCTATATGAATCACGCTCTCCTTACTGCATCAATACCTCAAGCCTACGGTATCTTTATCTTAAACCTACGGTATAGTAACCTTGAAGCTACGGTATTATTAACTTCCCACGGCCGTGGTAGGAATTCGTCATGGCTGTGGGAAGATCTTTCCACGGCCATGGTAGGAACTCGTCACGGCCGTGACGAACCAGTAATACCGTAGGTTTAACGCAAGTATATCCCTACTATCCACCTACTATCCCTTAAGGAAAGACGTATTCATCCATAGGGAAACAAATAAAGAGCGCATAGGGCGAACAAGAGATATTTATGGCTTCAACTTATGAACCACAAACGAATCTACTTTATAAGCTCCTCCTTTACTGTAAAAGTCGATATGATTGTAAGGTTCCGAAGGGAATACCTGATTGGTCATCACAAAACGTCCACCGTCTCCAAAGGCTTCCACACTGGATTTATCCACAAACAGACGGAGTTTCAATGCCTCTTTGCCGCCTTGTTCCTCGTTTCCACCTTGTTCAATTGCTGTCCAGGTCAACATCGGGAAATTCTCATTGAAGCTGACCTCTCCGCTCTTGCGACGATCCATTGAGAATTTCTTTTCTTTCATGTCATACTGCATATCCACTTCTTCGCCTTTGTCATTGTAGAGACGGAAGCCGATTACGTCTGCACGTTGATTTTCGATTGTCAATTCTATTTCGTATGCACCGTCATTGCCGGGAATCATTTCTTTAATTGTGCGTGTTCCGTTTACTTTGAACGAGCGTTTCTTGGAAGCATCACGCAAAGCCAGCAGTTCGGGAGAGGGAGCTGATTGGAGGTAAGTCTCACCATCTACGGTAAACAGGCTCAAGTCACGGGGAACGGAGTTCGGGCTACGGTATTGGGAGGTAGGAACATCGTTTGCGTATTGCCAGTTGCTCATCCATGCGATAGCTATGCGGCGGTTGTCGGGAGCATCACTCCAAGTCACGGTGGCATAATGGTCTTTTCCCCAGTCCATCCATTTGGTTTTGGAGGGTGATTCGTTTACAAACTCTTTTCCGTTGAAGGAGCCTACAAAATATTGAGTAGCACTTCCTCCGAAAGGACCTCCGGGATTCAAATTACAAAGCAGTACCCATTTCTTATCATTGGTACCTTCTACTGGAAGTTCAAACAAATCGGGACATTCCCAAACACCACCATGTGCACCTTGCCCTTCACCGAAACGACTTTCAAAGGTCCAATCTTTCAGATTAGGAGAAGAGAATATCTGCATCTCCTGCCCTACTGCTAATACCATGATCCAGCGTTTGGTGTTTTCATACCAAAATACTTTCGGGTCGCGGAAGTCACGCGCTTCGGACGTCAGTACCGGATTATTCTCATATTTAGTGAAAGTACGTCCGTTGTCAGTACTGTAAGCAATGCTTTGTACTTGTCGGTCACTGTTTTGTGTATAGATGGCGATAATGGCACCTGCACCAAAACCGGCTGTATTATCAAAATCGACAACTGCCGAGCCACTGAAAATTGTCCCCAATGCATCGGGAGCAATAGCTACAGGAAGATGTTTCCAGTTTACAATATCTTGGCTGATAGCATGCCCCCAACTCATATTTCCCCATTTGGAACCATAAGGATTGTATTGATAGAAAAGGTGGTATTCACCGTCTTTATATACCATTCCATTAGGATCATTCATCCACCCATAAAGAGGTGAGAAATGATAAGTAGGACGGAACTTTTCACGGTTGCCCGTATCGAACGTGTCGGATAATTTCATTTCCTTGCAACAAACAGCAGAAAGTTTCCCCCGTATAGGATCATTCGAGCCTAATTTAAATTTCAACAGTATGTTTTTACCAGCATAAGCCGAAAGATCCAACGGAACAAAATAGTCCACTCTGTTCACCGCCAGACGAACATCTGCAACATTCACCTCTTTATTATTAACGATCATGCTGACACGTACATCAGGCATTACCTCCTCTATAGGTAAAAGCAAATAACGTTGATTTGTATTTATCTGTACCAGGCAATGTCCTTCACCCAAATCTTTTATTAATAAGGAAGAGGTATCGGCCGAAGCATCCAAAAATGAGAAAATCATCATAACCAGAATTGTCAAAAAGGTCTGTACTTGTTTAAACGAGAATAATACATTCATGTCAGATGGTATTAGAGTTAATTATTAATATTCAATGTCTTCTATTTGTCACCATGCAAAGATAGGTGCAACGGATAGTTACACCTATCACTTTTGTTTCAAAAGATAAAAAAAATGTTACCGATCTATTTCTTAGCGCTTAGATAATGTAACATATTCTTCGTCATGAGCACAATATTATCTTGATAAACGTTTATAAATGCCATCAGAGTAAACAGATAACAGAGTACTGAAAAGAGCAATGGACTAGCATAACATCATCTTGTTAGAAAAGAAGGAAGATCAAAAAATGTAATATTAACATTTTCTGATCTCCCTTATGTAAACTCAAACCATATTCACAGCACTAGCGACTTATACTTCGTTATAAAGGTAACCCGTCCATCATTCTTCTGGGACAAATTGAATGGAATCTGCTTCTCCTCACCCGGAGCCAATTCGAAATGAACTTTCTTATCGGTTCGGACACCGCTGACATACATCTCCAATTTACCAGTATCCATCAGTGTGCCGTTGTTCTTAACGGAAATCCAAAGTATCTTGCTGTTATCCTTCAGATTCTCCTCAACCTTAGCCAATGATAAGTCAAAATCGGCAGCAAACTCGTGGGTATAGTTAAGCATAGCATACACACCGGACCTGCTGTCTTTGTATCCCACACTATCCTTAATACGATAATCCTCGGCTACATACTGTGGGCTGACACCACCCACACATATCTTGAACTCTCCTTTCTCCACCACGCGATCCATTCGGTCATTAAGCAGCGAAAGCTCATAGGGCGTCAGCTCGAAAGCAACCGTCTTCGACTCCCCCGGCCGCAGGTGAATGCGGGTAAAGTCTTTCAATTCAATGACACGAGTCTTCACACTGGCATACATGTCGGTGACGTAGAGTTGCACCACTTCATCTCCGGCACACTGGCCCACATTCTTCACAGTGGTTTGCACCGTCACATTGCCGTAGGCCTGCTCGGCCACCTTCAGATCGGAATATTCGAAAGAAGTGTAGCTCAAACCATAGCCGAAACGGTAAAGGGGATAATACGCCATATCGGCATAGTTGTAACGACGACCGGAGGTCTTGAAGTTGTAGTAAAGCGGCAACTGACCTACATGGCGAGGGAACGTCATCGGTAAACGACCGCCAGGGTTGTAATCGCCAAACAACACATCAGCTGTAGCCGAACCGCCTTCCTGCCCCGGAAGCCAATTAACCAAGATAGCCTTGCACATCCCGGAAATCCTAGACAGGTTGTATGGGCGGCCTATCTGGCAAACCAGTACCACCGGCTTGCCCGTTGCACATACAGCCTCGAGCAACTCCTGCTGCCTGCCAGGAAGTTCTAATGTGGCCCAATCGTAATTCTCGCCCGAAGTCTTACGTACATTGCTAATAGTCTCGCTAGTGGAACAGTCACCCAGCACCATCACTATCACGTCGGCCTTCGATGCAGCCTCCACTGCTTTGGCAATGCAGCCTACATCATCACCAGTAAACTCGCAGCCTTTTTCATAGACAACTTTGACATGACCATCCACCGCCTCACGAATACCCGTGAGAACAGACTTCAGTTGCCCGGGACGAATCCTAGCCGTGTAACTACCCGGTTGCAGGTCGTCTGCACCAGGCCCCAACACAGCAATGGTTCCCGCTTGCTTGGATAGAGGCAGGAAAGCATCCTTGTTCTCGAGCAGTACGATGGATTCGCGGGCAGCCTGACGTGCCATGGCCCTATGACCGTCTGACTGCCATCCCGGATATATTCTATTCCAATCCAAAGGTTCAATATGCGGCTCTTTCTCGAACAACTCGTTACGGAACATCATGTGCAACATGGTACGGCAGACGTTATCCAAATCCTTCATGTTAAGACGCCCGTCCTTGGCAGCTTGGATGACATCCTTGTCGTTGTAGGTGTCACCGCAATTAGTGGCTATGCCTGCTGCCAATGCCTGGTTGGCAGCTTCGATCTTATCTTTTGCCGTATAGTGCTTGCGAGAAGTAAGGTGACCGATAGCGAAACAATCGCTGACAATGAAACCGCTGAACCCCCACTCCTCTCGTAGAATGTGTTGTAGCAGTTCCTTACTCTTAGCTACAGGTACGCCAAGAAAGTCGGAATAAGCCATCATAATAGACTGGCAATCATAGTTACGGATGACATGACGGAAAGGAACCAAGTGAACTTCACGCATCTCTCGCTCGGACAGGCCGATGTCGTGGGAGTCACGCCCGCCCAAAGGCGCACCATGACCACCAAAATGCTTCGGTGTGGCAAACAGCCCCTTCGACTGGTATCCCTTAATCCATGCACCACCGATTTTGGATACTAACACGGGGTCCTCCCCGTAGGTTTCCTCACAACGCCCCCAACGAGCGTCTTGAGCCACGTCGAGCACAGGTGACCAAGCCTGCATCACACCAGCCGCCACACTTTCATCACCAATGACCCCGGCAACTGCCTCGACCAGCTCTTTGTCGAATGTTGCGCCTAAAGCTATACTTTGAGGGAAAATAGTGGCGCCGCTCCCATAGGAAAAACCGTGTACCGCTTCGACCTTCGTAATGGGTGGCACATACAGATGGGGTATGCCGGAAATCCCCCAACCCTCGCGAATCAGCTCCATCTTGTCTTCAGGCGTCATGATAGACAACAAACTCTCCACCCGCTCCTCCACCGGAAGGGTGGGATCCAAATATGGCAGCGATGTCTTATTACCATCACGGTCGGTCAGTTCTTTTTTACCGGACAGAATGGGTGTAGGTTGCTGTGCCATGATGCCAATGCAACACAACACAACAACTCCACACAATAAGTTTCTTTTTAAATTCATTCTTATCAGATTTTAGTTTATTTGATTTGGCAAAGGAAACGCCGAACTATTCAAAGGAGGACATGCCATCTAACACATACCCTCCTCTACTCGGTTATCCTGCGAAACGAACGATATCAATAGACCTTACCTTGTAAATCCGCCCGGATATCCTGCGACGAGGCTGCAACATGAAAAATATAGTTACCTTTATCCACTTTCCAAGCATGAACCGCTTCATCAAAAGAAGCCAAATCCGACACCGGAATAATAAATTTCAAAGTTTCAGCTTTGCCGGGCAGCAGCACTTTTGTCTTAGCAAAAGACTTCAACTCTTGAGCTGGTTTATCGTACTTCGAATTCAATGGAGCCGTTGTATAAATCTGCACCACTTCCTTACCTGGCAAATCACCGATGTTCCGGATGTTAACTTTCAAAACAAATGCATCTTTTAACTTATCCCATTTTATTTCAGCATCACTGTATTCAAACTGCGTATAAGAAAGCCCATAACCAAAAGGATAGGATACTGCTTTGTCAAACTTGTCATAGTAGCGATACCCCACCCAAATGTCTTCTTCGTAGTGGGTGGTACCGATGTTGGGTGTCACATTGAAAATAGAATCCTCCAACGACTGTTCTCGTTTTTCTACAAAATCATAAGGGAATGTCTTTGCTGACGGCACATCCCAATAGCTATTTGGAAATGTCATAGTCAATTTACCTGACGGCGTAGCTTTCCCACTCACAATGTCGGCTACAGCATTTCCCCCTTCCTGTCCAGGTTGCCATGCTAAGAGGATAGCATCAGGCAAATCTTTCCACGATGCAGTTTCAATAACGCCCCCTATATTCAGCAACACAACAACCGACTTATTAACCTCATGATACACTTTGCATACATTCCGGATTAAAGATTGCTCGGCCGCCGTAAGGTTAAAATCATTGTTCACTTTCCGATCAATGCCTTCTCCCGAATTACGCCCGATAGTTATAAATGCCACATCTGTTCTCTTTTCCACTTTCCGGATTTCCTCTTCAGAGAATGTACATTCATCGATTCGAGAAGGATCCGGATTAGAATAAATATACCTCACTTCCTTCGGCTTATTTTCTTCTAAATATTTTTCATATTCAGCAGCTAAAGTCACATCGACAAGATAGCCAGCATCACTCATCCCCTCATAGGCAGAGACTGTGTAAGCCTCATTGACATCACCGCTGCCCATCCCCCCGCTAACAAAGTCATAAAATGTCAAGCCAAAAGCACCGATCTTACTACCCACTGGTAAAGGAAGCACATTGCGTACATTTTTCAACAAGACCATACCTTCTTGTCCTGCACTCCTGGCAATCTTCGCATGACTAGCCAAATCGGGCTTATTAGTATGAGGATATTTCTTCCATGCGGGCGTTTTAAAGATGTAATTAAGAATATGGGATACCGAAGTATTCAACCGTTCCTCCTGTAAGATTCCGGTTTTCAAAGCATCCATAATTTGTTGATATTTGTCACGGTTACCTGGTTGAATCAAGTCAGTACCAGCCGAAAGTTGAGCAGCTGCATCTTGTCCACCAGCCCAATCGGTTACCGACACTCCTTCAAATCCCCACTCATCCCGTAAAATACCGGTCAACAGTTCCTTGCTCTCCGAAGTGTACACCCCGTTCAATCGGTTATAAGACGACATCACCATCCACGGTTCAGACTCTTTTACCGCGATTTCAAAACCTTTCAGATATATCTCCCTCAAAGCCCGCTCCCCAACTTGCGCATCATTAAAATAACGGTAACTTTCTTGGCTGTTAGCAGCTAAATGCTTGACTGAGGCCCCGATACCATTACTCTGAATGCCGCGCACCATCGCCGCAGCCATCTTACCAGATACGAACGGGTCTTCAGAATAATACTCATAGTTGCGTCCGCACAATGGGTTACGATGAATATTAAGAGCCGGCGCAAGCAATATGTCTGCGCCATATTCTAACGCCTCATTACCCATCGCATGCCCCACCTCCTCTATAAGTCCGGCATTCCATGTAGAGGCCAAAAGAGTTTCTATAGGAAAAGCCGTTGCATAATACGTAGCAGTATCATTTGCACGTTTAGGTTCAATACGTACCCCTGCCGGACCATCAAAAAATCTTGTTCCCGGAATGTCCAAACGAGGTATCGGATAGCTAAACCCCGCTGCTCCAGGATATGATTTCTTTAAAGTATATGTAGCAACAGAATCTCCTATAAAATTAGTCATTTCATGCCCCCAACCGGTGCCGACAGTCAACAGCACCTTTTCTTCCAAAGTCATTTGCTTTAATAGATCTTCCGTATACCCTTTGACGCTCGCCGTTTGAGAACCACAGGAAACCGCAAACAGCCCTGCAGCAATCAAATATAAAAAACGTTCTTTATCCATTCTATCTAATACATTATTTGAGAATTACAATAATTTATTCAACACCATATGCGTAAAGTTCCACTACAGAAATATGCGATTCCCCACTACGCCATGTGTCCAAGAAGTCAAAACGGAGATAACGCCCTTTAGTTGGTGTGACATCAAAGATTTGTTCTTCTCCCGTATTCCTGTCACCTAACCCAGAACCTATTTCCGTCCAAATTTGATTATCTGAACTGACAGAAACTGTAAAGTTTTTGATGTCTCCCAACCATGAATCGTTCTTCCTTTGTACCATGCCTACTTGCGTAAATTCGCGTTCCAACTTCGTATCTATAACCAAATGATGCGGACAGGCACATTGCGGCCAATTAGACCACATTGTATGCCAATAGGTCGACAGATTACCATCCAATACATGTGCAGCATGACCGCCATTAGTTCCTTCCCCAGTAGGTTCCTCCGTACAAAAGTCTATTACCTCCCAATCCGTACGGTCGAATTTCTTGCCAACCAAACGGAGCGCCAAAGCATATAATTCGTTCGATTCCTGAATCTCAAAAATCGAAACCCCCGTCGCATGCACCGGCAACATAAAGTAACCAGATTTTTTCCCTTGAAAGTCTGAAATAGATATATTTACCGATGCGTCTTGTTCATTGGCCGCTAATGAAACTTGTTCATCAATGGCATAAGTCCCCTCTGAAGGAAATTGATAAGCCGTTCCATGTTCTATATTATAAGCAGATACATACTCTTTATCTACTGCAAACGTAGCATCAATATCCCACATATTATCTACAGTCAACAAGCCAAAAGACGCTGTTGTCACAAATGCCCCCGTTGTAAAGTCATGTGTCAGTACCTGTACGCCTGCACGCTTAAAACCAACGGGCGGCACAACGACATCGTCAACATACAAAATATAGCGGTTCTTTTCACTGTTAATGGAATCGGTCATACTCACCGCCTCCAAAGGAAGCACCCATTGCGTATTTACCTCAGCTCTATCCATTACTTGCTGCAATTGGTCTGGAAATAAGGTAATATTCACCTTTTTATTTTCTTCCGATGATGAGAAAGAAAGTTCCGTTGCATCTATCTTGTAAGTTTCCTGCGGAATAATCCGGTAAGAAAAGCCTCCACCAATCGCATATTCTTCATCCACTATATCCTGCGAAAGCACCCCAATATGAACGTTGGCAGTCAAGGCCGGGTTGCTTCCTGCCTTGCAAACCGTAAAAGTTTTGGTCACGTTCTCGCCTGTATTATAAATTGTCATTCTATTTTCACCACTCTCAATGATATACAATATCTTATGAAATTCTGCCGGGAAAAGCTCATGAATGTCGCTTTCATCGTTGCAAGCAGATGCCAGCATACAAAATATCGGAAATAATAATAGTATTCTTACCTTTTTCATATATCCTACAATTAAAAAAATAGTTTCATTAATAACCAACAGTTACTGCTATGTAAATACATTGTTACAGCTTTTAATAAAAGGGAGCCTGTACCAATTGAGGATTGGAATAGAGCTCAGAGTTAGGAATCGGGAGTAAATACATTCTGTCATCCCAAGCAAAAGGCTGGTCGATATTTACTACCTGATTAAATGTCTCAAACGATGGGTTTTTGATCATTGCATTCAGACCTTGATAACTGTTCCGATTCATATACTTGTCACCCTCCACGTAACGCACAATGTCCTCCAACCGTAATCCTTCCATGTAAAACTCGATGAAGCGTTCTTCCTTGACAATCTTCAGTAGCTCATCGAAATTTGCCACATCGTCAACTTCCAGCTCTGGTATCCCGGCACGTCCCCTTACCTTATTTAAGTAAAGCAGAGCCTCCTCCTTATGTTCTCCCAAATGAGCATCACACTCCGCCAGCATCAAATACAGCTCTGCCAAACGGAAAATCGGAAACACATGATCGTAACCTAATGACTGGTTATTATTACCATCAATACCCGTATATCGAATATTAGGATGCACCATCTTTTTATTTACAAAACCTGTCAGTGACTGGTTGTTGGTACCAAGACTCAAATTATAACCATTCTCATTAGAATCTCTCATCCTCAAAATTAACGGGGAACCGTTTACTATAACCGGAGAATATTCATCACCATCAAAACCGACATTCGCATAAAAACGAGGTTCACGATTCACAAACAGCTTTATGATATCAGGATTTTCCAAACCGGCAGAAGTAAACCATTCCGATTCACTACTAAAATCCACATCGTCTTCAGGCAACTTTCCTGCTTTTGTATAATAATGCTCCATGGTGTACAAAGAAGGAGATAACCAACCCCATCCACCTTGAGTCAATCCTTTCTGGTCAGTCAGTATATAATGTGGAAGAGAGACATTATCTATATTAGGCGCAATATTCAACATTCCCCAAATAAACTCCGTACTTCCTTCCGTAGGCCCGGATATCGGAACATAACGCATCAGCACCACACGTTTGGCAAACTCTTCTCCTTCAGGAGTGTTAATATCGACCCCAGGAATCTGTGGCAGATGATCAATCTCCCGCTTACGAAGTTCTTCAGAACCATCCAAATCGAACAATTCATGTTTAGCAGCATCAGCCTCGGCAATTGCATCCAAACAAGCCTGCCTTGCCATTTCCCACTTAACGGGATCGTAAACATGGCTCACCAATTCTTTTCCATAACCTGGAGTCTCATAATTTTCATTTGTCCACGAAGCAGCCGGAAATTCTCCATTCCAAAGCGGAGAAGCAGCCAATAAACGCACTTTGGCAACCAACATCTTGGCTATGGCCTTGGTGACACGCCCATAATATTGCTGATTAGAGTACTTGTCAGGTAAAAATGGATAAGCTTCATTACACAACCTTGCCACATATTCTGCGCAATAGTCAAAATGAGATCGTCCAGGGAAACTTTCCGGCAATGTGTTTCTGTCCGGAACTTCATCCATAATAGGAATAGGCCCAAACTGCATCATCGCCCTATAATGATAATAAGCTTTCAGCAACTTAGCTTCTGCTAAATATTGTTCTTTTTCGACATCCGACAAATCAGGAATATTGGCATTGTTCACGTCACGGATAAACAGATTACAATACCCAATAGCATCATAATAGTTATCCCAAGGAACTTTGTAATTGTTATCATCAGCAGTCACACCGGATATCAGGTTCCATTGCTTACGTTGAAACGTAACATCCACTGTTGGACCTGCCACACATTCGTCACTACCAAAACGCAATGAATATATCTGAAGGGGAGTAACTTTCTCATCACCCTGCATCGGTCCATAGCACCCATATAAATATTTCAAAACATCCACCTGGGTTTTCAATATGTCATCATAGCCTACGGTTTCAAGCGGCATTACATCCAAGTAATTACACGAAACCATATTGACAGACAAAATTATTGAGCAAAGTATCTCGAGAAACTTCGTTTTAAAATCTTTTTTCATAACTGTATTCTGTTTTAATGGTTAAAATTTGAATTGTACACCAACATTAAAAGTACGGTTCATTGGATAAGAATTATAAGTTAACTCCGGATCCCAGTATTTGAATGGCGACCATATAGCCAGATTATCACCACTGAAATAAATGCGACAGTATGGTAATGTGTAACCTATTTCTAACGTTTTAAACCGCAAAAAACTAGTATTCCTCAGCCAGAAGCTACTGGGTTGCAAATTGTTGGCTATCTGGGATCTCGCAATTCCCATGCGAGGCCATGCCACGTCACTATTGTCACCACCTTCCGTCCAATGACTGTCGGCAATCCACTGCATCAGGTTTGTAGCTGCATGGAAAGAGGTCTGTACAAAAGGATAAATATCTTCTGTGTCATTCAGTAGCAAATTACGTCGTTTGGCCGAGCCGTTGAAGAAAACGCTAAAATCTAGTTTCTTCCACACAAGGCTGGCACCGAATCCGTACTGGATACGGGGAATGTTGCCATAGGGAGAAATCATCACCTTATCTTCTTCCGTAATCCGTCCGTCACCATTCACATCACGATACTTAATGTCACCTGGCATGACCGTACTTCCAAAATTATCTTGCGAAGCATGGCTAGCAATATCGTCCCAATCTTCAAACAAACCATCCGCAATATATCCATTTATGCAATCCATCGGTTTCCCTGTCTGCGTCTGCCATACATAAGGATAGTTTGGTTCGTCCCTGTATACATACTTGTTCCGAGTATAGGTATAATTAAACCTCAGATCCACTGTAAAATCTTTGGCTAGCATTTTTCGCCAATTCAAGCTTAATTCAATACCTTCATTATCCACCTTTCCGATATTAGCCCAAGGAGTAGCCACTTCATACCCCAACATACGAGGGAAAGAAGCACGACTCAGCAAGATACGGTCTCTACTGTATTTGAAATAATCAAATGTGACATCTACTTGGTTGAACAATCGTAAATCCACACCAACATCAAATTGTTTAGAACGCTCCCAGTGTGCATCACTCACCGGATATTGTTTGACCCTAGGACTAGACAACAGCCAACTATTGGCGTTTTTCACACCAGAAGTAAACCCCCAGCCCCCTGTTAAATTTATATCGTATTTATAAAGGAAATGAGGAGCACCTGCCTGAAGACCTGTTTCATCGCTGCCCACCAAGCCATATGAAGTCCTAATTTTAAAATGGTCAATGTAATCACGTACCGGTTCCCAAAAGTGCTCACCACTTACTACCCATCCCAGAGAAATTGCTGGAAACAGTTCAAAACGGGAACCTTTTTCCAACCGTTCTGTCCCGTTGTAACCAAAGTTGACCTCAGCCAGATATTTATGGTCATAATCATACGTAAACCGACCGGACAAACTTTGGTTACGATTGGGTAAAACATCGGAACGGAATTCACGCATCATATACATCAACATTCCTGTAACAGAGTGTTTATTGAAACTGCGGGTATAATTCAAACGGGCATCAAAATAAAAGGTCTGGTCACCCCATTTCGACACACCAGACTGGCTGATGTATTCAGACCCCACCTGCAACTGCCGCAAAGTATAAACATCTGGATTATTCGGATCCCAACTTCCAGGTTCTACCTGATACAAAAACGGAGAGAGAGAACGGGTATAGTAACTCTGCGAATAATTATTAAAATTGACAAGTCCCGTCAGCGACAAGCCTTTGGTTATAAAATCCAGTTTCTGCTCAAGGTTCAGAGACACATTCAACTTGTTCGTGTTTTCTTCCTTAAAAGAATTCAGCATATCAGCATAAGGATTCGCAAAGAAAGCGTCGGCCTGCATCATGCCACTACCAAACTGCACATGAGCACTTTCTGCAGAAGGATAATAGGCAGGGAACTCCACTGGATTGTTCAGATAAATGGACTTATAAATATCTTCAAACGATTTCTGTGGCGACTTTATATTGAACAACTGAGCATTCATCCGCAAGCCTAACTTCGTAGTAGGAGTCACCTTATATTCAATATTGTTCTGAAACATATAGGCCCAACGATTGTAGTTATTATTCATTGAGTAGTTTTGAGGTATGTCCAAAATACCACTATCGTGATTAGCCTGAATACTCATATAATAAGTAACTCGTGAACCACCTCCCTCAATATTAATGTTCGCACGCTGGCTCTGCATATGGTCTTTGAACATTAGCTCGCTCCAATCCACGTTAGGATAAACATAAGAATTGATCCCACTCGCTGTCTTCTCTATTTGCTCTTGCCCGTATTTAGGCGTGGCAGTCGGAGTACGGCTCAGCATTGCCTCATTATAGAGATTCATATAAGTCACGCCATCAGCATACTCCACAGCATTAACAGGCTTGAGAAAAGAGTGTTCGTAAGTAGCCCTGATTTTCGCCTTGGTATTTTCAGTACCCGATTTGGTCGTTACCAACATCACGCCATTGGCTCCCCGTGCACCATATATAGCTGTAGCCGAAGCATCTTTCAATATAGAAAAACTCTCTATACTTTCTGCAGGCAAATTATTCAAGTCGCCTACCGATATTTCAATGCCATCCAGCAGAATCAGCGGAGTGGCACGTCCTCCAAACGTACTAATGCCACGAATATAGAAAGAAGAATAACTACCAGGCTGCCCGCCTCCGCTTTGTGAAATCACACCGGCCAGCTGGCCAGCCAAATTATTGGTAAGTGAAGAACTTGGCGTCCGCAAAGAAGCGCCTTCCACGCTAGTAATAGCTCCCGTCACTGATATTTTTCTCTGAGTACCAGCACCAACGACAACAACTTCGCCCAACATCTCATCTGCCGACACCATCTGTATATTTATCATCCCTTGGTCAGTAATGTAAATAGTTTGCGTCTTGTAACCGATATAGCTTACCTCTAATGTACAAGATTTACCTTCAATCAACAAAGAGAAATTACCATTCATATCGGTAATCACCCCATCTGAAGTACCTTTAATTAAAATACTTGCACCAAGCAATGGCTGCCCATCATTAGCATCCACCACAGTCCCCGTCAAGGTCCGTTTCTCTTGTATTTTGACAGAGATTTCTTCCCCACCAACACTAGTTAAGGCATATGCATAAGCCACTTGCCAAAAGCAACAAAGCAAAGCCAATATCCACATTTTTAAAATTTTACGATAAGTTCTCATATTAGTATTATATTTAGATTAAGAAAATCCTATGTAAATGCAGTTGAAACTGCATTTTGCAGTAACCGAATGGATTCAACACTATTAAAAAAGATGATTGAGCCTACATGTCCATGTATCAGAATACCATCTATCACATAGAGAAAAGAGGAACTGTTGATAGTAGCAATACCACGTAATTTAGTATTCGGAGAGGGCACCTAAATGAGGACCACCATTTGTCACGTTTACACCAGCTACACACTAGTACAAATCTGACATTGCATTACTTATGTATATCAGCCACTTCTTTCATCTTCCCATAGCTATGAACCTGTCAGACCAGCTCTCTTCTAAACCATATAACCGGTCACAACCACTTCATCAATCTTTTTTGAATCCTCATCCATTACTATCATCAACGAAGGTTGCGTAGCAATAATCAATTCTCTATCTCCTATATAAAAAATAGCCAACAATGATTTCGCTGATACATTAAGAGTAAAACTGTCCGAATCTGTAATAGTTCCAGTTGATTTAGAATCATTTTGCACTACGGAAGCACCAATAATTAGTTGCTCATCAATCTTTGAAGTAACATTTCCTTTTACTGTAATGCTTTGCCCCCAAAGGAGTAACATGAAAGTAAACAGGAAACAAACGCTACAAAGAAATTTTTTGTTCTTCATAATACTAAGCATTAGTTTGATGTTATTAAATTAAAAGTACGAATTTTATCTATATCGATAATGCAAATTACGCTTGATTTATGTCAATCGACTAAAAAAAATGTTTCAAAGGCTATAACATTTGTTGCATAGAACGCTATTTTATAGGGTTTTATACATTATTATTCGAGATAGAAGATTTATAGAATATCTATTCTCCTGTAAGTATGGAAAATATTACCTTTGCAGATGATAAGAATTTAAAAAATAAAGTTAACTACTGGTTGTAGTCAACTGAAAAAATCAACGATATGAAAACAATCTCCAACAAACAACTCACGATTCAAGTATCTCCTCACGGAGCTGAACTCTGCAGTATCGTCGCCAATGGAAAAGAATATTTGTGGCAAGCCGATCCTGCTTTTTGGAAACGTCACTCTCCTGTCCTATTCCCTATTGTCGGGAGCATATGGGAAAATGAGTATCGGAATGAAGGGATTCCTTATACACTTACTCAACATGGTTTTGCCCGTGACATGGAATTTACTCTCGTTTCTGAAAAAGAGGATGAAGTGTGTTACCGTCTTATTAGTAATGAAGAGACTTTAAAGAAATATCCGTTTCCATTCTGTCTGGAAATAGGCTATCGCATCCAAGGAAAGCAAATTGGGGTTATGTGGAAAGTAAAGAATACCGGCGACAAAGATATGTATTTTCAGATTGGGGCACATCCTGCTTTCTATTGGCCGGAGTTTGATGCAAACAGTTTAGAAAGAGGATTCTTCGGATTTGACAAAAAAGATGGCTTAAAGTATATTCTTATTTCAGAAAAGGGATGTGCTGATCCTTCTACTGAATACTCCTTAGAACTAACAGACGGATTATTACCATTGGACACGCATACTTTTGATAGAGATGCTTTGATACTGGAGAATGAACAGGTCCGTAAAGTTACCTTATATAATAAAGAGAAACAGGCTTACCTTAGTTTACATTTTAACGCTCCGGTAGTCGGCCTTTGGTCTCCACCTGCAAAGAATGCTCCTTTTGTCTGCATCGAGCCTTGGTACGGACGTTGCGACCGTGCATATTATACCAGTGAATATAAAGACAAGGACTGGATACAGCACTTACAGTCAGGAGAGGTATTCCAAAGGGGATATACAATTGAAATTGATGAATAATTGATGAATAAAAGTAGCTGCCGGATTTCACATCTGACAGCTACCAAATACCTAATTCTAATCTACAAAACCTAACTTATAAATCTAACCTATGAATCTTTAAAAAGCAATCAATACTTGTTGCTTTCACTGAATCTATGCAAACATCTATTGTGTAACTTCTATTTCTATTATAAACCCAACCGATACGCATTGAATGAATCTACTTGAAATGAACCTCCTTTGCTATAAAAACACATACGGTTGTATGGTTCCGATGGAAAGATAAGATTAGTCATTGCTAACTTTCCTCCATTCAGGAATATTTCTACAGAACACTTATCTACAAAGACATCCAACGTATATTTATTCTCTTTCTTTATCGGTGCCCAGGTAGCTAATGCGAAATCATCCATATAATTGATAGAAGTCGTCTTTCTGCAGTCGTGAACCTCTATTTCATGAGGCACACTCTTCTTTCCGAAATCTACGATACCACTTTTCGTCCGGTCCATTACCAATCTCTTTTCCGAAAGATTGAAATAGATATCCACCTTTTCCCCTTTATCATTAAAGAGGCTGAATCCCATTATCTCCGCTTCTCCGGCGGTAATCTCCAATGCCAGTTCATAAGCACCATCATTATCAGCCAATAAAGAATCAATATGATAATCATTGGCAACCGTAAATGCCGGAATCTCTTTCTTTTCTTTTCGCAGAGTTTTTATCTCCGGTACCGGAGCTGCTGAAAGATAAATTTCACCGTCTTGTGTATAAAGACTTAACTCACGCGGCAAAGCGTTAGCACTACGGAATTGCTTTGTCGGAACAATATTACAATATTGCCAGTTACTCATCCAAGGAACAGCAATCGTCCGTTCTCCAGTGTTTGAGAAACAAACGGTAGCATAGTGATCTTTGCCCCAATCCAACCATTTCGTGACATTCGGCTGACTGTCACAACTGAATTTCTTTCCATCAAAGTCTCCTGTAAAGTATTGAGTGGCACTTCCTCCAAAATAACATCCTGGATTGACGTTCACTATCAATGCCCATTTCTTACGGTTCAGATCTCCATCTACCGGAAGTTCCACCATGTCCGGACATTCAAATTGACAAGGTTGCACTCCGTATCCTTCTCCGAAGCTGCTCATATAGTTCCAGTCCTTCAGATTCTTAGAGTCATAGAAACGCATTTCTTTATCGGCGGAGACAATCATCACCCATTTATCTTCCGGTTCATACCGGAACACTTTCGGGTCACGGAAATCTCTCAAACCATCCGCAGGGCACAAGATGGGGTTCTTCTCGTATTTAGTAAATGTCCGTCCATTATCCTTGCTAAAAGCAAGACATTGGATCTGCCCGTTTTTGTCACTGGCAGAAGTATAAAAAACCAGGATGCTCCCTACTCCATACCCCGCTACATTCTCCTGATCGACAATAGAGCTGCCGGAAAAGATATGTCCCAATGTATCACGGGCAATAGCTGGGGCCAAATGTTCCCAATGTACAAGGTCCTTACTGACAGAATGTCCCCAATGCATATTTCCCCATTTAGAACCGTAAGGGTTATATTGAAAATACAAATGATATTCTCCATCTTTATACACCAATCCGTTGGCATCATTCATCCAGCCATAGAGAGGAGTATGATGGTAAACAGGGCGGAACTTTTCCGTATTGGCTGTATCAAAAGTATCAGATAGCTTGATTTCTTTCCAGCAAAGTGCATCCTTTGATTTATTACGAACACGGACGGTGGCAGCCTTCGCTCCGGCAGGCAAAGCAAAGGGAACAAAATAATCCACTTGAGTCTGTGCCAGACGAATATCCATATCGGTATCCGCAGCCTCTCCGGTATCAAGCAGAACCTGACTTTCCGCAGCTTCCTCTTCTATAGGAAGCAATATATAATTAGTCGGATTGGTGATATGGATGACAGTCAGGCTATCGCTTTTCTGTTCCAAGGTCAACTTGCTTTTTGTTGTGTGGCAATAAGTCAGTCCGTAAGAGACTGCTAACGCAAGTATTGCACCTTTACATAGTTTCATCCAAGGGTTTGTTTTCATGGCAACAAAGTATTCCTAGTTTATACAAGCTTTTAATCTAAAATAGACGAAGGCAAAGATAGGGGGTATCTTCGCCTTCGTCTATAAACTTTGTTTCAAAGGGTATCAGATTTGATACAAATCCTAAGAATTTTCTTTTTATCATCCAAAAATAAAGACCTGCAACCTCTTTGTTTTCCTGAATTTATTTTTCTACTTTTGAAGCAAATCTTTATTCTTCTGCTTATGCCAGCAAATAGAAATGCCTTAATTCGTTATAAAACAATTGATAACTGTCTGCGTAATCCTTATCGACGCTGGACGTTGGAAGATTTGGTAGATGCTTGCTCGGATGCTCTTTATGAATACGAAGGCATCGATAAAGGCATAAGCAAACGTACGGTACAGATGGATATACAGATGATGCGCAGCGAGAAGCTGGGTTATAACGCTCCGATTGTAGTGTACGAAAATAAATACTATAAATACGAAGATCCGGAATACAGCATTACACAAACTCCGCTGAACGAACAAGACCTGAAAACGATGTCGGAAGCCGTGGAAGTGTTACGGCAATTTAAGGGTTTCTCCTATTTCACGGAAATGAGCGATATAATCAACCGCCTGGAAGACCATGTCGCTTCTGCCCGGATGAAAACCACTCCTGTCATTGACTTTGAAAAGAATGAATCATTGAAAGGACTGGATTATCTGGATACGATCTATCACGCGATTGTAAACGAGCATCCGATACAACTCAAATATCGTTCGTTCAAGGCACGTTCGGCCAACAGCTTTATTTTTTATCCTTATCTATTAAAAGAGTATCGTAACCGATGGTTCGTTTATGGTGTCAGAGGAAACGGACGAATCTTGCAAAATTTAGCTTTGGACAGAATACAATCATTAGAAGTTCTGCCACAAGAACATTACATAAAAAATACGTTCTTCGATCCGAACACGTTCTTCGATGATCTGGTAGGAGTCACTAAAAACTCCGGAAGCGTAGCGGAGAAAATCGGTTTCAAGGTAGCCGCTGCCGAAGCACCTTACATCATAACCAAGCCTATACACCGCAGCCAGCAAGTGGTGGAAAGATTGGCTGACGGAAGTGTCATACTGGAAATTGAAGTCGTCATCAACCATGAGTTAGAACGAGTATTCTTCGGATATGCCGAGGGAATACAAGTTCTTTATCCGAAGACTCTGGTAGAATTGATGGGTAGGAAACTAAAAAAGGCTGCCGAACAATATACCCATTCAAAATGAAAAGGGAACACGTCCAATTATCCTATCTGACATTCAAGAAAAACAAAAAAGCATGTGAGATCCTGTCTATTGTTCAACTATGGAGAACTTGTTTATTCTTCAAGTAAGGCTCTCGCACATTCGTACCCTTCCTGATAAAACTCTGTCAACTTTTGCACATCTTTCTCGATGCGGTCTACGGCTACAGGTTTTAACGGGCGAATAACGATAATCTGTCCTTCATCCTCCATGCGCTCTACCATTTCCAACTGCTCATTATAAACAGCACACCGCCGACTTAACGCTTCGCGCAACTTCGGATATTTCCGATATACAAACGAAGGGATACGAATGTCTTTCGAATCTTTCCGATACCCCCGGTTACGGGTGAGTACCACAACATTTCTCGTGCAGCCATCCGTAATGGCTCTTTGCAAAGGAATGGAATCTACAATTCCTCCGTCGAGCATGGGAATCCCGTCTACATAAGTAATAGGACATACAAAAGGGAGACTGCTGGATGCGCGGACAATATCAATCACCCTGCGACTGTCTTTTTTCTCTTCGAAATAGTTGGCTTCTCCCGTGATGCAATTCGTAGTCACCATCACAAAACGTTCCGGTGAAGCAAAATATGTTTCATAATCGTAAGGAAGAATATGTTCGGGGAACTCATTGAATAATAGATCAAAGTCCAATATATTACGCTTTTTGAGCAAATGTTTCAGACCGATATAATCATACTTCTCCAACAAGTCAATGTTGCTGTACTTGGCACGTCCCCGTTGCCGTGATGCATACGACAACCCGTTGCACGCACCGGCAGACACTCCTATCGCATAGGGAAACCGGATATCGTGATCCATAAAATAATCAAGCACACCGCAGGTGAATACTCCGCGCATTCCCCCGCCTTCCAACACTAATCCCGTAGATTCATCAATTTTCAAGTCCTTCATTTTTATCTCCCGTATTCTTATTCCGGCGGATTACCAGCAAAGATGACAATTCACGCATCACAGCCTCATCCTCGGATAATTTCGTATAAGAAAGATGGCTCATTATCAATAACCCGTCTTTCTCTTCAGTCACTAAATCTTCTACTCCCGCAAACCACACTATCATCGTTTGTTCCGGATAACGCACCTGCAAATCGTCAATGCGTCCACGGAACTCTTCATCATCCGTATCAAAAAGGAAAAGACGCACCGAATGTCCGTTCTGCAACATCTTATCCAAATAGGAAAAAAGAAACAGATCAATCATTCCGCCGAGTACGAAACTGACCGTCGAGCCTTCCCGATACTGACGATTGACAAATACGGCCACGGGACATTTCACCTGCTCCATAATCTCATCAATCTTATCCCGGAAGAGCGTTAACCATAAAATTGCTCCCGGAGTTCCCGGCATATCCGAACGATAATGACTCCCAGCTCCCAAAAGCAGCATATCAGGATGTTCGTTACGGACAAAATGGATGATTTCCTGTACAAGTTTGTCTGTCACCCGATAATGGTTATCTACCTGGATATTCAATCTCGCTGCCTGTTGATTGAGCAAAGCAAAACTCTCGCTGGCATAATGTTCGGCATTCAACGGATTCAGATCCGTGCCCACCGTATAGTGTGCTGCAATCAAATGATTTTTCTTCAACTGCTTCCCAAATAACAAATCATAAATGGAAAGCAACACACGCCCGGATTCCGGACGCCCGAAACAAAATATCAATTTGTGCTTCAAAGATAATTTTTCTTCCCGACGTACGAAAATATGTTCCACCAAATGAAGCAAAGGAGTAGTCATAAAGGTCGTAACTAGCGCCATAATGACCAAAATTACGAATATAGAGGGAGGAAGAACTCCCATTTCATAACCGATATTCAAAGCGACAAGCTCCATCAATCCCCGTGTATTCATCAATGTCCCTATCGTCAGACTATCCTTCCACGACTCACCCACCAAACGGGCGGCAATGGCACATCCACCCAGTTTGCCGACAACAGCAACCGTCACCAACAGTAAACATACCATCCACAACTCCGGACTGTTTATCAAACCGATTTCCGTGCGCAATCCGGTGAAGGCAAAGAACAGAGGTAAAAAGAATACTAATGAAATATCCTCCACCTTTTCCATCATCACCTTCCGGAAACCCAGATTGGACGGCATCACTAGCCCTGCCATAAAGGCTCCGAATAGTGCATGAATACCAATAATTTCGGTCAGACAAGAAGAAATAATAAGAATGAGCAGAATAAATGCCACGAATGTTTTATTGATTGCTTCCCGGTTGGCATATACTTCTCCCACTTTCTTCAGAAATGGGCGAACGACCAAAAACATGACCGCAATATAGACAACTGCCAGCCCCACTGAATAAAGTGCACTGGCAAAACTTCCTGCTTTGGAGATAGCAATCACCACTGCCAACAGACACCAGGCTGTCACATCATCATTGGCAGCGGAAGCAATGGTCAGCGTCCCTAAAGGAGTCTTCGTCATATTCCGCTCCTGAATGATGCGCGCCAATACCGGAAAAGCGGTGATACTCATAGAAATACCTATAAACAAAGCAAATGGAAGAAACGGAGTTTGGGCAGCTGCATATTCTTCGTACACCCAGTAAGAAGACAAGATGCCCAGAAAGAAGGGTACTAGGATTCCGGCATGGCTAATCACCAGCGTTTCATTGATTTTATTTTTCAGTACACTGAAATCCAGCTCCATACCGATGACAAACATAAAAAGGATCAGTCCCACCTGACTCAACAGTTCAAGATTGGTAAGCGAGTGTGCCGGAAAAAGGAAATGAAAAGCATCTGGAAAGAAAAAGCCGAGTACGGAAGGTCCTAATACAATACCGGCAACAATCTCTCCAATCACTCCCGGTTGCCCGATCAGACTGAACAAATAGCCAAAAAGACGCACCATCAGCAGTACGGCTATAATCTGAATCAACAAGGTAGTGAGCGGATGATGAAGATTATCCTGTATAAACTGGAGAAACATAGTGAATGGATTCCCCTGTACTATGTTCTGCGCATTTACCGCATAGTGCGAAAACCGGTCACCCTCTTCAATAGCAACATAAATCAACCCTCCAAACAGGAGTAACATCAGTACATAAATGACATAATTCTTCCGGGCCCTGTTCCGCATAAACTTTATTTTTACGATTTGTGCATATTTATGGTAAAAACAAACGAAAAAGGCAGATAGTTTGGCGAAAATAACAAATTCTCAAATAAAATCTTGTTTTTTTGCTTCAATCTATGTAACTTTAGGCTAGCTTAATTGTTTAAGGAGGAAAAAATCAAAAAAGTCCTGCCCGCAGGCAAGCACCATGAGAATACAGTTTGAGATTAAAGAAAATTTGCCGGAAATTATCGAAGAAATCTTACACTCTGATAAGTGGCAAACTTCCGTGAAGGAAGAACTGAGCGGTCGGACGACCGTTGTGATCCGTGACCAAGCGTATGGTTCAGAAGCTACCATTGAAATTTATGCTACATCTATTGAAATCAAAACCGCATGGTCAAAGTACTCCTATCGTATATTTGTAACCAACGATATTGTATGGTGCGAATATAACGGTGCCTATCGTGGTCTGTTGGAACAAGTGCTCCTACCTACTATTACTCCTAAAGAAAACCTGCTCAATTCTGACGTGACTGAAAGTTCGCTCTACGGAAATGAGCATAAGAAATTGAGAGAGTATGCAGAAGATAACCTGAAACTGAAACAATTCCGCAGGGAAAACTTCAATGAACAGAAGAATGGAACCGCTCCATTCGATCATCCCAAGCGTGTGTATGATGAGTTTATCAAAGAAGATTATGTAGTAGCACCCAAAGAAGAAGAGAACAAATAATCTGTACTTAATGCTTTACCTTGTGCCATCGTATTGGCACTCCAGTGCCACCATATTGACACAGTCGTGCCAGTAAGGTGGCATGATTGTGCCAATAAAAAAGGTTGAACAATTATCAAACGCTCTCTCTCATAAATTTTATAGCCGTACCCACTACCTCCAACCCGGGTCACTTCCAAACGGTATCTATTTACCGGATGCACATACACATACATGATTCCCACTAAAAGCAGTAAGACAAAGCAACTAACACCTATTACTTTTTTATTTCTCTTCATATTCGTATGGTTTCAACTCCCAGGTATCATCGTAATAATAAGTGGAAGATCCTCCTGTAGCTATAATTCCCCGTTTTCCAGTAGAAAAACATACAGCTTTCGAGCGTGTGCTTCCTTCGAAATCGGTCAAATCCTCCCCATCTCACAGGTCTGTCAAAGGGTCGTAAATCCAGTAGTTAGAGCGGTAACTGCTTCCTGCAGTCTGTCCTGATCTCAATTTTCCTTTATCTTCCTCTGTGTCCTCTGCGTCCTCTGTGGTGAAATAATCTGTGTAAATCTGTGTAATCTGTGGTGAAACTTTCCTATATTTGTAGCCAAAACAATTTAATATTAATTTCATAGGAATGAAAAAGACAATCCTTATTGCTGCTTTAGGCTTGTTCAGCCTAAACATCATGGCACAAGATGCAAAACCTGAAGAAGGTTTTGTTTTCACGACAGTGAAAGAAAACCCGATTACTTCTATCAAGAATCAAAATCGTTCGAGCACTTGCTGGAGTTTCTCAACTCTCGGATTCATTGAATCAGAATTGCTTCGCTTAGGTAAAGGCGAGTATGACCTGTCTGAAATGTTTGTCGTACACAAAACGATGCAGGATCGCGGAGTAAACTATGTACGCTATCATGGTGACAGTTCTTTCTCCCCGGGCGGAAGTTTTTATGATGTAATGTACTGCATCAAGAATTATGGTATTGTTCCTCAAGAGGTGATGCCGGGTATCATGTACGGTGACACGTTGCCGGTGCATAACGAGCTGGATGCTGTTGCTTCCGGTTACATCAATGCTATTGCGAAAGGTAAGTTGAGCAAACTGACTCCGGTATGGAAAAACGGACTAAGCGCTATTTATGATACTTATCTGGGAGCATGTCCGGAGAAATTCACATACAAAGGCAAAGAATATACTCCGAAGACTTTTTCTGAATCACTGGGATTGAACTGTGACGACTATGTATCACTGACTTCTTATACACATCATCCATTCTATTCTCAATTCGCAATCGAGATTCAGGATAATTGGCGCAATGGTTTATCCTACAACCTGCCTATCGAAGAGCTGATGGCTGTAATGGACAATGCTGTAAAGAAAGGTTATACTTTTGCATGGGGTAGCGACGTCAGCGAACAGGGATTCACACGTGACGGTATCGCCGTTATGCCGGATGTAAACAAAGAATCTGAACTTTCCGGTTCGGATATGGCTCGCTGGACCGGCCTGACTGCTGCTAACAAACGTCAAATGATGACAACCAAACCATACCCGGAAATCGACGTCACTCAAGAAATGCGCCAAGTTGCTTTTGACAATTGGGAAACTACGGACGACCACGGAATGGTAATCTACGGTATCGCTAAAGACCAAAACGGAAAAGAATACTTCATGGTGAAGAATTCTTGGGGTAAATCAGGCAAATACAATGGTATCTGGTATGCTTCCAAAGCATTCGTTGCTTACAAGACTATGAATATTCTTGTACACAAAGACGCACTGCCTAAAGAGATTGCTAAAAAACTGGGAATCAAATAAACGAGTACCCATCCTTTATAAATAAAAAGCCTCATTAGCTACAAATAGCTTCTGAGGCTTTTTTAAGCAGTTATTTTCCGGGATTACTCCATGTTATCGAAACCAAAGTAAGACTGCTGCTTTTTTCCTCCAAATAGAATCGACCAAAGAACGGATTTCAACGGTAAACAGTTTTGTTCTATTTTTAAGATTCTACCGTTTGACAGTGGCTATGAATCAAATCAAGCAGAGAATAAAATGCATGAATTAATGCAAGATTATACACATACAGCCCCTTATTATGCATAAATACAAGGAAAAACAGACGGTCTTTATGGTATAAATGCACCCTTGCTTTTAATGAAACGCAGGCTTGGTCGGTGAGAAACGCATCCTTGCTCACCGACCAAGCCAGCGTTCATCGGTGAGAAAGGATTTTGGGGCTGAAAGAAGAGCCATTTCCAAGTTATTTCACTTCAGAATCCATTGATTCTTTATATAGCAAATAGCTATATAATAGGAAAAGAATCATTCATTTACTCCGACTCTGAAAGCAAATAAGTACCAAAAGGATCTTCCATCAGCAAAGCGCTGTCTTTTCGCATTTCCCTGATACATATTTAAGCGATTTTTTATCAACCTCTTGCATACCGGCTCTGATTGACAGCAGGGAGAATGTATAAAACATCCCATTTTTATGTATAGTCCAATTTTAAGCAGACGCAGATTTATTTCTCGCGATATTCCAGCGGAGTCATCTTCACCTTTTTACGAAAGTATTTATTGAAAAAAGAATGATTGTTAAAGCCTAACGAGAAAGCTATTTCTTTCACCGGCAACCGGGTGGTTTTCAATTGGGCCTTCGCATTCATAATAATAATTTCTGTAATGATTGCCAACGGACTGTATCCGCTTGCCCGACGGATGGCACTTGAGAAATGTGCCGCAGTAACCCCACACTTCTCCGCATAAAACGCCACTTCATGCTCTTTGGTATAATGAACCATCAACAACTGTATAAACTGCCTGTACAACTCCTGTTCTCTTCTCAAAGGTTCATCGAGCTTCTTGCCATAGCGTTTATACAATTCTTTCGTTCCCTGCAAAAAAATAGCCAGTACGGAACGTATGATCTCTTTATTTTCTAATGAATGTGGGAGTGTATAAGCACGAATCAGTAAAAGATATACATTCCGGTATAAGCCGGCAACATCCTCTTGCAGAGAAATGACCGGACTGTTCAATATCATAGGCATAAAGTCCAGCAGGATTTCCACATAATTGCCCGAAAGCATAAAATCGGACGAGAAACCGGCAAAAGAAATACGGGTATCAGACGAAACTTCGTGTATCTGAATGAATGAATTAGGAAGAACAACGATGAAATCATTCTTACGAATGACAATCTCCAACAAATTAATGGTAGCTCTGACCATCCCTTCCGTACAAAGCACAAAGACACCGGCTTTTATTTTGCAGGGGAAATTACCATAGTAGTTTAAGATATCTCCGGTGATACTGTCATCTGCTATAAAATCAACCGGAAGGTCAAATTTAGGAAAGGATTCGTTCGTTGTCATCGTCAGTTCTTTTTTAATTTACCAAAAATATCCATTTCATCCGGATTCCGGGCAACAAGTTCAAAAATAGTATATTATATCCTACAAATAGAACATTATTTTCTTCTTTATTAGGATTGTATTTAAGAAAATAGCAAATATAGAATATTGAATCCCAAGAATGGAGCTTGACGGCAGTCACCTATTAGCCGTACTTTGCATCGTTTTAATAAATATGTTGAAATAAAACCTAGAAGAGAATGAGAACTTTAAAAAGACTTTTTTATGTAGCTTGTACGGCTTTCCTCCTTACATCTTGCGAGGAAACCTATAATGACAAGCTATTCTGGCCGGGTGAACTCTGCCAGGAGTATGGCTCATACATCAAACCGGCTACCTTAAACCTGACCTACAGCGGGGAGAAACTCGTTGGAAAAACTGTCGACTTTAAAACAGAAGACAGTGAAAAAGGAACCTTGACACTGAATGACATTATCCCGGGAGAAAAACAAACTCCTCTTCCAATCAGTCTGTGTGAACAGGAAGACTCTTATACATTTAGCGGCAAGAACATCACGATGGGAGGAGCAACCGTGACATATAGCGGTGCCATCACTCCGAAAACAATGAAACTGGATTTGGACGTAGTAATACCGCAAAGTAAATGGAAGAAAAGTTATGGCATATCCAATTTCACTAAAGGAAAGAAAATGACTGTCACTTACAGCGGAGGGCAATATGTATGGAAAGAAACGAATGAAATCTTAACCGGAGGATTCTATGTCCATCTGGATGACGTGGAACTGACCAAAGCGGGCAGTACACTGTTTTTAAGGATGAAACTGATTCAAAATGCACTTTGCTATTTCATACCGCAACTTCTTCAGACAATCACCCTACAACCCGACGGTAACCTTGTAGCCAATTATACGACGAGTCCCGTTTACATCGGCAGCGTACCGATCAATAACATAGATCCGGATAAAGACGTCGGTACCATCGCAACATTTGTCACCAAGTTTATGATTGGTTTACTGACGGAAAAAGATATCAATAATGCATTGACAGACCGTACGTGGACCGCTTCACCAATTAATCTAATCACCTGGACAGAGGAGAGCGGTAGACTTAAAATAAACCTGAACTTACCGGCAATTATCAGTCTGGCAACCAAGGACGGTGAAACTCCTATCGATTCAGGACTGGTTTCCGGAATTATGGAAGCTCTTGCCCAATCCAATCCTGTGCAACTGAAACTGTTGCTCGGAATCGTGAACTCCATGATCGACAATCCACTACTCGGTATCATAACCAGTATGGATACGGCGAGCTTCCAGCAGGTATTCTACTTACTGACCGAAGGAATTATCTTTCATATAGAAGAGAAAGACGGACATACCCATCTTTACTTAACCAAAGAGTCGACAACTGCTTTCATTCAATTATTGCCCGGGCTACAACCGATAGTGGAAGGAATGTTGCCGGAAAGCATGGCTAACAATACTGTATTTAAAAACCTGCTCGGACTTCTCATGGGAAATGACGAAAACGGTCTGCCGGTTTTATGGAATGCAGCCAATACTATTGACCTAGGATTGGATCTTCTGCCACAAGAATAAACATCAACTATGAATATCAAAAAAGAAAACAATGAAGAAAATATATATTCTAAATTTGCTACTATGCTTCACCAGTCTTGGGAGTAGTTTTGCCCAAACGCTGAAAGGACATATATATGATGCAAATACCAATGAGCCATTGGTGGGAGCAGCCGTTACGTATAAGTTACAGGGTAATCAGGGAGTAGTGTCCGACATTCATGGGGCTTATGAAATCAAGCTGCCCGAAGGGGGTGTCGATCTCGTATTCAGTTATGTGGGCTACGAAGATGTACTGATGCCGATCGTAATCGACAGACGTGAGGTAATCACCAAAAACGTCTACATGAAAGAAAGTACCAAACTGCTGGAGGAAGTCGTGGTCAGCGCCGGACGCTTTGAACAGAAATTGAGTAATGTCACTGTTTCCATGGATGTAGTGAAAGCGGGTGACATTGCCCGTCAGGCACCAACGGATATATCGTCCACCCTCCGCACTCTTCCGGGAGTGGATATTGTAGACAAACAACCTTCCATACGTGGTGGTAGCGGATGGACATACGGAGTAGGTGCACGCAGTCAGATTCTGGTGGATGGTATGAGTACCCTGAATCCCAAGACAGGTGAAATCAACTGGAACACCGTACCTTTGGAGAATATCGAGCAGATTGAAGTAATCAAAGGAGCCTCTTCCGTTTTATATGGTTCATCGGCTTTGAATGGTATCATCAATATCCGCACCGCACGTCCGGGGTTAGCTCCGAAAACACGTTTCAGCGCATATCTCGGTATCTATGGCGACGCGGAGAATGACGAATACCAATGGAGTGACAAGAGTTTCTGGAAAGAAGATAAATATTCGGTCAAACCGATTCTGCGCGGAAATCTTCTTAGTGGTGTGCGTAATCCGATTTACGAAGGATTCGATCTCTCCCACGCCCGTCGTATCGGTAATTTCGACGTCAGTGGCAGCCTCAATCTTTTCACCGATGAAGGATACCGCCAGCAAGGATATAACAAACGTTTCCGCATGGGAGGTAACCTAACCTATCACCAACCGGACATGGGAATGAAACTGTTGAACTATGGTTTTAATATCGATTTCCTGTCTAATCAATATGGTGACTTTTTTATCTGGCGTTCACCGACAGAGGTGTACAAGCCCTCTCCTTTCACCAACATGGGCAGGGAAGATAATAATTTCCATATCGACCCGTTTGTCAACTACGTGAATCCGGAAAACGGTACGTCACATAAGATCAAGGGACGTTTCTATTATAGTGCCGACAATATCGTACGTCCTACCCAGGGAGCATCCATCATGGATATTCTGGGCAATATGGGGACAGATGCCCAAACGATACAGAATATTGCAGGCGGTGATTACAGTTCGCTCTACCCGGCATTGGTGGGAATCGGTTCAGGACTAATCAATGGTAATCTGGAAGACGCTATGAATGGAGTATTCACTTCATTAAGCAATATCTTCCCTAACGCGACGACTGCCGATTATTGTGATCTGATTTCCTGGGTGATGGACAGCGGGCTACCCAGTGATTTGGGAGGACTGACGAACGGACAATTGCCTGGTGACCTGATTCCCTGGGTGTCCGACGTACTCAATCCTTCACGAAACACTCCTAAGACGCAGACTGATAAAAGCACTAACTATTATCTCGATTATCAGTTCAACAAGAAATGGGACAGTGGCGCACAAATCACTACCGGAGCCACTTATGAGCATGTACGGTATAATTCGGCCATCATGGACGAAGTCTACAAAAGCGATAACATAGCTGCTTTCTTCCAGTACGACCAACGTTTCTGGGATCGTCTAAGCGTATCTGCCGGTGTGCGTGCCGAATACTATCGTGTAAACAATCACCATCGTGAAGCAGAAACAAAGATATTCGGAACTAAAGTTCCATTCCGCCCCGTGTTCCGTGCCGGATTGAACTATCAGTTGGCTGATTACAGTTTTATCCGTGCCAGCTTCGGACAAGGTTACCGTAACCCGTCCATCAACGAAAAATACCTGCGCAAGGATATTGGAGGAGTCGGCGTTTACCCGAATCTGGATATCAAACCAGAAAAAGGGTTTAATGCGGAATTGGGATTCAAGCAAGGGTATAAGATTGGCAATTTCCAGGGATTTGTAGATGTTGCAGGATTCTATACACAATATAAGGATATGGTCGAATTCCAGTTCGGACTATTCAATAATGCGGACTATACGATGATTAACAGCATCAGTGATGCCATCCGGATGATAACCGGTGGTCAAGGTTTCGGAATCGGAGCACAGTTTCATAACGTATCGAAAGCACAAATCTACGGAGTGGAAATATCAACAAACGGCGTTTATAACTTCAACAAGAACACAAAGTTGTTCTATAACTTAGGGTATGTATACACCGAACCCCGTGATGCGGATTATAAGGAACGCAATGAAGCGGAAGATCTTTATACCGATCCTCTTCAAATGAAAGAAAAATCGAACACCGGAAAGTATTTGAAGTATCGTCCGAAACACAGCTTTAAAGCGACGGTAGATTTCCAGTGGAAACGTATCAATCTGGGTGCGAACGTTGCCTGGAAGAGTAAAATCCTCGCAGTGGATTACCTGATGATGGATGAACGGCCGAAAGCACAACTCGACTTGATGGATTACGTTCGCGGCATCGCTTTCGGTTATTCTAAAGGAGAGACTTTGGCTACTTATTGGAAAAAACATAATACGGACTACGCCACTGTGGATATGCGCCTTGGAGTAAAAGCGTCCAAAGAGGTAGCTTTTCAGTTTATGGTCAACAACTTGTTAAATAAAGAATATAGCTACCGCCCGATGGCAGTTGCCGCTCCACGCACGTTTGTAGTTAAGATGGATATTACTTTCTAAATAACTTTTAGAATTTACAACCGATTCAGAAGCGGCTGCACGATGCAGCCGCTTTCTTTTTTTCCGCATCTGTCATCATTTATCTATATATTGCGTATCTTTACCCCGCGAAAACGAGAAAAAACAGTCGATAAAATGAAAAAACAAATCCTACTTATTGCTATCTTATTATGTACAGCCTTTGCACAGGCACAAGAAGTTTTTGTAACCGCAGATTTTGTAAGTAGCTACATCTGGCGTGGTATAGACAGCGGCAATGCAAGTGTACAACCCTCGCTCGGCCTCAACTGGAAAGGCCTGACCGTCTATGCATGGGGTTCTACCGAATTTCGCGAAAAGAATAATGAGATAGACTTGTCATTGGAGTACGAATACAAAAACCTGACTCTCTACGCCAACAACTATTTTACCCAAACAGAAGAAGAACCTTTCAAATACTTCAATTACAGTTCACATTCCACGGGACATACTTTTGAAGTAGGAGCCGGGTATATGCTTAGTGAGAAATTTCCATTATCAGTCAGCTGGTACACCACCTTTGCCGGAAACGACTACCGTGAAAACGGAAAACGTGCCTGGTCCAGCTATTGCGAATTGAGTTATCCGTTCAGCGTGAAAGATGTAAACATGAGTGTCGAAGCTGGTTTTACCCCTTGGGAAAGTATGTACTCCGACAAATTCAATGTAGTCAATATCGGATTATCCGCAACGAAAGAAATCAAAATAACATCCAACTTCTCTCTGCCCATATTCGGAAAACTAATAGCCAACCCCTATGAAGAGCAACTTTATTTTGTATTCGGAATTACGTTGTAGATGATTCTTACACTCAATTATTAACTAATAAATTACCCCCATGAAAAAACACTTTCTTATTTTCGGAGCAGGCCTCCTTCTATTAAGTGCCTGTAATTCGGTCAAAGCACCGGAAGCTATCCTGCCCATTCCCGAAGCCAAGCAGGTAGAATGGCAAAAAATGGAAACGTACGCTTTCGTACACTTCGGACTTAACACATTCAACGACCGCGAATGGGGATACGGTGATTCCGATCCTAAAACATTCAATCCTACCCGACTGGATTGCGAGCAATGGGTACAGACCTTTGTGAAATCCGGCATGAAAGGAGTGATCCTGACAGCCAAACATCACGACGGATTCTGCCTGTGGCCCACTCAACTGACAGAATATTGCATCCGTAACACCCCGTATAAAGACGGAAAAGGCGACATCGTTCGCGAACTATCGGATGCCTGCAAGAAGTACGGCATTAAATTCGCTGTTTATCTGTCTCCCTGGGACAGGCATCAAGCCAACTATGGTTCTCCCGAATACGTAGAATACTTCTATAAACAACTCAACGAGTTATTAACCAACTATGGTGATGTTTTTGAAATCTGGTTTGACGGTGCCAATGGCGGAGACGGCTGGTATGGCGGAGCAAAAGACAGCCGTACTATCGACCGCAAAACTTATTACGATTATCCGCGAGCCTATAAGTTGATCGACGAGTTGCAGCCACAGGCTGTTATCTTCTCGGATGGAGGTCCGGGCTGCCGTTGGGTAGGTAACGAAAACGGATTTGCAGGAGCTACCAACTGGTCTTTTCTCCGTGCCGGAGAAGTTTATCCGGGTTACCCCAAATATCGTGAATTGCAATATGGCCATGCCGACGGCAACCAATGGGTAGCCGCAGAATGTGACGTATCCATCCGTCCGGGATGGTTCTATCATCCGGAAGAAGACGACCGTGTGAAAACAGCAGATGCATTGACCGATCTGTATTACCGTAGCGTAGGTCATAACGCAACATTGTTACTCAACTTCCCGGTCGATCGTGACGGACTGATCCATCCGACAGACTCTGCCAACGCCGTAAACTTCCACCAGAACGTACAAAAGCAACTGGCACACAACCTATTGGCCGGACTTTCTCCCAAAGCATCGGACGAACGGGGAAAAACATTCTCTGCAAAAGCGGTAACCGATGGTGAGTATGATACTTATTGGGCTACCAATGACGGTGTCAACTCTGCCACCATCGAATTTGACCTGCCTCAAACGGAAAAGATCAACCGCATGATGTTACAGGAATATATACCTCTGGGGCAACGTGTCAAATCATTCGTTGTAGAATACAACCAGGAAGGCGAATGGCTTCCAGTAAAATTGAATGAAGAAACGACCACTATCGGATATAAACGTCTTCTTCGTTTCGAGACAGTCACCACAGATAAGATCCGTGTCCGTTTTACAGATTCGCGAGCTTGCCTCTGTATCAATAACATAGAAGCCTATTATGCAGGAGAGACTTCCGATACATATACCGCAAAAGCAGAAGAGTTGAAGAGTTATCCGTTCACGCTCGTTGGAGTAGATGCGGAGGAAGCACAAAAATGTATGGATAAAAACAATCAGACCACCTGCTTCATCAACGGAAATACATTATTAATTGATTTGGGAGAAGAACACACAATTACCTCCTTCCATTATCTCCCCGACCAGAGTGAATATAATAAAGGAATAATCAGCTCTTATGAAATCTCTATCGGCACGGATAGTAATGCTGTCAATCAGGTAGTAGCCAAAGATGAATTTTCCAATATAAAGAATAATCCGATTCTGCAATCGGTTTACTTTACTCCGGTTAACGCCCGCTATGTCCAACTGAAAGCAACACGGATGATACATGATGGTGAACCAATGGGACTGGCCGAAATCGGTATACAATAAAATAAGTAACTGTCATTTTAACACTTAAAGAGAATAAATAGCTGTATCTCTTGGCTTCTCGAATAATTTATATAACTTTGTTCGTAAATAAAAAGCAATAAATATGAAACGTCCACAAATTGTAGAACGAATACGGAAGGCTTTAACACAGGTGGCACCGGAAGCTCAAGCCATTTTATATGGTAGTGAGGCACGTGGGGATGCCCGTCCTGATAGCGATATTGATTTATTGATATTGGTTGACGGTAATAAATTGACCGTCAAAGAAGAAGACCGTATCATCACTCCGCTCTACGATATAGAAATAGAAACGGGAGTGCAAATAAATGCACGTGTCTTGCTGAAAAAGATTTGGGAAAACCGTCCTTTTCAGACACCTTTTGGTATGAATGTAATGAAAGAGGGGATCGTACTATGAAAGAACAATTAAACAGGGAAAATATTGAGGCACTGTCAGCTTACCGTTTTCTACGTGCTAAAGAAACGCTGAAAGAAATACCCTATCTAAAACAACAAGGCTATTATAATACGGCTGTAAACCGTCTTTATTATGCCTGTTATTATGCAGCAGTCGCTCTGCTTATTAAACACGAGATAAATCCTGGTACCCATGCAGGTGTCAAACAGATGATAGGATTGCATTTCGTCGCTACCGGTCGTATGTCACGTGAATTGGGACGTTGTTTTTCCTTACTTTTCGAACGTCGGCATAGTAGTGATTATGATGATTTTGCCTATTCAAGTGAGGAAGAAATAGACGAATTGCTGCCTAAAGCAACTGACTTTATTGAAGCCATCGAAGTTCTGCTGAAGGAATAAAAGGATGTTATATTTGTAACTTCCATTTCTATTCCGCCATTTTAAGAACCCTATAAAAACCCTCCTATTTTGCTCAAAATTCTTAAACCTGTGCATTTTTTACTCGGATTTCTTGTCAGAACCAAGCGTTTGAGTAAATTTGCACGCTGATAGTTAACCGGATAGTTTGGATAGCAAGAGATTACTACTTGACTACTGGCTGCTAACTTGTAGAAATACTAATACTAAAATTTATAGCATGAGTTTGAAAATTGTTGTATTGGCAAAACAAGTTCCCGACACACGTAACGTTGGGAAAGATGCCATGAAAGCCGACGGAACGATTAACCGCGCGGCACTCCCCGCCATCTTCAACCCCGAAGACCTGAATGCTCTCGAGCAAGCTCTCCGATTGAAAGATGCTCATCCAGGCTCTACCGTAACCGTTTTGACAATGGGACCGGGACGGGCAGCCGACATTATTCGTGAAGGACTTTTCCGTGGTGCAGATAACGGTTACTTATTAACTGACCGTGCTTTCGCTGGTGCAGACACACTGGCTACGTCTTACGCACTTGCCACTGCCATCCGCAAAATCGGTGAGTATGACATTATTATCGGTGGCCGTCAGGCAATCGACGGTGACACGGCACAGGTAGGTCCGCAGGTAGCAGAAAAGCTGGGATTGACGCAAATCACATACGCAGAAGAAATTCTGGAAGTAGGCGATGGTAAGATTAAGGTGAAACGTCACATCGACGGTGGTGTTGAAACTGTAGAAGGCCCGCTGCCTATCGTGATTACTGTCAACGGTTCTGCAGCTCCTTGCCGTCCGCGTAACGCTAAATTGGTTCAGAAATACAAGCATGCCAAGACTGTGACTGAAAAACAGCAAGGCAATCTTGACTATACAGACCTGTACGACAAGCGCGATTATCTGAATCTGGCAGAATGGAGCGTAGCCGACGTAAACGGTGACCTCGCACAATGCGGTCTGTCCGGTTCGCCGACAAAAGTGAAAGCCATCCAGAACATCGTGTTCCAGGCTAAAGAGAGCAAAACCATCAGCGGCAGCGACCGTGACGTGGAAGACCTGATTGTTGAACTATTAGCTAACCACACCATCGGATAATCATGAATAACTTATTTGTATATTGCGAAATAGAAGAAGGTAACGTTTTAGACGTCAGCCTCGAACTTCTGACCAAAGGTCGTTCGTTAGCCAACCAGTTGAACTGTCAGCTCGAAGCAGTGGTTGCCGGAACCGGCCTCAAAGATATTGAAAAACAAATCCTTCCTTACGGAGTAGACAAACTTCACGTTTTCGACGGCGAAGGACTTTACCCTTATACTTCACTTCCTCACACAGCTATCCTGGTGAACCTTTTCAAAGAAGAGCAGCCACAAATCTGTCTGATGGGTGCTACTGTAATCGGCCGTGACCTCGGTCCGCGCGTTTCTTCTGCTTTGACCAGCGGATTGACTGCCGACTGTACTTCACTTGAAATCGGTGACCACGAAGACAAGAAAGAAGGTAAGACTTACAAGAACCTGTTGTATCAGATCCGTCCGGCTTTCGGCGGTAACATCGTTGCTACGATTGTGAACCCGGAACACCGCCCGCAGATGGCAACCGTTCGCGAAGGTGTGATGAAGAAAGAAATCCTCTCTCCTACTTATCAAGGAGAAGTGATCCGTCACGATGTGAAAAAATACGTAGCCGATACGGACTATGTAGTGAAAGTAATCGAACGCCACGTAGAAAAGGCAAAGAACAACCTGAAAGGTTCTCCGATTATCGTAGCCGGCGGATACGGTGTAGGCTCGAAAGAGAACTTCGACCTGTTGTTCGACCTCGCTAAAGAACTTCACGCAGAAGTAGGTGCCAGCCGTGCTGCTGTTGACGCAGGTTTTGCAGATCACGACCGCCAAATCGGTCAGACAGGTGTAACGGTTCGTCCGAAACTCTACATCGCTTGCGGTATCTCCGGACAGATTCAGCATATTGCCGGTATGCAGGAAAGTGGTATCATCATCTCCATCAATAACGATCCGGATGCTCCGATCAACACGATTGCCGATTACGTAATCAACGGAACTATCGAAGAAGTTGTGCCGAAGATGATTAAGTATTATAAACAAAATAGCAAGTAAGGAAAGATGGCTAATTATTATACAGACATACCGGAACTCAAGTTTCACTTGAACAATCCGATGATGAAACGTATTTGCGAACTCAAAGAACGCAATTACAGAGATAAAGATGAATTCGATTATGCTCCACTGGACTTCGAAGATGCTGTAGACTCTTATGACAAAGTGTTGGAGATTACCGGAGAAATCACAGGAGAAATCATTGCCCCTAACGCAGAAGGTGTAGACGAAGAAGGTCCTCACTGTGCCAATGGTCGCGTAGAATATGCATCAGGAACCAAACAGAACCTGGACGCAATGGTGAAAGCCGGCTTGAACGGTATGACCATGCCACGTAAGTTCGGCGGTCTGAACTTCCCGATCACCCCGTACACCATGTGTGCAGAAATCGTGGCTGCTGCCGACGCAGGTTTCGGAAACATCTGGTCATTGCAGGACTGTATCGAAACTCTTTATGAGTTTGGTAACTCCGACCAACACAGCCGCTTTATTCCACGCATCTGCCAAGGTGAAACCATGTCAATGGACTTGACAGAACCGGATGCTGGTTCCGACCTTCAATCTGTTATGCTGAAAGCTACTTACAGCGAAAAAGACGGATGCTGGTTACTGAACGGTGTGAAACGTTTCATCACAAATGGTGACGCGGATATTCACCTCGTACTGGCACGTTCGGAAGAAGGAACAAGAGACGGACGCGGTTTGTCTATGTTCATCTATGACAAGCGTCAGGGTGGCGTGAACGTACGCCGTATCGAAAACAAACTCGGTATCCACGGTTCTCCTACCTGCGAATTGGTATATAAGAATGCAAAAGCTGAACTTTGCGGTGACCGCAAACTCGGTTTGATTAAATACGTAATGGCTCTGATGAACGGTGCCCGTCTGGGTATTGCCGCACAATCTGTAGGATTGAGCCAGGCAGCTTACAATGAAGGTTTGGCATACGCTAAAGACCGTAAGCAGTTCGGAAAAGCAATTATCGAATTCCCGGCTGTGTATGACATGCTGGCTATCATGAAAGGCAAACTGGATGCCGGACGTGCTTTACTGTATCAAACATCTCGCTACGTAGACATCTACAAAGCATTGGACGACATCGCCCGCGAACGTAAACTGACTCCGGAAGAACGCCAGGAACAAAAGAAATATGCTAAATTAGCAGACAGCTTTACTCCGCTGGCTAAAGGTATGAACTCTGAATATGCGAACCAAAACGCTTACGACTGTATTCAGATTCACGGCGGTTCAGGTTTCATGATGGAATATGCTTGCCAACGTATCTATCGCGACGCACGTATCACCAGCATCTACGAAGGAACTACCCAGTTGCAGACAGTAGCCGCTATCCGTTACGTAACCAATGGTTCGTACATCGCTACCATCCGCGAGTTCGAAACCATTCCTTGCTCACCGGAAATGGAACCGCTGATGTCTCGTCTGAAAAAGATGGCTGACAAATTCGAAGTCAGCACCAATGCAGTGAAAGAAGTACAAGACCAGGAATTGCTTGACTTCACCGCTCGCAAACTGGTGGAAATGGCTGCTGACATAATCATGTGTCACCTGCTGATTCAAGATGCCAGCAAGGCTTCCGAACTGTTCTCCAAATCTGCACATGTATATTTGAACTATGCAGAAGCGGAAGTAGAAAAGCACTCAAACTTCATCGAAAACTTCGATAAAGAAGACTTGGCATTCTACAAAAAGTAATAAATACTCTATCAAATCTCATAAAAGCATCCCTTCTTAGGAAGTGGATGCTTTTTTATTTGTCACATTCTATTATTTTTCATTATTATTCTATACATTTGTCAGTGAGATAAGTAATTTTTAATCGACGACTCTATATAAGAATAGAAATATGGCACTCAAACCTTCATATAACGACCAACTGCATTTACCGGGTTTATCAAAAACAGAAATCCTTATACTAGCTCTCGAAGCTTCGCAAAAGCTGGAGTGGAATATCGAGGAAGTGACTCCGGAAGGAGCACGATTCGAAGTCCCGTTCAATATGTATTCTCATGGAGAGGAAATAACCTTCACCATAGAACCGGGAAGCGACGGAGAAGTAGCTGTGCGCAGCCAATCCTCTTCCGTACAATTTGTAGACTATGGAAAGAACAGAAAAAATATACAAAAGCTACGCGAGACGATGGAAGAAATAAAAACATCCCTTACCCCGGAAGAGCTAACCCAAAAGGCAAAAGATTTCGAGGAAGAGTGTAACCGTCCGCTCACAGAAGAAGAGAAAGCCTATCTGGAGGAAGAAAAGAAAAGGAACTCTTTCTGGTCGTTCTTTATTCCCCGCAAAGGTTTTATGGCAACACCTATCCTGATAGACCTCAACATCCTTGTATTTATTGTGATGATTGCATCCGGAGTGGGAATCATGTCTCCTTCCACCTTATCACTGCTGAAATGGGGAGCCGACTTCGGACCGCTGACCCTTACAGGCGACTGGTGGCGTGCAGTGACCTGCAACTTCATACATATCGGTGCTTTTCATCTCCTGATGAATATGTACGCTTTCATGTACGTAGGACTTCTACTGGAAGGACTGATAGGAAGCCGTCGGATGTTCATGTCTTATTTACTGACCGGATTATGCTCGGCAGTATTCAGTCTTTATATGCACGGCGAGACAATCAGTGCCGGAGCCTCCGGAGCCATCTTCGGACTCTACGGTATATTCCTCGCCTTCCTGTTCTTCCATCGCATCGCAAAGGAACAACGGAAAGCGTTATTGACCAGTATCCTTATTTTTGTCGGTTACAATCTGGTTTATGGCATGAAAGCCGGGATTGATAACGCTGCACATATCGGCGGGTTATTAAGCGGTTTCCTACTGGGAATCATCTATGTATGCAGCTATAAATTTGAAAAAGCCGATGCGCAACGCACCGTTTCAATCCTTGGGGAGCTTGGTATCTTTTGTATTTTCCTGTTCAGCTTCTTGATGCTTTGCAAGAACGTTCCCCCTCTTTATCAGGACATACGCGGCGAATGGGAAAGCGGTATTGTAGAAGCCTATCTGAATGGTGAACTGGAAGAAGAAAACGAAAATGGTAACCAATCAGGCAGGGAGACTGCCAACAGTTCTTCTACCAGTCAATATCCTCCATACGTTCCGGTAGGCAATAACGATACATGGCTTTCTTATTACGATGCAGAAACAAATTTCAGTTGCCAGTATCCTACCAACTGGAGGAAAATAACAGGAGCGAAAGGATTGACTCCCAGCGCAGAACCTCCGTTGCTTAGGCTCGTCAACGGCGCCAACCAACTGACGATTACCGCTCTGACCTACGATACACAAAAAGAGTTTGAACATATCAAGAAGTTATCGCTCACTCTCCCGCGAAATGCACAAGGAGAACCAGCGGAAGACTATAAGCAGAGCAATGTCAACATCAACGGGCTATCCATGACAAGAACTACAAACCCTCTGCACATCGGAGCTCCTGATGAACCGGGAGAAGACATACAACAAATTGTATTACACTATTTCCAAGAAAGCAAGAAGCGAACTTTTACCATTGTTATGCTTGTCTATGACGAAGAAGCCGAAACCGATCTGAATGCTATTACATCAAGTATTCAGATCACCCAATAAAGAGAATATGAGAGTATATGTCCAAGTCAAACAGTTAGGAAAGCGAAAGTGCAATATCGAAAAGATTCCTGTCGATTTTCCTGTTCCGCCTGTCGATGTACAGGGGTTGATTGAAGCCATCGTCAGTTGGCAAGTCTGTGAATATAATGAACGCTTGCAACAAAGCGAAGTACTGAAATACCTCACACAGGAAGAAGTGGAAAATAAAGCAACTTCCGGCAAGGTTGGGTTTGCAGTAAACTATAACGGCAAACCTGCCGCAGAAGTAGAAGCAATCACCAACGCCCTGCAATCTTACGAGGACGGAATTTTCCGTATCTTCATTGACGATACGGAAACTGAAGACTTATCCTCTCCCACCGGACTCAAAGAAGAATCTACCATCACCTTCATCCGATTGGCTATGCTGTCGGGAAGACTTTGGTAATCATTTTCTTATAAACACACTTAAAACGAAAATAATCATGAGACTCATTTATAATGACGCATTAAACAAACGGATTGCTCCGTACCTGGAAAGGTTAACGAAAAAGAGAACCAGTTTAGACAAAGAGACAATGACACTGTTGGATGTATTTATGCAATACTTCAACATGGATACCCGGTATGGCACATACAGCGATAAACTAGAGCCTTGCATCATACATATTATTCAGGAAGAGAAGATAAAGAGTGTTGCCAATCTTTTCGACGGAAAGTTGAATAAAGTGCTCCGTTATCTATTGGGAGACGAATATGCTAACCTGTTCCACACCTATCTGAAGCTCAAAGCACGGTGTCCGTACACTCATGGATATTCGCGCCGGTCACAGCGGTCGGCGAATCCTCTTTTGCATTTCAGTCACATCATAGATGCGCTGACGGAATTTCTAAAACTACGTGCCACCGGATTCAGCGAACAAGCCATACTGAACGGAGGAAACACTCCGGAAGAAATAGAAACATACAAGGATGCGATGAACTGCCAAAACTGGATGGCCGCCCAAATAGCAGAAGGCAACCAAACTGTCATTGAATACCTCAACAACGTATTGACCAGCGAGAATAATGCCAACCGCCTCAATCAGGGACATCTCCAGGCTATCGCCGTGAGCGGTTACCGCCCGTTGCTGGAACTGGAAGGGAAGTTACTGCTGGCAGCCAAACTGCAGGAAGGTCTCCGTCAAGCTATCGTGGAAACGATGGACGAAGGATGCCCCGAAAGTTATCTCCATCTGTTCTCGGTGATCTGCGACAACGGCCTGCAACGATTTGCCTCCGTGAAACGCGGCATTGCAGTCTGTACGGGTATCGGAGAACAAGACAGCAGCGAGCGTATCACCAACAAATATGTGGAACTGATCCGCCGTTTTCTGAACGACCGGGAAGAAGCACGCAAAGCCCTCCAAAGCAAAGATACGGTCGAACTTTATCTGGCTCTATGGAGTATCGGATTCTATAATACGGAAGAAATCCAGACACTTGTTCCGGGAATAATTAAAGACGGTGCCAAATATCAGGTACAGACCTTACTTTACTTTTTACGCTGTACGCAATACTCCGGCATGAACCACCGTATCAGTAAAGATGCTTTTGAAAAATGGTATAACGAACCGTCGGTAGTAGCGGCTATCCTGCCACTGTATCTGTCCGGACTCTATCTTAGCCGGTACGGAGGACATAAGGACGCCCCGTCGCTCCATGATTATTTTGATAGCAAAGAAGAAGCGATCCGCCATTATGACTATCTGAAGAACGTCTATCAGTCCATCTCTGCCAAAGAGATTTATTCTCCATACGTATTCCCCTGGGAAAGTGCAGAGCTCACCCGTTCGGAAATCGTTCTCAAGATGGCGTATATCACCTGGATGACCAACGATTCTGCATTAAAAGACGATCTTTGCACTTGTCTGCCTTCTTTGGATACCTATATGCGGGCAGGCTATATCGGCGTCGTATTAAATCCCCCGACCAGCCATTTACAGGAAGAATATGTGCTGCAATCACTGGGCGACCGTTCGCAGGACGTTCGTGACGAAGCCTACAAAGTATTGTCCGAGATGACCTTGTCGCCCGAACAGAATCAGAAAGTAGAAGAGTTGCTGCGCTTCAAATATAGTGAGATGCGTATCAACGCCATCAATCTATTGATGAAACAGCCGAAAGAACAATTGTCCGGCAGTATCCGCCGCTTACTAACAGACAAGGTGGCCGAACGCCGCCTGGCCGGATTGGATATGATGAAGACTATCCACAACGTAGAATTTCTGCAAGATACCTATCAGGAACTGATCCCCACCGTCAAAGAAATTCAGAAACCGAACGCGAAAGAAAAAGTGTTGATAGAATCTCTGATTGGAGACGGAACGGAAGAAAACACCGCACAGCACTATACCAAAGATAACGGCTTCGGTCTGTACGACCCGGCTCTTGAAGTCAATCTGCCGGAGATTACCCAGGATAAAGGATTCAACGTGAAAAAAGCATTCGAATTCATTTGTTTCGGAAGGGCCAAACTCGTATTTAAAAAACTAAGCAAATACATCGAAATCTATAAGAACGAAGAGTTCAAGAATGGATACGGAGAAGCACGCCTGGTAGGCAACAGTGTCCTGATAAACTGGAGTAACTACGGAGGATTGAGCGGACTCGGTTTCCCGGAGCTGTGGAAGGCCTTCTACGAAGAAGAAATAGGAAGCTATGACAAATTACTGATGATGAGTTTCATGCTTGCATCGACAGGCGCTCCTAAAGACGATGACGACTACGATGAAGAGGATGAAGAAGACATCAAGGCAGACCAGAAATCAAGCAACACTTTCGAGCCGCTTGTTAACCGGATGTATGCCGGCATCACTTACCGCGGATTGCAGAAGGAACTCCGCAAGATGCCGTACTACGAACAGATGAGTGATATTATCGAAGCATTGTCATACGAGTATAAAGACGAAGCAGTCTACCAACGATTGGCTGTCAATATGCTGCTCCAACTGTTGCCTTTGCTGAATACTAAAAACATTTTCCGCCAGTACACCAACAAGCATGCATGGCTTCGGGACAAACTGGAATATGGAGAAAAAGAGATCATTTATCCGATACATAACAACAAGTTCGTAAACTTCTGGCTTGAAATGCCTCAAAAGCCCATGAGTGATGATCTGTTTATCCGCTACTTCACGGTGCGCTATCAACTTTACAAGCTCACCAACTACATGGAACACACACCCGAACTGGAAGAAACAGACTCTTACCTTCATGCCACGGACTTCGCCCGTGCATGGATGCTCGGAATCATCCCGACAGAAGAAGTATACCGCGAAATGATGGGACGCATCAGCTCGCCCGCCCAGATCAAGGCAATCACCACGGTATTGAACGACAACGTTCGTTTCAATAAGGAAAAAGAAAGATACGCCGACATCAAAAACGTCGATTTCTCTCTCTTCCGTTCTCTTGCACAGAAGATAGTAGACCGGATTCTTGAAATCGAACTAAAACGGGGAGACTCCGAGACACAAGTCACCAGCCTTGCGGAAGAACTAAGTTATATTTATGGAGCGGACACATTTATCCACATTCTGCAAGCATTCGGCAAAGATACGTTCATACGCGACAGCTACAACTGGGGCAGCACCAAACGAGGTGTATTGAGCAGCTTGCTCCATGCTTGCCATCCCCTACCAACAGATACCAGCGAAAACCTGAAGAAACTGGCGAAGCAAGCCGAAATCAGTGACGAACGACTAGTAGAAGCCGCCATGTTCGCTCCGCAATGGATTGAACTGACCGAAAAGGCAATAGGCTGGAAAGGACTGACAAGTGCCGCCTATTATTTCCACGCCCATACCAATGAAACATGTGACGACAAGAAAAAAGCAATCATCGCCCGCTACACCCCTATCGACGTGGAAGACTTGCGGGAAGGTGCTTTTGATATCGACTGGTTCAGGGATGCATTTAAGACAATTGGCAAACGACGCTTCGAAGTGGTCTACAATGCCGCCAAATATATCTCATGCAGCAATAGCCATACCCGTGCCCGCAAGTTTGCCGATGCCACCAACGGCGCGGTGAAAGCGGCAGATGTAAAGAAAGAAATAGTTGCCAAACGCAACAAAGACTTATTGATGAGCTACGGCCTCATCCCATTGGGACGGAAACCGGACAAAGAACTGCTGGATCGTTATCAATACCTGCAAAAGTTCCTGAAAGAGAGTAAGGAGTTCGGTGCTCAAAGGCAGGAAAGCGAAAAGAAAGCGGTAAACATCGCCCTGCAAAACCTGGCACGTAACTCCGGCTACGGAGATGTTACCCGTCTGACCTGGAGCATGGAAACGGAACTAATCAAAGAACTTCTCCCCTACCTGTCTCCCAAAGAGATAGACGGCGTAGAAGTGTACGTGCAAATCAACGAGGAAGGCAAATCGGAGATTAAACAAATCAAAGACGGCAAAGAGCTCAACAGTATGCCTGCCAAACTGAAAAAGCATCCGTATATAGAAGAACTGAAAGCGGTACACAAAAAGCTGAAAGACCAGTACACCCGCTCCCGCGTGATGCTGGAACAGGCGATGGAAGACTGTACCCGTTTTGAAGAAAGCGAATTGCGCAAGTTGATGCAGAACCCTGTCATCTGGCCATTGTTGAGACATCTTGTCTTTATCTGTAACGGACAGACAGGCTTCTACACCGACGGATTGCTGGTGACTGTGAATGCCGTTTGCCTACCGTTAAAACCGAAAGACGAGTTACGCATCGCCCATCCCACAGACTTGTACGCAAGCGGTGACTGGCACGCCTATCAGAAATTCCTGTTCGACAAAGCAATCCGCCAGCCTTTCAAACAGGTGTTCCGTGAGCTCTATGTTCCGACTCCGGAAGAAGTGGAAGCCACTCAATCCCGCCGTTACGCCGGCAATCAGATCCAACCGCAGAAAACGGTTGCCGTACTGAAAGGCCGTCGCTGGGTAGCCGACTACGAAGACGGTCTCCAAAAGATCTATTACAAAGAGAACATCATCGCCACCATCTACGCCATGGCAGACTGGTTCTCTCCTGCCGACATCGAAGCTCCGACGTTAGAATATGTCTGCTTCCACAACCGCAAGGACTACAAGCTGATGAAAATCTCGGAGATTCCTCCTGTCATCTTTTCGGAAGTGATGAGAGACGTAGACTTGGCAGTAAGTATAGCCCATGCCGGAAGCGTCGATCCGGAAACCAGCCACTCTACCATCGAGATGCGCAGCATGTTAGTGGAACTGACAATGCCGTTGTTCCATTTCAAGAACGTGACGATAAAAGGAAGTTTCGCTCACATCGAAGGCAAACTGGGTAAGTACAATATCCATCTGGGCAGCGGCGTGATCCATCAGGAAGGCGGCGCGCAGATTGCCGTTCTTCCGGTACATTCGCAAAATCGCGGACGCCTGTTCCTGCCTTTTGTAGATGAAGATCCGAAGACAGCCGAGATATTGACTAAGATTATCTTCTTTGCAGAAGACGATAAGATAAAAGACCCAAGCATCCTGAACCAAATCAAATAGAAAAGAGATGGCAGAGAATTTAATCATCGGCACAGGAAATAAGGAAGAGAAATACCGGGAGTTACTTCCGCAACTACACGCTCTGGTAAGTACGGAAACGGATCTCATAGCCAATCTTGCCAACGTGGCAGCAGCGCTCAAACAGACTTTCGGTTTCTTTTGGGTAGGCTTTTACCTTGTGAAAGAGGATGAACTCGTACTGGGTCCGTTTCAGGGTCCCATTGCCTGCACCCGCATCCGCCTCGGCAAAGGGGTTTGCGGCACAGCTTGGAAAGAGGCCCGGACACTGATTGTACCTGACGTAGAACAGTTTCCCGGACACATTGCTTGTAGTTCGGACTCGAAATCGGAAATAGTAGTACCGATCCTCCAACAAGGTGAAGTTGTTGGAGTGCTGGATATTGACAGTAATGAACTAGATAGTTTCGACACCATCGACGCACGCTATCTGGAAGAGATTTGTACGTATATTGGATAAGTTGACAACCATGCAAACGTCCTGAAAAAACAGAGGCTCTGATTGAGTGAATCAGAGCCTCTGTTTACTATAAATAGAGCCTCTGTTCAGGTCAAACAGAGGCTCTATTTTTTTACCAGTCCATATCTTCTATTTCCCGTTCCCGGTACAGTAGAAGTTGTTTGCGAAGCGAACTCATTTCGCGTCTCATATCTTCCATCTTTTCCAGTAAATGATGAATGGCATCGATACCTTCCATATTGATGGATAAGTCGTAGTACATTCTGCTGTAACGCTCCACGTTCGGGAGTTCCGACAAAAGCAGATAATGTTCGCCGCCTTCGGTATGTACGTTAATCAAACCGCCCTCTTCCAACAAGTCGATGAATGAAGGCTCAATATGACATTTGTGACAGTATTCACTGACAATAATTAATTCGGTCTGCATAGTGCTCATTCATTTTAGTTCATACTCTGTAATTGACGGAACAACTCTTTCTGTTTGTCGGTCAAGTTCGTAGGAATCTTGACGGAATAGGTCACAATCAAGTCACCGAATTGTCCTTCCTTCTTATAAACCGGGAATCCTTTACCTTTCAGGCGGACTTTCGTACCGTTCTGCGTTTCCGGTTTTATCTTCAGTTTCACTTTACCGTCCAGCGTGTCGATTACTTTCTCACCTCCCAATACAGCAGAATAAAGGTCTACTTCCACATCTACGTACAGGTCGTCGCCCAGGCGTTTGAACACCGGGTCTTCGGCTATCACAAACGTAATGTACAAGTCGCCCGCAGGTCCTCCGTTGACACCTTCGGCTCCGTAGCCTTTCAGTTTAATAACCTGTCCGTCGGCTACACCGGCAGGAATGGTGATACGCACTTGTTTACCATTGACGGTCAATATCTGCTTATGCGTTTGAGCAGCATCACGAAGGGAAAGATGAAGTTCGGCATTAAAGTCCTGTCCGCGGAATCCCGCAGAGCCTTGTCCTCTTCCTCCCCGATGTCCGAACATGGATTCGAAGAAATCTGAAAATCCACTGGCATTGCCACCGGAGAATCCCTCTCCATCGGAACTATACCAATAACTTCCGTTACCGTCGGAGAAACCTTGACCTGCACCACCGAATCCGCCGAAACCTCCCGCACCGCCATAGCCTCCGGCTTGTTGCTGTGCACGTTTCTGCGCTTCGAATTCATCGGCATGTTTCCAATGTTCTCCGTACTCATCATACTTTTTACGTTTCTCTGGATCACTTAGTACTTCATTGGCTTCGTTGATTTCCTGAAATTTATCCTTTGCACTAGGGTCATTAGGATTCAAATCAGGGTGATATTTCCGGGCCAACTTACGAAAAGCCTTTTTGATATCATTCTGCGAAGCACTTTTGTCTACTCCAAGAATCTTGTAATAATCTATATAGGCCATGTTTTATGAATTTAATCGTTCATACATCATACGGCAAATAACACGCCAATCCCGCTTTTGGATGCAAAAATTAACAAGGATTAATACCTAATACTTAATACTTGATATTCCTCTTTTCCAGCATCCGGAAGTCTTGCTTCTTCATACCCAAATCATCCAACGGACGGGGGTCGTTGTGATCGTTCAGATAAACTCTCGGTTTTAGGACGTAGTGCGGAGCCGTTACAGATTGCGAATCATCCCGGTAAGGAGTTTCTATTCCGGCTAAAGACAACATGGTCGGGAAGAAAGAGCTGCTGGAAGAAATATTCTTATCCTTATTATCCACAGCATTTTTCCAATGTTCGGGATAGGTTTCAAGGTAGTTGTCGGACATCCAGATGAGGAACGGCACGTGAAGTTGATAATAAGAAGGTACGGGAGAAGCGTGGAGGAACAGATGGCGGGAATCGTCGAAAATATCCTCACCATGATCGGAAGTGTAGAGCATAGCGGCATCTATCTGCTGTTTTTCCAACATGTGGATAAGGCGTGACAAGAAACCGTCCGTATAACGGATGGAGTTGTCATAGGCATTGACCAGGTTATCCCGGTATTTTCTTTCTGCTTCCATCGGATAATCGGGCGTAAAGAAAGCACTTTCCGACGGGTAACGTTCGCGGTAATTAAAGTGAGAACCGTAGGTGTGGAGCACGATAAATTGTTTCGTCGCACCTTTAGCCAGTTCCTGCTCCACCAATTTCAGAAGTTCGTCGTCAGAAGGATTATAGGAGGAACTGACAGAATCTTCTTTTATAAAATCGTACGTATCGGCTTCCATTCCGAAGAAGTCGATAAACGAATGGTTGTAACGTTGGTTGGAGAAAAAGGCTGTCCGGAAACCTGCCTCTTTGAAAGCGGTGATGATTCCTTTCTGATGATAGATAGAGTCGTAGTTGCAAGCGGTAGCGTCCGACATCAACATGGGGACACTTTTATGTGTCGTATTCGACTCTGTCAGTACTTTCGGGAAAGCAATCAGACCCGATTGCCGGGATAAGAGCGGGTTTGTTTCACGTTCGTAACCATACAGTTGCCAGTTCAGGGCACGGGAGGTTTCTCCTACGACCATTACGTATACTTCCCGTTTCTCTTTCGGATGCGTAGGCAGGGCATGGAAAGTAAAGTCCTTCGAAGTACGGTGATAATTCTGCGTCAAGGCGGTTCGTTGGAAGGCTAGACCTACGTTATAGCATACGTTCAGCGGATATAAATCGGACTTCAACTCATATCCCGGGTCCTGCATATATGCTCCGACAAGGCTAAGGAGGGAGATTCCAAAGACTATGGAGGCTCTCTTCCGTTCTCTGCGGATAAATTCTGCCGTAAGTTTCCGCTTACGTACAATTGAAATGGTCCCTAATATCAGGGCAGGTACGTAGAGTATGATGACAGCAATAATGGCAGGTGTGAGATTATCAAGCAATTCGAGGGCTTCACTCGAATTGGTAGTCACCAGGTTCAGAAACATATCGACAGCGATAATGGACTGGCCGAACAAATAAAGCAATACAATCTGAAAGGCTCCGAAAAACAGGAACAGGAATAAAATCCAAAGCATCTTGCCACAGTTTCTCGACAAAGTCATCAACAGATAATAGCAGCCGAAAGGCAAAAGCACATTACACACCTTTGCCATCAACGGTAAAGGCTCTGTCAAACAGAGCACAAGGTTGGGTACTATCAAGATGAAGAGGAACAGATAAAACAAATGTTCCTGATTCTCCAACCAATTCTTTATATTCTTAAAAAGCTTCATTGGTATTAAAAATAAATCCGGTCTGGTGTTTGCCAAACCCTAAATCCAAACGTACATTTACTCTCTTCTTAAACTCCCAACGATAACCGAAACCATAATTAGGCAGAATATGTTTCGGAGTAAACTCGGAGAGTCGTGGAAAAATCGTTCCCGCTCCTGCCCATACTGCCACTCCATTCCGTTTCCAGACGTGTTGCCGGAGTTCTATTTGCGCATCCATTGCTCCTTTGTCCCGATAGCGTCCTTCGTAATATCCGCGCATGGAGTAAGAGCTTCCCAGCGTTGCCATCAATCCCCACGGGGTATCGCCATAGGTAAGCAATGTGTGGAATTGTCCTGCCAGCACTCCGCCTTTCCATACGGGCTGATAATAGCTAGTAGTCAGTTCGGTGCTGCTAAACGCATATTTATTGCCGAGAAAAGCCGGGCTGAATCGCTGGTCTATCCGCAAGTAGTAGCCGTGAAATGCATTTGTCAGGAAATCACGTGAATCGTAAAGGAGGGAAAGCCCCAGGCTGGTATTGGTGGTCCGTGCCGCCATTCCTTCCCATAGTTCCGGTTTATCAAAGTCCCGCCCGTCAATATAATCGAATATGGCCATCGGGCCGATGTAGAAGTTCTTTGCCAGCCGGAACATAAAATCGACTTTCACCTGTGCTTGAAAACGTTTATAGTCGCTTTCATTATCAGAGTTGGCTCCATTGTCATATCCCCGTCCCCAATACAGACTGGGGAAAGAATAGAAATAGAGATTATAATTCAAGCGGTATTTGTCTTGCGGAAACAGATGGTTCCCACGGATTCCCAACAGATAGAAGCCGACCGTCGACACATCTCCGTAAAGAGAGACATTGGAGGGAGGAAGAAGCGAATCGTTCCGATCGGTGCGATATAGTCCGGCTGCCACCAGTCCGAGTCCGAACTTGGTGTCACTGGAGTAGTGAGGACCGCCTATCACACTGAAATCAAACTTTTTATTCTTTTTTTCCTTATTGGCGTCATTGAAGTAATCAAGAAACTTTTTAAAGAAGCTGCGCTTTGCCGGAACGGAATCTTCCATGGCTACAGATATAGAATCCTCCGGCAGTTCAATTTTAGTAGAATGCAGCTGTGCGCCCAACGGGGTTTGTGTCAACAACAAAAGCGCGAATATGATTAGCCTGTTCTGTCTAGTATTCATAATCATAAGAAGTAGAAAACTTTGTGGACAAAGTTAGTTTCAAACTTCTTATTACAACAGAGTTTCAGAGGCTTTTGTTGTCCTGAATTTCCTTTTTAACGTTTCAAAAGTCCTATAAACTCGTCCACATCTTCTTCTGTTGTATCAAAAGAAGTTACCAAGCGGATTTCATCCTTCTCTTCGTTCCAGAAATAAAAGAAATAAGACTCCAGCATCCGGTTGATAACCGGGCGAGGCATGGTGAGGAATAGTTGGTTGCTCTCGGCTTTTTGAGTAAAAGTGACTTCGGGCAGTTTCTCTAATTCCGCACGAAGTTTGGCAGCCATCGCATTGGCGTGGCTGGCATTCTTCAGCCAAAGGTCGTCAGTGAGGTATGCCGTAAACTGGCAAGAGAGGTAACGCATCTTCGAAGCGAGCTGGGCGGATTGCTTACGGATGAAACGGGCTTCCGATTGCAGGTCTTTATTAAATACAATCACGCACTCTCCCATCATCAGTCCGTTCTTCGTTCCGCCGAAACTAAGAATATCGACTCCACAATCCACCGTCAGTTCTTTAAGGGAAAGATTCAGGGCGGCACAGGCATTGGCTATTCTGGCTCCGTCCACGTGTACATACATACCATTCAGATGGGCAAAGTCAGTCAGGCGTTTCAACTCTTCGGGAGTGTAGATGGTGCCAAGTTCGGTACATTGGGAGATGTAGAGAGCTCTAGGTTGCGAATGGTGTTGGTCGCCGAAACCGTGCAGGTAAGGTTGCATCAATTCCGGGGTAAGTTTACCGTCAGGAGTAGCAATCGGGCGAATCTGACAACCTGTCATTTTCACGGGAGAGCCACACTCATCGACATAGATATGAGCAGTTTCCGCACAAAAGATAGAATGATACGGGCGGGTCATCAGTTGCAATGCTACCACATTGCTGCCTGTTCCGTTGAATACAAACAAAGGGACACAGTTCGGGGTGAAGGTTTCTTTAATCTTCGCTACGGCTTCTTCCGTCCATTTGTCATCGCCATATCCTAAAGAATGGTCTATATTGGCCCGGTTCAAGGCTTCCATTACCAACGGATGCACACCGGAATTATTGTCAGAGGCAAAACTTCTCATTGTTTCTTGCATTTTAATTCGTGGTGCAAAGTAACAGAATTATTTCCGGAAATCAATTGAAAGGAAGATACATTAAAAGGAAAAAGGATAAAAAACGAGAATCTCCGAAGGGCTGACCGGGCTGTCATCCCTCCGGAGATTCTGCTGTTTTCGTTAAAGTGCCAAATTCTTTTAGCCAATATAAACATTCACACAGAGATATACATAGAGTTCTTCATCACACTGATCGAACTCAATCTTGCTCTCTCTTGACAACCACCCTAAAGCGGCACCCAGCTCTTTATCTTTCAACCCGGATTTTCTCTTCAGAAGTCCGTAGCTCCACTTTTCGTTATTGCTAAGCAGTTGCCAAACCTTACCGGCATTTACACCGATTTCATTTCTATTCATTTTTCTAGAGTAATTAAGAGGTTTAATACATTAGGTTAAGATTTCGCCTATAAAGATAACAAAAGGATATTGCAATTGTTTATACGTCTTTACTAAAAAGTTGTTACAGAATTATTTTTAACATAAAAGCGGTGATGTGTCCCGACACAAAGGCGTTATTAGCATATGTTAAATTAGAACTTTTCCTTGCAGACATCTGTTATTAGATAAAAATCAATCCTAAACCAATTACAGCTATGGCAAAAAAAATAGCAGAACAACTGATAGATACTTTGGTTAAATCCGGAGTTGAACGTATTTACGCCGTAACAGGCGACAGTCTGAATGAGGTAAACGAAGCAGTCAGAAAAAACGATCAAATAAAATGGATACATGTGCGCCATGAAGAAACAGGAGCGTATGCCGCTGCTGCAGAAGCACAACTAACCGGTCGTCCGGGATGCTGCGCGGGAAGTAGCGGACCGGGACACGTTCATCTTATCAACGGTTTGTACGACGCGCACCGTTCCGGGGCACCGGTAATCGCCATCGCTTCTACGATTCCTACCGGAGAATTCGGTACAGAGTATTTTCAGGAGACGAATACAATCAAACTTTTTAACGATTGCAGTTATTATAATGAAGTAGCCACTACTCCCAAGCAATTTCCACGTATGCTCCAATCGGCCATACAAACGGCTGTCACCCGTAAAGGGGTGTCCGTCATCGGGCTGCCGGGAGACTTGGCAAAGGCTTCTGCCGTTGCTGTCGACTCGTCGGTCCGGAACTATCCTGCCCCACCGGAAGTTTGCCCGTCGGAAGAAGATTTGGCTCAATTGGCCGACTTGCTAAACAAACATACACGTATCACTCTTTTCTGTGGCATCGGTTGCCGGGGAGCTCACGAGGAAGTAATCGCGCTTTCCGAGAAACTGAATGCTCCGGTGGTATATACTTTCAAAGGAAAGATGGAGGTGCAATATGAGAATCCGTATGAAGTGGGTATGACGGGATTGTTGGGAATGCCTTCGGGATATTACAGTATGCATGAAGCTGAAGTGCTTCTCATGCTCGGCACTGACTTTCCATATTCTGCTTTCCTGCCGGATGACATCAAGATAGCCCAGATTGATATAAAGCCCGAACGTCTGGGACGTCGTGCAAAGGTGGATATCGGACTTTGTGGAGACGTCAAACTTAGCATCCAGTCTTTATTGCGTATGCTGAATCCGAAAACGGATGATTCTTTCTTACTGAAACAACTCAAAAGATACGAGGGAGTAAAGAAGGATTTGGCCGCTTACACAGAAGATAAAGGGGACGTAAATAAGATTCATCCCGAATATGTGATGTCTGAAATAGACAAACTAAGTTCGGACGATGCTGTGTTTACGGTAGATACGGGAATGACTTGTGTATGGGGAGCACGTTATCTGCAAGCAACGGGCAAACGCCACATGCTGGGTTCTTTCAATCATGGTTCGATGGCAAATGCGTTGCCGCAAGCTATCGGTGCCGCGTTGGCTTATCCGGATCGTCAGGTGGTTGCGCTTTGCGGAGATGGCGGATTATCGATGACTTTAGGAGACTTGGAAACCGTTGTACAATATAAGTTGCCAATTAAAATCATCGTATTCAACAACCGTTCATTGGGAATGGTGAAGTTGGAAATGGAAGTGGACGGACTGCCGGACTGGCAGACGAACATGTTGAATCCTGACTTCGCCCAAGTGGCCGAAGCAATGGGAATGACCGGGTTTAATGTCAGCGATCCGGAAGAAGTGTTGACTACTTTATTGAATGCATTCGAGTTGGATGGTCCGGTACTTGTTAATATCATGACCGATCCGAACGCACTAGCCATGCCTCCTAAAATTGAATTCGGGCAAATGGTGGGCTTTGCGCAGTCAATGTATAAGTTGTTAATCAACGGCCGTTCACAAGAAGTGATTGATACGATCAATTCTAACTTTAAACATATACGGGAGGTATTTTAAGTTATTCTATTTTTAATATTTTCATTACCTCTCTCAAAGTATGACTTGCTATTATTGTCTATTACAATAAGGTAAGTCATACCTTTTTATAGTCTATCTTGAGGTGATAATCATTTTATTTTCTTATGTTTGTAATCATCAAAAAGTAAAAACACATGGAAAAGACCGACTCTTCGCCTTTATCCCGACAAGCACTGTACGCTGATAAAAAACAATGGAATCAATTCCTTTCTGTTTTTTTATTGGCAGTGGGCGTTGGTTTTACAGTGGCAGGCATTATCTTCTTTTTTGCCTACAACTGGGATGAATTACCTAAATTTGCAAAGTTAGGAATAGTAGAGGTGTTATTAATAGCTTCTGTCCTGCTCGCTACATTCACCCGTTGGAATAAGCTCGTCAAACAGATTCTCCTGACCGGAGCTACGTTTTTGGTAGGTACGCTTTTCGCTGTCTTCGGACAAATCTACCAAACGGGAGCCGATGCTTACGATCTTTTCCTGGGATGGACTCTTTTCACCATTCTCTGGGCAGTTGCTATCCGTTTCGCACCGTTGTGGCTGACGTTCATCGGATTACTTTGCACTACGATATGGTTGTACAATATACAGATAGCTAATACCAACTCTTGGGAAATGACTTTGTTGGCCAATGCAGTAACCTGGATCTGTGCCTTGACAACAATCCTCACAGAATGGATGAGCGCAAAAGGTCATTTGAACAGAAACAATCGTTGGTTTGTCAGTCTTCTTTCACTGGCTACCATTATACACACCAGTTTTCTGTTAATGATGGCAATTTGCGAAGAGAACGCTATATTGTCTGTTCCCCTCATAAGCACTGTCCTTCTATTCTCTGCAGGACTTTGGTATGGATGGAAAGTAAAAAGCCTGTTCTATCTGGCTATCATTCCGTTTGCCGCATTAATGATTCTATTGACTACATTCATATCACAAAGCAATCTTAGGGATGTTCAGATATTCTTCTACGGAGGAGTTATTGTCATCACCGGAACAACTTTGCTCATTTACATCATTCTTCATTTAAAAAAGCAATGGTATGGCACAGAAGCATAACCTCACTATTCAAGTCGTATCCATTATCGGAGGAATCCTGACGGCTATTTTCTTTTTGGGATTTCTGGCACTTGCCAGAATCCTCCGCTCCGATATTTCTTGCTTGATTGCCGGAAGTATATTAATTCTCACTACGCTAACAATCAGCCGCATGGTAGTCCGGTCTTTTCTGGATGCAATGAATATCACTTTATACATAGCCGGATGTGTATTGATTGGCTTCGGTATAAATGCCAGCATTAATCTCCTCTTCATTACACTTATGGGAATCAGTATTCTCACATTTTTATTATCAAGAGGATTTATTCTCCCCTTTCTTTCAGTCATTCTGTTTAATATATCTTTCTTCGGAGAAGCTGCCCATGTCTTTTCTTCGTTTTATCCCTTGCAAATAGCCGTAGTCCCTATCCTTGGAGTGTTTCTATTTACCAACATCTTTGAAAACAAGTTGTTTGAGTGTATAGGAACAGAGAATTACCTTTCCAAATACAAACCATTTCATTTCGGATTATTCGTATCCGGTATCGTCTCACTGGGAGGATTATCAATCAATTACCTGATATCAGAAACAAATAGTTGGCTTGTGTCCTGCATACTGTCTGTTTGTATATGGTTCGGAATTCTTATCATGGTTCAACGAATCATTCAAGTCATGAAAGTGGATCATCCGGTAAATCAGGTTGGTATCTACATTCTTTGTATTGTTATCTGTCTGCCTACCGTGTTTGCTCCTTATTTATCCGGTAGCTTGTTACTGATTTTAATATGTTTCCATTATGGTTACAAAGCGGAGTGTGCTGCCTCGCTCCTTCTCTTTATCTATGCTGTTTCCAAATACTATTATGATTTGAATTTGAGCCTGCTTACCAAATCCATAACGCTTTTCTTCATCGGAATTGCATGTATTGCAGCCTGGCATTTCTTCACTCAAAAAAGAACAAGACATGAAAAAGTATAGCCGAATATTGATTATCGCAAACCTGATACTGCTATTGGGGTATTTCAACTGGTCGGTTTATCAGAAAGAGCAAACCTTGAAAGACGGACAGTTGGTTTTGTTGCAGCTAGCCCCCGTCGATCCCCGCTCTCTTATGCAAGGAGACTATATGAGACTTAACTACAAGGAAGCCTCATCAAATCTGCCAGATGAGCAAACCGACACACGCGGTTATGCCATACTCCGAACGGACAGTAATCAGGTAGGAGAAATTGTACGATTACAAAACACGTTGGAGCCTGTAAACGACAATGAGCTAGTCATCAAATATAAAATAATAAATAGACGCCTCTTCCTCGGCGCCGAATCTTTCTTCTTTGAAGAAGGACAGGATACTCTTTTTCAAAAAGCCGTATATGGCGGACTGAAAGTAGATGATAAAGGGCAAAGCTTACTCGTGGGATTGTATGATGAGGACTTTCATCTTATTCAATCCGATAAATAAAGACTAATAAGAAAACCCGGACTTTCGCAAGCCCGGGCTTTCTATATTCTCAAAACATCTCCTTAATCTATAGGGAAATAAGGGACTAGCAAATTGGGTTCTAGTGCAAATAAGGAGACGTTATGAAATAAAAAAAAGGGATACCTGTGGGAAATAAGGGAGGTATCCCTTTCTATAAGAAGAACAGAATTGGAAGGATTGACTTTCACAAGCCAAATCCTTCACTCTGTTTCTTCTCGGCGTATTCTTCACACAAGGTGAAGAAGGGTTTGATCTGTTTTTACTTCACATTAGCAGGTATAGTTACTGTTATTACATTATTATTTGCATAATTAGTAATTGTACCCCATTGTGAGCTAGCAACAATCATTACGTAAGCGGTATAATCGGTTTGGAAATTATACCCTTTACCAGTAGCTGTGAATGACAACTTACCATCATTACCAACTGTTAAATATGGGCAAGCCGTATCTTTACCTTCAGCATCTACAAATTTGAATGAAGGAGCAGTCAGACCATAAATAGCGAGTGGAGTAGTTGTACCAAATTCAACTTGGTCATCTACCTGACTACCATCTTTCCACATAGCCTCACCTCTCATATCATTCCAACTAAATCCATCAGCCAAAGGATAAACACCAGCTTTACTGTTCAGTTCTACTGCTTTCTTACCAGCAACCCAAGAACCACTAATATCATTGATATTTACATCAGCTGTTAATTTCTGAAGAGGTGTAGTCGTACCCGCTAAAGACACTGTAGCAACGATTTGTACTTTCGCATCTTTTCCGTCTGTAGTCTTACCTGTATAGTCATCTTTCCTAAATGTCAATGTCGGTTCACTATAGCCAATACCTTCAATCTTATTCCAATTAGGAACATCAATTTTCAAAGTAGCACCTGTAACACCAGTAACAGCTGCCTGGACAGCAGAATAGTTAGTAAACAGCTTGGATAAGTCATAGCTCAAAGTAATAGAAGATGGTTTTTCTTCCTGATCCAATGTTGGAGTAAATCCAACTTTACCAGCTGTTGCTGTTCCACCCCAAAGATATTTATCTACTGCCAACTCTGCAATTTCAGGGTTTTGTACTGTAATAGTAGCAGTAACTATAATTTCTCTACCATCAGAAGTAAATTTAGCCTTAATAGGATAAACACCGGCAGGAGTTTGTGCTGCAATGACAGCTGTTAATTCATTTTTAGAAGAAGGATCTGTAGAAATAGCAAAATAAACCTTATCAGTTACTTCTTTCACTACTTCACCTGTCAAAGCTTGGAATTCAGAAAGAGTCAACTTCACGTTTTCAGCATCATAAATCTTATTCAATGGGAATTTCGAAGCTGCAACAGTTTGTGCGTCATTACTCCAAGTTGCAGGTTCAATCTTACCATAATCAATAGTCGCTTTTTTAGTTGTCTTAGTAACAGTCACTGTACCAATCTTCTTATCAGCAGCAGGAGTATAGAAGCCTGTAGCTGTCACTTTTGCATTAACATCTGTAACTTGGCCAATATAACTTGGAGTCTCATAGGCATTCAGCATTACAGCAGTACCACTAACCTTGAAGTAAGTGTCATTAACTACATTAAATGTTGTAGTCAAAGATTTAGCATCAAAGCCCGGATATTCAGACAATTCAACCTCTGACGGAGTAGAGCCATCTACATTATTAGATACAGATAATACAACTCGACCTTTACCGTTATATTCTGCCTTGCCATCTTTAACATCGTAAGGAATTTCCAAATCTACATCAGCATCTACTTTATAATATGCATCTACCAAATATTTCTTATCTACAATAGCAGCAAAATAGTCAGAAGTAATATCTGTTTTACCTAATGTTCCTACTTTATCTTCTTTAGTAACTACGTGCATACATACAGCAAAGCTCTTTGTTGCATTAGACTTAATTGTATAAGTTACTAAACCACCATCTACAACTGGCTTATCAACTACCACAAACTGATCTACCTGCACAGCTCTGGTCATTTCTCTATCTGCACTGAAAGTCACATCATAATTATCTACAAATGATTCAGCAGCATCAGCCGGAGAAATACGGAACATAACTTCTTGAGTAGAAGCACCGTCAAGAGTAATTGTTCCATAATTAGCATCTGCCGCTTTTGATTTAGCATATAACGTAGTAAAGTTTACTATTCTATCAGATGTCTTAGGAACAAATGATACGCTTTGCACCATCTTCTTAATAGCATTGATCTCATCTTGAAGTTCTTTTTTCAAATTAGCAAGTGACGAATCTTCTTCTTTTAATTGTGCTTTTATTATAGCCTCAATTGCTTCTGTTAGATTTGTACTACCTGCAGGAAGACTCAATGCAGTCAAAGCCTGTCTGGATGCTTCAATTTGGTTTAGAATATCAGCATACTTCTCGTAATTATCATTCTCTTTAATGAAGGCATCTACAGCTTCTTGCAACTTTTCCAGTTCTGTCAATCTAGCCAGAATACCATCTTCTTTATCATATAAAAGAGTATAGCAATCTGTAATAAATGCTTCCATGGATTTCCAAACACCACCTGTCAAAGTAGAAACTTCATTATTGATAGCTTTAAAATCAGCTAAAGTAGCTTTCTGTACTACACCTTGAACATATGCAGCAATATCACCCTCTTTCTCTATTGCCTCTTTAATGCTATTATTGATTAATGCATCGAAGCTTGTGTTGTCAAATCCACTTAAATCACCTGATTCTTTATATTTTTGCTCTGCTTTTACCAAAGCATCCAAAGTTGATGATACTTTATTTAAAGCATCAATATCCGTTTTTAATTTAGCAATGGTTTCATCAGTTTTAAGATTTTCCCATGTTAACAAATTAGTCTTGTCTGCCAACTGTTTTGCAAGATCTGCCAATAAAGCTTCATCTCCCCCTTTAGCCAAGGCATCTTTCAAATCTTGAATTTCTTTTTCCAAAGCTGTGATATCAGCTTTCTTGTTCAACAGTTCTGTCAATTCACTTTTAGCTTTATCAACAGCTGCCTTCAATTCTTCCGAGCTGACCGGACTTGTAGATGTTATCTTATCAATTTGCTCCTGCAAATTTTTAACATCATCATCGTAGTCCTTACAACTTGTCACTGCTGTGCTAACCGCAAGCGACAACGCCCCGAAGAACATCACTTTTACAAATTTTCTTTTCATAACTACTTAAAAATTACATTAATAATATATTATTAAACACTAAGTTTCAATAATAGCATGCCCGTTACTTTGTAGGTAACGGAAGAACCTTTGTCCTGCTCTTCGTGAGTAGTCAATACTGAAAAACGATACGATATGCTACGAAACATTTTTACCCCTGCTTTTGAAAGCAAGTAGCGGGGAGGGGAAATCTTGTGCAAAATTTAGAAGTTAACAAAGCCCTAATACAAAGAATCCGCGTGTTTTATTTGGTTAATTCCTATTTTGAGTAGTTTATTAGAAAAAATGTATGATTTCGTTTGGTTGTTTTAAGAAATATGCTCATATTTGCACCGATATTTCAACCCGTTACCTACAAAGTAACAGAATAAAAATCAAGCACTTACACCGACCACAGATCGTTTTATAAAATCAAGTACCTGCATATTTGCTTCATCAATTTTCTTATTTCGGAAAGGCTTCAAATAAGTTTCTGTCACGGTGATGGACGAATGTCCCATCGCTTCGGAAATAATACCCGGATGAATTTCGCAATAATACGCAGTCGTAGCCCAGGTATGGCGGGCGGTGTACGAGCTCAACCGGTCTTTGAGTCCCAATGCCTTTCCTAATAATTCCAACTGATAATTAAAATTGCGCAATGCCAGTTGATATTCCCTATACGCCTTTGGCGAACCTTCGTCACTATGAAGAATCGGGAACAAATAAGGCGACTGTTCCTCCCGATTCATATACTTTTGCAAAAGAAACATCGCTTCCGTCGTCAACGTCACAGACAACGGACGTCCCGTTTTACGACGACGATAACTAATCACATTTCCCCGGAGATCACTCTTGCGCAAATAAGCCAAGTCGACAAAAGGCAGTCCCCGAAGCAAGAACATAAGAATGAACAACTCCTGCGCCCCCTTCATGGCAGGAGTGATGGCGTCCGACTGCAACAGACGGGCAAATACCTTCTTCATATCCTCCATATCCAATGCCCGACGGCGGTCTGCCCGCGTACCTGTATATACGGAGCGAAAAAGATGCGGCACGTATGATGCCTTCCGAAGATCGACAGCGCGATTGTAAACCGCACGCAACGTGCGAAGATACGTAGACACCGTATTCCAACTACACCCACGTGCACGAAGACTACCCTCAAAATGCTTCAGCCACTCCGGAGTGATTTCCCGAAACGACAAACGATCGGAACCCTGAAAAGTAAGAATCGCATTCAACGTACTTCTGTATACATGAGCAGTCCCTAAATTTCCACTCTGCTGCAAATCAACAGCCACTTGTTTCATAAACAAAGTAAAACTTTCCTTTTTCATTAAAAATAAATTAATAATTAATATTTACTTTTCCCACATTTTACTTTAGTAAAATACAAAAATATATCTTCAAAAATTTACATACATAAAATCTAAAAAATAAAAACTAAAACATTTACATTAATCATCAAAGTAAATTTCATACATTTGCGCAATTTTTCAAACAACATATTATTTTAACCATTTAAAGTATAAAAAAATTATGAACAACAATGAACCAGCTGCCGAACGCTACAGCATTAATGGATTCAAGTATTTCTCCGAATTGGCGAAGGAGTATTTTCCCGATCTGGCAAACGCTTCTTCCGCCAGCAAAAAAATGCGCAAACGCATTAAAGCAAACAAGACATTGAACGAACAACTGGTTGCTGCGTATTACACCAGCCAAACAATCGATGTCAGTCCTGAAATGCAGCTAATCATCTACCGACACTGGGGACCTCCCCACATTGACTTGCCGACAAACGTTTAGCGCGTAACAGAAAACGAAAACACGGACAAGAAATAAAAGGAAAATCGAACTATATATTTTTAAATATATCATTTATCTTTTATTGTTTATTATGTATTCCACTTTGCGTTCATCACTTTTTTTCAAAACGAAGATAACTACCAATCATACAGCTATTTACAGAAAGAAAAAAGCGTTCCACAAAGCGTTCGGCAAAAATGACCGTTTTTTCACTACAAACAAGACCTTCGAATCCCCCCAAACGAAGGCTTTGTTTTTTCTCCAACAGAAGCTCCACCAGTCACAAACAGAAGCTCCACCAACCACCAACAGAAGCTCCGCCAACCACCAACAGAGCATTCGTTCCATCCCCACTCCTTCCCCGGCTTCATGAAAGAAGAAAAAAACAGCCATTTGCGCATCGCGGCACCCTTTATTCATCCACACCCGTCCGCACGGAACCACACCCCTTGCGCATCGCACAAGAACGGCGTACCTTTACAGAAATTTAAAACGATAACCCAATGAACAATTTCAATTTTGAAGCCATGATGGAACATGGTTTTCTCATTATCCCCAAAGCCCTGCTACAACAACAGATAGAAGACCCGAACATAGAAGCCGGAGAAATAGAAGCGCTCCTGAAAATCCTGATGAAAGTAAACTATTCGGACACGTTATACAGCGACCGGCAGCACAAAGACTACCTGTGCAAAAGAGGCGAAAGCATGTTCAGCTACCGCGACTGGAGCCGCATTTTCCGCTGGTCTGTCGGAAAAACCTTCCGATTCATACACGCCCTTGCCATCCTGGGGATCATCGAAATCGTCCCCCATCCCAACAACTCGTCCCTGCATATCCGTGTCGTCGAATACGACAAATGGGTAGGAGCCCCCGACAGCGGCAAGCAGAAAAAGAAAGCCGTCAACGAGAAGTTCCGCCTGTTTTGGAATGAGTTTCACAGCATCACGCAGCTTCCCAAAGAAAACATCGCCAAAGCGCAACGCGAATGGAAAAAATTAAGCGACAAGGAACAGCAACTCGCCATCGACAAGGTAGAAGATTATTATTTCCACCAAACAAACATCAACTACCTGCTCCACGCCGCCAGCTATTTATCCAACAAAGCTTTCCTAAACGAATACTGATAAAACGAATCCCAATTAAACGAAGACTGATTAAACAAACACTGATTATGAATACCGAAAACAGAGTTTCACCACAGGCTCCCGAAATAGAAGAAGCCATCATCGGCGCCTGCCTGATAGAGCAGAGGGCTATACCACTGATAGCCGACAAGCTGCGCCCCGAAATGTTCTACGTCCTGCGCCACCAACTGATCTACGCCGCCATACTGGCTATGTACCACGCCGGAATGAAAATAGACATCCTCACCGTAAAAGAAGAGCTTTCCCACCGCGGAAAGCTCGAAGAGGCGGGCGGAGCGTTCGGCATCACCCAGTTGAGCAGCAAAGTGGCGACTTCCGCCCACCTCGAATATCACGCGCAGATCGTACACGAGAAATATCTACGACGCGAAATGACCTTGGGATTCAACAAACTACTCGCCTGCTCGCTAGACGAAACGATGGACATCGACGACTCGTTGATGGACGCGCACAACCTGCTCGACCGTCTGGAAGGCGAATTCGGCCACAACAACCACATGCGGGACATGGATGAACTGATGACCGCCACCATGACCGAAGCCGAAGGACGTATTGCCAACAACATAAACGGAGTGACCGGCATCCCTACCGGACTGGCAGACCTGGACCGCATGACGTCCGGACTCCAAAACGGCGAACTAGTGGTAATCGCCGCCCGTCCCGGCGTAGGAAAAACGGCATTCGCACTACATCTGGCACGAAACGCAGCCATGGCAGGACATGCCGTAGCCGTCTACAGCCTCGAAATGCAAGGAGAAAGACTGGCCGACCGATGGCTGACAGCAGCCAGCGAAGTCAGTGCCCGCCATTGGCGGTCGGGAACCGTCAGCCCGCAAGAGCTTGCAGAGGCACGCACGGCAGCCGCCGACCTCAAACGTCTGCCGATACACGTAGACGACAGCACCTCGGTCAACATGGAACACGTACGATCCAGCGCGCGACTGCTGCAAAGCCAACATGCGTGCGACGCGATCATTATAGACTACCTGCAACTCTGCGACATGACAACCGGCCAAAACAACCGCAACCGCGAACAGGAAGTGGCACAAGCCACCCGCAAAGCGAAGTTGCTGGCCAAAGAGCTAAACGTACCGGTGGTACTGCTTAGCCAGCTAAACCGCGAATCGGAAAACCGCCCCGCAGGCCGCCCCGAACTGGCACATCTCCGCGAAAGTGGCGCAATCGAGCAGGATGCGGACGTCGTGATATTACTCTACCGCCCCGCCCTCGCACGAATAACAACCGACCGCGAAAGCGGTTACCCTACCGAAGAACTAGGCATAGCAATCATAGCCAAACAACGCAACGGAGAGACGGGAAACGTATACTTCAGGCATAATTCGGCAATGACAAAAATCACCGAATACGTCCCACCGCTGGAATACATGCTGAAACATGCTAAATAGATACAGATTCACCCCGATTCCATACAATTTTATATTACAATATATAGCTGTATGGAATTTCTTTTTTTATTTCATTATTGATATAAAATAAATAGCAAAATACTTGACTTTCCCTTTCAAATTTCGTATATTTGTAATGTCAACAAGGACAGAAAATATTATTACTTAAACCTTAACTTTTTTAATTGTATGAATGTATTAGTGGAGCGCTATCAGCGCAGAAAGTATGTGAATCAGCCGGATTCACAGATGTTGTATTATGTACGCCAGAAATCGGGTACAGTGAGAGTGATGGACATCAACAAGCTGGCCGATGCCATCGAAGCGAACTCATCGCTTACAGCAGGAGATGTGAAGCATTCCATCGAGGCTTTTGTTGAGCAGTTGCGCCTGTCGCTTACCCAGGGCGACAAGGTGAAGATCGACGGATTGGGCACGTTCCATATCACGTTGAGCAGCGAAGGGGCGGAAAAGGAGAAGGATTGCACGGTGCGCAATATCCGCAGAGTAAATGTTCGTTTTGTGGCAGACAAGGCACTTCAGCTGGTGAATACGAGTCATGCCACTACCCGAGGCGAGAATAATGTCGATTTCATCCTGGCCGGAAAGGGTGACGGAGAAGACGCGGATGGTGGAAACAGCGGTAGCGGTGGAAGCGGAGAAGCTCCGGACCCGGCAGCTTAATCATTAAAAACAGTGCCGCATGGGTATTACAGAGTGATTTCTACAGTTACTCTCCATGCGGTTTCTGTTTTCTTCTACATTTATTTTTTAATTCTCAATTTTCAATCCTCAATTTATTAAAATGCTCGATAAAATCATAGAGATCATTATGACGATCCTGCCCTTTCTGGGCAGTAATCGCAAAAAGCGCAAAGTAATGGCGCAAGAAGTAAAAGAGTTCAGCGAACTGGTGAAAGACCAATATACTTTTCTGATGCAGCAATTGGAAAAAGTGTTGAAGGATTATTTCGACCTTAGCTCGAAAGTGAAAGAGATGCATACGGAGATATTCTCATTAAGAGATCAGCTGGCACAGGCTGCTGCCTTACAATGTATTAATAAGGAATGTGCACAACGTAGTGCAGCAGAGGCATGATAATGATTCAATTAATGCAAATTATGGAACCTGTGCAATTTACAGAACCTATTCAATCTATTTAATCCATTCATGAGAACTATAAACCTGATAGTAATCCATTGCTCCGCTACGCGCGAAGACAAGAGTTTCACAGAATATGACCTGGACGTCTGTCATCGCAGACGAGGATTCAACGGAACGGGTTATCATTTCTATATCCGCAAGAACGGGGATATAAAATCTACCCGTCCGATAGAACGAATTGGTGCGCACAGCCGCGGTTTCAACAAAGAAAGTATAGGTATCTGCTATGAGGGCGGACTCGATTGCAAAGGACAACCGAAAGATACCCGTACCGAATGGCAGAAACATTCGCTCCGGGTATTGATTCTCGCTTTATTGAAAGATTATCCGAATTGCCGGATCTGCGGACATCGGGATCTAAGTCCCGACCTGAACGGAAACGGCGAAATAGAACCGGAAGAATGGATCAAGGCCTGTCCCTGTTTTAATGCTGAAACGGATTGGGATAAAGTCTAAAAAAAAATAGCTTTATTATAATTTAGGCACGGATAACACGGATTTCACGGTTGCTTTGTACAAGCATAGCACTAACCGTGAAATCTATGTAATCCGTGCCTAATCTTTAACTTATGATTTTGCTAGACTACGCGTTATCAAAGGTTGTTTCAAACCGACGCAATATGCTGTCTAATTTTCCAACGAGGTAAAAAGGTAGATTTATCAATTTGAATTCTTTTCCGTCTGCCGTCTTTACCTCATCCACAGCATAAGGCTGCGACCATATTCTGACTGCAACAGTCTGATTAGAGTGATTCATAAAAGAATGTAAGGAACGCAAGTGGGCGTTATGCCCTGATTTGACTTCAATGGGATAAACCATAGAATCCTGCACCCACACATAATCGACTTCTGCATTAGAACCACTTTTATTACGCACCCAGAAACAACGTTTCTGACTGACTTTATCTGTCAGTGTCAACAGTTCTTGCGCTACAATCTGCTCCGCTATCATACCACGCCAAGCATCCATTATATCTTTTGCTCCCAAAACCTCTTTCTGTACTTGTGCCGCATAATTCACCAATCCTGTATCTAACCAGACCAGTTTGGGCATACGCTTTATTTCAGGAGTGGCCGGAACTTCCGTTGCCGTAGTCGGATAAACTAATTCCAGCAACATCGCCTTTTCCAATAAACGAAAAGCCTCTCCCACTTCCCGAGCATTATAAGACGAACCAGCAAATCCTCCTAAAGTTATAATTTGTCCAGCTTTATGCCATCCTTCTTTTAATATAAAGCGAATCACTTCCGGAAGTTGTTTTCCCAAAGCATATTTTTCCACATCATCCCGGTAGCCTTGCAAAAGAGTTTCATAAGTGGACTCCAAGGATAAAATATCCCTGCGCTCCGCATAGAGTTGCACAACTTCCGGCATACCTCCAATCAACGTATAGATATTAAACAATAACATCAAACGATCATGGAAAGCGAGAGTGATTTCAGGCTTATCTAAAACGGATAATAAAGGTTCTTCTCCAACAGCACCCAGAAACTCGCGAAATGAACAAGGACGCAATGCCATATATTGCACCCTTCCCACCGGAAATGAAACACGTACATCTATCAGGTTTTCTAATAATGAACCGGCAGCAATTACATAAATATCAGGTAATTCTTCATAGAAATAGCGTAATAACGCTACTGCCTTTGCTGAATTTTGAATTTCATCAATAAAAAGTAATATAGTTCCTTCATTCCTTATCTTTCCACAATGTGCAAAAAATAAAGGCATCAAATCTTTTAGAGATACATTCAACTCAAACAAGGATGCTGCCTCCCGTTTCTCCAAATTCAAATACAGGTAATTGTCAAACTGCTTTCCAAATTCGTTGACTACCGTTGTTTTACCGACTTGCCTTGCTCCACGCAATATCAAAGGCTTTCTATGCGTATCGTCTTTCCATCTTTCCAGATGAAATAAGATATCTCTTTTAAACATAAACCACAAATTTATTGATTTTCAGCAACAAAGTTATAAAGAATTTCCAAAGATGGGGCAAAATACCATTGATTTTGTTTCAAAGATGGGGCAAAAGTCTATCGTTCATGTTTCAAAAATGGGGCAAAGCCACCTAATACTGTCGTAAATATGGGGCAAAAAGAACGTATTTACAATCAGCTAATCTACAAATTAGACGACTTACCATGTACTAACTCCAATCGTACATCGTAAATCGTCTAATCGTAAATGAACTTAATCGTAAATTATTTTTCTACTTCACGTCGAATGCAGCATCAATCAACGCTTTCAAGTTCAGATAATGACTTCTGTATATTCCACTGGAAGCATTTGCCGCATTGGTCAGGTCTCTTCTAAGATCAGTCAACTGTCCGCGTGCAATAGTCGGTGCTTCAGAAGGGAAATCGAAAGCTACGAGCGAATAACCACCCAGACTTCCGAGCGAACCGGAACTGTTCTTCGGTTTATCAAGCATTCCAATCAACGCATTGACATAAGTCTTTTGCAAACTACGTTGGGAAGCATCCGGTTTCTTTCCTCCTTGCATATCGCTCCAGATACTCTTCTTCAAATCACGGAACAAATCGTTGGCTGTGTATGCCTTCGCTCCGTTGACCAGTTCGTTGTCCGTCATCTTATCAAGTGTGCGGCTGCTAAGCAGTTGTTTCAATGTACTGCTCTGTACACGGTAGATCGAATTGAAAGTATTGATACCAGTTCTTTCGGACAGTTTATCATCCATCAGCCAGGTCGGTGTGGTAAACAGTTCCTTGTTCAGGAAGTCGACCGCTTTCTTCTGAATATCCTTCGGAACATATTCCACCGCTTTCATGTCTGTCTGTTCCACAGAAATCGGATTGTGGTAGATACCGGCCACATTGGTAGCCACATGGCCCATGTACAAGTCGAATTGTCCCACCACATTCTGATACAAACGGACAGCTTTCATATAACCCTCATTCGGTTCATAAGTCCAGTTCATGATTTCAGGCATCACACGTTTCAGGTTTTTGATTCCATACGAGCTTGCCAGCATGGCATCATCTCCCAAATCTTCACTCTGGTTGCGGGGATCGTTTCTGTCGAGTTCCGTTCCGAACGTATAGCGTTTGTCCTCCCGCAGCTTCTCAATGATCCACTTATTCAAATGAGGTATTTCGGCTTCCGCCGTTTCATATTCAGGCATCCAACGATAGCCCCATTCAATCGCCCATTTATCATACATACCGATACGGGGGAATATTCCCGAACGTGAAACGTTGTCTTCCGGCTGTGCCACATAGTTGAAGCGTGCATAGTCCATGATAGACGGTGTATGACCGTTGGCTTCCACCCATATTTTGTCTCTAAGTTTCTCTACCGGGACGGTATTGGAAGAACCGAAGTTATGACGCAGTCCTAATGTATGTCCCACCTCGTGGGAAGATACAAAACGTACCAGTTCGCCCATCAGTTCATCGTCGAACATCGGTTTGCGTGCTCCCGGATCAATGGCTCCTGCCTGCACGATGTACCAGTTGTAAAGCAGGCTCATCACATTGTGATACCAGTTGATATGCGTTTCAAGAATTTCACCGCTGCGAGGGTCGTGCACGTGAGGTCCGCTTGCGTTCGGAATATCGGAAGGCTTGTACACGATAGCCGAATGGCGGGCGTCTTCCAAGCTCCAGGTAGGATCGTCCGTCGGTGCTTCTTTGCCGAAGATTGCATTTTTGAATCCTGCTTTCTCAAAAGCGGCTTGCCAGTCGTTCACTCCCTGAATAAGGTACGGAACCCATTTCTTCGGAGTGACAGGGTCGATATAAATGATAATCGGTTTCTTTGGTTCCACCAATTCGCCACGCAGGTATTTCTCGCGGTCTTCGTCTTTGGGTTCGAGACGCCAGCGGGTGATATTCGCTTTATACTTCACTCCTTGCGGATTCTCGTCAAAATCCTTATAGCTCACAGCAAAGTAACCTACCCGGTCGTCGTGCAATCTCGGTTTCATCGGTTCCTTGGGAAGTAATAGCATAGAGCTGTTCAGTTCGTAAGTCAACGGAGTGGTAGAGGTGGCAAAGAAAGCTGCCAGCAGTTTCTCAAGTCCACTGCCTCCTCCTTTCTTCCGCTGGAAGGTACGCACGGTACGTATTTCGATGTTTTGCGGAAAGGCTTTCAGTGTGTCGATATAACTGGCGTCGTCTACCATGCTGCTCGCTCCGATGTTGTCTTTCACCCGGCTGGTGAATGAAAACATTTCGTTGTCCTTACGGATATAGTCGGTCATGTCGATCACATAGTTGGTAGTTTCTCCTTCTTTACGGACAGTTTTCAGCGGGAAGGTGGCCACAATGGGTTGAACATTGGAGTTCAATACGGCCTGATACATACCCAGTGTATCAGCAGAATGTTCGAGATAAGAGATTTCACGCACGAACAGTTTGTCGCCGCGTCCTTTCTCGAAACGGATCACTTCGTCGCTGATGTAATCTCCCGGATAGCCTACTTTACGTTTCTGCGCGTCTACCGGTGCTTTCACAACTCTGTTCACAATCAAAATATCACGTCCGAAAAGAGAGTCGGCTATTTCGAAGAAATATTTACCATCTACGTAATGCACTTTAAAAAAGCCGTCCATTGTTTTGGCTTTGCCGGTGATTACTTTTGCGTAAGGTTGCAGAGCATCTTTCTTACTCTTGGCAATGGAGTCAGCCTTGGCTTTATCCACCGCTTCCGTCTTGCTCTTCTTTTTCTTCTTTTTCTTGAAGATGTCCGTCGATTGTGCTCCGGCCAATGGAACGATCATTGCCAGAATCATCAGAATTGAAACTAATTTCTTCATGCTTTCTTTTTTAATATTTATATACAGATACAAAGATAATAATTATTCGATACCGGCAATGCCATACATATTTAAGTTGTTGATACTAGACATCTTTTCATTCGGTTTGCCTGAAATAGTATATTCCTGTCCATCAATTGTCAAAGTAAAATTATAGGTATAAGTTAGCCCTGTTTCAAAAGGTACGGCAATCATCATATAACAGGTCTCCAAACTGGCACCAAAATACCCGGCAGTTATCTCGAAGCCGCCATTAGGAAGATTATAAGTAATACTGTTTATCGGAGTACCGGAAATTTTACCTGTCGACAAATCTACAGTTGCTCCATCTTCGTAGGCAATCGGATGGTCACAGCTCACCACCACTTTAGTAAATTTCTTACCGACAAAAGAATCCGGGCATCCCGCACCCGGTAAAGTGATTTGAGAAAACAATGGTTTGAATTCTCCCAAAGAAACAGTTGCAGCAGAATAGCTAGATGTAGTAGCCGAAGCATAAGCAAAGCTATAATTACGATGCGGCATAAACTCTGATTCATAATACTCCTGCACAGCTAAGTTGGGCAAAGCGACAGCCTTATAATCTTGTGAAGCTGCGTTATAGGGCGTATAGGCATAAATAGTGTGATCGCCACCCTTAAATCCTGCAGCAAGTTCGGAAGAAGGATTCAGCGTAATATCTTCAGTCACACGACTATCACGATCATATACTATATACGTTTTACCATCCAATTCTGTAGTAGTAGCCACCGCTACTTCCGACGGAGCATACGGCAAGTTATCCTGCGGTTTGCCATCGGACAACACATATATTCCTATCTTGTCCGCTTCAATCCATCCCTGGCTTCCATGGGAATACACATTATAAGCACCGGAAACAGCAATTTTCCCCACTACGGGAATATCTGCATCTTCTTCTTCACCATCGTCACTGCTGCAACTTACTGAAGACAATACTAAAGCTACACAAGCAGCAAAATAAAACAGTCTATTTTTCATACTTTTCTCGTTTAAATGATTAATTATTTACTGATAGGTTATTTTCTTTTTCCAATTAATATTCTCCTTCATAGTTCGTGCACCATACCATGCCTTTCACATCGCCAAACCCGCTAAAAGTCTTCAATTCCAAATCGGGAGCAAAACCTTCGAAGAGACGTACCATCTGGCTCGTGTTTACATCGATGATGGCGATATCCCCATTTTCCTGCGAAAGTGCCAGCCGGAAATTCGGATCAGTGCTATTTCCCCCATAGCCATAAAACTCACAAACAACAGGACTTCCACTGATGCCGGTGATACGGCTGCCTGCTGTGTAAGCCAGCATATGGCTGCGCATCTGCATACTGTATATATAGAGATTCTTATCTCCATCGGTAAAGTAGAAATAAGGGTTCTTTTCAAAATTGGAGGACATCTTAATGACACTTTGCGGAGTCAATAAGGAGCTGCCGCTGAATCCGTATTGATCCGTACCGGTTATCAGGTGAGAGTTATTATCCATGTCTTTTACGGCAAACTCGTGCAAATCATAATTTCCGGTTCCCTGCACGTCAATCAGCGACACGTAGTTTGACCAAAATGTCAGCCCGCCGTTGGAGGCTACATCTTTCTTTTCGTAAGCCCCTATTGCCAGGCAGCGGGTTCCCGCTCCCATATTGTTCACCCGCAACACACCGGAGGGAACTTCCAAATCCTGATCGTATGTTTTGAAGTAGACGATGGCAGGAGTATAAACTGCTCCCCACTGCGGATAATGTGTAATGCCGATAAAACGGGCATTTTGCTCATCATACAAGATACAACGTTCTTCGTCGGCACACCAATAAGTGACGTTGTGGAACGGTGCGAAACAGGTGATACGGCTACCTCCCTCAAACTCATACGGCATGGCGCCGTACTTCCCGTAATAAGGAATCGCTTTATTGTCAGTGCCTACGGCACGGATATACACTTCCCCCTGTTCGGAGCAAATCACGTAATATTCTTCCTTGAATGCGAAGTCCATTATCTTCAAGCCTTCCGGCTCTTTACGGTTTTCAAATTCGTGGGCAAGCCACATGTCTTTTTGCAACGAATTGCCATCTAGCGTGACACTTCCACTACCCTGATTTATCAGGATTTTCGGCAAACCTGACACGTAGGAACCGGAGATAGAGCCTAATACATAATAGTAATAGATCCCGAGCGGGTCTGTACCCAGACCATCTTCGATGATGTTTTCTACATCGTGCGTAGCCCGGAGGCCGGGATTGATGAAAGATAAAGAAGATTTTCCGTCTCCTTTGTTGGAGAGAATCATCCAGCCCCAGTCGAAACTGTTCTTTCCCGTCAAGGTATATTTATTGCTGATGTATGTTTCATTCGTTTCCTTATTGATGACTTTCAGTATCAGTTCGTACGTTCCGCCTTTTTCGAACTGATACTTCAGATGATAACCTGTGTAGATCAGTTCACGGTTCAGATACCATTGAACGGTGAAAAGTTCATCAACATTCCCGATGTCCGTTGAGAAGTTGATGGGCGCATCCATCTCGAAAAGGTCGCCTACCATAAACGTGTAGTCCGATGAAGCGGAGTTCACAAAAGAAACTTTGGTAGAGTTTGTATAGTCATAGTTTCCCAAATCGTCATAACAGCCGGTTATCACGAGAAGCTGCAGGATTGAAATGAATAGTATTGTTTTTCGCTTCATAATTTATTATCAGTTATCGAGAATGGTTTCATACAGCGGTGTCACTCCGTCTGTATCATAATATTGGTAATTGCCTTGCTGCCACTGGTCTTTCCACCAGGCCTTGAAGTCGGCTATCAGGTTGACAAACTCAATACCGGTGTATTTATCCAATGATTCGAGTATCTCACCATCCATGAAAATGATAAAAACACGGTATTTCATATCCGAATAAGTACCCAGATTGGCTGCCGAACTCTGGTTCCACCAAACAGGTTGGGAAATCCGGTCGGTCACTTGAATCGTGACGTGTTTGTATTCTGCCGGACCCACCAGACAGTTTTCCACTGCATCCAGTGAAAGGGTAAGGGTGTAGTCTGTGTTGAGCAGGTCTTCATTGCGATAGACGGTGACTTCGTAGGTGTCTTCCGCCAGTCCGCTATGGAAGATGCCGGAGGTCAAAGGGGCATAGTCGATGCCGGAACGGGCGGTGCTTTTCTCTCCCACTGCGGAAATATCACAGGTGGCATTTTCTTCGAGCAGGTAGCCAAGAAGTGTCATTTTCACTTTCACGGTTCCTTCTCGAAGCAAGGGTGCATCTGTAGCAAAGTTGAATGTTATTTTCTGTGGAGACTTATCGCTCATGTAAGTAAAATAGACGTAATTGTCTCCATTATAAACGTCCAGCTGCTCTTCACTGCAAGAGGTGAGAACGAACAGCAGGCAGAAGATGGTATATGGCAATATTCGTTTCATCTTATCCGGGCATTAGTTGGTTGTTTCACTGGTAGGCAATGGAAGTACATAAGAACCTGTCATGTTGATTTCTCCTTCCTCGTCGGAATCGGGCACGGTGGAGAGGTTCATCCGTTTGTAGGTGTAGAAGGTTCCACCTTCGCCTATCATTTCTTTCCGTATATCGAGCAGTATTTCGGCATCCAGTTGTTCACGGGTGCTGACTGTCAGACTAAGGGTACGTTCAGCTCCACGGGCTTTTCGAACTGTTTCGAGGTAGTTGATTCCTTCGGTTATCTTGCCATTATAGCTACTGATCTCCGCCAGGATATGACAGATTTCACTGAACCGGATCACTGGTATCATCGGATTCTCCATTGCTTCTACTACTGATTCTACGGAAGGGTTATACTTCAGTGTGTAATACTTCGACTGGGTTTCATTGGTAGTCCCGATCAGGTAGGTGAGCCGATAGTCGGTATATACGCCCGTATTGTCCGAAGCAAACAGGGAAGGGATATTTGCCAACGGCAAACGGGTGGTTGACGAAGAAGAGGAAGAGCCCCATACGGCCTGTTCATAATCCGTAGCCAGCTGTTTCTTGTACAAGCCGAACAATATGTCGTGGGAGACTTTTGTATATCGGGAATTGAGATTGCAGGTAATGTTCTCTCCTTCTGTAAAGCCTATCCACCGTTTCTGCTGGTAATAGGTGTTGTAAAGTTCTTTGGCGGCTGTCTCGGCATTCTTGTAGTAGGCAGGACCGGCATAGATGCAGACACGGGCTTTCAACCCCAGCAATGCCAGATAGTTGAAGCGGATGCCACGATACCAGAAGAATGCTCCCATATCGTCTATATAGGAACCGGAGTTGAAGCGGTAGCGGGCATTCCATTCGGGAGTAGGTTCGTACATTTGTGAAGCGTACATCGCTTCGGGATGGTATTCGGTGTCAAACTTACGCAGAATGTCTTCCGCTTCGAGCAGGTCTTTCAGGACTTTCTCGATAAAATCGGTAACGGTACATTTTTCTACCACTGCGGCTTCGTATTTATCGCGGTAAGGAAGATAGGCGCCCGAAGGATTGGTTGCCGTTGCAGGAGCAAACAAGCGAAGTAGGTCAAAATGCATCATGGCTCTTAATGACAAGGCTTCGGCGTAAATGAGGTTTTTCTCTTCTTCTCCGTATTCGAACAAAGAGATGTCCGTGGGCCGGATGTTCTCGATGAGCTTGTTCAGGTTGGCTATCACTTTATAGCCTTTTTCCCAGATAGCTGTCACGACGGGTTCGGTGTCGACCGTGTTATAGATAAGTTCGGAAGCGTCGGCATACATCGGAGAGATGGTTCCCGCCTTTTGATTGTATTGCTGGGAGATGGCACTAAGGAATCCCCAGCTTAGTTGCTTACCGTAAAGTTCGTCGGACGCCAGATTGGTGTAGATACCATTCAGGGCATTCCGGTAGCCGAAACCGGTGGAAAACAGATCGTCGTCGGCTATCGCATTTTCTGGTGTTACGTCCAGCCAGGCATTGCAGGAAACGGCTAACATTCCTGTCAGGGCTATTAGTATATGGCTGATTAGTTTCTTCATTTGTATGGTTAGAATATGATGTTAGTAGTCAGATTGAATGAACGCGAATAAGGATAATCCAGTCCCCGTTCCTGACGGATGGTAGACCAATAGAACAGGTCGTTCATCGTGAACGAAAGACGCAGGCCGGACAGATGGAGTTTCTTTAATTGTTCGGGACGGAAATTGTAGCTCATTGTCAATGAACTCCATTGCAGGGTATTGTTTTTCTGTACAAAACGCGAAGATGCGCCGGTGGTGACATTACGGTCACGAATATCTTTCATGGTGGTTATGTCTCCCGGTTTCTGCCAACGGTCGAGCAATACCCGCTTATCTACATTGTCATTTTTAATGTCGGCATTCTCTACATAGGAGACGAGGGTATTGTTGTAAGCATCTCCACCAAAAGTATAGAGGAAAGAAGCAAACATGGATAACTGTTTATAGGACAGGGTATAACCGAATGAGCCTTGTCCCTTGGGAGCTGTATCGCCAATAATGGTCCATTCGTCGGCAGACCATACATCGGTAACGTCACCATTCCGGCGAAGGTAGATTTCTTTGCCGTTTGTGGGGCTGATTCCCAATGACTTCATCCCGTAAATAGAGGTCAGAGAGGCTCCTTCGTAATATTTCAGGTATGTTTTAGCATATTTTGAATCGGAGCTGCTTTCGGGGTTATATCCGCTGAACAGTTCTTCCACTCTTTTATTATAGTCGCGCATTGCCTGGGAGATTTCAATAATCGTGTTTTTGTTTCTTGCAAAGCTGCCGTAGAGCTGGAAGAGCCAGTTTCTGTCACTGTAAAGTCGTGCCCGCAGTTCCAGTTCGACGCCGGTGTTTTTCACCTTTCCCATGTTTTCTTTGTAGGAGGTGAATCCGGTAGAGGAAGGGATGGTATAATCGGTTATCAGGTCGATGGTACGCTCGTCGTAGGCAGAGGCTTTCAGATAGATTTTATCGTGCCACAGTCCGATTTCAACTCCATAGTCGAGGGTGTATTTACGTTCCCATTTCAGGTTCGGATTTCCCATCTGATAGAGGAATACACCGTAGCCTGTGGGATACCAGCTGTCTGTTTGCAGCTGATACATATCTTTGGCCGAATAGAGGGAGAAGTTGGTCTTTCCGGTCAGTCCGTAGGAGACACGGAACTTCAACATGGAAAAGAGTTCATTCGACTTCATAAAATCATAATTATGAATGTTGATTCCTGCTCCTGTTGACCAGAACATGGACCATCTTTTATCGGAACCGAATTCGGAAGAACCGTCGATACGTCCTGTAAGGTCGGCGAGATAGATATTGTTGTAGGTGTAGTTGGAAGTGAGCAAGGCTCCTACCAAGCGGGTGGTATTATCGGAGCTGCTGGGCTTTCCGTATACTTCTGCCGCATAGTTTGAAGAGACAAGGTCGCCACCCGGAAATCCCCGGTAACGTGTTTCGGAAGCAGTGCTCTGCGTTTGTCTCATGTTGGAGGACAAGCAGATATTGAGATTGTGTCCCTTGAAGGTATTGTTGTACATGAGTGACAGGCTTCCGTCTATCACTGTTCTCTTTTGTGTGGATTCTGTTTTTTCACCATTGATGTTGCCTGTACTGGCTGAATAACTGGCCGATGCGGGATCTTTGTACAGATCACCGGTAGAATTTCTCATCAGGACGGAAAACTGACCGCGCAGACGCAGACCGTCGGTGATACGCCAATTCAGACTAAGATCATCGGTTACTTCATCATAACCGGAATGGTCGAAGCTGTTGTAGAAGTTGATTTCGTACAGTGGATTTACTTGTGTGCCGCTAGCCCCGTCGAACTTTTCGAGACGGCGCACATAATCGCCATTTTCATCATACAGACGCATATAAGGAAGTAAATGGGAGTAATCGCTGAATGAATTGAAGGGGACATCTGTGCTTTTGTTATAAGTGTAGGTCACTTTGTTCTTTATTTGTAGTCCGCCAATGCGGTAGTCTACATAAAAAGCGGCATTGGCATTCTTACGGGAAGAGTGTTTCATCACTCCTTCCGTTCCTCTGAATCCCAGTTCCACTCCCCAGCGCACGTCGTTTTCTCCACCGTCTATGAAAACGGAGTGTTTATGGTTCAGAGCCGTGCGCAGTCCTTGAGAAAGCCAATAGGTATCGACACCTGTCAGTACATTATTGAGTCGTTGGTAGTAACCGTTGGTATAGGGGTCTATTTCCGGGGTGTTGCTGTCATATAGTCCTGCCAGGCGTTCGGTTTCCAGCTTCTCACGGGCGTTCATCAGATTGTAGGAGGATAAATCCGGCAGTTCGGCAGAAAGTACTCCGGAATACTGTACACGGAACTTTCCGGCTTCGGGCGCACGCCGTTCAATGACAATTACTCCGTTGGCCGCACGTGAACCGTACATGGCAGTGGCGGCAGCATCTTTCAGGATATTGATGCTGTGGATGCTATTCATATCGAGGTCGTATATCTTTTCTACATCGACTTCAAAGCCGTCCAGTATGAAGATAGGCAGGTTGGAATTACCGCTTAGCACTTCCCGCGAAATGGAGGAGGTGGAGGTCTGCCCAAGTGTCGTTTCTCCGATACCGGTCTGACCACGCAAGACGAATTGAGGCAGGCTGTTGGGATCGGAACCAGCAGCCAGATTCTCCTGTATTCTGAAAGAGGGATCGAAAGTCTGAATGGCCGAAATCAGGTTGTTCGGGTTGACTTTTAACAGGTCTTCTTTCTCTATCTTTGTGGTATTTCCAGTGAAACTTTCTTTCTGTATGGAGTTATAGCCGGTTACAATCACTTCCTGAATACTTTCGGTAGCTTCTACCATCTGCACATCGACTTTCTGCCGGGAAGTGACTTTGATTTTACGGGTTTCAAAACCGATGTAGGAATAGATAACCAGACCGCCTTTTTCGGGCAGGGTCAATACATAGCAACCGTTTATATCGGTAATTACACCAGTAGAATGACCATCCAAACGAATCGTCACTCCTACCATCGGTTCTTTAGAGAGTTTCTCAATCACCCGGCCATAAACATAATTTCCGTGTGGAGGAAGAAGATATGTCTCTTTTGAATTATTTTTGTTTTGGGCTATTGCATTAGTAGATAGTGATAAAATGTATACAAACAATAAGATTCTATTCAAAGCCCCGGAATTTAGCTTTTGCATAACGGATATATATAGTTATTACACCCGCAAAAGTATTCTTATATGATAGACGGAGCAATCACGAATTTTAGGTATTTTACACAACTATTATACCAAAATATAATTAAAGCAAAATCTTTTTGCTTCTGTTTAGGTATTAATCAATAGCAAAAAGAATAACTGCATCATTTATCCTCTATCAAAAGGCAAATGATGCAGCTGTCGGTTATATCTGTTTTTTTATAATGCCAGACGGTATATCTCTTTGCTGTCCTGTTTCGCTAATTTGACATAGTTGCCTACCAATTCACCTTTATTCCGGTGCAGACTATCTGCAAGGCGGTCGATGTCGGGATTCTCAATGCCAAGTTCTTTGAAGGTCACAGGCAGGCCGATGGAAGTAAAGAAGGATTTCAGACGGGAAATTCCTTCAAGGGCTACCGCCTTTTTATCGTCTGATTCTGCCACTCCCCACACTCGGATGGCGTATTGGGCTATCTTATCCACATTGTGTTCTGTCATCCATGTCATCCAGGCAGGGAAGATTACGGAGAGTCCGGCACCATGAGTCACGTTATAGATGGCGCTGATTTCATGTTCGAGGAAGTGGGAAGCCCAGTCCTCTTCACAACCTACACCACAGGTTCCATTGTGGGCGATCGTTCCGCACCACATCAGATTGGCACGGGCTCCGTAGTTTTCAGGTTCTTTCATGACGGTGGTTGCTTCTTTGATGATGGCAAGCAGTGTACCTTCGCACAGGCGATCGCCTATTTCTACATCTTTCGTGTTGGTGAAATAGCGTTCCATGATGTGTGCCATCATATCGGCAATGCCGCAGGCGGTTTGGAAAGGAGGAAGTGTGTAGGTCAGCTCGGGGTTCATCACGGCAAAAACAGGACGCAATACACCGGGAGCACGGAGGCTTAATTTCTGTAAGCCATCGACTTTCGTGATGACGGTGTTACCGGAACCTTCGCTTCCGGCAGCAGGAATCGTTAACACAACGGCTACTTTCAATGCTTTCGTCACAATGGCTTTTCCGATGTAGAAATCCCAGAAATCTCCGTTGTAAGGAACTCCGGCTGCAATGGCTTTCGCCGTATCAATCACAGAGCCACCACCAACGGCGAGCATCATGTCTACGTTTTCTTTCCGGCAGAGGTCGATTCCTTCATACACTTTCGTGTCTATCGGGTTAGGCTGTACACCGCCCAGCATACAATAGGGAATACCTGTTTCCTGCAATGATTTCTCAACACGAGCCAATAATCCGCTGCGTATCACAGAGCCACCACCATAAACAATCATTATTTTGCGTGCACCGTATTTCTGTACTAACACTCCGGTCTGCGCTTCCGTATCCCGACCGAACACGAATTCAGTAGGGCTGTAAAAGATAAAATTATTCATTGTCGTTTTCTTTATAGGTCTTTTCGTCAGTCTTTTCTATAGATCCAAATAGAACTCCTTTGACAAGTTTTTCTATAAGTTCTTTTATAGAGCCCTTCATAAGAGTCTTTATAGATCAGACAAAGTTATAAATTTAAGCAGAATATCTTTCTTTTGATTGTTTAAAATTTCCTACTTTCATTAGTACAAGTCCGATTACAATCCAGACCATTTCGCGTACACGGGTAATCAAAGCGGCATAGACTCCGTAAGCTCCGGAAAGGGAAAGGCCGCCTACGGCGAGGGCAAAGCCACCTTCACGACCTCCCAATTGCATAGGCAGGAAAAACAGCAGATTAGCAAGTAAAGAAGAGAAAGCCGCAATCAAGCAGCAGTCGGCAAAGCTGACATGGGTGGTCAGCACGTTCAGTATCAGCCATATTTCAAGACAACTGACTACACGGGCGATATATTCCAGTAAGAGGGCGCTATAAAAGGTTTGTTTCTTTTGTTGGTGGAGAAGGGCAATTTGTTTGTCTATATTCTCCAACTTCTCTTTATGCGCATTTGCAAAATGAAATACTTTCTTTTTCAGAAAAGGAATACGACCACCCATACGGACAAAAGCCACAGCCATCCCCTGCCGATAGCCTTTCATAAAAAGAATAACAATCAGCAAGCAAAAGACAGTAATAGCTCCTAAGATTATCCCCATCATCCACCCCACCGGATAGAGACAAACGTAAAGCAACACTGAACTTAACCAAAAGCAAAAGTGGGAAAAGATATGCATCATCACATAAAGAATCACGGAAGAGGTGGCGCGTTCTATTCCTATATAGGGTTTCAGCTCCATAATACGATATGGTTCGCCTCCCATCAGCCCAACAGGAGTCACGTAATTAAGCGCAAAACCTGTTACTGTGAATTTGTAGAGCCGGACAAATGAAAACCCCGTCTTACCACCACTACGGATGATGATGTACCACGATACTGTATTAATAAGGTAGACAAACAGCCATAGCAACAAAACCAAAGGTAAATATACCCCTGCACGCTTCAAATTCAGCCAAAGCTCCTGATAATCCATATCAAAAGTGAATATCATTATCAGAACGGCAATGATACCAAAAGCGAGAAATATATTACGGTACTTGTTCTTCACTATTTGTGAGACTTATATCTATTTTTTATATGGGTATATATCTGCTTTTATATGAGTATATACTTGCTTTTTGTATGGGTATATATCTCACTTTATTCACATATAATCTTACTTTATATACGTATAATATCTTTCGAAGAATCTTTTGAACGCCGGGATTCTCATCAATATGTATTCGAATACCAGCCAACCGATTAACGCGCAAGAGATGCCAAGTAATACATCAATGATATAATGATGGCATGAATAAATAGCTGTTCCCCAAATGCCGACCATGATAATAGAGAAAAGAGTAACCACATACCACCTGCATTTACCAATAATGGCATACACCAATGCAACTACCATATAGGCCGCGTGCAGTGAAGGCACTGCCGCAAAAACATTAGCATTACGCCCGTAGATAGAATCAAAGATGGTTACTCCGAAGAATGCATCAAAGCGTCCCAATCCTGCAACATTACCCGGTGTGTTTAATATCGGTTCGAAACCGTAGTTGATGGCATACCAAGGCGGAGCGGCCGGATGAATATAATAACCGGCAAAACCAATCAAATTGACAAACAAGAATACTAACGCAAAGCGAAGGTAGGTTTTTCTTTCCTTCTTGAAATACAGGCAAAGACCGAACAGGATGGGAACGGGAACCCAACAAAGGTAGAAGATTCCGGCAAAAACGTCCGCTATCGGCCAGTTGTGTGCAGCGAAGTATTCGCAAGGAGTAACCAGAAGACCATTATCCATTACTCCGAAAAGAGACTTTTCGAGATTATACAGTCCGGCCACATCAATCGGGTTCACTTCGTAGTTGGGGCAAATACGCATCCAGTCATACGAGATTCCAAAAATGGCGAAAGGTAACAGGGCCACAGCCAACTTACGAGTAGGTAATCCGGCAAAAAATAAAACTAAATAGAGTACCGCCATTAACAGGTGCTCGGAACGAAGCCCGATGAAGATACTTGTCAGCAAAAGGAAAAGAGCCATAATGACTGTCACAGTCAGGGCTTCTCTCTTCGACGGCATTTGAATATTCTTTATCATTATAATGTTTTGATTAGACAACTAGACTATTTACTATTGGACTATTTACGATGTACTATTTAGGATGTACGATGTAAATAGTAAATCGTCCAACAATAAATTAATTCATTCTTTCATCGCTTTGTAGCAATGTCTCACACGAGCAAATGCCGTGATATTGGCAAACAGGGCAACAAAAGCCAGAGGAACAATCATAATCAGGATTGGTTCGAAAACGGTGATATCTTTGAAAACGCCACAGAACAAAGCTCCGAGACTGGTCAGCACTACGCGTTCCGGACGTTGCATGAATCCGACTTTACATTCAATTCCTAAGCCTTCGGCACGGGCACGCACGTAGCTTACCATCAGTGAGCCGATTAGTGCCACAAATGCAATGAGTGCATAAAGGAAATAATCTTTCATTGATAAATAGTAACAGATACCAAAGAAAGTCATCAATTCACTGTAACGGTCGAGTACTGAATCGTAAAGCGCACCGAACTTGGAACTCATGTTGCCTAGGCGAGCTACACGTCCGTCCATCATATCGAACAGTCCGGCAAACAAAATCACACCTCCTGCCCAGCCGATAATGGCCAAATCGTTCTGTCCGCCATATATGCCGGCATATACAAACATACCTGCCGCTACTACATTCAGGATAAATCCGGTAGTGGTGATAAAGTTAGGAGTGATTCCAATTTTAATCATTCCGCGTATCAGGGGATTGATAATCTTATAAATCAACTGTTGTAAATAATCTCTGTAATTCATCTGTTTAAATCTGTTTATAGCTATTTTTATCTAAATCTTCTGTTTTCTCAATCTGTATATATCTAATTCTTTCGTTTTCTCATCAGTCTTTTCAATCCGTTTTTCAGTTTCTTTTTCCGAACAAACTTCTTATATCTATATTCCGGTAAACAAAAAAGCGTTGCATATTATAGTTCCAGAACAGTGCCACGATGACTGCCACTACCACTTTAGGAATAATGAAAAAATCTCCGAAATACAGGCTAAGCGTGTCGCGTACCCAGGGAATCTTCGCTAATGATTCCGTCAGTGCATACGTACCCCACGTGTTTAACCAAACGCTGCAAATCCATACAAGGATAAACTTTGCAGCGACATTCGTTTTCTTTCCTTTCGATTTAAAGGTCCATTTATAGTTGATAACACAATTGACGATTCCTCCATAAATAGCCCCCGCCAGGGTGGCATATACATAGTAGACTTCAAATAGCCTGACCAGAAGAATCGTAACGAGAAAGTCTGCAATAGTTGCCATTTGAGCAGAAAGCTGCGCCCTCAAGAACATGAAGATGCCACCTTTCTGGGAAATCATCCGTGCAACTCTTTTCAGCCAATCACCCATCTTGCTCCCACTAACAAAATAAAACTATACACTCCCGCCAAAACGTCGTCCATCATCACACCTACTCCACCTTTCAGGCTTTCCATACGGCGTATGCCCAACGGCTTGGCTATATCAAAGATACGGAACAGGGCAAAAGCCGCAATCACATACCAAAACCATTTGTCATCATTGGGAACGGCCAACAACGGTATCCACACTCCCACCATCTCATCCACTACCACACGCGAAGGATCTTCTCCCCAATAAGTCTCCAGCTTATCGGCAGCCCAAATGCCGGCGAATGTAAATACAATCACCAAAGCGGCAGTCAGCCATAATACCCAAGAGAAAGGAAAGAGAAAATAAAGTGCAATCCAAATGATAGAAGCCAGTAACGCCCCAGCCGTGCCGGGAGCAAAAGGAGAAAAACCGGAGCCAAAGCCCGTGCCTATAAAAACAGGTAGAAAGGGAGGACGCTTCATTTATTACTAATTACTAATTACAAACTACGAGTCGGTTGTGTCACGAGTCCCCCAAACGAATGGGGAATTTGTACAATAAAAAAGTAAAAGTTGAGGTTGAGCATCCACCAGTCTTTATAGGATGGTAAATCTCAATCTCAACTTATTATTTGGGGTTACTGATTAAGCTAAGTAATCAGGTTCTTTTTCACCAATCATGTTACGCAATGTCTGTTTTACCATTCTCCATTGTGTAAACAAGTCGTGTTCGGGCTGATGTTCGAAATCGTGCATCGGGCTCTTGCAGAAGAATGACAACCAAGTCTGGATGCCACACATACCTGCACGCATTGCCAAGTCGCTGAACAACACAAGGTCAAGAGCGATAGGAGCTGCAAGGATAGAGTCGCGGCAAAGGAAGTTCACCTTGATTTCCATCGGGTAGCCCATCCATCCGAAGATGTCGATGTTGTCCCATGCTTCTTTGTTGTCTTTGCGGGGAGGATAGTAGTTGATACGTACTTTATGATAAACATCTCCGTAGAGATCCGGATATTTTTCCGGTTCGAAGATAGTGTCGATTACAGACAGCTTGCTGACTTCTTTTGTCTTGAAGTTGTCCGGATCATCAAGCACTTCACCGTCGCGGTTACCGAGGATATTGGTAGAGAACCAACCGTTCACACCCAGCATACGGGTTTTGAACATCGGAGCCAATACGGTTTTCATCAATGTCTGACCACTCTTAAAGTCTTTACCGGAGATAGGTACATTCTTTTGTTTAGAGAATTCCCACATAGCAGGAGTATCCACACACAAGTTAGGAGCACCCATTACGAACGGAGCGTCTTCTGCAATAGCAGCATACGCGTAACACATACTCGGAGAAATCACGTCTGTATTGTTTTCCTTCATTGCTTTCTCTAAAGCAGCGAGTGACATGTGTTCGTCAGACAGCGGAATGTAAATTTCAGTACTTGCAGCCCAAAGCACCACTACGCGTTCGCAGTTGTTAGCAGCTTTGAAGTCGCGGATATCCTGACGAAGTTGTTCTACCATTTCCCAACGGGTAGCAGCCTTCTTCACGTGTGTACCGTTCAGACGTTTTGCCCAGTTGTGATCGAAAGCAGCCGGCATCGGTTTGATAGCTTCCAACTCTTCTTTTACTCCATTCAGGTCTTTTTCTTTCAAAACCTCGGCGTACATAGCAGCTTCGTATGCGTTGTCCGGGAAAATATCCCATCCTCCGAAAACAATGTCTTCCAAATTCGTCAAGGGCACAACGTCCTTGATGAGTTTTTCTTCGTTGTTCTCCATGCGCATTGTGGCTAACTGTGTAATAGATCCTATCGGTTTTGCCAGTCCCTTGCGAGAGGCTAGTGTACCTACAATCATCGTGGTAGCTACCGCACCACCCACTCCGACTACCAATACGCCAAGACGCCCGGTAGCGGGTTTAATTTCTTGTTTCATTTCTATTCTATTAAAATTAAACTAAAATTGATGCAAAAATAAGATTAATTAATTACTAATACAGTCTTTATTTGTCATATAAACATTGCAATTAGCAGGATTTAACTTTTAAAAGGTCATGTGGAGACTTATTCTCAAGCCTGATCTGTCAATCCCGGGCGAATCACGATAAGTGAGCCTCCAGATATAGTCCAAACGTAACACCTTGAAAATGTTTTCAATACCGACACCCGCCTCCACATAAGGTGTTTTTCCCATTGTTTGTGTGTTCTCTATCGGAAAAGCGAACAAACTGTCGCTCAAAGCCGGGTTGTTTTTATCGCTCAAATGTCCATATAATCCACGACAGGAAACTATTTCCCTCCATTTAAGTTTTTTCAACAACGGTACCCGGTTGAACAGCCATCCGTTGAGGAAATAAGTAACATCCCACGAGAAATATTCATCGTTCATAAACTCCATCGCATTCATCAACGAGTAAGATTCCGGTTGGATGGTATAAGAAAGGTTGGCATTAGGCATGATAAGCAACGGAAAAGGTACTTTATCCCACACTTTACCTGCTTTTAGTATAACGTCCGTATAGCCGAACGCGGAAAACCAGAAACGTTTCTGAATACCGGCTTCGGTATGATTGTAGGTGTAATCGCTGCCCAACACTCCTTTTCCGGCAATGGTATGCGACAAGGTAAACACCGGTGCATCCAACGATACGGGAAAACGGTTCCATTGGGTCTGGAAGAATTTCTCGTTCGGAGCATAACGCAGTTTCAACTCTGCCGCACTGATAGAGAAATCTTTTACTGGGGTGTAGGCATCTCCTTCTTTCTTTAAAAAAGGAATCAGGTAGGAGGACTCATCTTTCCGTGTACGTGCTGTCAACTGGAAAGAAAAGCCGGAATAAAACTCATTGGTATAGGTCATCTCCGCCTGCCGGAAATAGCCGATACGGTCGTCCTTCTCACGTTTCAAGGCCAGAAACACATTGTCTTTGCTTGTATACAGGTAATTTTGTCCGTACTGGTTCACATCTGATTCGTAACGCAATTTCAATGAATGGATGGGAAATTCGTTGGCGTATTCTTTCTTCTTCTTGAAAGAATATTCCAGTTCCGCCAATCCTTTCACTCTTTCATCTTTAAACCCGTAAGCCACATATCCTTTGCCAAACAGGTGCGGATTGAGCCAGGCGGTAGTCATACCTCCGGCACGGATACGGGGACCTTCCAATGTGTTACCGCTGATAGTGGCATTCATCGGACCGATATAGAAAAGCGGCGCTTCTTTGGAGGTAGGAATATATCCCGTAAAGAGAATGGAGAGTACTTTCTCCGTCCAGTAATATACCGGATAACTGCGTAATTGTGTCATCAGGCGGTCTACCGAGTTTTCCTGCCGGGAGATGGCGGCTTGCGGACGATTCTCCGCCCAGAATGTTGCGGGACGCGACAGGGCTTCCGTCTCTTCAATAATACGTTCGGGTTTGGTGAAGGCTTTGTCGGCTTCGGCAGTCGGCGTAAAGGTGTAGTTGCTGTAATCTGCTACCCGGCGGGCAAAAATACCGTCCTGTCCTTCGGTCAGTTTAAACTCAACAGTGATACTTTCATGGTCAAGCAGGCGTGTGCCGTCTTCAGCGCGCTTAAATTCCTGTTCGAGCAACATGTAGTCTACAAAGTTCAGGTTTATCTTTTTGGGAAAGTTGAATACGGCACGTTTAACAAAGTAAGTAGAGTCGAGCGTCACATACAGGTGTCCGTTGAAACCGAAAGACTCGGAATTAAAAGGCGTGAAAGCAAGGTCTGCACAAGGCTCTCCGGCAATCTGCAACGTGTCCATCAGGTAATATTTATAAAAGCCTGTACCGATACGGGACAAGGGACTGACAAACTTATTTGTAAACAGGGAAATGTTGTTTTCGTAGATATCGACATCTTTAAAGACTTCATTGATGGCTGCCTGCATCCCTTGTTTAGAGAGAAATTCATCGACACCGGCCTGTTTGCGTCCTTTCACCCATTGCTTCTCGGAACGGGGAGATTTCCGGTAATAGTCTGTGGCAAGTAGTTCACGGGCTGATACCGTCAGAATCGGTTTACCGGTAACGGCAGAAGTATCTACATATTCCGTCAGGAAATCAAATTTACGATATAGCCATTTTTTCTGTTTCTCTTCATCGAAGTTATTCAACGCAAAGGTGGTCTTTTCATAACGTTCGCGTTGCCAGAAGTCTTTCTCGTAGGGAGAGTAGTTGTCACGGCTTTCAATCATACGGCGGACAAATTCTACGGCAGGATTATCTTTCTTCCGGTAGTGTTCACGTTTGGGTTTGACTACCACTTCACCAAGCGCGTATTCGGTAGGCGCAAGCGCTACTTTATAGGATGCATTACGGGCAGGGCGAATGGTGCGGACATAGTCATTATAACCGATTACAGAGATTACAAGCACTGCTTCGGAGCGGTGGGTTTTGAAGTAAAAGCGTCCGTCGCTTCCGGTAGTAGTTCCTTCGGTCGTGTCTTTTAAGCGTACAGATGCATAAGGCAAAGGTTCTTTGGTCAGAGAATCAGTCACCACCCCTTGTACCACATACTGCGCACTTAGCGGAATACTGATAGCCAATAAAAGAAAGAGCGTCAATGTGCCTTTTTTCATTAATCTCATACCTTAAATCCTATTGAATTGAGCGGGGCAAAGGTAGGAGTGATTTCAAGACAAAAAAAGGTCTATTTGACGGAAGAAATGTTCTTATTTGACACAATTAGGGGAAAGTAATACGGAATCGGGTCAGTCCGTCGGCATAGGTTCGCAAAGAGAATGTGCACCCATGACGCATCAGTACTTCGCGAATAAAGATGAGTCCGATTCCCTGACCGTTCGGTTTGGTAGAGAAGAAAGGACTGAACAGTTTAGCTTCTGTTTCTTTGCTGATTCCCTGACCGTTATCTATCACTTCAACAGTGGCCGGAGCGAAGGTGCGGACTATTATTTCCCCATCGGTCTCAATGCTTTCCGCTGCATTTTTGATGATGTTTACGAGTACTTGCTCAAACAAAGCGGCATCCAGCATCACATCTTTCAGACTTTCGTCCATTTCCATGCGGAGTGTAATGCGACGGTCATTACACATTCCTTCCATAAACCGCTTGCAGGTGAAAACCAAATCATTCAGATTGACAGAAGAAAGTGTCGGTTCGGGGATTTTCACCACATCGGCAAAACGGGTGATGAAACGACTCATCGAGAAACAACGGTCGGTACATACACGCATCACGTCGCAGATGTCTTCCATTCCTTCTTCACTGGAAAGGGCTTGTTCTACCGTATCCAGTGTGGAAGTAATGCCAGCAGTCGTGTTGTTCACTTCGTGGGCAATCATGCGGATCACTTTCTCGTATGCTTTCTTTTCCGCTTTCATCACTTCGTCAGTGAGGGTTTCTACCAAATAGAAGGGATGCTGAAATCCACGATCAATGAAAGAAGAATGAGTACACCGGTAGATATTCGAGTCGTTCAAACGGACGGTTACCTTCTCTCCTTTCGGGAGGTTGGCCAATTCCACCGCTAACGGAGAATCAATCTCTTTCATCTTCTTGCCTTGTACGTCTTCCAAACGAACACCCAGCATTTTCAAAGCCATCGGATTCAATTCCGAAAGGTCTTCATCAAGGGAAGTTATAATCACTCCCATCGGAGAAGCTTTAATCAGCAAATCAAGAAAATTATTCTGTTCACGCAGGCGGAGACGTTCATTCTTGAGCTGTTCCATCATGCGGTTGAAGATATTCACCACACGATCGGCCTCATATTGGCCTACAGGGCTAAGACGGCTACTAAAATCCTGCTCACGCAACAGTTCCATACCGCTTCCGATTGTATTCAACGGCTTCACAATCTTACGATAGAAAAAGGTCAGATAAATGAGGATGAAAAGTATCAGCCCCTCCCCTATGTAGAAAAAGATTGTATTCAGTTGACTGGAAAGGAACAGCAATACACTACCTAATGCCAGCAGCAGAAAGACTAGTATGTAAAAGAATCCTTTTATACGCACGTTATCTGTGGTTAACGGTTAATCTTAATATTATTAGGCACGTGTCTAAATTTATCACATTGTTATATTATATTTTTCGAGACGGCGGTAGAGTGCTGCACGGCTGATACCCAATGCCGTAGCTACCTGACTCAAATTTCCTTTGTAACGGTCCAACGCCTGGAGAATGGTCTGGCGTTCTATTTCATCCAAAGTCATACCAGCCAGAGCTGCGCCTTCGGTCACTCTTGCGTCATCGTGGCGAATATACTGCGCATCAAAGTCGGAAGCATCAAGCAGCGGTTTACCACTTACCAAAATGGTACGTTCCACCAAGTTCTTCAATTCACGAATATTCCCCGGATAGGGCAAACGGCTCAAGAATTGCAGGGCATCGGCAGAGAACTCCGTACGGGGCAATCCGTTGGTTACCGCCTGACGGTCGGCAAAATGACGTGCCAGCAAAGGAATATCTTCGCGACGTTCGCGCAAGGCCGGCAGTTTCACTGTTATCAGATTGATACGATAGAAGAGGTCTTCACGAAAAGTACGTTCGCCCACCATTTTGCGCAAATCGGCATTGGTGGCTGATACTACCCGGATATCCGTCTTGCGCGGACGGCTGTCGCCGAGCACTTCAAATGTCTGATCCTGCAATACACGCAGTAACTTCACCTGGCACGAAAGGTCGAGATCACCTATTTCATCCAGAAAAATCGTCCCTTTGTTTGCCATTTCGAAACGTCCGATACGGTCTGCGGAAGCATCGGTAAAAGCTCCTTTCTTGTGCCCGAACATTTCACTTTCGAACAGGCTTTGGGAGATACCTCCAAGATTCACTTTCACAAAGGGGTGTTTGGCTCGCTGACTGTTGATATGAATGGCCTCGGCTATCAATTCCTTACCTGTTCCGCTTTCCCCTGTAATGAGGACAGAGGCATTGGTCTTTGCTATGCGGGCAATCGTGTTCAACACATCCATTAATCCCTGGCTACGTCCGATGATGTGGCTGCGGTCGAAAGAATCGCTCTGTTCCTGCGTTGGTTCCTGTGGAGTGCCCGAAAGTTGGAGTGCCGTTTCGATGCGTTGCAACAAGGCGGCATTATTCCAGGGCTTCGTTATGAAATCAAAAGCTCCCGCCTGCATTCCTTGTACGGCAAGTTGGATACTTCCCCAAGCGGTCATCAATATCACCGGTGTTTCGGGACGGAATATTTTTACTTGTTTGAGTAGGGTCAAACCCTCCTCACCCGTTGTAGAAAGAGTGAAGTTCATATCCATCAGGATTAAATCCGGAGCTATGGAACGTACTACTTCCATAGCTTCCCGTGGACCGGGAACGGTCTGTGCTTCATATCCTGCCCGCTTCAACATGAAGCTAAGCGAAGAACGTACTGCGCTGTCGTCGTCAATTATCAGAATCATAGTTAAAATTGCAAGGTTCCTCTACCAAGAAAACTTCTTCTGTTTTTTCAATCTTCCAAGAAGAAGTATTTCTTTTTTTATTTCTTTCTTTATTTATAATGGGGGATGAATTTTTCTGTATTATTTACGTATTTTTCATTTCCCGAGTGTTAAAATCGAGTTTCAAAGGTACTATAAATAGTTCGTAATACCAAATGAATCAGGCATAAATACGCAATAGTCTGTTTGCAGACTTGAAAAACTTTTCCCATAATCTCCGGCAAGTTCCTCCATAAGATTCAAAAGCTTTTTCCTAGCCTTTTTATTGCCGGATGATTTCATCAAAATCAGCTTCAAGTTCGGTATTGGTACGAAAATCCCATAGCGTCAGACTGCGAATCTGATAATAATAATACCAATAATAATAAAGTTCGGAAATATGTTTCTGTCTCGCATCATCTTTAGAGTTCTGCGCATCATTCAAATCCAAGGTATTGATTTTACCTATCAGGAAAGTTTCAATACTTGTTTTATATCGTTGTTGGGCAATTGCGTCGGCTTCTTTGGCTATGTCCAACTGTTGTGCCTGATTATTGAAATGCTCCACCAACAGAAAAATGTCCTGGTTGAAGTTTATCTGTTCCTGACGAATTTTTGAAAGCACTACATCCCGATTACTCTTGGCTACCCGGACTTTCCCACGGCGTTTTCCCCAATCGAGAATCGGAATCTTAACGCCTACCTGAACAATCTGATTATCCTGCAGGTTCCTGTAAACGGCCGGAAAATTCCGGTTCTCACCCGTATATCCTACGCTTGCAAACAAATCGACACTACGCAAATTTCCGCGTGCGGTAGCTACCTCATAATCGGCTTCCAACTGGCGGCGACGGATATTCTGTGCAAAAGAATTACGTTCCAATGCTTTATTTAACACCTGATTGTACTCCATCCTCGGGCCATCCACAGCTTCGGGAAGAACCGGGTTTAGTACTTCATCCTCTCCTACTCCCAAAAAGGCACGGAGCTGGAACATCTTGGCATTGAGATCACTCTCTGCTTCCGTCAATGCAGCCTTCGCATTCAAAGCGGAGAGCTTCAACTGCAAGAGTTCATTCTCGGAAATCTGCCCCATTTTGCGTTTGGCAAGGGCTACTTCATAAAGGTGGTCGGCATTTGTCTGGTTCTGTTTCGCCGTGCCAAGATTTTCTTTTGCCAACAAAAGATTAAAGTAATAAGTGATAGCACGCATCGTCACTTCTTCGGTAGCAGTGATAAAAGCTGCTTTCGCTTCGGCATAACGAACCGGTTCGATGCGTCTGTTCCACTTTATATTATTGACTCCAAAGATGGGTTGTGTAAGTTGTAATGTGACAGGAACCGACATAAAATGCCGGTCTCCTCCGGCTCCCAATTGCTTGATATAGTCGAGAGAGGAAGTCAGCGAGAGTTTACCACCGGTAAGCCAGATGTTTTGATCGATAGAAAGATCACCGGTAAGCCCCAATGTATTATTACGGACGAAACCGTAAGAACCGTCCGAATTTTGATAGGAACTATATGATTTGTTATAATTGGGCAGGGTTCCGGTCAGGTTGACTTCCGGCAGAAGATCGGCACGAAAGGTGCGAAATTCCCAATAGGCCGTTTTCAATTCATTCAAGGCAACAGCAGCGTCAACAGATTGAATACGCGCCATAGCAATGGCTTCATTCAAGGTTATTTCCCTTTCTTTCTGTGCCGACAATGCCAACGGCAGGCAAACGGCAGCAAGAGCAAACAATATACTTTTCTTTTTCATTATGCACAGTATTTTCCACTATGAGAGAATCAAACGATGTGCCAAAAAAGTAAAGTTTTTATTATCAACAGATTAGAAAATAAGAATAGTGTCCATTTTCGGACACTATGCCCAAAAGTGAACGTTCGATTATTCGCAATAGTTAGGAAGGCGCACAGTGAAACGAGTGCCTTTACCTACTTCGGAGGTGACGGAGATGGTACCATTCAGACGTTCGATGATGGTCTGACAAATACTTAATCCCAGACCTGCTCCTTGGGTGAAATTATCGACTTTATAGAATCGTTCGAATATATGACGGATACCTTCTTCAGAAATACCGACTCCGGTATCCTCCACAAAGATGCGGGTGTAGCCGGGAACCTCATCATCTTCATAGCCGAAAGTAATGAAACCGCTGCTCGTAAATTTAGCAGCGTTATTTATCAGATTATTCACGACTTGCTGCAAGCGTACATTATCTGTCGTAAGGTATTTCTTATCACTTTCGGGCATACGCAACACCAGTTCTACTCCCGGTGGCATATTCAAGCGTTGAGAATCATGGACGGTCTTTAATAACAACGGCAGGTTATGCTCGGCGAACATAAATTCCATGGTTCCCGATTCGATACGTGACAAATCAAGAATATCATTAATCAAAGCCAGCAACAGGCCACAATTCTTATTAATGGTTCCGATAAACTGGGCAATCTCTTCGCTTGTAAAACCACTCGTATCGCTTAGCAAATCGGAGAAACCTACAATCGCATTCAGCGGAGTCCGAATCTCGTGACTCATGTTGGCAAGGAACGCCGATTTCAGTTTGTCAGCCTGGAGGGCTTTATCACGGGCCTCTCTCATCTCCTGCTCGGCAGTCTTATATCGCTGGATACTCTGACAAACACCTAATATATTGTACAATGAATCTTGTGTCAATCCCGTGATTACGGAAGAACGATATTCCCACCATTCATACTCTCCGTTGACATTCCGCTGACGGAAATTCAGACGGGTATTGGAATCTTCCCCGGTCAATGCTCTATTAAATAACGGACTTATTTCCTTCAAATCATCAGGATGGATAGTGCGATCCATTTCATCACGGGAGATGGTAGTAACCGATTCATCGTATCCAAGACGTTTCAAGAAACCTTGCGGGAAAATGAAACAGTTCGTTTCCATATCAAACTGCCACGGATATATGGAGCTTTCGTCTACCGCCATATCAAAGAAACGTTTTTGCATTTCCTCATCCGAAATATTCCGCGCAGAAAGTGCCATACCGGTAATTGCGTCCTTTGAATGAATCGGAACTATTTCCCCCGACACAGGGAAGTATTTATCACTATGCACTTCTTTCATGAAAGCTCCCTGCGGTATCTTCACACTTTCACCTTTTGAAGCTACCTGCTTCAACATTTTATGAAGAATGTCCTGACCATTATAATAGATCTTGAAGATACTGCCTGCCATCATTCCTTCATAAAAACGCCCACCTGACTCATACGGCAAATGAAGCATTTGTAATAAGGAACGGTTTGTGAAATGAATGTGCAAATCGGTATCATACGTTATCACACCATCACGGATGGAATGAAATACATTATCGAACTCATTACGCTGTTCCACCAGTTTATTCTGTACCAGCAGACGGGTCTGTGCCTGAATCCGTCGTTTGGATTCACGCCGGTTGGCACGCATCAGCCACACGATAGAGGCTATCAACAATGCGAGGATAGACGGATAGAGAAGTATAAAAAGGTATTTATATTTCTCCCAATATGGTTCATTGACTATCGTTCCGCTAGAAGATACTTTATCAGGATCGATATGGAAAAAATCCAATTGTTTGTAGTCAAAGATGAATCCCTGTGTAATTTCCGTCACTCCTATATCCCGGGGAGAGGTACCTTTTAAGACCGAAGCAGCCCTTTGAGCAGCCAATGATGCAGAAGTATAGCTGTCGGCATCATAAGCGCTAAACACACCGTTAGTCAATCCTACATTTTGAGTTGAAAATACGGGAGCTTTTGAGTTTTTACCTACAAATGAAAGGAAAGGCGACCATTTAGGAGCAACAACTAAACGTTCGTAGCTGTTACGAGGGTAACAAATTGCCGCAATGATATGACTAGTCGTATGATTTTGGGTATTATAGATTTTCATTCTATAATCCGGGTTATCTTTCTGAAAGATTTTCCACTCTTCTTCAAAATCTTCAAGCCCTTTGTTACTTAAAAAGCTGTTATCTATCACACAAACAACTTCTTTCCGGCGGGGAAATATCTTTTGTGCCTGACGTAATATGACGTCGAAATCCGGATTGGCTGTGAATCCGCAAACATTGGGATGAGCAGTAATCAACTTCGTATCAGGATACTTAATACCGAAAAACACCACCGGAATCTGCAAAGGCAACGAATCTCCACACGCAAAAAGAGTATAAAAAGCTTCATCACTCGCAGTTACAATCAAATCTGTCTGCCTGTCGCGGGCACGCTGACAAAAACGACGCATGATTACCTTCTCGGAATTGAATGCCCAAAAATCCGCATCAAGATATTCCGTTGTTATGTTCACCTTCAAACCGCTCTCTTTAAACCCTTTAGCCAAGCCCTGATTAAGGTCACTGTGCCAAGGAGTCTGCGAGGTGTAAGACTGTATAAAAAGGATATTGAATGTACGTTCCGCTGCCGCCGCCTGCGTAAGAACAGCAAAAAACAGAACTATAAACATACAATAATAGCGTCGATTCATATAATTAAAACCTGCGGTGTTTTCAATATTATGCCGACAAAGATACGTTAAATCTATTGAAAACAAATAGATAGCCCAAGTTTTTTATTCTTCGCGCAGTGCTTCGGCAGGCTGTATGCGGATTACCTGACGGGCAGGAAACCAAATACCAATGAGAATCATCAAAGCCATCAGGAGGTAGGTTATGACAAATGTAATAAGAAAACGCACTACTCCCCACTCCATATACCCTTCAGTCAACTCCAGATGGCCGATATTATAACAGATGGCGGCGGCAGGCAAAGCAGCCAGAGTCAATAATAGCAATCCTTCTTTATTTAAACGTTGCCAAAGCTGCATCCGGCTGGACCCGACTGCTATACGAAGCGCAGACTCGGCACGACGGTGCTGCGTACGGAACCAGAAGGTGCCGACAATGCCCAACAGGATATTAAGCAATAAGAAGCCCATCATCCAGAAACGTACCTGTACCTGATTATAACTTCCTTGCTGGAAGTCATTCCGCAGATCTTCATAATCATGCACTTTCAGAATGAATAAGTTACCGACACTCAACTGGTTGGCGGACAATTTCATCAAATGTTCCGCAAAGTCTCTGGAAGTCCCCGGTTTCACCCGCAGACAAACTTCTACACTCGAAGGATAAAGTTCATCGTCAAGTTCGACCATTATCTTTTCAGTAAGTTCAATGGCTACATACCGATCACTGTAGTTAGGCCAAAAGTCATTGTAACGCACCTTCTTCGAAACTCCCCCTATCTTGTACACTTTCGTAGAATCATCCACATCGACCATTTCTTTACCCAACAACGTACGATCGCCTTTATAATCTTTGGGCCAGAAATTTTCACCAACAACAACATTGCCATTCCTTAAAGCTTGCACCAATGGCTGATAACCACGCCCATCAGCACTTTGATAACGAAAGACCTGAAAAAAGTCAGGGGTTACCGAACGCCGTAGCGGATTACTAACCAATGTATCGATACGCAACATACTACCGGAATTACTCCCGATATAAGGACGCGCATTATTGGATATTGAAACGGCCTCCACTTCCGGCAATCTCCGGAGACGATTGGTCAACTCGATAATATCTTGTCCTAAAGATGTACTCTTTTGCTCTTTCGAAAGATAGGAATTACTCTTGTCGTTTTTCAGGCTTAGCTCCAAATAATACGTATCGGTAATATCAAATCCTACCGGTTCGTAATAAGTACACGCTGTCACATACGTCCAGTCGACCACATACCACAGGACCACAAAAACAATTAATAGTTCTGACCACAACCATCCGTTTGACCGGCGCTCGTTCCATATTTGTTTTAATAGTTGCATTTTCTTTAGAATTTAGATGAGTTGAAGAATTATCTTTCGTTAATGGCATCCACAATATTGGTGCGAGTTACTCTCCATGCCGGAATGGCGGCACTTAATAAATTGAGTAGGAAGCAAGCCAGAAATGCCAGCAGGAATACGGTAGGATCGAACAGTAAGTCGACACACATGGTCCGCAAATCTTCCACCCCATTGGATACAAAGTCTACGGAGAAAAGCATTCCTCCCAAAAGGAAAGCGGCGACATAACTTAATACCAGTCCGAGAATTCCTCCGAACAGGGAATAAAGCATATTTTCAGATAGTACCTGCATCATAAGCTCCCGTCTGGGGGCACCAAAGGCTTTTCGCACTCCTATTTCGGAGATACGCTTACGCATGCGTGACAAAGTAAGTCCGGACAAGTTGACGGCAGGAACAATCAACAAGACAAGTAATGTCAGTATGTATTGCCGTACTGCTTCTTTCACAGCAGGAGGATTGTTGGCGGAATAGCGTTGCGCGGCTACGAAATAAGTATCAGGCTGTCCGCGATAGAGTAAATCGAAATTGGGATGCCCTGCCATAAAGATAGCCCGCAAGCGGTCTGCCTCCTGACGAATAGCCGGAAAATCATCTTTCGATTTAGCCAGTATATAGACGGCAGTCATACCCATGATATTGTCATCGCCCCAAGTGGCTGTGAAGGCACTTGTTGAACTCAAAGGAATCCAAACTTGCGCATAGGCGTATTTCGCCAGTTTAGAGACCGGACGTACCACTCCGCAAACAATATAAGCCGAATGATTCAGAAGGAATGTTTTTCCAACCACTTCTGATGTTCCGAACAAGCGGCGAGCCATATCTTCGGAAATCACAGCTTTTGCTGCTCCGGCATCAAAATCGGCATTATCATACGGTTTACCGGATAGAAACTCAAATTCAAATATTTTCCAGAAAGCATCGTCTGTTTGCAACACACTACAACTTTCCATCTCACCTGCCGGTTTAGCAGCCAGCATTGTTTCCTGCCAGATATTGGTTATGGAAACTGCTTCGGGAATTGTCATTGCTTTGAAACAAGCCTTTGCCGTATTGTATCCGATAGGGCCATTGCTTTGCCAATTCACGTTGGACTTACTTTGAAGTCCGGCAAACCGGAAAATAAGCATCCGGTCACGATGGGTTTCCGGTGCAAAGGGAGCAATAGTCGCACGTAAAGTAATCACAATTACCATTATCATAGCAATAGCCAAAGCTGTACCAATAATGGAAATAGATGAAAGCAGTTTATTTTCTCCCAACAGATGGAATGCTTGTTTAAAATAGAGTTTTATCATGATCGTTACCAGTATAGAGTTCAGTATATTTCTTACTCGTCTCTTAGTGCTTCGGCCGGTTGCACTTTCATTGATTGCAGAGCCGGATACAACACGCCAAGAATAATCATTATCGCCATCAAGAGATATGTCAGTAAAATGGCTATCAGGAAACGGGGTACTGTAAATGCCATTTGTGATATATCCACCAGTTCAGTATATCCAATATTGAATGCAATCAATACGGCAGGAAGAGCCGACATGCTTAACAGTAACAAACCTTCCGTAATCAAACGATAGAATATGTTTTTCCGGTTAGCTCCCATTGCCATGCGTAAAGCAACTTCTCCCCGGCGTTGCTGGGTACGGAACCAGAAAGTGCCGATCACTCCCAGAAAGATATTCAACAACAGGAAAAAGAGAATACAGAACTGGGTACGTAATTCATTATCATTGTCTATCTCACTGGCTGTCCGGACTTTGCTTAATGGAGTGACATCAAGTATATAAACATTCCCTACCTGATAGATACGGTCGGCATCATTCATAAGACGTTCCACAAAGCCATCGTCTACACCTTCGCGGACACGCAGACTTAATTCGAGATAGGCTACGTTTTCGACTGTTTCCATTTGTTCGTCAGAAAGGTAAGTGCCGATATAGGTTCCGGTAAAAGGTTTTCCGGCAATGTTATAATGATCGTAGCGAACGGGCTCTGTTAAAGCTGCAATACGAAAGTTGGTATCACTCATGCGAACTTCTTTACCCAAAAGGTCTTTTCCGTGGAAAGTAGCATCCGGATAATAGTCTGCAACATCGACAGGAACGATTATTGTATTTTTCTCCAGAGCTTTCACCAGACTTTCATGACCGGAACCATCGATATTCCGGAAACGAAACACCTTATAATATTCAGGAGTCGTCCAACGATCCATCGTACTTATCCAAACCGTGTCGTTATCCGGAAAACGGAAACTCGCTCCACTGCACCCTTCATTGTATGGAATACTGTTTTGAGAGATACAGACAGATTCAACTTCCGGATGACGGGACAAACGTCCGGCTATTTCCCTTAAAGCAGTCATATCATCCTTAACAGTCAGCTCCGGATTGAAATCGGTAGATTTATCGGTAAGACGGTTCATACGTAATACATACGTATTTTCTATATTAAAGCCCATTGGCTGATAATAGATATGCAAAGTGACATAAACCAAATCAACGATATACCACAATACGACAAACACCAACAATAGCTCAATCCATAGAAAAGCATTGCTCCGGCGCTCATTATATATTTGTTTCAATAACTGTTTCATCATTTCATCTTTGGTTTATTGCATCTACAATGTTCATTCTCGACACTCTCCAAGCCGGAATTCCGGCACTCAATAGATTTAATAACAGGCAGAAACAGAATGCAACGAGAAACGTCAACGGACTGAACAGCATATCAGTGGAAAGAGAAGTTTCCCCGGCAAGACCTGCATTCTCACTGTTATCAAAAAGGAATGAGTTTAACAGGAAAGTAGCTGAATAGCTCAATATCAGTCCCAGTACTCCCGCAAGCAGTGTCAATATCAGATTCTCCCAGAATACCTGTCGGAACAATTCGTTGGCAGTAGCACCGAATGCTTTCCGGACACCGATTTCCGTCATACGCTTCCGCATGCGGGATAAAGTCATACTACTTAGGTTGATAGCTGGAACCAAGAGGAGAATCACAATGATAAGAATGAATCGCCTGACAATGTGTTTCATATCCAAGTCTGTCCCCCAATGGCGGTAAAGGTAGGCAAATTGAGTATCCGGCTGACCACGATAAATCAATTCCATATCCTTCAGCTTACTATTGTAGACCTGACGATATTTTTCGACTTCAGCACGAATAGCCGGAAAATCGTCGGACGAACGTGCAAGGATGACCGCCCGCATAGGTCCCATCAGATTTTCTCTCCACGAGAAAGAAGCCAAATCTGTTGATGTATAGGGAATCCAGACCTGTGCATAAGAAGCTGTCGCCAACTTTGATACGTCTTTCACTACTCCTGTAATGGTATAATCCGCTTTATTTAATTGGATGGTACACCCTACCACGTCAGTTGTACCGAACAGGTGGCGTGCCACACTGGCAGAAACCACTGCCTTGGACAGCCCACTCTCAAAATCGGCTTTCGTATATGGTTTGCCACACAAGAATTCAAAGCAAAAGACTTGCCAGAACGCTTCATCCGTTTCCATTTCATCTACACTCATCCTGCCTCCTCCGGGAAGAGAAGCACGCATTTTATTATTAACGGAAGTAATGGTAACCGCTTCAGGTATTGTCAACGTCTTAAAGCATTCACGGGCAGTCGTGACGGACATCTGGCTGCTGGCAGCATTATTGTGTTGCTCTTTATGCCGGGACGTCATTGCCTTGACATACAATGATCGTGAACGGTTAACTTCCGGCACGCAGTCTTTTATCCGTATCTGCAATGTCAGCACGATCACCATTATCATGCAAATAGCCAAAGCTGTACCTACCATACAGACAATACTAATAAGCCGGTTCTCTTTCAACTGGTAAAGAGCTTGCTTTATGTATTGCTTCCACATCTTCTTATTCTTTTTTTGATTTGATTCTACAGGAGTTCACAGAAGAATGTTCTACATTAGAAATTCCAACCTTTCTTTGTTACGTCTTTACACTTCAGGTTTTTGGAGTTGATTTTACCAACGCCATCCCGCTTAAAGAAAGCTGCATCCGCTTTACCGGATACAGTGATATTTCCTACTCCATCCACTTTAGCTTTGATAGTGCTGCAATCAACATTCAACTTCATATTGCCTACTCCGTCAACATCTAGTTTCAACTCATCGCAATATAGACTTTTCACGTTACAGTTGCCTACTCCATCAAGTTCGAAAGCTATATTTTTAAGTTTTAGTTCTTCTTTTGCATCGAAGTTCCCTACTCCATCAATTTTCACTTTACTCAAATCGGGAGCAGTAATATAGCAAATAAGGTTCTTGATATTCCTCGCATTCCTATCTTTATACGAGATAACCAAAGTTCCGTTTTTCACTGTCACCCTTGTTTTTTCTACAAATTCAGAAGGACCTTCCAAACGGCAGGAGCATCCTGCCGATTGAGTAAAAATAATATTCCCGACAGATTGCAGGTTTATGGCAGAAAACTCGTCTACATTATAATCTTTACTCACATTTTGTGCCGATAGCGAACAGAAAGCAACACTTAACAGGACAGCTATCGCAACGATGAAAATATTCTTTGTCATGATGATTTTTAATTTAGAGATACATTAATCAATTTTTCCATTTAGTTCTAATCGTAAGAGGCCGTTTCTATTGTACCTGGCGTCCATCGAAGAAACGAATAGTGCGCGAAGTCTGCTTCGCCTGTTCTTCATTATGGGTAACCATCACGATAGTACGTCCGTCTTCCTTATTCAACCGATGAAGCAGTTCCATTACTTCAGCTCCCATCTTTGAATCCAGGTTACCGGTCGGCTCATCGGCAAGGATTATTTCGGGATTACCAATAATCGCACGGGCAATAGCTACACGTTGGCACTGCCCACCGGAAAGTTGTGTAGGAAAATGTCTCATACGATGGCTTAATCCTACTTTTTCCAATACCTCTTGTGCCAACCGTTTTCGTTCACTACCAGCCATACGTCGATAAAGCAAGGGGAGTTCTACATTATCCATCACATTCAACGAATTAATCAAATGAAAAGACTGAAATACAAAACCGAGCGTTTTATTACGAAAAACCGCCAGTTCCTTGTCTTTCATTCCTTCGGTACGTATTCCGTTGATTTCCACCATTCCCATTGTAGGTGCATCAAGCAATCCCATTATGTTCAGCAGGGTGGATTTTCCGCATCCGGAAGGTCCCATTATACTTAGAAATTCTCCACGTTCTACCGTCAGATTCACATTCTCCAATGCTACCGTCTCAATCTCGTCCGTACGATAAATCTTAGAAAGAGAGTTCAATGTTATCATAACTTCTAGTATTTAGTTTATTTAATTTTCAACTTATTCTTGTTCTTATAAGCACTCATATCGCTTACTACTACTTTATCACCCAGCTGCAATCCGCTCAACACTTCTACATATTCAAAATTAGAATCACCTAACTGTATTTTACGTTTTACCAGTTCATTATCAGAGTTGCAGACAAAAAGTTCATATTCACCGCGTCCCACATAGAAAGAGCCATTGGCTACGCGCATTACATCTTCTTTCACAGCATTCATCACATAAACATCTGTCTTTAGTCCGGAACGTAAGCGGCGGTGATTATCTTCTTTCAACTGAACGGTAAATGATATCACACCATTCTTGGATAGTGGTGTAACACTGCTAACTGTACCTTCCAGTTTGTCACTCCCTATCTTAACAATTGCTTTTCCTCCGGCTGCTACACGGTCACCGTACGTATCCGCAATCTCACCTTCCACTTTAAAATGGCTCAAATCAGAAATGATAGCCACCTGTCCGCCTTCGGAAATCTGTGCACCGATCTGGTTATTAATATAGGTAAGAATAGCTTTACGCGGGGAACGGATTTGTGCATCATCCAACGTACGTTTCTTTTCAGAAAGGCTCTTGCGGAAGATATTAAAATCAAGCTCCTGAACTTTCAATTCGGCAGCAGCTACTTCCTTCTCATTTTTATATTGTTGCTGAAGTTGTTCGTACTCTAATTGAGCCACATTATAGCTCAATTCAGCCTGGCGTACCTTATCCGTTGTTCCTGCACCGAGACTGTCCAGATAGTGTTCATTTCTCAACTCCACTTTCATACGACTCAATTTCATTGCCGAAACTTTAATCTGCATTGCCATATCGGAAAGTTTCGTCTGATTATTGACGCGAAGCTGATCAAGCTTATACTGGCGCATTTGTTCCTCGTCCAGTAACTTCTTATATTCAATTTCCGTACTCTGAAGGTCCAGTTTCAGAATCGGAGTACCTACGTCTACGCTATCTCCCCCTTTTTTATAGACTTCAATAATACGACTGTTGATCGGAGAATTGATAATTTCTTCAAAAGCAGGGACAACCTTACCGGAAGCACTGACACTTACCTCAATCACCCCTTTATCGACTGTGGAAAAGACAAGATCCTTTGCCTCCACTCCTGCCCTTAATACAGATATAAGTACACCGATGACAATAATACTTGCCACTCCAATGGATGAATAACGAATTATCTTCTTATTACGTTCTTTTTGACGTACCTCTTTAGGAATTTCTCTGTCCATATCCGATCATTTACTATTTTATGATGTATCAATTCGGTACTTTATATACCAAATCTGTGCCAAAATCGTAAATGGTTGATAAATAGAAGATAACAAAAAACAAAGGGTGTCCGATATCGGACACCCTGTACGAATTTACCGTTCAGAATAGCATCTATCATCCTGTCGACAGGAAGCCTGTCTACTTGGATGATGATGTAATTGAGGGGTTCTTTTCCTCTTGTACCAGTTCTTTCCCCCAATGGGTAGTTTCCTCCACCTTTTCACGATCACGAATCTCTTTTGCTTTACGGGCATAGACAATCATACGCATAGACTGATCGTAAGTGAAATAATTCCATACCCAATTCAAGAGTACAATAACCTTATTGCGTACTCCAAGGATAGAACGCAGATGAACAACGAGCCACATCACCCAGGCAAACCATCCCTGCATCTTTACTTTACTAAACTCTGCTACGGCACGATTGCGCCCGACAGTCGCCATCGAACCTAAATTGCGGTAATGGAAAGGTTTCATTTCCTGTCCTTTCTCCATACGAATCAGATTCTTTGCCAATAGTTCTCCTTGCTGGATCGCCACTTGTGCCAGTTGAGGATGCCCGTTCGGGTAATTTTCATCAGCTAACTGAATACATTGGTCGCCAATAGCAAACACATTATTCATCCCTTCTACACGGTTAAATGAATCGACTTTAATACGTCCTCCACGCCCAATCAGAGAGGCATCCAGATTTCCGATAGTCACACCGGTGACACCACTCACCCAGATAAAAGTACGCGTGGCAATCTCTGTACCATCTTCGAGTACTACTTTATGGTCACGATAATCCACAACGCGTTTATTCAACAGGATATTTACTCCCATTTCACGGAGAAACTGTTCAGCATGTGCAGATGATTCTTCCGACATTCCGGCAAGCAATCGCGGCCCGGCTTCAATCAAATAGATGTGCATCAGACTGCTGGACATATCAGGATAATCATTCGGCAAGACAAATTTCTTCATCTCGGAAAGTATTCCGGCTACTTCTATCCCGGTAGCTCCACCTCCCACAATTACAATATTCAATAACTCTTGTTGTTCCTGCTTCGTTGAACAGGTCAGCGCTCGTTCCAGATTAGCCAGAAGAGCGTTTCGCAATCCCATCGCTTCTGACACATTTTTCATCGGCATGGCTTCCTCTTCGATATGTTTATTACCGAAATAGTTGGTTGTAGTACCTGCTGCTAACACCAGATAGTCATATTCTGCTTTTCCGATGGAAGTCTGTATCATATTCTTTTCCGGGAAAATGGCACGTACTTCCGCCATACGGAAAAAGAAATCTTTCCGATGCTGGAATATTTTACGGAAGGGGAAGGATATGGAAGTTGGCTCCATACCAGCCGAAGCCACCTGATAAATCAAAGGAGGAAACTGATGATAGTTGTTTTTATCTATCAATACGACTTGAAAGCCTGACTTTTTCAGCTTGTTAGCCAGTTTCAAGCCACCGAAACCACCGCCTACTATGACGACACGTTTCTTATTACTTTTTGCAATGTTTAGACTCATATTCTAATCATGTTTTATCAAGATAATAACACATGAATGAGTCATTAAGTTTCCGAAATTCGAAACTTTTGAGAGAAGTCTCTACCGCAGACGCAATCTATCTCCGATTTCCGGAACATACTCACCATCCTTACGATTCATCTTATACAGATTTTTGAGGCGGATACCATATTTTTGAGAGATGCCATGCATGGAATCTCCATCTTTCACAACATATACAGTATAAGGTTTGGAAGCCTTTTTCTTCTTGCTCTTCAGGTAGATGATATCTCCTTCCATCAAGGTATAATCACGCTGCAAGTCGTTGTACTTCACAAGTTTCCTCCAACTAATATCGAATTCCTTGCCTAAATCTTTAAAGGTATCACCGTTGCGGGCTACCACATAAGCAATATCATTAGCGATATACACCTGATGCGGGCTCATCAACCAAGGATTCTTTTTCAGTTTCCGTTCCGAATATACCCCCTTACGGTCGTATTTATACAAGTCATAATCTTCGATAATTGTAATCAGACGATTAGCATAAGAAGGATCGGTAGCATAGCCTGCTTTTTTCAGTCCACGCGCCCAGCCTTTATAATCGGTGATGTCCAGTTTAAAAAGAAAAGCGTAACGGGCACCTCTTCTAAGGAAGTCGGAATGATCTTCGTAAGAGTCACGCGGATGCTTATAAGCACGGAAACATTCGTTACGGGCATCATCATCATGACGAACCGTACGTCCCCGCCAACTGCCACCACACTTAATACCAAAGTGGTTATTACTCTTTCGTGCCAACTGGCTGTATCCGGCACCGCTTTCCAGCAATCCTTGTGCCAATGTAATACTCGCCGGAATCTTATGAAGCTTCATCTGTTCAACAGCCAAATCACTATACTTATTTATATACTCGACGTAACGGGCATTCCGTTTCTGTGCCTGCACTCCTACGGCAAAGAAAAAAACAACGGTTAAAAAGATAAGTCTATGCAGTTTATTCTCCATTTTTATTCAGATGTGAATTAGATGGCACAAAAATCTGAAAAATAATTGGGATTATCAATCTCTTTCCTAACTTTGTAACATTAATTGTAGAAACCAATACCCTGACGTATATGAAAGACCTCACAATTACCGCTATTATTAAAGTATATCAATATGATGAGTTGAATGAGGGCGATCGGTCACTTATAAAGACTGCCATGGAGGCAACAGCTCGTAGTTATTCTCCGTACTCCCATTTCTCCGTAGGTGCCGCTGCGCTATTGGGCAACGGGACAGTAGTGACAGGAACCAATCAGGAAAATGCGGCCTATCCGTCGGGGCTTTGTGCAGAACGTACTACCCTATTCTATGCCAACTCCCAATATCCCGACCAACCGGTTGTCACTCTTGCTATTGCGGCACGAACGGAAAAGGACTTCATCGACCATCCGATTCCTCCCTGCGGTGCTTGCCGGCAAGTGATTCTGGAAACGGAAAAGCGTTACAAACAACCCATCCGCATCCTATTATATGGTAAAGAATGTATCTACGAAGTAAAAAGTATAGGCGATCTACTGCCGTTATCATTTGACGCATCAGCAATGGAGGATTAATTATGTTACAACAATATCACACGAAACTAAAAGGAACACTCGCACTTACAGACTCTTATCTGACAGAAAAAGCACTGCAAAAAGAAAAAGGGCTTTATAAATTTATATGGGTACGCAACGGAAGCATCACGGTAGAAATCGACCACCAGGAAATGACGCTTACCAAAGATGAAGTGATTTCACTCACTCATCTGCAACATCTCGAATTTAAATCGATTGATGGTGAATACCTGACTTTGCTGTTCAACAGCAATTTCTATTGTATCTATGGCAACGACCATGAAGTGTCATGCAGCGGCTTCCTGTTCAACGGTTCATCGCACCTGATCCGTTTCACACTGAACGAAAAAGAACGTAAAGAACTCGACACTATTACCGAAGCACTGGAAAATGAGTTTACCGTTTCCGACAGCCTGCAGGAAGAGATGCTGCGCATCCTGCTGAAACGTTTCATCATCCAATGTACCCGGATTGCACGTCATCGCATGAATATCACCCGTGAAAAAGAATCCGGATTCGAGATTGTCCGCCAATACTATAATTTGGTCGACGAGCATTACCGGACGAAGAAACAGGTGCAGGACTATGCCGATATGTTGCATAAATCTCCCAAGACACTATCGAACATCTTTTCTACCTGCAAACTGCCTTCGCCGCTTCGGGTTATCCACGAACGGGTGGAAGCGGAAGCTAAACGTCTCCTGCTTTACAGCAACAAAAGCGCCAAAGAGATTGCCGATATTCTGGGATTTGAAGACCAGGCTTCTTTCAGCCGTTTCTTCAAAAATATGACCGGACAGAGCGCCGTGCAATTCAGAAATACACAGGAAGGGAAAAATTGACAAGGCATACGGAAGTATTGCTATTTGGGGGGTAGTGGAAATGGACGACCTTTGCAACATAAGATAAACCCATTAAAACCCCAACAAAATGAAAGAGAAATTGATCGCTTTACTGACCTTCACTTCAAGTCTGAAAAGTTTTGGTATGAAATTTATCCGCGTTGCCATTCTGGTAGTATTTGTATGGATAGGCGGATTGAAGTATTTCCATTATGAAGCCGACGGGATTGTTCCGTTTGTTGCCAACAGTCCTTTTATGAGTTTCTTCTATACTAAAGGTGCACCCGAATACAAAGAACATAAAAATGCGGAAGGTGCTTTTGTCCCGGAAAATCGTGCATGGCACGAAGCAAACCGCACTTATACTTTCTCTTATGGACTGGGAGCTCTTATTATGAGTATCGGCATACTAGTATTCTTGGGAATCTTTTTTCCAAAAGTGGGATTGGCAGGCGACACCCTCGCCATTATCATGACGCTCGGCACACTTTCTTTTCTTGTCACCACCCCGGAAGTCTGGGTTCCCGACTTGGGAAGCGGAGAATTCGGTTTCCCATTACTATCCGGTGCAGGGCGGTTGGTGATTAAAGACATTGTGATCCTGGCCAGTGCCGTAGTGTTATTATCCGACTCGTCACAACGCGTACTCAAAACACTTAAAAAAGACTAAGACAACCACTAAAGAGGATTCTGACTTCTTGCCATTGCGGAACAAATCGTATTTTCAGACTGTTATATAGTCTCATACGAATCGTTAATACAAGAAGTTATGAAACAATATGATGCAATTATTATAGGATTCGGCAAGGCAGGGAAAACCCTGGCTGCCGAACTTTCCAACCGCGGATGGCAAGTGGCCATCGTAGAACGTTCCAACATGATGTATGGAGGAAGCTGTCCGAATGTAGCCTGTATCCCAACAAAGACGCTGGTGCATGAAGCAGAGGTTTCCGCTTTGCTTTACCACGATGATTTTCCGAAGCAGGCGAATATGTACAAACAGGCCATCGGCCGAAAGAACCGCCTCACTTCCTTTCTAAGGAATGATAATTACGAAAGACTAAGCAAACGTCCTAATGTGACTATCTATACCGGAACGGGGTCTTTCATATCCGCCGATACCATAAAAGTGGAACTTCCCGAAGGAGAAATCGAACTGAAAGGAAAAGAGATATTTATCAACACGGGGTCTACTCCCATTATCCCTGCAATAGATGGTATTCAGCAAAGTCAGCACGTATATACCAGTAGTGCGCTTTTGGACTTAAGCGTACTTCCTCATCACCTGATTATCATAGGTGGAGGATATATCGGACTGGAGTTCGCTTCTATGTATGCCGGTTTCGGCAGTAAAGTGACGATACTCGAAGGAGGAAACAAATTTATGCCTCGTGAAGATCGGGATATTGCAAACAGCGTCAAAGAAGTGATGGAGAAGAAAGGTATTGAAATCCATCTGAACGCTCGTGCGCAGTCTATCCATGACACGAATGACGGAGTGACACTGACTTACTCGGACGTATCCGACGGTACTCCTTATTATGTAGATGGAGATGCCATTCTTATCGCAACGGGACGTAAACCGATGATTGAGGGATTGAATCTGCAAGCAGCGGGTGTAGGAGTTGATGCCCACGGAGCTATCATCGTAAACGATCAGTTACGCACTACTGTTCCTCATATATGGGCAATGGGAGATGTGAAAGGCGGATCGCAATTTACATATCTCTCGCTGGATGATTTCCGGATTATCCGCGATCAGCTCTTCGGCGACAAGAAACGTGATATCGGAGACCGTGATCCTGTGCAATATGCAGTGTTTATTGATCCGCCATTGGCACATATCGGAATCAGTGAAGAAGAAGCTCTGAAAAGAGGATATTCATTTAAGATTTCCCGGTTGCCGGCTTCCTCTATCGTTCGTACCCGCACATTAAGACAGACTGATGGTATGCTAAAAGCTATCATCAATAATCATAACGGGAAGATTATGGGCTGTACTCTATTCTGCGCCGATGCTTCAGAAATCATCAATATCGTAGCTATGGCGATAAAAACAGGGCAAACCTCTACATTTTTGCGCGATTTTATCTTCACGCATCCCAGTATGAGTGAGGGATTAAATCAACTGTTTGATGTATAAGAATAAGAAAGAGTATAACTCACTTCTAAAACAGAGCCTCTGAATAGGGTAAACAGAGGCTCTATTTGGAGTAATCGGAGGCTCTGAATGAGGTAAACGGAGCCTCTAAATAAATGAAGTTCATTCTTTTTCAGTCTTAATAGAGTGAAATCTAATAGAAAGTGTTATCTTTGCAGCCAAGTTAAACTATATACCTACCGCAATGAGAATTACTAAGTAAGACAACACTTCTAAGTAAACATCACTTTTCTTATATGCTTTTTCTATTTTGTTAAGCATCACGAAATCCGTGTTGTTTAGCCAGTATTGTGTTTGTCGTTCCCCTATCCTGTGATTTTTTTCACTCTATTTTCAACCTCAAACCCAATAGATCATCATGTCTATCAGTATCCAACAAATCAGCTATATCCATCCGGATAAAGAAGTATTATTCAGTGACCTCAATTTCGCCATCAGTAAAGGGCAGAAACTAGGATTAATCGGTAACAATGGTTGTGGCAAGTCTACTTTGCTACAAATTATTGCCGGACAGTTATCACCCTCTTCCGGTGTCATTGTCCGCCCGGACGACCTATATTATATCCCGCAACATTTCGGGCAATATGATTCACTGACCATCGCACAGGCTCTTCAAATAGAGCGCAAACAGCAAGCTCTGCACGCTATCCTAGCAGGAGATGTCTCAAACGAGAATTTCACCATTCTAAATGATGACTGGAATATCGAAGAACGTTCCATTGCCGCTCTCGATTTATGGGGATTAGGACAGTTTACGCTATCCTACCCGATGAATCTGCTTAGTGGCGGCGAAAAGACCCGCGTATTCCTGGCAGGTATGGACATTCATCATCCATCTGTCATACTTATGGATGAACCGACCAACCATCTCGATTCTTCCGGCAGACAACGTTTATATGACTGGGTAGAAAAATATCGTTCCACCCTGTTAGTGGTAAGTCATGACCGTACTCTGCTCAATCTTCTCCCCGAGATTTGCGAATTGGAGAAGCATCAAATCAATTATTATGGCGGAAATTACGAATTCTACAAAGAACAAAAAACGCTGATGCAGGAAGCATTACAACAACGTATTGAAGAAAAAGAAAAGGCACTACGTATCGCCCGTAAAGTGGCTCGCGAAACGGTCGAACGCAGGGACAAACAGAATGTACGCGGCGAAAAGAGTAATATAAAAAAAGGAGTTCCACGCATTGTATTGAACGCACTCCAAGGGAAATCCGAGAAGAGCACTAGTAAACTGACTGGTGTCCATCAGGAGAAAGCCGAGAAGTTAACAAATGAACGCAACCAGCTTCGAGGTTCGCTCTCTCCGACTGCGGCATTAAAAACCGATTTCAACAGTTCCTCGCTTCATACCGGGAAGATATTAGTGACAGCAAAAGAGATTAACTTCAGTTATCATTCCAATTCGATTAACAATGATATTCTGACGAATGATGAAATAAATTCGTCTGACACAGGTTATCATCCCAATCCGAATAGCAATGATATTCAGGAAAATAGCATCTCAAAACAACAGCTTTGGCAAGCTCCTGTCAGCTTTCAGCTAAAGAGCGGAGACCGCCTCCGTATAGAAGGAGCCAACGGTAGCGGGAAAACAACTCTATTGAAATTAATCACCGGCCAACTTCAACCACAGGAAGGAACCCTGACACAGACGGACTTTAGCTATGTCTATTTGAATCAAGAGTATTCGATCATTGACGACCGGAACAGTATTCTTGAACAGGCTTACGCTTTCAACAGCCGGAATCTGCCGGAGCATGAAATAAAGATTATTCTAAACCGTTACTTGTTTCCTGCATCCGAATGGGACAAATCCTGCCGGAAACTTAGTGGTGGTGAGAAAATGCGTCTCGCTTTCTGCTGTCTGATGATTAGTAACAATACCCCTGATATGTTTATCCTGGATGAACCTACCAACAATTTGGACATACAAAGTATTGAAATTATCACTGCTACTATCAAAAATTATGCAGGTACTGTGATAGCAATCTCACACGACAATTATTTTATTCAGGAAATTGGTGTCGAACAATGCATTTTATTGAGTTAGTCTATTGATATTTTATCCAGTGCAACCGCACCAAAATTTAATTCATATCCGCACAGTTTTGAATAAAATAATGGAGTATTCTGGAAACGTTGTGGTAAATCTGAAAAAGATGATTGAGTTTTTAAGATTCCCCGTTATCTTTTTATTATAAGATATGGGTCCAGGGTGAGGGGTGGTGAGGGTAGATTTATAACCTTTTATTTTATTATTTTCTATACTATCTCCTTTTTTATCTATAAAAAAAAATACGAAAGTTATAAATCTACCCTCACCAACCCTCACCCTGGACCCATTCATTAGCGCAACGTTTAACTCGTTTCTGCACAGTTATGAATCAAATTTTGGTGCGGTTGCACTGTATTTTATCTGATAAGTCTAAATATCAATCTAGTTTTTTTATAACTTCGCAGCGCGAAGATCAAGAATTAGAATTAAAATGAATCAGACAGCACAATCATGGTGGTTTATCTTTTACAAAGACCAACTGCTTCTTGAGAAAAAAGAGGATGGTATATATACCGTCCCGTGTGGAGAAAGCTCTCCTATTGTTATTAAAGAAAAAACAACCGTACACAATATCACCACACTAGAAAGGAAAAACTGCAAGGCTTTCTCCCTCTCCTCTCCCATTGAAGAATCGGAGCAATGGATCATGATAGGGCTTCGTGCCTCCTATGAATATCTTCCTTTGTCTCATTATCAGACAGCAGGAAAAGCACATGAGATTCTGCATTGGGATAGAAACAGCCGCTTTTGTTCCGCCTGCGGCACGCCTATGGAACAGAAAGAATCTATCATGAAGCGTTGTCCGAAATGTGGCCGGGAGGTATATCCTTCCATTTCCACAGCGATTCTTGTATTAGTGAGAAAAAAAGATTCACTACTTTTAGTGCACGCCCGCAATTTTAAAGGAACATTCAACAGTCTCGTTGCCGGATTTCTGGAAACCGGAGAAACGCTAGAAGAATGTGTAGCACGTGAAGTGAAAGAAGAAACCGGACTGGATGTAAAAAATATCACTTATTTCGGTAATCAGCCCTGGCCTTATCCCAGCGGACTAATGGTCGGCTTTATTGCCGATTATGCCGGAGGGGAGATCAACCTCCAAGATGAAGAATTGAGTTCGGGAGACTTTTATACAAGAGACAATTTACCCGAACTTCCCAGAAAACTTAGTCTTGCCCGAAAGATGATTGATTGGTGGATAGAGCATCCAAATGAATAAATCAAACATGGAAAATATCATCAAAGGAATCCGTCAGTATGTTCCCGAAGCCTGCTTAGAGATGGGTAAAATGAACATTTACTAAAAACAATCATAAATTAGCCCCATGGAATTATCAACAAAAACACCCCGAATTGAAGTAGTAGATGCTCTTAGAGGATTTGCTGTAATGGCCATCCTTCTGGTTCATAACCTGGAGCATTTCATTTTCCCCGTATATCCGGAAAGTTCTCCTGAATGGCTCACCATTTTGGATGCCGGAGTATTTAATGCGACATTTTCACTGCTTGCCGGAAAGTCTTATGCCATATTCGCTCTGCTTTTCGGATTCACTTTCTATATCCAGTCGCACAACCAGCAGTTGAAAGGAAAAGATTTTGGTTACCGCTTTTTATGGAGAATGATATTGCTGGCAGGATTCGCCACTTTGAATGCTGCTTTCTTCCCGGCAGGAGATGTCCTGCTTCTGTTTGTTGTAGTCAGTCTTGTACTATTTATCGTACGTAAATGGAGTGACAAAGCGATTCTAATCACCGCCATCTTGTTTTCACTGCAACCGATTGAATGGTTTCATTATATAATGAGCCTTTTCAATCCTGCCTATACCCTACCCGATTTGAATGTCGGAGCCATGTATGCTGAAGTAGCGGAATACACCAAAGCCGGAAACTTTTGGGATTTTCTAATAGGCAATGTTACTTTAGGACAGAAAGCAAGCCTGTTTTGGGCTATCGGTGCCGGACGTTTCTTGCAGACTGCCGGACTTTTCCTGTTTGGCTTATATATCGGACGCAAAGAATTGTTCGTAACTACCGAATCTCATTTGAAGTTCTGGATGAAAGCACTTATTATTGCAGCTATCAGTTTCGCACCACTGTATTCTCTGAAAGAACAGATCATGCAAAGTGACAGCAGTTTAATTCAGCAAACGGTAGGTACTGCCTTTGATATGTGGCAGAAATTTGCATTTACGATTGTACTTGTTGCTTCTTTCGTGTTGCTTTATCAGAAGGATCAGTTCAAGAAAACTGTATCTAATCTACGATTCTACGGAAAAATGAGCTTGACCAATTATATTTCTCAATCTATTTTGGGAGCCATTATCTATTTCCCATTCGGATTCTATCTTGCTCCTTACTGTGGATATACTCTTAGCCTGATTATCGGTATTATTCTTTTCCTGGCGCAGGTTCGGTTCTGCAAATGGTGGCTGTCTAAACATAAACAAGGACCATTGGAAACAATATGGCATAAATGGACTTGGATAGGCACGAAGAAATAACAGAAAAAAAGAAATAGCACTGACTGAAAAATAGACTAAGAAAGCAGGCCACGAAATACACATAACTACAAACGAACAACTTACGAATATGAAACTGAACGTATCACTCTAAAGCATCAACAAAACATGTGTATCCGCAGCCTGCGGGTTGAAATTGAGATGATGTCAATACAACAAGATTCGGGCAAGAAGGATTAGCAAGTGGACTTAAAGAATGCAAAGGAAATGAAAGAACTGTGCCAAGTTGGGGAAAAAGCCCGAAAATAGGCAGAATCAGGGCTATGTATAGAGAAAAAGAAGCGCCTCCATAATCTTCGAAAAGACCATGGAGGCGCTATTTATTATTTATCTTTCGTTATCTATATCTGAAATTTCAGAAGAAACAAAATCAGATACCCAATGATTTCTTCACTGCTTCAATCTTTTCCATTGCGGCAGATTCGGCAGAAGCATAACAGTTGCGGCAACCCATTTCACCCTGAACTTCCATATAGAACTTAATCTTAGGTTCTGTTCCTGACGGACGAACGGAAACTTTGCTACCGTCTTCAGTGAAATATTGAAGTACGTTAGATGGTTCCGGCATATCAATTGCAGTTACGTTACCTTTATCATCTGTCTGTTTCAGTGTCTTATAATCTTTGCTCAAGATCACTTTAGAGCCACCCAATTCTTTCGGAGGATTGGCACGGAAGTTCTCCATCATCGCTTTGATTTCTTCTGCACCGCTCTTACCCGGTTTCACTACGTTTACAGTAAACTCTTTAGAGAATCCGTATTCTACGTAGATATCCAGCAACAACTGATACAAGGATTTACCATTATCTTTTGCCCATGCGGCAACTTCAGCAATCAAACAGCAAGCTGATACGGCATCTTTATCGCGAACGAAATCTTCGGCAAGGAATCCGTAGCTTTCTTCACCGCCACCGATATATTTCTGTTTGCCTTCACGCAGACGGATTTCACGGGCAATCCATTTAAATCCGGTGTAGCAGTCAAGCATTTCGATATTGTTCTTATCTGCGATTTTCTTGATTAGTTCAGTTGTTACGATTGTCTTCACGCAGAACTCGCCACCTTTAATCTTACCCAGTTGTTTGTACTGTGTCAGAATATAATAAAGGTACATCATACAAGTCTGATTACCGTTAATCAGTACCCATTCGCCTTTATCATCTTTGCAAGCAATACCCACACGGTCAGCATCCGGGTCGGAAGCCATTACGAGGTCAGCATCAATTTCTTTGGCAAGGTTTACAGCCATAGAAAGAGCTTCCGCATTTTCCGGATTCGGAGATACGACAGTCGGGAAGTTACCGTCCTTAATCATCTGTTCGGGCACAGTAAATACGTTTTCGAATCCCCACATTTTCAATGCACGAGGAATCAACATCATACCTGTACCATGAATCGGAGTATAGACAATCTTCATATCTTTGTGACGGGCGATAGCTGCCGGATCAATAGAAACAGTTTTCACCATATCCAGATAAATCTTATCGATGTCTTCACCGATAATCTGAATCAAATCCGGATTTCCCTGGAATTTGATATCGGCAGCAGAAGCAATTGCATTCACTTCGTCGATGATACCCTTATCGTGTGGAGCCAATACCTGCGCACCATCGTCCCAATATGCCTTGTAACCGTTGTATTCCTTCGGATTGTGAGAAGCAGTCAGAATGATACCGCTCTGGCAACCGAGGTGACGGATGGCGAAAGACATTTCCGGTGTCGGACGCATGTCGTCAAACAGATATACTTTGATACCATTGGCAGAGAAAATATTAGCAGAAGTTTCCGCAAACAAACGGCTGTTGTTGCGGCAATCGTGACCTACTACTACAGAAATCTGCGGCAGGTCTTTGAAGTTCTTTTTCAGATAGTTGGAAAGTCCTTGAGTGGCAGCACCTACCGTATAGATATTCATACGATTGCTACCTACACCCATAATACCACGCAGACCACCAGTACCAAATTCAAGATCTTTGTAGAAAGCTTCAATTAGTTCGGTTTTATCATCGTTTTCCAACATACGTTTCACTTCAGCCTGGGTTTCAGCATCATAAGCCGGGGTTAGCCATTTTTCGGCTTTTTCAGTGACCTGTTTAATAAGTTCCTGATTTTCCATTTCGATTGTTATTTATTGGTTAATGAATTATTTATTATCAATTTCTTGAGCACACAAATGTAAAATAATAAGTTTATAATTCCTATTCTTTTAATTGAAATTTGAGAATTAAGAATTAAAAAGCGATATACTTAATACCTAATATCTCATACTTAATATCTATTCTTGTGGCACTTTATATCTGTCACCAGTCTGCTTGACATATTCCTGCAAGAATTCTTTCGGATATCCGGGACGCATCACTCCGGCAGGTTGTCCGATAGAATTACGCTCAAACTTACCGTCTTTAACACGTTTCACCACTCCATCATTGTACTTCACAATCAAGAATGTACCCAATTGTTTCCAAGTATCGAAAGTGCTCTGTGCGGTCATATTTGTATAGTTTGTCAGAAAGTCAATTGCTGCGTTCTTATCTTTTGCCAGCAGTTTGGCAGCCATTTCTTCAATGCCTTCCTGTGCATTGTTGAAAGTAGTTTCCATTTCTTTCTGCGCTTCCCGTACATCACCGATCATCAAATCATAACGCGGATAGACCATATTAGATACCCAGTTGAAAATCCAGAAAGCAGAATTCCAGGAGAAAGTAATATAATCGGCCCCATCTACACGGGTATAACATACCGGCACTTTAGTAGCACAACAATAAACCGGGGTAAATACAGCCATGTTCGCATCATCCACGCCAAACCAAAGTACACCGCCTATCGGGTCCGGCTTATGAGCCCGCATTTGTGCAACAAATACAAACCCGCTTTGTTGAGTGGAAATCGGACGTTCGTTGAAATATTCCTGGCCGTCTACTTTGAAGTTCAGAGGAGAAAGACGATAAGGTGTCTTATAAGGTCCGGCTCCAAAATCATTGGAGATGTCAAGAGGCGTTCCTTCATAATGGTCGCGCATCATATCTTTCACATCTTGCACGGATAACTTATGTTTCGGTTTCACAAAAAGAGGCATTGGCGTATTGGTCTTTCCCTCAATGTAAGGAAGATAATCTTTTCCGTTATCTGTGAACTTATTAAAATAGCTCCACACACGAGCCTCACAGAAACGACGGGCACCAAAATCAAGAGGCGCATAGGCTAATGAGAAGCTAAAGTCTTTGTTTACTCCATTAAAATATCCCTTCTCACGGGCAAAAGAAACGACATCCGGAGAGTACATGCAGTTTTCCTTGTCGTTCATATCAAACTGGTGGATACGCGACTGGTTGGCATGGGCCGAGATGCAATCATCGGGCACACGTACAGCTACCCAAACTGCTCCACGGATGCCGGGACCTTTACCAATCATTTCCATAATCCATATTTCGTTCGGATCGGCAATAGTAAAGGATTCTCCTTCGCTATAATAGCCGTATTGCTGCACTAAGTCGGTCATGATCTTAATTGCTTCACGGGCAGTGCGCGAACGCTGCAAACCGATATAAATCAGACTTCCGTAATCGATAATCCCTGTAGAATCGGCCAATTCCGGACGTCCGCCGAAAGTTGTCTCCCCAATGGTAACCTGATATTCATTCATATTACCGACTACATTGTAAGTCTGGCGTGCCTGCTCTATTTCTCCCAGATACTTGCCGGTATCCCATTCATAAACTTTCAGCATCGTACCTTTTGGATAGGTAGCAGCCGGATAATGATAAAGTTCTCCGAATAAGCCGTACGAGTCGGCAGAATAGGAAACAATCGTCGAGCCATCGGCAGACGCATTTTTTCCGACAATCAGGTTGGTGCAGGCGAAGGTGTTCGCCACAGCCGCCATCAGTACGGCGGCACAAAGAATAATTCTTCTCTTCATAATAAATATATGATTCACTTTTAATAATTTACCAAACAAAGCTTTCACGGGCCACTGTTTCATTCCCACAATAGTCGGTCACTGTAAATTCAACAGTATGCTTGCCTCCTTTCTTTACGCGTTTGGGGTCCAACGTACATTCCCAGTATGATTTCACAATATTTGGACGTCCGAAAAGCGCATACTTTCCGTCAATCGTTCCACGATAGGAAGCAATTCCCGCGCCCTGATCTTTCAAACGATAGACAATCTTTCCGTTTCTTCCCCACTGATTCTTGTTGACAGGGATAATCTCCGGCGGGATGGTATCGATGGCAACAGTGTAAGTTCCCAACTCCCGGATAGATGCTTTCATGTATCCGTCTTCATACTTTCCGCCTACGCTGTACTTTCCTCCTTTGGGAGTTATGCGGGCCACATAATATTTCGTCGTATCGGCAATTGGTTTTCTACGCAACCCGATACACAGTTCACAAGCTGCATGCAGCGGAACCGCCTTATCATTCAGCTGATAAGTAAAAGCAACGGCACCACTATCCGCCTTCACCTGATAATTGAGGGGAACATCATCATACAACATTCCTTTCGGAACAACCAGGTTCAATCCCGGTTCTTGCAGATAATTAGTCTTATTCCAGGTAAAATAATATTTCTCCCGATGATTCAACGGTTCAATCGGCTGTTTCCGACCCCGTACGGTGAAACTATATTTGGAAGTGTTTCCGAAAGCATCTTTTAATGTATATAAGAACTGATAGTCCCGTTCCTCATCAATCGTCACCAAGCCACGGTTATCATTTGATGCTTTTAGCAGACGCAAAGTGTTGCCCGGATCAATGAAAGATTTCATATATTGCCCGTAAGTCCAGGAATTAATCATCCGGTTCTCTTCCTGCGAGAAGCGATCTACGGTGCTACGAAATATTTCATTGCCATCTACCGTAAGCACAACCGAATAAACTCCATAATGGTTATTCACTCCATCCATGTAATCGTATGCTTTGATCCCCACACCTATCACTCCCCATGCTTCCACCGGACGCTCACTATTGGGAAGGATGGTTTTATTCTCTTGCTTTCCATCCACTACTCCTTTACCCAGTTGTGGAAAAAATAGGATACCATCCGCTTTCGGAGCACGCGTATCTTTTATTTTCGATTGAAAGAAAGGCATAGGGTCAATATAATCTCCCGATTCCGTTTCAAACACATCCAGATGAAGATGCGGACCGAACGAATATCCGGTATTTCCGCTCCACGCGATCTGCTGGCCTCCTTTTACCGGATATTCTTCCGGTTCAGGAACAATCTCTACTTCCCAGCTTTCTTCTTCATATTGAAGTTTCTCCACCCTTTCGGCAATGGGAGAAACAAAACCACTCAAATGGCGGTTGATCGTTGAATAGCCATTGTGATAACAGACATCAAGTACATATCCCGAACCATTCGTGACGCGAATACGCGAAATATAGCCATCAGCGAGAGCACGAACGGGTTTACCGATAACTCCGCCTGTCTTAAAATCCAGTCCGCCGTGGAAGTGATTGGAGCGAATTTCTCCAAAGTTCCCACTCAATGTAAGAGGAAAGTCAAAAGGAGGTACAAAGGTTACTTGCTTCTTCTCTTGTCCATACCCTCCGATGCAGCAAGCCAACATCAAAGCAGTGATATATCGTCTCATCATTCCGTTCACTTTTTTACTCCCGCAAATGTACACTATTCCCACTAAACTATGAAATATCCGAGGAGAATGATGACCGTAGATACTAGTTAATATTTCTTTTTAATGTTATATTCATTGCAAATTAGTAGTCATTATGTTATTTATATTAGTACTTTTGTAGCCGTTTTTTAATTATAATTAAAAGTTAGAAACTCAATGAGAATGTATGTAAAAGTAATGGCAGCGGTCATTGCATGTATATTGCTGAGTGGAGAAGCGCTCTCGGCATTTGCAACTACCCCCGCTACAGAAAATCTGAGTTGGTTTAAAAAGAAAAAGAAAAAACCAGAAGAGAAAGAAGAGAAGAGTAAAAGCGACTACGAGAAATTAGTGGAAGACAGTAAAACGACCAAAGGGATGTTTGCTGTACATCAAAAGAAGAATGATTATTATTTTGAAATTCCCACCTCACTTTTGGGACGTGACTTATTAGTTGTCAATAAGCTGCAACGAGTTCCTGCCGAACTTAATGATGCGGGCGTAAACCGCGGAGTAAACTATGAGAATCAGATGGTTTGCATGGAATGGGACAAAGCGACGGGCAAACTAATGTTACGCCAACAACGCCCATTACCTCTGGCCCCCCAAACGGACGCTATCTTCCGTTCGGTAAAGGATAATTTTATCTCTCCGCTGATTGCCGCATTCAAGATCGAAGCAGTCAATGCAGATTCTACGGCATTAGTAATCAAGGTGAATGATATTTATGATGGTACGGAAACCAGTATCAATAACGTATTTACCAATATTAATCTGGGTACTTCGGCTATCAAGAATTTATCACGTATTCTATCCATCAAATCCTTTTCAAACAATGTCGTGGCAACTTCCGAGTTGACTACCCGGGTAACGGAAGGTACTACTACTGTTTATGTAACGGTGGAAGTTAGTTCTTCTATTCTCTTATTGCCCGAAAAGCCGATGATGGGGCGATTCGACAATCAGAAGGTCGGTTATTTCACGAATCCGTTATTAAGTTTCAGTGATGCGCAGCAGCGTACGGATAAGACACAGTATATCACCCGCTGGCGTATGGAACCCAAACCGGAAGATCGGGAGGCTTATCTGAAAGGTCAGATGGTAGAACCTGCCAAACCGATTGTCTTCTACATTGATAATTCAACTCCTTACCAATGGCGTTCGTACATTAAGAAAGGTATCGAGGACTGGCAGATTGCCTTTGAAAAGGCTGGTTTCAAGAATGCGATTATCGCCAAAGAAATCACGGACAGTATGCATGTAGACATGGATGATGTCAATTACTCCGTACTGACTTATGCTGCTTCGGAAAAGAAAAATGCAATGGGACCTTCTCTGTTAGATCCCCGTTCCGGAGAAATTCTGGAAGCTGATATTATGTGGTGGCACAATGTGCTTTCTATGGTACGTGAATGGATTACTGTCCAGACCGGAACAGTGTGTCCGGAAGCACGTAATGTACAATTGCCTGATGCTTTGATGGGAGATGCCATTCGATTCGTCGCCTGTCATGAGGTAGGCCACTCTCTGGGACTCCGCCACAATATGATGGGTTCATGGGCTTTCCCGACAGATTCATTACGTTCCGAAGCATTCACTTCCAGAATGAACTCTACCGCTTCATCTATCATGGATTATGCACGATTCAATTATATCGCACAGCCTGGAGATGGCGTGAAAGTTCTTTCTCCGCATATCGGTCCATACGATATGTTTGCTATCGAATATGGATATCGTTGGTACGGAAAGAGTACTCCGGAAGAAGAAAAGGATATTTTATTCGATTTCTTGAGCAAACATACTGATCGGCTTTATAAATATAGTGAGGCACAGGATGTCCGCGATGCGGTAGATCCACGTGCACAGAACGAAGATTTAGGTGATGATCCGGTTCGTTCTTCTTTACTTGGCATTGAGAATCTGAAACGTATCGTTCCACAAATTCTTCAATGGACTACTACCGGTGAGAAGGGACAAACTTATGAAGAAGCATCTCGCCTCTACTACGCTGTAATCAACCAATGGAACAACTATTTATATCATGTCCTTGCCAATATTGGTGGCATCTACATTGAAAATACAATTGTAGGAGACGGCGTTAAAACTTATACATTTGTAGAGAAAGAGAAACAACAAGCTTCACTGAAATTTCTGATGGATGAAGTTTTGACATACCCTAAATGGTTGTTTGACACGGAAGTGGGGCAATATACTTATCTACTTCGCAATACTCCCATCGGAAAACAGGAAAATGCTCCTACACAAATCTTAAAGAACGCCCAAGCCTATATCCTTTGGGATTTACTTGGCAATACTCGTTTGATGCGTATGATAGAGAATGAATCTGTCAACGGAAAGAAAGCCTTTACAGTAGTGGAGCTTATGGACGGACTTCATAAGAACATTTTCGGTGTTACCGAACGCGGTGGTATCCCTAATGTTATGGAACGTTCTTTGCAGAAAAACTTCCTTGATGCATTACTTACAGCCGCTGCAGAACCGGAAGCCGTTAAAATCAACAAGAAGATCGCCAACGAACATTTCTTGCTTGACCACGCTACTCCTTTCTGTAGCTGTTACGCTGCCGAACAGCGTGCACTTCGTCAGGAAGACCGAATGGGTGCTCCACGTGTGCTCAATTTCTATGGCAGCCAGCTCAACCGTATTTCAGATGCTATTTCTGTGAAACGCGGTGAATTACTACGTATCAAGAAGTTGTTGCAGAACCGTCTCGGAACCTCCGATACTGCTGCACGCTATCATTATGAGGACATGATTCTGCGTATTAATACTGCTTTAGGAATCAAATAAAACCACTTATTACTTTAACTATCTACATTAATGAGAAAAAAATACTTGTGCATTCTTATATGCCTCTTTGCAAATGCGCTGGCCTTTGCCAGCGCTGCTAATCGTACAATCACCGGAGTCGTTATATCCGGTGAAGATAATGAACCTCTGATCGGCGCTTCCGTATATGTTAACGCAGATGACTTAAAAAAGGCCGGAGCATCACAGACTTCTCTAGGTACTATCACTGATATGGATGGTAAATTCTCCATTTCTATTCCGGAAAAGGTGACCAGACTACATTGTAGTTATATAGGTTTTGAAGAACAAAACATCGTTTTGCAAGCAGGAAAAGATACTTATCGTATTGTACTTCAAGCTTCTGCACACACATTGGGAGACGTCGTAGTAACCGGTTATCAAGAACTGGAACGTCGTAAACTGACTGCTGCCATTGCCAAAGTAGATGTTACAGATGGAATGGTAGGTGCTGCAAAAAGTATCGACCAGGCATTAGCGGGACAAATCGCCGGTGTGGCTGTAACGACAACTTCCGGTGCACCGGGAGCTCCAGCACGTATTCGTATTCGTGGTACGGCTTCACTGAATGGAACACAAGACCCGTTGTGGGTATTGGATGGGATACCTTTGGAGGGTACGGACATTCCTGACCTTGGAGACGAAGCTAATAACATTGTTGATATGAAACAATCATCCATTGCTGGAATAAGTCCGAATGATATTGAGAGTATCACTATTCTGAAAGACGCTGCCGCTACTGCCATATATGGTGCACGTGCAGCAAACGGAGTAATTATCGTGACAACAAAAAAAGGAAGAACAGGAAAGCCTATCATTAATTTCAACACTAGGTTAACTTACACTCCTAATTTAGATACTTCGAAATTAAACCTTTTAAATTCTGAAGAAAAAATTAATTTAGAATTAGAATTGATGAAAGAGCCCAATGATGTTATTAATAATCTTCCAGCTTACTATCGTAAAGGAGGTGTAGCATCTGTCTTAAAACAATATGACTTATTTAAAGTATATCAACAACAAGGCTGGAATGGACTTTCCATTGAAGCACAAAATGCTATCAATCAATTAAAAGACATCAACACAGACTGGAATGATATTTTGTTTAGAGATGCTTTTACTCAAGAATATAATTTCAGTATCTCGGGAGGAAGTGAAAAAGTTACTTACTACAACTCGCTCGGCTATTCTAAAGAAGATGGTAACGTACCAGGAGTAAGTATGAGTCGTTTTAACCTGACCAGCAAAACTTCATATCAAATGAATCGTCTGTTAAAAATTGGTTTCTCTCTTTTTGCCAACAGACGAAAAAACACAAATTTTGTAACAGATTCGCATGGTTATTCAAACCCTATTTATTATGCACGTACAGCCAACCCATATCAAGAAAGTTACGATGCAGCAGGTAACTATATATATGACTATAATATTAATACAGATGATGAACCAAACCCCAATCAGGGCTTTAATATTTTTGAGGAACGAGCCAACACAAATAAGGAAACAGTAACAAGTGCAGTCAATGCAATGTTTAATGCAGACCTGCGTTTCAATGACCATTGGAAACTTACATCACAAGTCGGCTTACAATGGGAACAAGCTAACCAAGAACAATATATCGGAGGCAATACATTTACAATGCGCAACATGCGAGAGAATAGTAAATATGACAATGGTACAAAATATTTTATTCCCGAAGGAGGTATGCACAAAGTCAATAACGCCACGACATCGCAAATCACATGGAAAGTACAAGGAGAATGGAATCAATCTTTCAAAGATATCCATGAGGTTCAAATCATGGCAGGTTCCGAGATTCGAAAGAATTGGTATGATGCAATAGCCACCAATGCCTATGGATATGATCCTAAGACTCTCACAACAAAGCCAATTATCTTTAGAGACAAAGATGACGCCAAAAATTATCCATTACATACAAAAAGTTACACAGAAAATGCTTTTGCCTCATTTTATGCCAACGGTTCTTATACATTAATGAGACGTTACACATTAGGAGCAAGTGTTCGCATGGATGGTTCCGACCTTTTTGGTGTAGATAAGAAATATCGTTACCTACCAATTTATTCAGTTAGCGGTCTCTGGCGTATATCAGACGAACCATTTTTAAGAACAACGAAAAATTGGATGGATAATTTAGCATTACGACTATCTTATGGATTACAAGGAAATATAGACAAAAACACCTCTCCTTACCTTATTGGTGATTATAAAAACGAGACTATACTTAACAATGAGGAAACAAGTATCAGCATATCGGGAGCTCCTAATGACAAACTGCGTTGGGAAAAAACTGCTTCATACAACATTGGTGTCGATTTTTCTATACTAAAATCAGCAATAAACATGAGTGTGGACTACTATTACCGCAAAGGAACAGATCTTATTGGTATTAAAAACCTACCTCTAGAAAACGGCTTCGAAAGTATGACCATCAACTGGGCAAGTATGGAAAATAAAGGCGTAGAAATCAATCTGCAAACACGTAATATAACTACCCGTAATTTTTCTTGGTATACAACATTCAACTTTGCCTATAATTATAACAAAGTATTAAAAGACCTGACAGCTTCCAATAGTCTTACTCCTGGACTCGAAGGTTCTCCTGTCGGTGCTATCTTTGCAATCAAAAGCGAAGTCGATCCAGAAACCGGACGTATACTCATCTACCCGAAAGGAAGTAATGAAGCCGTTGATGTAGAAACATTGTTTGACATGAAAGATGAATGGGGTATTGGATATTACTCTTACAATGAAGATGCAGAGTTCCGACGTAATTTATATGAATATGCAGGTACTACTGACGCTCCTTATACTGGTGGTTTAATCAATACATTTAATTACCGTAATTGGGAACTAAGTTTTAATTTTGCTTACAATTTGGGAGCCCATGTCCGTACAAGTCCATCATATGATATAACCAGCTTCGACCCAGGACATAATGTAAATCGCGATATCTTGGACCGCTGGACACCGGAAAACCCAACTGGAAAATTACCAGCTCTTCTTAACCGTAACAATTATCCGGCAGACAACTATTTGTTTGATAACGTCAAAGAAGTCTACAGAAATCTTGATATATGGGTAAAGCGCCTTAGTTATGTACGCCTACAAAATATAAGACTGGCTTATACGCTACCACAGGAATGGCTACATAAAATAAATATAAATGGAGCAACCGTTGCCCTAGAAGGGCGTAACTTGTTTGTCTTTGGTTCCAGTTATAAAAATTACATGGATCCGGAATCAATGTTCAACCGTTATTCCACTCCTGTAGCCAAATCAATGACATTCAACCTAAGCCTTAACTTTTAAAATTAAAGATATATGGATAAGATAAAAAAACTATATACAATTTTCATAATCAGCGGATGCTTGGTTCTTTCCTTGACATCATGTGATAGCTTTCTGGACATTCAGCCTGTAGGAAAAGTTATTCCTAATACTTTGGAAGAATATAGAGCACTTATAACTACAGCTTATGGGGTAGATCTGACAGATAGAGGCATGTGTGACATGCGTACGGAGGATATTTCTGTCAGCAAAGACGAATTTGATCAAAATAACTTCAAAGACATTGAAAGATGGGTTACAAGTAATCCATCCGGAACAGAGTTTGGCTGGAGCTATTACTACCAAAATATTTATTATGCCAATGCTATCATCAACAAGAAAAATGAGATAACAGAAGGGAGTGAAGCAGAAATTAATCAGTTAGTGGGAGAAGCATATTTTATGAGAGGGTATATGCACTTTCTGCTAGTCAACCTCTATGGACAACCATATACAAAAGAAGGAGCGCCAACTAGCAAAGCCATTCCATTAAAATTATCACTGGATTTGGAAGAGATGCCGACACGTAATACAGTAGAAGAAATCTATGCATCTATTCTTTCCGATATTGAAAATGCCCGGCAACTCATCAACCATAAAGAATGGGAAACTGGTTATAACTATCGCTTCAGCAAACTTGCTGTAGATGCATTTGAATCACGTGTACGACTTTATAAAGGTGAATGGCAAGCAGCCTATAATGCAGCAGAACGTGTACTAGAACAGAAAAACACATTGGAGGACTACAATAATAACAACAGCACCGACTTTCAGATGCCTAACACATATACTTCTGTAGAGTCTATCACAGCTTATGAGAATGTATATAGCCGTAACGGAATTAATGCTTCACTTGCCACCCCAACATTCGTTAAAATGTTCAAAGAAGGAGATCTTCGTACTGAAAGATATTTCGGTGATGCAGATGAGAAAAATGATGGCAACTACAAAATTATTAAAACCGATGAGACTTCACAATATAAATGTACTTTCCGTACTGCTGAACTCTATCTAAATGCTGCTGAAGCTCTTGCTCAACTAGACCAACTTCCAGAAGCTCGTGACTATCTGCTAAAACTAATGGAAAAGAGGTATACCTCTGCAGGATATACGCAGAAAAAAAACGAAGTAAATGCAATGAATCAGGCAGAACTTATTACCGAAATATTAAACGAACGGGCGCGTGAATTAGCTTTCGAAGGACATCGTTGGTTCGACCTACGCCGCACCACTCGCCCCGAACAAAGAAAAATAATAGATGGACAAACATTGATATTGTCACAAGATGACGAACGATATACACTGCGCATCCCTCAAAGTGCTATCGCAGCCAATCCTGATCTAATGAATTAATACACCACTTCAAAATACGGTGTCCTATCCTAAAACGAAGTTATCTTACATTCTGAGATAGCTTCGTTTTTCAATTCTATATACTCTATCTCTTAACTTTACGCCACACTATATTACTCATCGCTAAATCTTTATCCCCTAAAAGAATTGCCGATTAACAGAAAATCCATATCTTTGTAGCGACTTATTACGATTAATAACGTAGAAGCGTTTAGAATATTATCTCTATTCAGAATCTGGTAAATTCTTTAATTGGGGAGATAATGGCAACTAAGCGTTCACGTCTTTGTTATATGCAAGGGCGTGGACTCTGTTGTTCATTTCCCAATAGGTTTACCAGAGCCTTGAATAGAATGAACTAACGACGTCCACGCTTCTCTTGTATATATATGGTATCCGGACGCTTACCACACAAACAAGAAAGAAAATGAGCAGCACTATTACAAAGTTCTTCGCTTCTTTTTTAGCTTATGGGGTAGCTAATAAGAAAAAGCGCTTCTCGGCCATTGGCCGTTTCTCTGAAGGATTGGCACCGGTTAAAGGAAAAATCCAATGGGGATACATTAATAAAGAGTATGACATTGTCATTCCTCTAATGTATGAACGGGCTTTCTCGTTTAAAGAAGGATTAGGGATGGTAGTACTCAATTCTCAATACGGATTCATCGACCATACCGGACAAATACGGATTCCGTTTAAATACGCAGCCGCTCACTCGTTTGAGCAAGAATGTGCACGAGTATGTCACGATGGATTATGGGGACTGATTGACAGACAAGGAAACTACATTCTTCCACCGACTTACAGTCAAATGGAGCAATTCGCGGAAGGATTAGCCCTCGTCTCACTACACAACAAAGTAGGATTCATTAATAAGAAAGGAGAAGTTGTCATTCCGTTGGAATATGATAATGGATGCTCTTTTTCCGAAGGATTGGCTGCTGTTTGCATTGAAAGCCAGTCATCCAAGTGGGGATACATAAACAAAGATAATGAAGAAGTACTTCCTTTTAAGTACGATATTGCAGAACCCTTTTATAACAACATAGCTCGAGTGGGTCTCTATGGAAAAAGCATGAAAATCAACAAGCAGGGCAGTGAATGTCTATAAAACAACCACTCTACGCATTTATTCATCTCAACACGCGAAGACATTCTGTTCTAAAACATCCCCTTACGAACAACAACGTAAGGGGATTTTTCGTACTTTCGAACATGTTAAATCTTTAATACGCAACATTATGATTATCGGAGTACCAAAGGAAATCAAAAACAATGAGAACCGTGTAGGCATGACACCTTCAGGAGTGGCTGAAGTGGTAAAACAAGGGCATCGGGTATTTATCCAACATACAGCGGGAATAAATAGCGGTTTTCCGGATGAAGCATATCAAGCTGTCGGCGCACATATCCTGCCAACAATAGAAGATATTTACGCCACTGCCGAGATGATCGTAAAGGTGAAAGAGCCGATAATCACTGAATATAACTTAATAAGAAAAGGACAGTTACTATTCACTTATTTCCATTTTGCTTCCGACAGGGAGTTAACCCTTGCCATGCTCTCCAACAAATCAATATGCCTGGCTTACGAAACTGTAGAAGAAGCAGACCACACATTACCTTTATTAATTCCGATGAGCGAAGTTGCCGGACGTATGTCTATTCAGGAAGGTGCCCGTTTCCTGGAAAAGCCGCAAGGTGGAAAAGGTATTCTTTTGGGAGGTGTGCCAGGTGTTAAACCGGCTAAAGTATTAATTTTAGGTGGCGGAATCGTAGGTAGTAATGCTGCGCAAATGGCTGCGGGAATGGGGGCAGACGTCACTATCACAGATATAAACCTGGCACGTTTGCGCTATTTGAGTGAAACACTTCCTAAGAATGTAAAGACATTGTATGCATCCGAACTTAGAATCAGAAAAGAATTGCCGGATGTTGATTTAGTTGTCGGTTCCGTATTGATTCCCGGCGATAAAGCACCACATCTGATTACTAAAGAGATGCTTTCGATGATGCAACCCGGCACAGTATTAGTAGATGTAGCAATTGACCAGGGAGGATGCTTCGAGACTTCTCACCCAACCACCCACAGTGCACCGACCTATATTGTAGACGGAATCGTTCATTATGCAGTAGCAAATATTCCGGGAGCCGTACCTTATACTTCCACTCTTGCACTGACTAATGCTACCCTCCCCTACGTGATCGCTTTAGCAAATAAGGGATGGAAAAAAGCCTGCAAAGATAATCCGGCATTGGCTCTTGGACTGAATATTGTAGAAGGAAAAATCGTTTATAAAGCTGTAGCCGATGTATTTGGTTTGAAATACGAACCTGTCAGCCTATAATAAATGGGAATTTAGCGGTTAAATGAGAATTTATCGGTTAGGCTGAAAGCCTTAC